>Ga0299912_10002704_pt1 | contig 14557 bp, 18 predicted proteins | sample RVTome_2_FD_207667 | JGI IMG/M metagenome (GOLD analysis project Ga0299912, IMG submission 207667) | Soil microbial communities from uranium-contaminated site in the Upper Colorado River Basin, Wyoming, United States - RVT95D214 (version 2) ...
ACCCAGCCACTCCCTAAACTCACCCGCCCCCATGAACCCCTTCCTACGGCTCAGCCGCCTCACGTACCTCCCACCCAGCCCACACAGGGCGTCAAACAGAGCCCCACGGCCAACGGAGCCCAGCCCCGCCAGCACCCCCTCACTGTACGCCCTGGACCCCAGCATCGCCGGGCTGAAGCCCAGCCCCCGCAGCGCCTCCACGGCCCCAAGCACACCCACGTCAGGCTCCGCCAGCAGCACCCTCCTCATCCCCGCCCTCTCCGCGAACGGGTTATACTGAGCCATCACAGCCGTCAACTCCACGTGGCGCCGCCCCACAAGCGGCAGCGAGTCCCTCACAAGCCGCGCCCCCAGCCCCACCCCCCTGTACTTGGGGTGAACCACCACCCTGCTGACCGCGGCCCAGTCCCTGTTAACCTCACCCACATCCGGCACGTAGCCCACGGCCTCCCTCCGCCCCTTCACCCTGAGAGGCGCGTAGCTGTACGCGATAACCCCCGCCAACTCGCCCCCCACGTCCACCGCGTAGAAGCCCATGGGCACAGGCGCCTCATGCGCCCTGTAGTGGAGGTACGACAGCCTCCTGTACTCCTCCACCCCGCTCACCCTCACCCGCACGTCCCTGCAAACCGTGCAGCCCTCAGCCGCCGCGCCGCACCTGTACTCGACGCCGATCTCCCTCCCCCACCCCTTACGGATGACTATGCTCGGGTCCAGGTCGTCCATCAGGTCCGCGTGGGCCGTCGCCACCACCAGGGTGGCGCCGCAGCGGCGCACCATCCTCTGAACGTTGTATGCCACCATCCGGGCAGTGCACCTGTCGAGGGTGCTGCAGAACTCGTCGCCCAGCCAGAACCTGCGCCCCAGGTCGATCAACCTGGCGACCCTGTACCTGTACCTCTGGCCCTCGCTCAGCTCACCGTACCGCCGGAGGAACAGGAACGCGTCGCCCAGCCCCACCATGCTGAGGAGCCTGAGGGCCTCCTGGAAGGTGGCCCCCACGGTGTCCACGATGGGCGCCTCCGGGTCCGGGGGCCCCGCCTCGTCCATGTCAGCGGCCTCGGGCCCCAGGTCCTCCTTGAGCGCCCGGAGCAGGACGCTCTTGCCGCTCCCCGAGTCGCCGGTGATGTACACCACGTCGCCCTCGGCCAGCCTCAGCTCGAAGTCCCTGTAGAGTACGTGCATCTGTTCCTCGTCCAGGCCCAGGCCGAAGGCCTCCGCCACCTCGACGGCGCGCTCCGTCAGCGGCGCCGCCGTCTTGAAGGCTATGTCGTAGACGTAGCAGCCCCTCTCCCTGTCGTACCGCCTGGCCCTGCGGCTGGCCCTGATGGCCACTGTCACTCTGACATCTTCCCCCAGACGGCGCCCACGATGGTGCCGACGACGAGCATGACGCCGTTGAATATCACGTCGTTCCAGGTGCCCACCCACACCATGTGCACGAGCTCCAGGAAGATGAGGCCCACGAAGAACAGCACCATGAGCCAGATTATGAGCACGAACCTGTCTCCTGGCTCCTCCTCCAGAAGCCTCACACGCCTCGCCTTGGACTCGTCGACCGTGGCCCTTCTGACCGTGAGCCCCTTCCTGATGAGTCTCCTAACCGATGACCACACGCACCCTCTCCTCCCTCCTCCTGTACTTCCGCAGCTGCACCCTCCTGCCGAGCACCTGAACCTCCCGGATGGCCTTCATCATCTCCTCCTGTGGCAGGATCAGCACCACCTCCTCGACGAGGTCTAGGGGTATCCTTGTGGCGCCCCACTCGTTGTGCACCTCCACGATGTCCTTCCCCAGGATGAGCAGCCTCCGCTTGCCGCCGCTGCACCCCAGGTAGACGCCCCAGTCCTTGCACGTGACCTCTGGGCTTGCCTCGTGCTCGCGCAGGCTGGCCCTGATGTCGCTGGCGTCCAGCCACCTGACCACGATGAAGCTGCCGCGGGGCAGGGCGCCGCCCATGATCTCGTCGATGCTAACCCTCCTGACGGCGAAGGCGGTGGGCCCGGCGGGGTCGCAGGAGGCGTCATCCTTAGGCTCTTTCATTTTTTCTCCCGCTGGTTCCCCGTTCATACATTTTCATCAGGAACATCCGAAGCATTTATACTATTTTTATATTCTACATTATGTGGATGACCTTTATTGCCGTTTATTTTATCTGTGCAATTTAATTAATAATATTCGTGTTCAGTCATTAAATGTACCTGAATGACCAGTAGACCCAGCATACCTAGAGATCGTCAGCATGGCTTTTTATTAATGGAAACATTAATTAAACTGTCATATAATATTAAATATCTCCACCGAGATAGGGGGCAAGTGACTTCACCTTAAAACGCTTTTTTATGCACTAAATGGCAATGTGAGGGCGATTAGGAGGAGGAAAAAAGATGGTAAAAAGAATTTTCTACACGGTAATCATGGTATTAAGTATTATTATCGGATCAACCCTCCTATTTAATGACAGTACAAACATTGATGCACCAGATAATCATAATAATAAAGTTATTCCTATTGAATCACTCAGCCCAACAGGAAATCTGACAAAATATAACGTTACAGTAACCTGTCAATTTCCAGCTATACCTGAGAAAGCTCCTGTACTAAAAACATCATATATACCCATAGAGAACGAACAAGCAAGACATATTAGCGAACAAGTATTTGGAATGTCACAAAGCGCTGAATTAATTAACATGCCCTATAAAAAAGGAATAATGATAAAAGATGAAGGAAGATTAGTAAGATACTTTGGAATGAACAGAATATACTATTCGGAAGAAACATCGCCAATAGTAAACGAATACAACGAACAGGAAATTGAGCAAGTTGCTTCAACCTTCGTTAATAACATTATGAGTTATTGGACTTTTGACACCGATATAACGTTGGAACTAGACTCTATCAAGCCTAGCTGGACAACCACGGTTGAGTACCCAGACTCGAACATGACTGAAGAGATACTACATGCTGTTGGGGCTAGATACAGCCTAAAAGTGGATGACTTTAAGCTCTTTGGAGCAGGCGCTGACTTTAGTGTTTGGGTGGCCAATGGAAGGGTGGTTGATGCTGAACTACACTATCCCATGATTGAAACCGTTGGTTACATGAACATTACCAGAACTCCATCCGAAGCCATCGATAACTTCGTGAACGGTAGAAGCGACGTGAGAAAAATGGGCTTCGACCCATTAATAGGTATAATACCACGAGAAGGAAAATGCGAGATTAAGAATATTGAACTTGTATATTATCTCACGTTTTCTGAAGAGACGCAAAAGCAGATATACCTAGTATACAAAATCGATGCCACCTTAACATACATAGATATTGATGAAGGGATACAAGTAGAATTAGACTATTCCGACTATCAGATTGCTACAAAATAGATTTCTAATTTTTTTTCTTTGCCAGAAATAGTTTTGGATGCGATCACGTAGAACAAGATATCCCTTGATATAACCAGAGGCACATTCATATTACGTCCTTTGCAGTGGATTCAATTTAATATGTGCAAGTCGAATACATATTCTGGATACCTATTATTTCTATTATTATTGTTAAATAACTTGGCGACATACCTTGCACGGATTCTGATGGGCAACTATGAGCTCGAAATAAAAAAATTGAATACGATGATAAGCGACCTAGAGGCAAAGCTGACACTGGGATTCGACCCAGCTTTTCATGAGATGCTTGAGCGTTTTAAGGTGCTGAGAGAGAAATATCAGCGCCTCCTGGATACCGGCTCTCACCCAAGATCCAGTGGTGCAAACACTCCGTACTGGAGCAACGTGCAACCTGATAGGCAATAAGACGCGCAATTTTCTACTAATATAGCTTGCACACTCCTGACTGTTAAATTAGTCTCAGCAGAACCCATGGTTATTTAGTTAATGCTGTATAATTTTGAAAAAGGGGTTAGCCTAGGCACCGTATTTGAGATGAGCCTTGGAGAAAGGACTCTCTTCCTTTGCCTCGAAGTAGACCTCCAGTCACCATTCCTCGACTGGCGCTCATATCGTCACCAAGTTAGCTAGTTGCTGCTCGTTTCCCTCTACTAACCTGAAGCCTACCCCTCTTCCAGTGTGTATGCCCGGACTTAGCTTGGGGAAGTCTTCTGGATGTTCCTTCAACGCTTTCTCGAACTTGTATGCGACTTTCTGGTATTCCCCGTCTTTTATTGTAGCGTCATCTATCCATTTTCAGTGCCAAATGCGTTTCACAGTCTCATACCCCTTATCATTCGGATCAGTTTTTTGCTCTCAACTTTAAAGCTGAGGTTTTACTTTATTTTCAGCGGTACAGGCCGCGGCTGGGCCTCTCGACTTAGCCCTCCGCCAGCAACCACCTCAGGCAGGTCAGCGTGACCCAGGGCGTGGACGACGCCATCACCGTCCTCACCAAGGGCGTCCACCTGCTCGGCGAGGCCTCCAGGGCTGCGAGTATCTGCTTTATGGTCCTTAGGCGGCCATTGAACCTGCTAGCCATCAACTCCTGTGCCTCGCCTCTCCCATGCTCATATCCAGACGCTCCTGATGCTGTTGAGCATCGCCTCGCTCCGTGCCCGCCTGAACTCGGCTAGGCCCAAGCCCACGTCCGTCACGGCCGGCGCCACCCTGGGCTCGTAGGAGCCATCAGACAGCCGGGCCGCGGCCAGGTCCAGGTCGCAGACGTAGCCGCTGCCCGGCGTGTACCTGTGCTGAGCCCTTACGATCTGGAAGCTCCTCGCCTCCAGCCCGTCCTTCAGGCTGGTGACCGTCACCGTCTGGGGCGGCCTGTATCCGGGCTGGCCCCGCCCCGGGACGCGGACCTGGGCCGTGACCAGCGGGTTCTTGCGGTGGGTCAGGACGTTGGACGCGACGTAGCCCGCGTACCCTGTGTCGGTGATGGTCTTGTCCGCCACCCGCAGCGTTCTCTTACCGTAGGCCGCCTGGCTCGCTGAGTCGCTGGCCGCCCCCGCCTTCTCGTCCCTGACGAACCTGAGGCCGTCTACGAGGAACCCGCCCGCCCCGATCTGGGTCGCGTGCACCGCCTTCACCTGGACGTTGGCTATGACGCTCCCCGGGTTCCCCGTCTTACTCATCGAAGCCAGGTCCATCGTGTACTCGTGCCAGGCAGCCGAGTCCTGGGGCGCTATCCCCGTCTTCTCGTAGTAGTCGGTGACCCAGAGCCAGCCGCCCCGCCATATCCTTACCTCTAAGCCGTCGAAGCTGAGGGCGGCACTGTACTTCATCTGGAACACCAGCGAGTCGAAGCCCGCGATGTCCAGGTCCGGGAACTCGACCCGCATCCTGTAGTAGGTGCCCGGGTTTGTGGTGTTGAAGTGGACCGAGGCGGTGCCCGCCGCCTTGTCGCCGGTGTCGCTCTGGGGGTAGCCGCCGTCAGTGGGGTCCGGGCTGCTCCACCCCTCCGCCGATTCGGTGAGGGCGTCGCCGTCAGCGGGCTGCGTCTCCTCCTCGAAGACGATGACCCGGATGTCGTTGGCTAGCCTGGGGCTCCCCTTGATGGATTCCTTCACCTGGATGTCAAGGATGTTTGCGGTGGCTCCGCCGCTCCCGTCCGCGATGCTGAGAGGGCACGAGAAGGCCCCGTACTTCTTGAAGCGCAGCGCCCCGGTGTGGACGGGGCAGAAGGCGCGGGTGAACTCAAGCATCAGCGGGAGCTCCAGGGCCACGTCCGCGGCCTCCTGGAGGCTGTCAGGTATCAGGGACAGCTCTGAGCCCAGGTCCTCCAGCCGCAGCGTCTTACTCACCTTCACCTCGCTCCCCTCCTGAGCCTGTCCAGCTCCTCCTCAAACCTCCTCCTCTCCCGGTCCTGGACGCTGGCCACCGCCTCAAGGTAGACGCCCAACCGCTCCACGAACCCCGCCGGCTGAGCCATGAGCTCACCGTGGGTCCACCCCATCGCCAAGCACAGGGCCACGTCCCCGGTCAGTGGGCTCGGCTTGCCTCGCTTCACAGCCTCCACTATTTTTTTCGCTCATCCACCGTGACACCGTTGATCCTCTGAGCGTAAGCGATCATCTCCTCCACCAGCTCAGGCGGCTCCAGGCCGTGGATGGCCTCCACGGTGATGGGCAGCGGCTGACCGGACGCGTCCACCAGGTCCCACTCCTGGAGGCACTGCGTCAGCATCAGGTCGTTCAGCGCCCACGGGTCCACGTCGGGCTGCAGTTCCCCAGCCCCTGACCGGGCCCACGTAGTGGCCTCACGAAGGGCCCTCTGCTTCATCCCGTAGGTCCAGGTCCTGAAGACGAGCCGGTGCCCCCTGATCTCTGTCTCGTGCCTCATGGCTCATCACGTGAAGTTGTGCTCCAGGTAGCCCCCCGTGAACTCTACGCGGCACGCCACCAGGTCCTCGGGCTTCACTATGGGGTCAACCAGCCTCATCTTGCCCTTGCTGAACTGCAGGTACTTGGCGTTCGGCAGGATCAGCTTCAGGTAGAGCTCCGTTTGGTCCACCAGGTAGTCCAAGTATGCACCGTCCTGGAGGTTCATGGTGAGCCTGGCGTCGCAGAGGCGCTCCATCTCCTCGAGGCTGCTCAGCTGCTTGGAGCCCGCCGAGTTGAACACATGGTTGGGCTTCAGCTGGTTGTCGACCCTGAACTCCCAGTCCGTCACGTCCGGCACCGTCGTCCAGTCCGAGCCGTTGGTGCTCGCCTGGACGTAGCAGTCAGACCACTCCCAGACCGTGCCGGGTGAGGCCCCGTAGCTGTGGATGGTGCTCGCCTTCGAGTCGTAGAGCTTCCCCATCATCTCGGCGCTCCACACCACGGGCTCGCCGACGCTGCACTGAACGGCCAAGGCGTCCGCCTTGAGCCCCGTCCAGTAGAGGTACAGCTGGTTCGAGGCGTCACGGTACAGCTTGGCCTCGGCGAAGAAGTTGTAGCCGCCGAGCACGTATTTTTGGAAGTAGTCGCCCAGCTGGCCCTGAAGCCACCTGATCCCCAGCTTCACGTCGGTGCGCCGCGAGAAGACGCCCACGGGCCTGCCCTCACTGCCGCCGTCCCTGAGCACGAACACTCTGTTGAGCTCAGGGTCCAGGCTCGGCCTAAGCTCCATCACGTACCCGATTCTGTATAGCGTGGTGGGGGTAGCCCCAGGGCTGCCCCCGTAGCCCGCCTCATCATAGGGCTTGTGCCCAAACTCGACTTGATCTTTTCCTTTGTACCTAACCATAGTAAAGCACCTCTACTCGACACTGACTGCGAAACAATGGTGGCCGGAGCTGGCCCTCGTCCAAGTCCCTCCAGCTGGACACCTCAAGGGACTCAAGGCCGCCGCCCGGGTCCGTACACTTGCTGTGGAGTACCCTGTCCACCTCTCCCAGCATCTCCCACCGCTGAGCAGCGTCGCCCCTGCTCCAGACGTCCACGAAATAGACGGCCTCGAACCTGCGCTCCGCCTGGGCCGGGTTCTCGCTGAAACCCACCGGCCTGGGCTGCGTCAGCACGTGGCTCACAACCACCTGGGGGAACTCCGCCCTCTCCTGGAGCCAGTCCGCGCTGAACTCCGGCTTGTAGCCCAACCCCCAGCCTCCCTCCAGGAGCCCCAGGAGCGTCAACTTGGGATCAGTCAAGGCACCACCCTCTCCCCGATCACCTTACGGTACGCTGTGGTGGCCTCCATGCCGGTGACGTGGTAGCGGATTCCGTCCACCTCCACCTCGTACAGCGCCTCGTCCACCGGCGCCCAGACGGGCAGCAGCGCCTCCAGGTCCGCCCGCTTGACCTCACCCGGCGGAAGCCTGAGCTCTCCAAGGGAGAGTCTGACCATAGCCTTCACGGTGAGGCTGGACTCCGAGTAGACGGGGTGCCCATAGTCGTTCTGGCCGGTGACCGTCTGCTGGACTAGGACGACATTCACGCCCCGCAGCTGGGCCAGCTCCTCGAAGCGCAGGGCCTCAGGCCCGGGCATCTGGGCGTCGAACCCCTCGCCGAACTGCCTGTACATGAAGCTCATGACTCGTACAGCCCCACCTTGGCAACGTTCGTCACGTTGGCGCCCTGGTTGACGGCGGAGCCTGTGACGCCGAATACCTGGCCGGGGCCGACCACCACGTGGTCGGTGTAGCCCTGGAGGTCGACGCCGTTGGGGGTCACGCCCTGCCCGTCGATGATCAGGTTGCTCAGGTTGATCCTGGTGCACTTGTTGGCGGCGCCGTCGTCGTCAACGCCGATGGCGTCCCCGCCGACCGAGTAGAAGATGTGGCCCGTGCAGACGATGGACTCGACCCTGCGGTACATCTTGAAGCCGACGCCCGCGGTGTTGAAGTGCTGGTTGTTGTGGAACTGGCAGAGCCTGACCTTGCCCTTGACGCCGTCCAGGGCTCCGATCTCTATGTCCCTGTTGTTGGCGTAGAAGTAGTTGCCGAGGAAGTAGCTCTTCAGGATGTGGCCTGAGCCCGCTCCGCCTTCAAGGCGTATGCCGGCCTGGGCCGCGTTCTCTATGAGGCAGTCCTTGATCCACAGGTTCCAGCTGTCCCCGGTGCTCTCCGCGTGGAACGCGTGGCGCCTCGCCTGGTTGATGTACACCCTGTCCATGTGCCAGTCCGAGACCCTGTCCAGGTGCACCACGTCCCGGTCCCCCGAGCCAGGGAACAGGGTCATGTCGTAGAGGCCCCCGAAGTGGACAGCGTCCCCCACCTTGCCGATGTTGACGCAGTGGACTCCGCCTGCCACGTTGAACCTGATCATGGTGCCCTGATCCACGTCGTGCCAGCACATCCCGGCCCCGAACAAGTGCACAGGGTACGCCTCGTCCAGTGTCCAGGGCTGCGTCTCCGTGACCTTGCCCTTGGGCAGCCACACGGCGCCGCCCGCGTCGGCGTAAGCGTCGTCGATGGCCAGCTGGACGCTGCCCGGGGCCCGCTCCCAGATGTTGCCCCGGCTGTTCACGATCCTGGCCCGGTCCCGGATGAAGGCATCTGCGCCGGAGCCGAGCCTAGCCTCCAGTGCATCCACCAGCGCGTCGTAGTGGAGATAGGTTATGGGGTCCGGCGGATACGGCTTAGAGAACTGCGGCATGTCACTTCTCCTGGATCAATTCTTTGTTACACCCAGGGATGTGCGTCATATTTATACTATTTTTATGGTAGCCATGATGTAATCATCATTGTATTGTGTTCATTTATGTGATGCTATTTAGTGGCGTTCATTCAATTCCCACGCCCGGCCCCACGCGACGACGAGCTGTGGAACAGCCAGGGCGACTAAACCAGGGAATCCTGGACGCACGCAACGTGACAGGTTATGTTTATATAACGATTACAATTAAACTTAATAGATGGCACTGGAAGATAACCCCGGCTACGTCCTACGCGTAAGCTCAGACGAGTGGGTTGAACAGATTTTCCAGCTCAAGAAGTACTACTCGGGCATCATGCGCAACTGGAGGAGGGGCACACCCATACTCCTGGCCAGGAAGACGGAGCACGGAGACAGCTTCCTCGGATACGGCATAACGGATAAGGTGGAGATGCTTTGGGAGATGACCCCCGAGGAGGAGGACTACTGCAGAGAAAACAGGTGGAAGTGCGCGCTCACATTCCAGCCCCTCATCAGGTTCGAGACGCCCCTGCCCATAAAGGACACTGTCCTGGCCAACGACAGGAGAAAGGGGAGCTTCCTCCACGGAGCCATGCTCCCGGAGGAGCAGGTGGACAGCATCTTGGACAGGGCCGAGGAGCAGTAATCGAAAAATAGAATACGGGGTGAGCCCAGAGAACCAGCGGATGGGGTACATAGCCGCTGTTAAATGCAAGAGGGGGGAAAGCGCCTCAGAGCACGTCATCCACATGCTGAAGGCGTCCGGCGGGCCCCCAGGGACGTACATTGGTCTAGCTTCGGCCCACGCGGTAGAGGTGTATAGGAGGCCGCCAGAGTTCTCGTCCCTGACGGAGGACTCCGTCATAGGGTTCAAGGGCCTAGACCCGAAGGACTACCCGCCGCAGCCCCTGTCGCAGCCATCGGGCTCCATGTGCCTCAACGGGTCATTATTCGGTGTGGATGATCCCGACACACTGGCTGCCGCTAACCTCCTTGAAAAAGATGTGGCCGGCGGCGTCAAAGAGCTTCTAACTGTGTGCGGCCACTTCGTCGTCGTCGCCCAGAGCGAAGATGCGATAATCTGCGGAAGGGACTGGGTGGGGGTCAAGCCCCTCTACTACGGCGAGAACGAGGACGTCTACGCGGTCGCGTCCAACAGGAAGATGCTGTGGAGCATCAAGGCAGACCCTAAACCTGTTGAGCCGGGGCACGTCGTCACGATCACCGGCTCATCCGGTATCGAGGACGAGGCCCCTGAAAGGGGCGAGCTGGCGAAGCTGATCGAGCCGGAGGATTCCGTCGTGGAGACCCTGGACGCCGTCCTCAGGCGGGCATCCGACAACATAGCCCGAAGGGCCGGCAGAGGGGCCCTGGCGTTCTCAGGCGGCATCGACAGCACGTTATCGGCCTACTACCTCAAGGAGTCGGGAGTCGACCTCGACCTCGTATGCGTCGGCTTAGGCCAACGGGACGAGTACGGGCACGCTCAGGCGGCGGCGGACGCCCTCAGCCTGGAGCTCCACACGTCTCCCTTCACCCAACGGGAGCTGGAGGCGGCGCTGCCCGGGATCGTGTACAGCGTAGAGGAGAGCAGCCCTCTAAGCATAGGGGTCGCGGCGCCCCTGTACTTCGTGGCGGCGGAGGCCCGCGAAATGGGGCACGACACGGTCTTCACGGGAAACGGGAGCGACGAGCTTTTCGGAGGCTACATGAAGTACCAGAGAGCCTACACTGAGGACCCCTCTCTGGCAGAGGGGATGATGAACATCGATGTCGTCGACTCATGGAAGAATAACTATGAGAGAGACAGCAAGATAGTCGAGGGCGCTGGGCTGGACCTGCAGCTGCTGTTCGCCCATCCAAGGGTAGTATCCTACGGACTGAGGATTCCTGTTGATTATAAGCTACCACAAGATACAAGTCAGCCACGAAAAACCATACTGAGAAAGCTGGCCAAGGGGCTGGGGCTCCCCGAGGAAGTGTGGGGGCGCCCGAAGAAGGCCGTCCAGTACTCCACCGGGGTCCATCAGTGCCTGAAAGGGCTAGCCAAGGGGCAGGGTAAAAGCCTCCAAGCGTACACGCAGGGGCTATACAAACAAATCCGTGAGGGGGCCTGTCTTGCCTGAAGTAGATTCCGTAATCAGGAAGCTGAAGGAAACTTACCCGGACATCAGCCCGGAGCCTTCAGCTGAGGACCCCTTCAGGACCCTGATAGGCTGCATACTCTCGCAGAGGACACGGGACGGCAATGCCGAGAAGGCGTCCACGAGCCTCTTCGAGAAGGCGTCCACCCCGGAGGAGGTACTCAGACTCAGCGAAGCTGAGCTTGAGGCGCTCATAAGGTCCTCGGGGTTCTATAGGCAGAAGGCGCGCCACATCTCTGGTGCTTGCAGGGTACTCGTCGAAGAATGCTGCGGAGCCGTCCCCAGGGACAGGGAGGCGCTCCTCAAGCTGCCCGGAGTCGGACCTAAGACGGCTGACATCGTCCTAGCGTACAGCTACGAGACTAAGGTTGTCCCAGTGGACGTCCACGTGTGGAGGGTCTCCAGGAGGCTCGGGTTAGCGGACATGGACGCCGATCACGAGGAAGTGAAGACAATCCTGGAGGAGATTATCCCCGACGGGGACAAGGTGCTCTATGACAGGGCGGTTCTGAGGATAGGTAAGGATTATTGCAGAAAAACGGGGCCCAGGTGCCTTGAGTGCCCCCTCAAACCATTATGTGGCTACGCTAATAGAGGGCGATCAGCCCCTTAGCCAGCTCATCCGTGAACTCTGACAGATGCTCGAACTCGTAGCCTATGATCTCGTTGATCTGTTTCGTCACCGTGCCCATGTTCACGTTTTTTTCAGGGATGACCTGGGCCGAGACCACGCTGGGCTCGTTGATGGGCTTACCAATCCGGCTGAGGAGCCACACATATGTCTCCTTGATCCCAGGCACATCGTCGATGATCCTGTTGGCTAACCTGTAGCAGAGGGCGTTATAGATCTTGCCCACGTGGCTCACAGGGTTCTTTCCGGCCGCGGCTTCGCTGCTCATGGGGCGGTTGAGCGGGATGACGCCCACCACGTTGTTTCCCCTCCCTACCTGGCCGCTGTCGCCGGCCTCGGCAGAGGTCCCGGTCACCGTCAGGTAGAGTCCGTCTATGCCTCTCCCCTTGGCGTCTAAGGCGTTCAGGTCTATCGTGACCTCCTTGAAGGAGTACTTGTCATCCACGTAGCCTTTTATAGCGTCGTATACCTCGTCGCGCCTCCTGAAGTAGTCTGCCTCGCTCTCGATGAACCTGTCCACGAAGGCCATGGCAACAGTGACGTTGAGGGAGTTACCTTTCCTGAGCCCCATGAGCTTTATGTCCTCGCCAGACTCGGGGAAACTCTTCTTGAACTCCTTGGAGTTGAGGTGCTTTTCAAGGTCCTTGATCAGGCTCTCTGTGCGGGTGAAGGGGGCGTAGCCGACGGCCGCAGACGTGTCGTTGGCTCCAAGGTACTTTCCTTTACGGGCGAAGATGTCGCTGAGCGCCATCGACCCGGGCTTTATCTGGCTCTGGTAAGTCACATGCTTCTCAGGGTCCACGAATCTGAGGTGCTCCTTAAACCACTGCTTTGCACTCCGTTCAGCGATCTCGTTGACAGGTATCTCCTCGTCACCAACCTTGAACGTGGCCCGGTCACCGAAGACGAACCTCATGGGCTCAATGACCTTGCCTCCTTTGTACTTGGGGACGGCCACCCCCGCCGCCAGAAGACTCTTATCGACGTTATGGTGCAGCACGACGCCGAACCTCTTCATGTACTCCTTGGAGAGCTCTATCGAGATCCGGTTCATAACCGAGTCACACATGGTGTCGGGGTGCCCCATACCCTTCTTCTCAACTATCTCCAGGGCCTGATCCTCTATGGCGGATCGACCGAGCCTATTAACGAACACATTATCCAATGATTTCACCGTGTACGATGATTATTACTGAGGAGAATAAGGGATGTTGAATTTAAATCGATTCATTCATTTTAACAGGGGATCGGAGAAAAAGATATATAACCACTATAGGAAATAAGATGATTAAACAATATTAATTTATTATTTAAGGAATATTTTTACGTTTGCCTACAGTAATAGATTACTTTATTGCAGTAAACCGGAGAGATAACTAACTCCAAGTATAACAGAAACTAGTTAAAAAATATCGAAAAAAGTCGAAAAGAGCAGGCAGAACATCTTATACAAACCTCTGATGTCGAACACAATTTATGATGATAAAAGACCCGACGCGTTCACTAAAAAAGCATCTTAACCCTACTGCTAACAGACATGAAAGATAGTAACAATTGAATCGAGGAAACATGTAGAAAAGAATAATAAGTGAACAGTCAGTTTATATTGCCTGAGGATTCAAGTTGGACGATAAAAGTCTAGGCTACACGATCATGATCATAACCATCGCGGTGATGGTAGGATACTTCGTATGGGCTTTCCCGGGGATTTTCGGCACAGTTTTCGCCTGGTTAGGACCCTACAGCGAGTGGGCCATCAAGCTCCCCGTCATCGCGGCCGTGTACATGATCCTGTTCATAATACTGTGGATCGGCTACACGATGGCGACGACTCCGCCTCCGGTGCCACTCGACACTCCTCTCGACCTTGACAGTGAACTCGACGACGAGCTAGAAACCGAGGAAGATGAGGAGAAGAAGGAAGAGGAAAAGGGTTTTTAAATTAACGCTCCTTTAGAGTCTGTTTACATATTTATTTTAAAATCGCGTACAATTATAGCCCCATATAACATGTTTATTGTATAATTAAGCCCCTTATATAAACACGTCACCATAAAAAAATAAAATAACATTGCATGGTTTTAACATATATTTGTTAATAATCCTAGCGTAACCTAAACAGACTCGAACGCAACATGTCTGCTGGGGGAGTATAGACAAGTTGAGGTGGGGAGATGATCAGCCAGTACTATGGATCATACCTGGTCTGGGCTTAACCCTATTCGCACTGATCAACCTCACAAACCTGTTTCTCCACTTCATCCCGGTCTCCATAGCCAACGTCTTCATGGCAGTGGCATCGGCCTTTGTCAGCTCCATGTCCGCGGGGTTCATAATGGAGCTTCTGAAGGGCAGAGGCCGCCTCACGTACTACACTATAGCGGGGACCTGGGTCATAGGGTTGCTGACGTATCACGTCGGCCACGGCTTCCTTGAGAGTAACCTAATCAACGGAACACAGACGGCGTCAATATCCCTTATAGGGACAATAATCACCGGGGTCAGCCTGACGGTCATACCCGGGGTGTTCACAGGCTCAGTGATAGGGGGCTTGGCCAGCCTATTACCCGACGAACTGCTGACCGAGGAGGATGTCTCTGAGGCGGCACCCCAGTTCGCGCCCAACAGCTGGCCAGGCTACGAGAAGATGTGCGTAAAATGCGGCCAGGTGATGCCCTATGACTCCGTCTTCTGCTCACACTGCGGCTCCATGCTGAAGAGGAGACTCAGCTCAGA
>Ga0299912_10002705_pt1 | contig 14556 bp, 13 predicted proteins | sample RVTome_2_FD_207667 | JGI IMG/M metagenome (GOLD analysis project Ga0299912, IMG submission 207667) | Soil microbial communities from uranium-contaminated site in the Upper Colorado River Basin, Wyoming, United States - RVT95D214 (version 2) ...
AAAGTAGTTATAAAGCATCTCCAGAACATAGCTGAGCAAGATCGACCCGCCGATCAAGGCTCCTCGCAGGCCAAACTCCCTGGCATAATCATCGGTATGGATAAGATTGCGCCCTTGCGGATTTATAGGCATAGCAGCCGCTTTCGTTAGGCTGGGGATCTCCTCACCTATCCTTACGCTCCCTGCGACCTTTTCCACTTCTCCCTCCTTTTGTCATTCGACGTGCACAGCGGTTTCGCGACTCCTCATGAGCACCTCGCCGGATTCATCCACAGTCTCGAACTCGGATACGAGATAGTTCCGGCCGCGTTTAACATATTTGTCAACGACTTTGCCCCGAATGGAAATCTTGCTGCCAATCCGCATGGGCTTCAGGAACTCGTGCTCGCTCTTAGCCCAGATGCTCGCTCGCATATCCGGAAACCTTATGTACTTGATCCGGGCATGTTGCCCAATAGTAAGGCCCGGCGGAGCGACACCGAGCCCCTCCACCAACTCTCTGGCCTTCCATTGCGCCAGTTCGATGCCATTCTTGACCGTATCCTCGTCCAGGGTCATCTCCAGCGTCCCCAGGTCCAGGCCGATGGGTATGGATTCAAAGTCGAACTTCTCGCTCATCTTATGGTCACCTCCCATAACGAAGCTGAAGCCTCAAACTACGCCAGCACAATTATACCATCTTAGGCCGGTTCTGCATCGCCTCTCACACAAAATATGGGGATTACTGGGGACACTTGGAGCGGGCGATAAGACACAAGGCCATCCTGAAGGCCTAGCTTGCTAGCGTGAAAATAAGGACGCCCCACTAGTGTGGGGCGATTTGCTTCATAATCTCTCTGCCGAACCAAAACTCATTATCTGAACAACATGCTTCACCACAGTTGAGCGGAGCCAGCGGTCGGATTCGAACCGACGGCCTGCGGTTTACGAAACCGCTGCTCTACCACTGAGCTACGCTGGCATCCCATCGTGACGCTGACGTCTAGTTTTGTTTCTGCGGGCCTTTGATCTGGTCGGTCTATTCTATCGACCCATTCTGAGGCTAAGTGTTAGGAAATAAAGGCCACCAATGTGCCTTGTGCGCCCGATTTCAGCTTGCAGATCCTTCTGATGCAGCTCCAGCCCTCTCAGCAAGAACTCCCGCCTTTCGTGACTACTGGTCAACTGCAACCCTAATGTCCTGAGTGCCATCTCGATCCGATAAAAGGTTGCCAATAGCTCGGCACAGTGCCTCGCTGGGGCTCTTGGCAAAACCCCACACCTGGCTGAACTTTGACTTTGCAGATGAACTAATTCCAACCTGCCATTCAGTTATATCGCCGTTGGGAGATATACCCGACCCTACGAAATCGATCCTCGTCAGCTTCAGATGAGGCAGCAACCAGAGAAAGCATGAGTCAAGGCTCTCCACGATGTTAGGAGAATCACTCACGTTGCCGTTCGGAAACGTACACGTACCCGTCGAAGGGTCCCACTTAAAACCAGCCCACACGCCGAGTCTCTTCTTCAGTTCATGAACTGGCTCCACTTCGCCACCTGGTACCATCGGAAATTCCTCCCTCATTTATTGAGGCCGTTTAGTTTCGAAAGGCCCCATATTTGATCAAGATGAACATACTAGAATGGCTCGAATATATATTAATTGTAAGGATAAGTCAAGGAAAAGAAACGAACGGTTCTTAATGCCCCCCTACTTGTCGCTTCCACAGAGTAGCACAGATCTAAGGCAGAAAGAGAGGGGAGGCTCGACGCTTCCCCTCTATGCTTCGCCCTGTGGATGTCGATGGACACCAATCCGCTAACATCTATGCCTTGACTGTCAGCTCATCCATGATACCCCCGTTCTTCCCGTTATCTGCCAGACGCCGCCCACTTGCTTGACGACGTAAGTCGTCCCGCCCGCGCCCAGGCTGGCAAAGTAGATACTAGCGGGCACCTCCACGGAACCATCTTTCTGAAGATAGGTATTGCCCAGTGTAACTAGCGCTCCGCCCCCCTTGACGGCCATGATGCTCTCATCAATAACCTCACTCCGGTCATCTATCCACACGAATTCGGCGGGAAGGTCGTCCAAGGTGGCCACTATGTCCTTCTGTACAGATTCCGACAACTGGCGAGACTTGGGGGTAGCACGCCAATCGCCTGCCCTGTCATCCGTAGCTCGCAACAGATAGACTATCGGCCAATTCGGTGGGTGGTCGCCAAAGGTATGGTCTACCGTGTACAGTTGGCGGGCTACAGCCGCATAAATCGCCGCCTCGTCATTCTCACCGATGCCAGGTGCCAGTCTGTCGCAGGCAGGCAAGTAAGTCGACAGCAAAAGCACGCTGATGGTCATTACCCGAAGAATCTTTTTGCTCATTGCTTGCTCTCCTCGCTTCCCTCTTGCTCGTGTCGTTCTGGTGACGTCGGCATCCGACCACACCAGATGACGGCTAACCACACCTACCCACAGCCCTTGGAGATCGCTTAGCTCTTTCGCACGATTGCGGACTGGCCGTTACGAAACCGCTGCTCTGCCGCTGAGCTACGCTGGCTCAGTTTGTGAGGTTAGCAAATCATATCAGATGGACACCCTGAAGGGCAAGGGAGATGTAACTAGAAGAACAGAGGCATGTCGCAAGATCAGGGAGTCGTCGGTATTATTATTATCGAAGTGGCGGAAATAGTGCCATCGTCATTCCGCTTGCCAAAGACTAATACTTGATCGCCTGCTTTTATATCGCTCAATTGTCCCTCCACGGGCCGACTGATAATAGTCGCTTTATCAACGTTAACCTTCGTTGAGCCGGTGCGAGCAGTAAGGTTAATGGTGTTACTTTCCACACCCTGCACCTCACCCATTCCTGTCAGACCACCTAAAGCTCCCTCCAAACCAAACATTCCAGGCACAGGCGTACCCGCCACGGGCGTACCCTCGCGCAGTCGCTGCCCCATGCCGGCGAAGGGGGTGCCCTGCTGGATCTGCTCCAGCACGCTTTGAATCGACGAACTAGGAGTCGGTGTGGTTTCAGCCTTACGCTGACCCATAGCCACGCCGCCAGCAAAGGCACCACCAATGCCTAGACCAATCACCACCACTGCCACTAAAAGCGTTACAAAACCTAGCTTCATTGGACTCCCTCCTGTTAAGTTAATCGCTTATTCGTGTCTCAGGGCCTCGATGGGATTCAGGCGCGCGGCCCGGCTGGCGGGATAGATGCCAAAGAATAGCCCAATGGCAGCCGATACGCCGAAGGCTAAGAGGACGATGTCTGAGGAGATCACCGCCTGGATGGTTTGGCCACTCAATTCCTGGAAAAGGCGGGGGGCGACACGGGAAAGGCCCCACCCAGCCAGTACCCCACCCACCCCGCCGGTCAAGCTAAGCACAGTGGCCTCGATGAGGAACTGCATAAGAATATCTCGCCGTTTGGCTCCTACCGCCTTGCGGATGCCGATCTCCCTCGTCCGTTCCGCCACTGACACCAGCATGATGTTCATGATCCCAATCCCACCCACCAAAAGGGATATGCCCGCAATACCACCTAAGAACACGGTGAGAACGCCAGTAGCCTGATTCAATGCTGCCACAGTTTCCTCTTGACTGGTAATGGTGAAGTCGTCTTCGCCGGTGATATTATGTCGCTCCCTCAGGATGGCGCTTATCTGCGCTTCGGCAGCATCTATCTGTTTGGCATTTATCACCTGGACGTTGATGGTATTTACATTGCTGCGCCCTGAGGCCGTACGCTGCGCCGCCAGTCTATACTGAAGGGTGGTAATAGGAATAAGGATCATATCATCTTGGGAACCGAAACCGGTACCCCCTTTTGACACCAAGACGCCGATGACTTCGAATCGGCGTTGGCTAACGGTGATGTACTGACCCACCGGATCATCTCCACCGAAGACGGTCTCGGCAACATTAGCCCCCAAGACCGCCACCATGGACCTGCTCTCTACATCGCGCTGAGTAATGAATTCGCCATCAGCAATGGGGAAGTTGCGCACTTGCTCGAACTCCGGGGTCACGCCTAGTATTTGGGTGAAAGTGTTGTTACCACCGGCCACCACCTGGCCTGCGGTGCTCATTTGTGGCGCTACCATGGCCACGGCAGGAGCAGCCACGGGATCAGCGATGGCATAGGCATCATCTAGGGTGAGCGTGGAGGCCGTGCCCTGAGCACTCCGTACCCCTCCCTGAGTAGTAGCTCCTGGACGCACAAAGACCAAGTTCGTTCCCATACTTTCAATCCCGGAGGTAACTGCCGCTTGGCTTCCCCTACCCATGGACATGAGCGAGATAACAGCACCCACCCCGATGATGATACCCAGCACCGTTAGGGCGGAGCGTAATTTGTTGGCAAAAACCCCTTGCGCTGCGATCCGGAAGGCTTCCAGTGGGTTCATTTCCCCTCCTCCTCTACCGCCGAAGGCACGCCTTCGTTCTGTACTAGCTCCTCGACCCTACTGATCTCGCCATCTAGAATATGGAGGATACGCTTGGTACGGTGAGCGATGTCTTGATCATGAGTAACGAAGACAATGGTGATCCCCTCCTCACGGTTAAGCTGCTCAAAGATATCTATGATCTCGGCACTGGAGCGACTATCTAGATTGCCAGTAGGCTCGTCAGCGAGGATGACGGCGGGATTGTTAATTAAGGCGCGAGCGATGGCCACCCTTTGCTGCTCTCCCCCCGATAGCTCGGTGGGTCGGTGGCGAATTCGATCGGAGAGCCCCACCTTAGCTAAAGCCTCCAGCGCCTTCTGCCGGCGATTCGATGCACCCCCATAGATAAGGGGAAGCTCCACATTGGCCAGAGCAGTGGCTTGGGGCAGCAGATTGAAGGTCTGGAAGACAAAGCCGATACGCCGATTCCTGATCTCAGCCAGTTGATTATCGTTAAGTTGACTGACTTCCCTACCATCCAGCCTGTAGGAGCCCGAGGTGGGCTGGTCTAGGCAGCCAATGACGTTCATCAAGGTGGACTTGCCTGATCCTGAAGGGCCCATTATGGCCACCATCTCTCCATTGTCTACCGCAAGGGAGACTCCACGGAGCGCGTGCACTTCGACCTCGCCCATCTTGTAGGTCTTGACAATGTTATCCATCACGATCATTTCACAAGTCTCCAAAAGATGATTCCCACCCTCTACCTACCGAGGAACATCTCCCCCAGGCCTGGCCCGACGCCGGTTTGACGCTGCTGCCCCGTGGTAGTAGTAGTAGTCGTGGTAGTGGATGTTTGCACTACCACAGCCTCGCCCTCCTCTAAGCCTGATGTTATTTCTGTTTGCAGCCCATCGCTAATGCCAATACGCACCGTCCTCTGCTCCGTTTGCCCATCCTTGATCACCTCCACCACTTGCTGCCCACCTGTCCGTTTGATAGCCCGGCTGGGAACCAACAGCACGTTCTCCTGACGCTGTACAGTTATAGCGGCTGAGGCAGTCATCCCTGCCTTGAGGCCTACATCCTCAGACGGGTTAGTAACACCGATGGACACAGCGTAGCTCACTACCCCCGACTGCGTGGTAGCAGTGGGAGCCACCGCCACCACCTTGCCTCGCAGGCTAACCCCGGATAGGGCATCCAGGGTAATGGTAACGTCTTGTCCTGCCTTCACCTGTGCAACATCGACCTCATCCACAGTGCCTTGCACTTCTACCACGGCGGGGTCTATCAGGGTAATTACGGCCGTCGCTGATGTGACCTTCTCACCCACCTTCGCGCCCACACTGGCCACTATGCCACCAAAGGGAGCGAGCATGGTGGCCCCTTCTAACTGCTCCAGTGCTTCCTCCAAGGTGACCTGCTTGTTTGTAAGGTCGTTTTCCTTTATCTTAACGGTATTAGGATCAGGGCCCGCTTTCTTCGCCGCGAGGGTCTCCTCCGCCTTGCGCAGGGAATCCTCCGCCTTGGCCACATTATTCACAGCAGTAGCTATGGAGTTCTCCTGCTGCAATCTGGCTTCCTCAAGCTTTTGTTTTGCGGTTGCCAGGTTGTTCCAGGCTGCTCCCAGCTTCGCCTCATCGATCTTACCACTTTGGTAATCCACCAAGGTTTGACCGTAATTATCCTCATACCAATTGACTTGGTTTTCCAGATCGAGGATGTTCTTGGAGGCAGTTTGTTGAGTAATTTGCAGATTCCTTCTGGCGTTCTCTAACGCCACCCGAGCGTCTCGTACCGAAGCCTCGGCATCGGCAATGTCCGAGGCCGTATAGGGGTTCTTGGCCTCATCCAAGTTTATCTCGGCTGTGCTCAGGTTGGTACGAGCTTGTTCCACCGCACGCTCCAACGAGGCGGTATCCAGCTTAGCCAGCACCTGCCCTTTCTGGACCTTATCCCCCAACTTAACGTTTACCTCTGTCACCGTGCCACCGCCGGTGAAGCCAAGCTTGGCTTGGTTGGGCATCGTCAAACTGCCCACCGTACTGACGGTGGTCTCTAACGTGCCACGCGTGACTTGTACAACCTGCGTATTTGGGCTTTCCTCCGCTGTGGCTTTACCCAAAAAATGGTTATACCCATAATAGCCACCTACCACAGTCAGGACACCAACCAATAGGAGCACAAAAACCTGCCAAAGCTTCATACTACTGTTCCTCCCGTAAGTTTCATTCACCCTGTCTGCTTATTCTGTTCCTCATCAGCAAGGGGCAAAGTAATGGTAAACCGGCTGCCTTTACCCTCTTCACTTTGTACCTCTATCTTGCCGCCATGGGACTCAACCAATCGCTTAGCGATAGTCAGCCCTAGGCCTGCTCCACCCGTAGACCTAGCCCGGGACTTATCGGCACGATAGAATCGTTCGAAGATATAAGGCAAATCCTGGGGTGAGATCCCTACCCCGGAGTCAGTTACGCTGATCTCCACCCAATCATCCACATGCCGTGCCGCAACTTCTATTGACCCGCCTGCCAGAGTATGGGCGATAGCATTGTTTAGAAGATTCCTCACCACCTGGCCGATGCGCTCCGCATCTACCTGAATCAATGGCAAGGCCTGAGGGGGCATGTCAATTTGAATATGGAGATCTTTGGTAGCCACTTGAGGGCGCACCGCCGCCACTGCCTTCTGGACGATTTCCTCAGGAGATGCGGGCTGACGCTCCAATCCAAGCTCGCCGGCATCCACGAGGGCTAACTCCTGGAGATCATCGACCAGGCGAGCCAGGAGAAGCGCCTCCTCATAGATGGACTCGATGGTCGCCTTGTCCGGGAGAACTACACCATCGCGCATCGCTTCTAGATAGCCCCGAATATTGGTCAAAGGGGTGCGCAGTTCGTGAGCCACATCAGCCACCATTTTCCTGCGCAGCTCCTCGATACGGTTCAAGTCCTCGGCCATGGCGTTAAAGGTCCGAGCCAGTTCACCTACCTCATCCTTGGATTTCGCCTCTACCCTCTGGCTGAAGTCACCACCACGCATCTTTCGAGCGGCGGCGGTAAGTGCCTCGACCGGCTTCAACATTTGACGGGATAAGAAGAAGGTAAATAAGAGCGCAACGCCTCCTGCCAACAAAGCGGCCCACAGAAGCGGGCGATTTATGGATGGAGGAGCGCCCGGATCGGCAAGGCTGGTTTCTCCACTCACAGGCTCAGGATCGACATAAACCGTGCCCAGCCGTTCTCCCATTATGCTGATAGGCATACCGAGGTCACCCCACTGAACACGGGGGTTTTGCCCAACCAAGGTATTGGCCGAGTCCGCCATCACCACACCTTCGTTATTCACGACCACAATTCGCCTACCGGAGATCTCCCCCAACTGCTCAACATATTGTTGGACTCCCTGCCAGGTCCGACGCTGGGCGTACTGACGTGAAAGCATGGGAGGTATTCTCGCGTCCACCCTTTCGTGGCCCGTCTCCACATACCGCTCCATCTCACTAGTAGCTCTGCGGCTGGCGAAAAGGGCAACACCCCCCACCGTCACCACAATCACGATGGCGAATGTAAGCAGCAGCCGCAAACGAAGACTGTGAAACATGCTATTCACCTTCAAATCTGTAGCCTACGCCATAAACAGTCTTTATATAGCGCAGCGGGCTCGATTCTGACTCCAGTTTCTTACGCAAGTTCATGATATGAACATCGATGGTTCGCTCGAAGCCCTCGAAATCATAGCCAAAGGCCTCGTCAATTAGTTCCAATCGGGTGAATGCCCGCCCTGGTTCCCTCACTAGCGCCACTAGAAGTTTGAACTCGGAGGGCGTGAGCTGGACTACGTCCCCAGCCAAGATCACCTCATGGCTGGGGAACCTGATGGTAAGGTCTCCCGCAGTTATCTCCGCTGGACCTTTGGGCTCTAGCTGCGCTCGCCTCAACACCGCCCGCACTCTGGCCGCCAACTCACGCGGGCTAAACGGCTTGGTGACGTAGTCGTCCGCTCCCAACTCCAAGCCCATTAGTTTGTCCCGCTCCATGGTCTTCGCCGTCAACATAATGATGGGCACATCGGATTCGGCGCGCAAAATACGACAGACATCTAGTCCATTGAGTTCAGGCAACAGCAGATCGAGGACAATAAGATCGGGCCGATCATCTCTGGCCCGCCCAAGGGCTTCCCTGCCATCGTAGGCACATAAGACCTTGTAGCCATCCCGCTCTAGATAGAGCTTTATCAGATCGACAATCTTCCTATCGTCATCAACGACCAGAACTTTTTTGTCTGACATGTTTCAAAAACCACTTATGAGAATTGCCTTTTTCAATACTAACTAACAATTATAATACTGCAAGATTGTAAAGAAAATATGAAGGAGGTCAAAAACTTTTGGTCCAGAAGACAGTTGCCACCTGATGTCCTATGCCTTCTGGATCGTTCGTGTCGGTCACGACGGTGACAGGGTCAGAGGCGACGTTGCCCGCATCGTCGAGAGCTCATAGAATCCAAGTAGCAGCGACCGGCTCGCTACGCAAGGCGAAATCGGTCCAACCAGCAGAGTAGAGTTGTAGGCCCGTGGGATTTGAGAAGTCCTTGAGTCTTTCCACTACCATTTTCGAGCATCCTCCCCTCAATTGTTAGATGCGTTACACCTGTGCGATGTCCTTTTTCGAGACACTAGCGCAAGGGGGAGGGGGAAGATCCCCTCCCCCTTGCATCCGCACAACTCCATCGGCTTGATTAAGCCGTCGTATTACCAGACCATGAGGTCGTCGAGGTCGACTAGGACTGGGACGGTGTAACATTTCACCAGCCAAAACCGCCGCCGCGCATCCGACCACCACCGAAACCGCCTCCCCCCAAGCCCGGAACTAGGCCTTTGTTCATAACCTCTGGCCTCTGCGACCACCACTGCAGGTACTGGTCAGCCTCCGCCTGGGTTATCTTGCCCTCTTCCACCAGCTTCTGAATATGGTCTTGCAGGGCTTGGGTTCGCAACTCGCTCGCAGCCTGGGCAAACGCATCGGTCACCTTCTGCTCCTCGATGCCCAAGATCTCGGCAACTCTCGCAAGAAGCTTCTGTTGTGCCTGTTCTACTGTCGTTTGCGGAGTGGGCGTCGGCTCCTCGGCGAAAACTGTCGCTTGCATCGCTACTGCACCTACCGCTACCGCGACCACTAACGCCACCGCCGCAACAAGCATCTTTCCTTTACTGAACATCTCTTCTCACCTCCTTCCATTCGTGATTGACGCCTCTAGTGATTAACGCATCAATATGAGATTACTGTTCCTGTCTAACCTCCTTTCCAGTGAGCAACCCTATCCCTAACCAGGGATGGACCATTGCGCACTTTTAATCAGTTCTTCGATAATCGGTATCACTCCATTAATGCTTAGGGCATAGCCAAGCCCCTCTACTCCAACTGAGGAAATTTTGACACTGGTGATGCCTATCACTTCTCCTTTCATGTTCACAAGTGGTCCACCGCTGGCGCCGGGATTAATGGCCGCACTTGTCTCAATGAGATCGTCGAGTGTCTGACCTTCTACCATCAACGAGACGTCCAAGCGACTCACTATGCCTTCTTTAGCACTTACCCCTAAGCCCAGTGGATTGCCAATAGTTAGCAGCCAGTCGCCAACTCTCAATATGGAGGAGTCGCCGATATCGGCGGCTGATAGGTTTTGAGCGCTGATTTTGAGGACAGCCACGTCGTTCAGCGGGTCGGCAACCACTGCATTAGGGGATACTGTGAAGGTTCTACCGTCATCCAGCGTTACGCTGATAGACTGCGCCCCGGCCACAACATGATTGTTGGTTACGATAATTCCACTTTCATCGATGATCCATCCTGAGCCAGCTCCCTGTTGAGTAATGGGCGGCCTCCGGAAAAGATTGATAGTGGCTTCAGTATTAATGGCTACCACTGAAGGTTTAACCTTAGCGACAACATCCGCCATACTGGGCAGTGCTGAGGATTGGTTGTCAGCAGACGGTACTGACCAGTCAGTTTGAATAATACCGGCATTATCGCTGTCAGCGACTGCACCTGCCGGTGCCGAAACAACTATGCCTGGTAGTAGATCACACGCGGTGCCGAGCACAAGTGACGTAATCAGAATAAGGGAAAAAGCTAGACTCGCTAGGTTTATCTTCTTCATCACCAATACCTCCTCGTTCTTTAGTACGAGCTTTGTTGTGCTTTTCAGGGCTGTTCAATGCCTGAAACAACATGAGTGGGAAGTCATTCCCTCTGGTTTCGTTTTAGCAATCTACTGATATGGTAGCATCTAATTATTAGAATCCCGTTAAGATTTGAGGGAAACACCGAACCTCCTGTTGGCTAGCAATGATTACATTTTCAATATCGGGGAATGAAATCAGGCTTAACTGCTACCACATAACCAATGGCTTTGTAGAGGGAAAGAATAACCGCATTAAGACCGTAAAGAGGACGGCTGATCCTTCCTTCGGAAGGACTGAAACATGGATGACTTCCGAGTGAGGATATTAGCAACCAAATCAGGCTGTAGGGTCAGAGTTCCACACTTATTAACGTAGAGCCATAGCGACTGGAGCCACATCTTACTAGGGCTCCGTTTAGACAAGGAGAGGAGAGGGAAAACTCCCTCTCCTCTCCTCTCTCTCCTCTCCTTACATCCACACAACCCCGTCGGCTAGATTGAACCTGATGGTGTACTACCAGCTCATTAGGTCGTCGAAGGGGCCGGGGTCGGCGCCACTTTTCCCCAACCAAGACAGCCACCACGCATGCGACCGCCGAAGCCCCACTTCAAGCCCGGGAGCAGGCCTTTGTTCAGAACCTCTGGCTTTTGGCTCCACCACGCTTTGATTTGGTCCGCCTCCGCTTGGGTAATCTTTCCGTTAGCGACCGCCCTGTCCAGAGCATTCTGGAGGGCTTTCTGAGCCATCTCCTGCCGCGCCTGGTTAAAGGCAGCCTCCACCTTCGTCTTATCCAGACCCAAGATCTCGGCAACCCGGGCCAAGAGATCGGCTTGTGGCGTTGTTGCAGTCGCTGTCGGCGTCGGTGTAGGCTCCTCCGCAGAGGCAATTGCTACCACTCCCACAACCCCCGCTACCACCAATGCCAACACCGCCAATGTTGCACCGAGGATCTTCGCCTTTTTGGACACTCCGCTCACCTCCTTTCACAGGTCCCTCTAATGGGGGCGAATTCTTACTCCAGCTATCATAGCAGACAAATATGAAGATCTGATGAAGAAATGGTTATGTATCTTCATTTCCCGACTGTTTAATAGGCCACCAGTTCCAGCGCTCCAGGATAGCAGCAATGGCCGGTACCAAAAGCGCCCGTACGATGAAAGTGTCAATGAGGATGCCGACGGCTAGCCCAACCTGGAGTTCGGTCCCCGGCCGGGGCGGCGTGAACCTTAACTGACCATTGCCTTAAGTTTGTCTCTTAGTTCCGGTAACTCTTCTCTAACCACCCTCCATGTTAAGTCCAGATCCACACCGAAGTATTCGTGAATCAATGAGAAATGTTACCTAGCTGGTGCTAAGTCTCGCCACGTGGCGGCGCACCCCTTCGACAAAACTATAGATGACAGGGATAACCAGCAAGGTCAAAAGTGTTGAGCTGAAAAGCCCCCCGATAACTACTACGGCCAGCTCGGCAGCCATGATCGTGCCTTCACCTAAGCCCAAAGCCAGCGGGAACATAGCAAGCATGGTGGCTAGCGCCGTCATCAAGATAGGGCGTAGCCTTGTCCGCCCTCCCTCAATCAGGGCATCATAGGTGCTCATCCCTCTCTTACTCAGTTGCTCCACCAAAGCTATAAGCACAATCGCATTGGTAAGGACGACGCCTACAAGCATTAATATGCCCATCAACGCCGATATCCCCAGTGGACGGCCGGTAACAAGCAGTCCCAGCAAAGCGCCGATAGAAGCTAGAGGCAGGCTCGCCATAATGATAAGTGGGGTGAGGAACGAACGGAAGGTAACCACTACTACCGCGTAGGCAAGCACGATGGCCACGATTATAGCGATGAACATGCTGGAGAAAGATTCCCCCATCATCTCCGCCATCCCTCCCATGGTGACCTCAACCTCGGATGGTAGGGAAAGGGCATTGATCTTCTTCTGTACCTCCGTGTTCACCGCCCCCACATCCTCCTCGGTTATGCTGGCAGTGATACTGGCTGCCAGCTTCTGGTCGATGCGCTGAATGCTGGTCGGCTGTTCCCCAAGGTCTACAGCCGCGATATCGCCCAGGGCCACAGACTTGGGCCAACCAACCCTGAGTTCCCTGGCCATCTCCGCACTATCCAGATCCTGCGCTATTCCTTTAAGAAAGACCTCGTAGGTTCTGCCCTCAAGGTTCGCCTGGGCTACTGTTCCCCCCATCCTCATCAAGAAGAATTCATTTTGTATTTGTTGTAATTGCTCTGGGGGCAATCCGGAGGTCATGAGCTTGCGTGAGTCTGGCGTGATATCGAGCTTGGGCTCGACGCTGGTAATGTCAACTTCGAGGTCAGCTATTCCAGCCATATCCTCAAGCTCGCTTAAGAGCTGCTGAGCAGTAGTGGCTATGTCCTCGTAGCTTTCGCCACGGATAGAAATATTCACGCCAGAGCCCATCATGCCGGGCATCATCGCCTGTCCCATACTTACAGTGACGGTGCCCTCTTCCACTAGCCCTTGGCAAGCCCGGCGCAGGTCAGCGGCTTCCTTTTCTAGGTCAGCATCAGGGTTAAGAACAACCGTTATGGTGGCCGCGTTGGTGGCACCGCCCATCATAGAGCTGAGACCACCCATCAGTGAGCTCGATGTGCCGGCAGTGGTCTGGTAGGTCAAAACCTCAGGGTTCTTGCCGAGGACCTTCTCCACCCGCATCGCCGCATCTTGGGTAGTGATGAGATCAGCCCTCGGCGGCATCTCAATACCTACTGTCAGCGTCTTTTCACTCATTGAGGGGATGAAAGTGGTGCCAATGAAGGGAAGCAGGGCAAAGCTGCCAAAGAAGAGCGCCGCGGCAATAACCAACGTCGCTGTCCGATGGGCTAGAGACCATTTCAGCACTGGAGTATAGATCCTCTGATACCAGGTCTCCTCCTCTTTAGTCTCGGCTTTCCCGGATACCGCAAAGCTGGAGAGCGAGGGCACTACCATGAGCGCTACCAGCAGCGAGGCGATCAAGGCGAAGGCCACGGTGAAGGCAAAGGGGACAAACAACTCGCCCACAATCCCGCCCACAAAGGCCAGCGGGAGGAAGATAACCACGGTGGCCAGAGTAGCCGCAGTGATTGGGGTTGCAACCTCTTTAGCGCCGTTAAGGGCTCCTTCTTTAAAGCCTTCTCCCTGCTTTAGATGGCGGTAGATAACCTCCAAAACCACAATGCTATCGTCGATCACCCGCCCTACAGCAATGGCCAGGGCACTCAGGGTGAGAATGTTAATGGTTATTCCCCAAAAGCTCATGACCAGCAAGCCGATAAGGATGCTCAAAGGGATAGAGACGGCGGTGACCAAGGAGGCGCGGAAGGCCATCAGGAAGAGGAAGACAACGATGATGGCAAGAATGGCCCCGATGACGGCCTCACGTACAAGCTCACTGATGCTCCTCTCAATAAACTCCGACTGATCGAGCACCGTGAGGAGTTCCACTTTGCCACCCAGATTGGCTTCGATTTTCTTTGCCTCATCGACTACAGCATTGGCCACCCAAACGGTGTTGGCCTCGGCATCCTTCATCACACTGATGCTCACGCTGGGATTGCCGTTGGTGCGGCTGATCGCCGTCCCCGGCGGCGGACCCAGGTTGACCCGAGCGACGTCCTTGAGTAGCAGGGCATCGGTTCCCAGAGCGGTGTTCTCAATCTGGCTCAGGGAGCTGTATTGCTGGCTGGCAAGGATGCCGCCTACCTGGGACATCGAGATGCTGAACTCATTCATTTTTTTAGCATCGAGGGTGACTAATACCTTGTCCGCGTTGCCCCCCTCCACCCCCACATGGTAGACGCCCTCGATGGCTTGTAACCTGGGTATGACCTTGGTGATGGCGATATCTAGTAGCTCGTGGGGAGGAAGGTCTCCGCTGAGGCTGAGCATTACCACCGGCAATATGTTTATATCAATGGCATAGAGCTGAGGATTGGCTTCTAGCTGAGGCATTTGAGCGGGAAGGTTACGCACTT
>Ga0299912_10002707_pt1 | contig 14554 bp, 15 predicted proteins | sample RVTome_2_FD_207667 | JGI IMG/M metagenome (GOLD analysis project Ga0299912, IMG submission 207667) | Soil microbial communities from uranium-contaminated site in the Upper Colorado River Basin, Wyoming, United States - RVT95D214 (version 2) ...
CCATCCATTGAAAGATGCCTTCGTCGTGTCTTTCCGGCGGCAGTCCCCTGCTCAGAGCGGGGAACTTGTTGGGCACGATCCGCACTCGCCAGCCGGGCCCGTCCTTCCGGCTGCCGCGCTTTCGCAGCGAGGCCACCTCGGGAGGCGTCTTCGATTCGTTCCCCTCACAGAATGGGCAAAAGGCAGGGACTTCTTCCTTTTTTGCCGCCCCGGCCGGCCGGAAGTCATCCGGCCTCTTGCTCCTCTCGGAGGCCAGGATGACCCAGCGACCGCTGATGATATCCTTGCGCAATTCGGACATGGTCTATCCGATCAACTCCTTGATCTTGACCTTCAGCTCGTCCAGGGAAGCCGATTTGACGATATAGGCATCGGCCGCCCAGGTCATGAAGTCGTGCTTGTAGCTCTGGTACGCGGTGTTGATGATGATGGGGATGTCCTTGCGGAGCGCCATGATCTGGGTGATCAACTCGATGCCGTTCTTGCCCGGCATCCGGATGTCGGTGACGATGAGGTCAAATTTCAGCTTTTTCATCTTCTCCAGCGCGGCTTCGGCGTCAGTTACCGCTGTCACCCTGTAGCCCGCCTTGGTCAGCTCTTCCCGGTAAAGAAGGCAGAGGTTCCTCTCGTCCTCGACGATGAGCAGCTTTTTTTTCATGGCTTGGTCCCCCTTTCTCTTGGCTGGGTTTGAAAATAGAGTTTGAAAGTCGTTCCCTTGCCCTCGGCACTCTTGACCTCGATCCGGCCGCCGCAGGCGTCCACGACTCTCTTCACATAGGCGAGGCCGAGTCCCATGCCCTTTTCCTTGGTCGAGACGAAGGAGTCGAAAATTTTATCTTTGATGGCCTCGGGTATCCCTTTGCCCGTGTCCTGGACGGCGATCACCGCCCACTCGGCGTTCTCCCGATAGGCCCGTAAGTCGATATGGCCCTCGTTGCCCACCGCGTCGATGGCGTTGTCCAGGACGTTGCGGACGGCCTCTCCCACGTTGGTGGGGTCGCACAGGATGACGCGGAGCCCCGCCTCGATTTCCATGTCGAGGGATATGTTGCGGCTGGAGATCCGCGGCCGGACCGATTCCTGAACGAGGTTGAGCATATCCTGGACATCGACGGTGACCTTCTCCCGGACGTCGATCCGGAGGAACTGTGACAGTCGAAGAAGGATCTTCTCGAGCCGGCGGATCTCGCTGCGGATGATCTGAACATTCCTTTTCTTTTTTTTCTCCCCCGTCTGCGGGTCGAGGAGCTGGTCGGCAAACCCCCCTATCGTAACCAGGGGATTGCGAAGCTGGTGGGTGACGAACATGGCCATCTCTCCCATGGCCGCCACCTTTTTCATGTCGACGATCCTTTTTTGCAGCTTGGCCGTGTAGATATAGTTGCTGGCCATGAGCCCGCAGATCGAGGCCAGCTCGATGTCCCGGTTGCTTATGGGAAGCTTGGTGATGGCGTTGTCGAGGATGAACTCCCCCAGCACGTCTTTTTGGGAAACGAGCGGTATGCAGAGGAACTCCTCCGTGCCGATAGTCTCCGCGAAACGCCTGTCAACAGCGGGCTCGTTCTGGGCGTCACGTACCAAGATCATCTGCCTGGCCGAGGCCGTCAAGGCGGGGATGAGGGATTGCTCTTTATACAGAGGATAGCTTAATTTTTTCACGCGTTTGGTCAGGGTGTCGGTTGCGCTCGTCAAGAGCGACCGGTTGTGCTCGATGATCTCAGGATAGCCGATCCCAGGCGTCGAGAGGACCCGCCAGATGGACTCTGCCTCTTCGGCTGAAGCCGGCCCCAGCCAGAATTCTCCCTTGAGGCTGTCTCCGTCCGTGAGAAAGAGCATGACGCGGTTAAAGCCCAGGCCTGGGCCCGCGGTCAGGGCGGTCATTATGACGAGCAGGTTGTCCATGAGCGAAAAGGGCTGGAAAAAGCTTTGGGCGATGATCGAGAAAAGCTGCAGCTCCTTGGACTCTTCCTGAGAAAACTCGTGGAGAAAAAGGTTGTAGCGCTCGATCACTCGTCGCTCCAACCTTTGGGGACGATCCGGATGCCCCCTTCGCTGATCATGAAATTGGCCCCGTCTCTCTTCGCGCTCGAACCGATCTCGAAATGATCCGGGATCCGGGAGAACTTATCGACGATCACCCGGCGCAGCCTGGCCCCCCGCCCGATCCGGGCTCCCTCGAAGATAATCGAGCCTTCGATCCGGGCATTCGGCGCGATCTCGACACCCGGCGAGATGATGGAATTCCGGATCGTCCCGCCCCGGATCCGGCAGCCCGATCCGAGGATGGAGCTCTGGATGTCGGCATGTTGAATATGAGAGGGACCGTATCGGGTTTTGTATGTCCGGATCGGCCAGGCGCTGTCGTCCAAGGAACAGGGCGAAGCGGCGGAAAGGAAAGCCATGTTGGCCTTCCAGTAAGCATCGATCGTCCCGATATCTTCCCAATAGCCATCATAGAAGTAGGCATACACCCGAGCCTTATGGATAAGCTGGGGGATGACATCTTTGCCGAAGTCGTGGCTGCTCTGGGGAGTCTTGGCGTCCTTCATGAGAGCCTTGATCAGGATGGGCGTCCGGAAGAGATAGACGCCCATGGAGATCAGGGCGGCTCTTTTATCCCACGGCAGAGAGGGCGGGTTGTCCGGTTTCTCCAAAAAGTCGGTGACCAGGTGGTCGCGGTTGACGCCCATAACTCCAAAGCGTTGGGCCTCAGTGCGAGGTACCGTTTTGGCCAGGATCACGACCTCGGCCTTCTTTTCTTCAAAGAAGCGGATGATCTTCCGGTAGTCGGCCAGGTAGACATGATCGCCCGAAAGGACCAGGAGGGCCGCCGGGTTTTCCTGTTGAATGGAGTAGATGTTCTGGAAGACGGCGTCGGCCGTGCCCTCATACCAGTGGTCGGCCACCCGTCCCTGTGCCGGAAGGGAGACGATATAACCCCCGCTTTCGGCGTGAAAGATGTTCCAGCCGTAAAGGATGTGCCTTTCCAGGGAAAGCGATTTGTACTGGGTGAGGAGGGCGATCTTGCGAAGCCCCGAGTTCAGGGAATTGGAGAGACTGAAATCGATGATCCGGTAGCTGCCCAGGAACGGGACCGAAGGCTTGGCCCGGTCGCGGGTGAGCGGGTAGAGCCTCTCCCCTTTTCCTCCGCAGAGGATCATGGTCAGGATCTTCTCAGATGGTGCGTCCATCGGGGGTCACGACCTCGGAGAACAGCTGGTCCTCCTCTTCCCATGCTGCCATTAGCTTCACCTGGTCGGGGCTCAGAGGGGCCTCACTCTTGATCCACTCGAGAAGTGTCTGGGCCCGCTCGAAGTGTTCGGCCGCCGCTTCGAACAGCCAGTCCATCCCGTGCGGCCAGCTCCCATGGGCAAGAACATAGGGAATATGGCTATGCAAAACCAAACAAAACTGCTTAGCTTTCATGTCCTTCTCTCAGGGCAATCGTCAGCCTGAATTTTTGCCGGCCGGCCAGGCTGAATTTCCAATGGGGCAAAAAGCACATCCCCTGATGGATTATATCATACCCCTCCTCTGATTGGGAAAGCGTTTGCAGCGGAAAATGCCAGATCACGGGGTCTCCGCTGAACTCCAGGAGCCACTTCCCTCCGAGGATGGAGAGCGCCTGTTCCCGAACCTCCCATTCCTGGGGAAGGAGATAGAAATTCCATTCGACACCAAATATAAACGGAAGCTCTTTCTCAGCTTCGTTTTCCACTTCGTAGGTGATCAAGATTACGCCTTCTGCCGGATTGACCCGCTTGGCCACACGGACGGGGAGGCGTTCTCTGCCCAACCAGATGTGGCCGCGCCTGGACAGGACGGCGGAACTCCCCTCCAGGGTGGATCTGTATTCCTGGTTGACGAAATCTCCCTGCTCGCCGTAATCGACAGCCCGGAACCTTTCCCGGGTGGTTTGAGGATGGAGAAAGTGGTCGAGGAGCGAGTGGCGCGGGTGCCAGTCGTACCTCAAAAGTGAGGCGGCCTCAGGCGGGAGCTCCTTGGCCTGTTCGTGAATGCTTTTCCCGCCCTGGCCGGGTCCCTGGTCCTTCTGGCGATGGTAGGACTCCGGACGCCGGGCCAGGACATCGGAGAGGTTGCGACTGAGGAGGCGGTCGTCGAATTCGATGAGGCTCCCTCCCGCGGACGGTTTGATAAGGAGATTGTATCGGCCATGGTGGAAAAAAAGCTCATCCCGGCCGTCCAGGTCGTAATCGAGAGCCTCCCAGCCGGGAACGAGGGGCAGCTTCTTTTCCGCTTCGATCAGATGTTGATAGGCGGATTCCCGCAGATGAGGCAGGTAGAGTCCTCCAAAGACGCCGTGCCAGTATGCATCATTACACTGCGCCTTGTATAGCTCAGGTGCAGCCTCCGGGGCCGGGCTCTCCCTGATTTTGCGGGAAACGGCAAGCATCCTCTTGTGGAGGTGGTTGCTCTCGGGATACTTGAGGAAGAACTCGCGGAAGAATCCGCCCCGCAGGAACCGCCGCTCCTCAGCTGAGGCTTCCAACTTGAGGGCCCGGAAGAGGTCGAAGCCCTCGGGCTCGAGCACCCATTCCATCATCTCCTCGTAGGAGGCCGGTGGAAGATAGACCAGCCCGAGGGAAGGTCGGCGGTCAAGATATTCCGAGTAGGTCATCGTGGGGACGTCCTCGTCCTCGAGGAAGGTGAGGAAACGGGAGAGCCACCCTTCCTCATAGACCCATTTGTGCGTACCCGGCCAGAGGCCGAATTTTTCGCCGTCGTCGCCGAGGATGGCCATCCCTCCCCTCTCCGCGACCTCCTGGAAAAGGGCGCGGACATCCTCGATGAGCCGGAAAGGGATGAAATAGCGGAGCTTCTTGCTCACCGGAAACAGGATCAGCGGCGATCCTTCCTCTTCGGTGACGTAAGGGCGCTCGATGTCCCGGACGCCGGCATAGTGGAAATGCTCCTCGTCGAGGAGCGTATATTCGATGCCCGCACTGGCCAGTGTCTTCGGCAGGTGAGGCTCCCAGACCCTCTCGGTAAGCCAGGCCCCCCTGGGCCTCCGTCCAAAATTTTCGGCCAGGAAGTCGCTCATCAAGCGGAGCTGCCCTATCCTGTCCTCTTCCGGGATGATGCAAAGCACCGGCTCGTAGAAGCCGCCTCCCAAAAGCTCGAGCTGGCCGCGGCCGGCCATTTCTTCGATCAAAACCCAGGACCGCCTCTCCTTGGCCTTCATGTATTCCCAGAGAGGTCCGGAAAAATGAAGAGTGAAGCGGATATTGGGATGCCCGGCAAGGGAGTTGAGAAAGGGCTCGTAGCAGTCGCGAAAAGCTTTCTTGAAGACGGCGGGAAAATTTCCCACGGGCTGGTGGTTATGGACGGCGAAGAGAAAGATTGGTTCAGCCATCGCTCACCCCCCTTTCTTGGCTCGACAGGCCTTTTTAAGATAGCCCTGGAAGAGGGCCTCGAATTCGGCGACGTGCTCCTCCCCGAACCACCAAAACCAGTCCGAGCCCTCGGCGATGTAGATCTCTTCGCTCGGCCCGCATTTCTCCCTGGTTCGAGTGAGGGCATCCCAGGCGGCGTTCTTGGCCGGAGACCCGATCCATTTGGAGAAATTTCCGAGCCAGGTGCCGGGAACGATTTCCAGTTCGGGCGGCGATTTCGACAGGGTGAGGTATTTCTCCAGGAAAACGGGCGTGAGATCATTCCTCTGGAGAATCCGGCTGTAAAGCTCACGCAGAAAAGGCACGCCGTTCTCACGGTAGCCCGCCCAGGGATTTTCGCCGTCGAGGGCGATGACACAGATTGCGTCCTTGGGACAGTCTTTTCCTTTTTCGTCCAGCTTGGCCAGGAGATGGGAGACGGCGTCCTTCTCCGGCCAGCGCCAGTACTCGAAGCTGATCAGGTCGGAGAGTTCCCGATCGCGAAAAAAGATAGCCAGACCCCGGCAGGCATATGGCCGATACAGAAGGCGCGCCTCGGGGCCCGTCTTCAGGGTCTTCCAGAGAATGTTCTCGTCGGTCACGGCAAAAGCATAGCCCTCTCCGGATATGGCCTCCGCGACTTCCCGGCTGATCCCCCCTTCAGAAGGCCAGATTCCACTGGGATGCCGGCCGAAGACGCGTTGGAAATATTCCCGGCCTCTCCTGATTTGCTCTTTTCCGTCCTCGGGGCGGGCAAAATGCAGCCCAGGCATGAGCGTCTCCCCTCCCACCCGGCTGTCAAAGACTAGAGGAAGCAGGGGGTGATAATAAGCCGACGTCGTCAACTCGACGAGGCCGCCCTGCCAGAGTTTTTTGTAGTAAGGGATGACCTTTTTCCGGATTCTGACCTGCGTGTCGAGGAGGGCACCCTTGTCTTTGCCTGGACTCACAACGGGAGAAAAGAAAGATCTGAGGGCGAGAATTTGGATCTCATCGGGGTTTGAGGCGGTTGACCCGGGGGGAAGGAACCGCCGCAGTCGTTCGCATTCGGCCGGTTTGAGGTCCCGGGGATCGCCGTCCAGCAGTCTCTGAACGGGATCGACGGCCTTTCCCCTGCAGTAGTCCTCGATCTGTTGGAGCAGACAAGGGACAAGGTTAAAGGTGCAGGGAAACCCGGCTTCTTCGGCGAGAAAAGCCATCTGGTAATAGTTCTTGGTCAGGTGGTAATTGACCCAAGGGAGGAGGTACCGACCGTTCTCGGGGTCTTGATAAATGGGCTGATGGAGATGCCAGAGGATGGATAGGTACATGGGTCTTGGTAAGTCCTCTCAGACCTTTTTCTTGTTTTTCTCGTTTTTCCAGTAATCCAGGCATTCCAGATTGCAGAAATGGATGACATAGTCTTGACCCTCGGCGTGAAGCGCGGCCGCCTTGGGGATCATCTTCCTGCAGACGTGACAGGCAATCTTTTCTTCTTCTTTTTTCATTTTATGCATTCCTCCAGAGAAAACCGGGAAGGTATTATAGCGGACTTTTCATTTTGAAGAAAAGCCAGTTTTTATCCTTGGAGTCCTTGGGTTTGAGCTTGATCAGGGCGTAGCGGCCGAAGAGCTTGTGTCCCTTGATCTCGATGATGCGCTTGCCCGGGTTGCTTTCCAGAGAAAGATAGGTTCCCTTGTCCCAGATCTCCACTTTTCCGGCGCCGTATTCACCCTCGGGAATGACTCCCTCAAAGTCCTTGTAGCCCAGGGGGTGGTCCTCAGTCTCGACGGCCAAGCGCTTGACGTTCTCCTCCTGCGGTGGAAGCTTGGGAATGGCCCAACTCTTGAGGATTCCTTCTTCTTCAAGGCGGAGGTCATAGTGGAGATGCGAGGCTTTGTGCTCCTGGATGACGTAGACCAGGTGGCTTTTTTTCCCCGGAACTGCCGAGGCTCGCGGCTCCGGAGTTTTGCGGAAGTCCCTTTTTTTCTCGTATTCTTTGAGCGACATCGCCGGGTCCTGTCGGACGCTGTTATCTGTGGAGGAAGCTCCGCTCGCTGTCCATCTCTCCTGCCCGGCGGGTGATGATCATGGCCAGGCCGAGCTCGTTGGCCCGGTCGATGACCTCCTGGTCCTTGACCGAACCCAGAGGATAGATGAGGGCCGTAATGCCGCTCCGGGCGGCGAGTTCGACGACGTCCGGGAAAGGCATGAACGCATCCGAGGCCAAGACACAGCCCTCCGGGCCATAGCCGCGGCGGGAAAAACGCACGGCGCAGTCGGCGGCGTCGATTCGACTGCGCTGGCCGGAGCCGATTCCGTGGACCTTGTCCCTCTGCCCGATGACCACGGCATTGGAGCGGGTGAAGCAGGCAACAATCCAGTTGAAAATCGCGGCCTCGACTTCCTCAGGTGATGGCTTTCGCACCGAAACAACATCCACGTCCTCTGGGCGGACAATGCGGGAGTCGAAGCGCTTTTGGACAAGGACTCCGCCGGCCACGCGTTTGAACTCCAGGCCGTTGTCCGAGGCCGGCTCGTCCACTCGCCCGCCCATCCGGACGACGCGGAGGGTTTTGCGGGCGGCCAGGGTAGCCAGAGCCTCAGCCGTGTAGTCCGGGGCATAGACAACCTCGATATTGCGCGCGCTCTCGATGAGCAGCCTGGCCAGAGGCTCGGTAACCGGGGTGTTGAAGACATCCACGCTGCCAAAATTGGAGAGAGGATCGCATCTCCAAGCCCTCTCGAAGGCCTCCTCCTCCGTATCGGCAAAGGCGACTCCGCTGGGCATCTCGTGCTTGATCAAGGCGCAGGCAGACAGGTGCGGACGGATGGAGGTCAGTTTCCTGACGAGACGCTGGCCGAGGTCCATATCGCCGACATTGATATAGCTCAGTCCCTTAGTGCCCTCCTGCAGGACCTGCATGGTGGCCATGTTTGGCCCGGAGGCCCCGTCTTCCGCATAGAAGGCGGCCGGATAGCCCGGGTTCTCTCCATAACGCATGGCGAATCGCTTGTGAAACTGCCGGCCGGCAAAGGATAGGTTCTCCGGAAAATCCTCGGCCACCTTGGTGGAATACTGGAGCCGCGCGGCTTTGTCGACTTTTTCCATGGCGCTCATCCTTCCCGACGGTTGATGATGTGCACGTCGTAGTTTCTGAGGTTGGACCGCAAGGCGGATATGCAGGCCACCGCCACACGATAGTCCTTGACGGAATCTTGCGGTGTCAGGGCATCATAGACGGCTTCGGCCATTTCCTTGGCCGCGGCCTCTCCGGTATTGACCTCGACAGGTTCGCCCGTGAAGGACGGCAAGGGGGTCCCTTCATGCCCGGCATAGGTGGCGATCATCCGGCCCCTGCCCGGCTCGATAGACCAGGAAAAAAGGGAGGCCGATCGGGCGCCGTCTTCGCTTCTCCGGATGATGCTTATGGCGGCGGCGCCGCCGACCAAGACGCAGCCGCTGATCCTGGGAGTGAAGTGAGGAGGATCCGGCTCATAGGTCCAGCCGTCGAGCGAGCGGGAGAGGATATCCGCGGGCCGCTCCTCTTCATCGGCCTGCTTCAAAGCCTTGGCGATATCATCGGTCTGCCGCCCGTTGCTCACGGCAATCCTTCGGTCAATGGCGATGGCCCGGTAGATGAGCAGTTCGGGCTGCCCTTTTCTAAGAGTCTCTTCGTCCAGCGGTTCGGTCCAGACGGCACTGCCCTCGAAGGTGAGCCTCCTGGCCTGGCTCGCCGGGGATCTTCCGGTGACTGCGTAGGCGACGATGATTCTGTCGGCCCCGGGTCCGCCGCCGATGATGATCAGGCGGCCCGGATAGGGCATGACGCTGAGCAAGTTCAATCCGTTCATCTTAATATGACCTCGACCGGTGATTCATACTGATAGCATACGGGATAGCTTAAGTCAAAACCCTGATAAGAAAGCGATGGGCACTTGTCCGGCCGGGGTGCTTGGGATAGAATAAACAATTCACCCCTCCGGCCATGAGGATCGAATGAAAAAAGTATTTGAACCGGAAAAAGCCTACCGCAACAAAGAATTCCTCGATTCGGAGGAAGCCCGGACGATCCGCATCCTGAGCGAAATCCTGGAGCCCATGTTCCGGCTGGCCAAGCATAGAGTGCATTCCACGGTCCTCTTTCTTGGTTCTTCCCGGCTCGATCCCGGCGACAGGCGGTGGCCGCTAATGAAGTATTATTGGGATGCTGAAGAGCTGGCCTTCCGGCTGGCCTCTTGGGCGATCAAGCTGAAGCCTAAGGGCAAGAACTTCGTCATCTGCACGGGCGGAGGGCCGGGGATCATGGAAGCCGCCAACCGGGGTGCCACCAGGGCCGGCGGCAAGTCTATCGGGATGAACATCTCCCTGCCCGCGGCACAGCTTCCCAACCGTTACATCTCGCCCGAACTGTCCTTCATTTTCTATTATTTTTTCACCCGCAAATTTTGGCTGGTCAACAAGGCCAAAGCGATCGTCGCCTTTCCGGGCGGTTTCGGCACTCTGGACGAACTGTTCGAGACTCTAACTCTCGTCCAGACGGGGAAGATCTCCCGCGATGAGTTGACCATTGTTCTTTACGGGGAAGAATATTGGCGGAAGGTCATCCATTTCGATACCCTGATCGAGTTCGGCGCCATCTCCCCCCGAGATGTCGAGTTGTTTTCCTTCTGTTCGACTCCGGGGAAAGCCTTCCGCCTTCTTAAGAGCGAGCTGAAAAAAACGCTTTAGGCCGCTCCGTTCTCCGGCGATCGCTTTTTTCTTTTGCCCAGATACAAATAGGCCAGGATCCCGGCGATGATTCCGGCCCCGTCGGCCATGACATCCGTGAAAGCGCTTGTCCGGCCGGGAACGAAATGCTGGTGCAGCTCATCCAGGATTCCGAGCGGCAATCCAGTGAGGAAGACCAGGAAGGCCTTGACGCCGGAAGGGAGAGAGAGGGTGTTGAAATAGCCGAGGGAGAGGAAGAACCCCAGGAAGGAAAACTCGATGAAATGGGCGACTTTGTCGAAGCCGTGACCTGGAAGAGCGATGTTGAAGTTTTGCGAAGACAGGATGAAGATCAGGAGATAATAGAGGATTGCGGGAACAAAGTAGCGCACTTTTTTCATGGTCATCCGAGGTCAAAGCTGCTATTCTAGAGGATAATGGGCAAAGAATCTAGAGCGATGAGAACATATCGTTATGCTCCCCTGGTCTTGGCCGCGATGGCCCTCTCTTTTTGCCGGCCGAAGGTCGAAACCCATCCCGGAGGTTACGTCCAGACGGGTATGGCCTCCTGGTACGGTGAAGAATTTCATGGCAAACAGACATCGAGCCGGGAAATCTACGATATGAACGACCTCACGGCCGCCCATAACAGCCTTCCGCTCGGCACGTTCGTGGTGGTGACAAACCTGAACAACGGCCAATCGGTCGTCGTCCGCATCAACGACCGGGGGCCATTCGTCAAGAACCGGGTGATCGACCTCTCCTATGCGGCCGCCCGGGCGATCGATATGATCGGGCCGGGGACGGCTCCGGTGAGGATCGAGGTGCTGGCTGACATCTCCCCGCCGCTCGCCGCGCTCTGCTTCTTGGTCCAGGCCGGTTCTTTCATCGGGCGAGACAATGCCGAGGCCATGCGCGAGGATTTGGCCCGCCAGTTCGCCGATGTCTATGTCTCGACTTTTGAGACCGCCCAGCAGGTCTACTACCGCGTTCGCATCCGGGCAAAGGACAGAGAAACGGCCGAGACTATCGCCCGCGCGCTTATGGAGAAAGGTTATACGGCCATCATCTTCGAGGAGAAGTAGCGGCCTGTTTTTTTCTTTTATAAAGATAAGCCTCTTCTCTGAGCGTGTTCTCCCGGCCGTCGTTTACGGCGTACTTGTGCCCGCTCCACATTCCCGCCGACCCGTACTCCCCTTTTTTGTTAACGGCATAGAAGCTGTGTCCGAAGTTCGGCAGGTCATCTTCGTTGAGCAGCCGGGGCTGGAGCTTGGCCTTGTCAGCGATGACCTGCATGGCTTTGAGGCAGGACTCCTCGGGCGAAAAGCCTTGACTCATTAACTGGACAACCTGGAAGCTGCCGCAGGTGCGGAGGTTGGCCTCTCCGAAGCCGGTGGAGCCGGCTGCGCCGATGGAGTTGTCGACATAGAGACCGGCCCCGATGATCGGCGAATCCCCCACCCGGCCGGGTATCTTGAAAGCATACCCGCTCGTTGTGGTGACACCGGCCAGCACGCCGGCGCTGTTCTTGGCGAGGCAGTTGATTGTTCCGTAGTGTTCAATATAAGGCCTCAGCTCAGCCATGATCTTTTGATCATCAGGGGAAAGCCAGTAGTCTCTATCCGACATGGCCTCCTTCCACTTGAGCCAAATCTGCCGGGCCTTTTCCGTGAGCAGGTCTTCTTCTTTGAAACCATGCGCCCGGGCGAATTTCAGGGCGCCCTCGCCGACCAGAAGGACATGGCCGGACCTTTCCATGACAAGCTTCGCAACCTTGGAGGGCGTCTTGATGTGTTGCAGAGAGGCCACGGCGCCGGCCTTATGGGTCGGGCCGGACATCACCGAGGCGTCGAGCTCGACGACCCCCTCCTCGTTCGGAATGCCTCCGTACCCGACAGAAGTATCGTCCGGGTCCTCCTCGACGATGTTGACGCCGGCGATCACGGCATCCAGCGGATCGCCGCCCTGGAGCATGATCTCCATGGCCTTTTCCGTTGCCTTGATGCCGTTGCTGCTCGCGATCACGCACAGGTCGTTCCCCGCGGATTCCCGGGCCCGGCCATAGAGCTTGCCTTCGCTAGAGATGGCCGCGCTGGCCGTCAGACCGATTCCTGTTTTCAAGAAGTTCCTTCGTGACAATCTGGCCATGGTTTGACCTCCTTGCCGGCGCTGAGAATCCCTACATTACTAGAGTCCTCGGAGTGATGCAACTTGTCCTTGTCCGATTGACAACCCCGGGCCTTTGAATTAAAACCTTCCTTCATGATCTTCGCTCGGCGCGTCCTCATCTCTTCGTCGCTCTTCCACGGCCTTAACGATGCCGCCACGGTGGCCGTGCCGATGATCTTCCCGATCCTCTATGCCCAGCGCTTCATCATCAGGAGCTATTCCCAGATCGGTCTGCTCTCAAACTTCGGACTGCTCACCACGCTGCTTTTCCAGGTTCTCGTGGTCCATCTGTCCCGGAAGATAGAATACCGGCATCTTCTCGTGGCGAGCTTCGCAGGCATTTCCCTGAGTCTTTTTCTCCTCCCCTTGTCCACCGGTTATTCCCAGCTCTTCTTCTTATATTTGCTCTTCCGGGTTTTTGACAGCTTCTACCACACACTGGGTATGGCCTGGGTTTCGCGGACCCATCCCCGCCGGGCCATCGACCTGGCTATGGGGATCCAGAGCGGTTCCGGGATGTTCGGAGTCTTTCTGGCTTTTCTTTCCTTCGGCTACCTCGCTCAACTCACCGATTGGCGACTTCCCCTCTTTGTTTGGGGCGGAGCCTGTTTTTTGCTCGGGTTGACGAGCTACCTCCTGATAAGGGACCATCACTTCTCCAGAGATCCCGCCGGCCGCCTTGACATGACCTCGTGGCTGGAGACTGCCCGCCTCATCCGCAAGTATATCCCGGGGTTCCTTTTCGGCGGCGCATCCTGGGCCGTGACCATCTATTTTGCCCCATCCCTTCTCTATCACAAGTTCGCAATTCCCATGGGAAGGACAGGGCTTTTCATGGCGGTGTGGATCGGGATCGGCACTGTGACCACCTATCTGTTCGGCCCGATCAGCCGGAGGTTCGGACGGACCAAGGCCTTCCAAGTCGGCTTTGCCGGAGCTTCGCTCTCCCTCCTCGTTATCGGCCTTTCTCCCTTGGCGAGTCTCGCCGTCAGCGGTCTCTTTGCCTTCGGGACTTTTCTCTTCGTCATCTATCCGGCCCTTCAGTCCTGCGTCGGGAACACATGTCCCGAGGCCGTTCAGCCCCAGGCTTTCGGCCTGGCTTCCAACCTCCAGATGCTGTCGGGCGCCCTGATCTCGCTTCTCTCCGGATTCCTGTCGGACCGCTATGGCATCAGCGCACCGTTTGTCGTCATGGGTGCCCTGGGCGCAGCCGCTGTTGTGCTTTCTTCCCTTTTCTTGGAGCCCGGCAGCCGGGACGGGTTGGACAGCCAGCCGGGGGCTGATCCTTGATCGGCCCCACTTTCTCGATGTTGAGCCAGCCATTTCTTTGGGGTAAGATACAGGCATATCACTCAAGGAGAATTCAATGCGCTTTCGCCGGGGCGTCCGCATAGTCGAGGCAACAGTCGCCCTGTCAGCCAACCGGGAATCCCTTCTGCCCGTCCTTCCGCCTCCACTCGAAGTCCACTCCTTGCATACAGATTTCCGCGAGGTCGAGCGTGTCCCCTATTCCTCCCATGCTGATGGGAAGATCTCAGTGACTGAGGATGCCTCTGCCCCTCCCCGCTATCAGATATCGGGCACTCGGGCTGTTTGGGAGGGGCCTTTGACTGCCCTCAGCCGGCGGGCGTCCGACCCGCGGTTCAGCCTGTGGGGCAATCTGGGCTTCCTCTGCCGCTTCGCCCAATTTCTCTTGGAAAAAAAGCACGGCATCTACAACCTCCACGCCTGCGCGCTTTACGAGCCCTCCCGGCACAGGCTTTTTGTCGTCAGCGGCGGAGCGGGCAGCGGTAAGACCGTCTATCTTCTCAGCGGTCTCGAGCGCGGGCTCTCCCTTTTTTCTACCGAGACGGTCCACTTCCGACACGAAGGCCGGCACACCCGCTGGTTCATGGGTTCGCTTGCCGACAACGTCAGAGTCGGCACGCTGCGGCGCCATTTCCCGCGTTTTCTGCCTGCGGCGGCGGGCCGTCCGCGAAAGGACGACTGGAATCGAAAAATCGCGATCGACCTGTCGTCCTTTCGAAGCCCGGAGCAAGCTCTTGTCGACCCGGCTGTCGTCCTCCTTTTTCCGAGGGTCGAGGAGGGGTTTGGGCGGTTCGTTCTCTGGCCACTGCGGGAAGACAGGCCGGCCGCCCAATCCCTGTTCGCCAACATCTCGGAGAAGCTCAGTCAGACAACGATCCTGTACGACCGGATTCCGGTGCCCGGGTTTGACAGGGCCGATCTGGCGGAGGCGCGCAGAAGGGCTTGCCTGGACCTCGCCCGGCATAGGAACGTCGTCTTTAGCGGAGCCGTTATC
>Ga0299912_10002708_pt1 | contig 14550 bp, 11 predicted proteins | sample RVTome_2_FD_207667 | JGI IMG/M metagenome (GOLD analysis project Ga0299912, IMG submission 207667) | Soil microbial communities from uranium-contaminated site in the Upper Colorado River Basin, Wyoming, United States - RVT95D214 (version 2) ...
AGGCAGTGGCCTTTGATGCCCAAGGCAGGCCCACCAAGGCCGCTTTCGGATTTGCCCAAAAGGAAGGGGTGACAGTCGAGGCCCTCGAGGTAATAAAGACGGAGAAAGGTGAGTACCTCTGCGTGCGCAGGCATGAGCAAGTGAGGGAGACCAGCTCGATCCTCGCCGAGGTCCTTCCGCGCGTGATCACCTCCATCCCCTTTGCCAAGTCGATGCGCTGGTCCGACCTCGAGCTGCGCTTCGCCCGTCCGATCCACTGGATCCTGGCGCTCTTCGACAAAGAGGTCATTCCCTTTACGTTGGAGAATGTAAAAAGCAATCACCTAACCAGGGGTCACCGCTTTTTGCACCCTGATCCCTTCGCCGTAAAAGGATTGAAGGACTATCAAACAGGGCTGCGCCAGGCCTGCGTCATCGTGGACCCGCAAGAGCGTAGGGAGCTGATCCGCAAAGGCGTACAAGAGGCGGCACAGCAGGCAGGGGGGAGCCCCCTCGAAGATGCAGAGCTCCTGGAGGAGATCACCTACCTGGTGGAGTACCCCGTGGCTGTCAGCGGCAGCTTTGATAAAGCATACCTCGACCTTCCGAGGGAGGTCCTGATTACCGCCATGCAGCACCACCAGCGGTATATACCCGTGGTGAATAAGAAGGGGAGCTTGCTTCCCTCATTTGTCGCCGTCAGCAACATCAAGGCGCGCTCCATGGAAGTCGTCAAGAAGGGGAATGAGCGGGTGCTGCGGGCCAGGCTCGCCGATGCCCAGTTCTTTTTCCAGGAGGACCAAAAGATCACCCTCGAAAAGCGTGTGGAGAAACTCAAGGGGGTGATCTTTCAGGCCAAGCTCGGCACATCCTATGAAAAGGTCACGCGGATTCAGGCCTTGGCAGTAAAATTGGCCGGGGAGTTGGCACCTGATGATACGAAGGTGGTGGCCAGAGGTGCCTTTCTCTGCAAGGCGGACCTGACAACCGAGATGGTGGGCGAGTTTCCCCAACTCCAGGGAATCATGGGCAGGGAATATGCGCTCCTTGCGGGTGAAGACCCGGCTGTGGCGCAGGTGATCTTTGAACACTACCTGCCCCGGTTTGCCGGGGACGAGCTCCCTTCCAGTTCGGCAGGTGCAGTGGTCAGCATCGCCGACAAGATGGACACCGTCATCGGCTGCTTTGGCGCCGGCTTGATCCCTACCGGCACCTCCGATCCCTTTGCCCTGAGGCGGCAGACCCTGGGTATTATCAATATCATCCTCGGTAAGGGGTATTGCCTCTCGCTGCACAGGATCATCGAGATGGGCATTGATCTCTTGCAAGAGAAGATAGAACGCCCCCCTAAGGAAGTGCTAGGAGATTGTCTGGCCTTCTTCCGGGGGAGGTTTGTCAATCTGCTGAATGCCCAGGGGTATCCTGTTGATCTGGTGGAGGCGGTGTTGGCCGTCCAATGCGATGATCTCGTGGATGCACAAGCACGCGTCGAGGCCGTGGCCCGGTTCAGGGTTACACCTGAGTTTACGCCTGTGGCCGTGGCCTTCAAAAGGGTGGCCAATATCCTCAAGGGGGTTGATCATCAAGGACAGGTCGAGACTGCTCGCTTCGAGGCCCCCGAGGAGGGAGATCTCCATAAGCAATACCAGACAATCGAGAAGAGATTCTCCGCAGCGATCAAGAAAGGGGACTATGAGAAGGCCCTTGCTGAGCTGGCAAAGCTCCGCCTGCCAGTGGATACGTTCTTCAACCATTGCATGGTCATGGCCGAGGATAAAAAGGTGCAAGCTAATCGTCTGGCCCTGTTGGCAGAGATCGCCGGGCTCTTCTCCCAGATGGTAGATTTCTCCCGGCTCGGGACAGGGGAAGAAGGCTAGGATCTGTATCCCTCGCAGAAAGGCTTAGGAAATTTATTTCCTCTCCCCGGTGGGGAGAGGATGGAGTCCCACTCTGCTGCACATAAATCAAAGAAGTCGGGATGTGTCACCAAGCGACACAGGTGAGGGGGAAACCATTTAAAGGTATACTCACCCTCACCCCTACCCTCTCCCGCTAGCGGGAGAGGGGGGTGCTGAAATTTTACCTGTCATTGGCAAGATAAGTTCGTGGTGCAACGCCACGAAAAATTATAAAGATGTAAGGAGGATATGATGCCCAAGTACGTCTTTTTCTTCGGTCAGGGCAAGGCCGACGGTAACGCCGGGATGAAGGAGCTGCTGGGTGGCAAAGGCGCCAACCTGGCGGAGATGACCAATCTCGGCATACCCGTTCCCTCAGGTTTCACCATCTCTACTGAAGTATGCAGCTATTACGAAAACCACGCAGGGGCGTATCCCCCTGAGCTGGACAAAGAGGTGGAGGCGGCCCTCACCAAGATGGAGAAGGTCATGGGGTCGCAATTCGGCGATCCGGAGAACCCCTTACTTCTCTCGGTGCGCTCCGGTGCCGCCCGCAGTATGCCCGGCATGATGGATACCATCCTCAACCTCGGGCTCAATGACAAGACGGTGCAGGGCCTGGCAAAACGCACGGGTAATGAGCGGTTCGCCTATGACTGTTTTCGGAGGTTTGTCGCCATGTACGGCGATGTGGTACTCGGGCTCAAGCCACAGGGTAAGGACGAGCAGGATCCCTTTGAGGTGATCCTGGAGGCCAAAAAAGAGGCCAAGGGGATTCACTTCGACCACGAGCTGAGCGCCCAAGACCTCAAGGAACTCGTCCGGGAATATAAAGCAGAGATCAAGAAGAAATTGAGCGTCGATTTTCCCGAAGACCCGAAAGCCCAGCTCTGGGGGGCCAACGGGGCGGTCTTTAACTCCTGGAACAACCCCCGGGCCATCGCCTACCGGGAGCTGAACAACATCCCCGATGACATGGGTACCGCGGTGAATGTCCAGGCCATGGTCTTCGGCAACATGGGGAAGACCTCGGGCACCGGCGTCGCCTTTACCAGGGACCCCGCCACCGGGGCGGACGTCTTTTTCGGCGAATACCTGATGAACGCCCAGGGGGAGGATGTGGTGGCGGGGATCCGCACCCCGCAGCCCATCAACAAGCGACAGAAGGGGGATAAGGATGTCCCCTCTTTGGAAGAGGAGATGCCCCCGATCTACCAACAGCTGGATGAGATCCGCACCAAACTCGATCGCCACTACCGCGACATGCAGGACATCGAGTTCACCATCCAGCAGGGGAAGCTGTGGATGCTCCAGACGAGGAGCGGAAAACGCACCGGCCTGGCTGCCCTGCGCATCGCCGTGGATATGGTGCGCCAGGGGCTGATCACCAAGGAGCAGGCCCTGTTGCGCGTGGAGCCCGATCAGCTGAATCAGGTCTTGCGCCCGGTCTTCGATCCCCAGGAGAAGCACAAGGCCATTGATAAAGGCAAGCTCATCGCCCACGGCCTCAACGCCGGACCCGGTGCGGCTTCAGGCAAGGTGGTCTTCAACGCCCCTGATGCCGAGGAGTGGGCAGGCCGAGGAGAGGAAGTCCTCCTGGTACGGATCGAGACCTCCCCTGAGGATATCCGCGGGATGAACGCCGCACAAGGCATCCTCACCGCCCGCGGCGGCATGACCTCCCACGCCGCTCTGGTCGCGCGCCAGATGGGCAAGGTCTGCGTGGCAGGGTGCGGCGCCCTCAACATCGACTACAAGAAGCGTCAGATCAAGGTCGACAGCCATCTCATCAAAGAAGGAGACTATCTTTCCATCGACGGGACCACCGGCGAGGTGATCCTTGGCAAGATCCCCACCCGGCCCTCCGAGATCCTCCAGGTCCTGATCGAGAAAAGCCTGAAACCCAATGAATCCGAGATCTACAGCTACTATGCCGAGCTGATTGCCTGGGCCGATGAGGTCAGGCGTTTGGGCGTGCGCACCAATGCGGACAAGCCCGATCAGGCCGCAATCGCCATTGCCTTCGGTGCCGAGGGGATCGGCCTGTGCCGCACCGAGCACATGTTCTTCGAGGGGGACCGAATCGACGTTGTCAGGGAGATGATCCTGGCCGATGATAAGACCGGCAGGGAACGAGCCTTGGCCCAGCTCCTCCCCATGCAGAAGGCGGACTTCAAGGGGATCTTTCAGGCCATGGGGGAGCGGCCGGTCACCATCCGGACCCTGGATCCCCCGTTGCACGAATTCCTCCCCCATACGCAAAAGGAGATAGAGGAGCTGGCCGGCAAGATGGGGGTTGCTCCGGAAAAGCTCCAGGCCAAGGTGCAGGCCCTGCACGAGACCAACCCCATGCTGGGGCACCGGGGGTGCCGCTTGGGCATCGTCTATCCCGAGATCACCGCCATGCAGGCCCAGGCCATCTTCGAGGCGGCCTGCGAAGTTGCCAAAGAGGGGATCAATGTCCACCCCGAGGTGATGATCCCGCTGGTCGGTGATGTCCGCGAGCTGGCGAACCAGCGCAAGGTGGTGGACGAGAAGGCCCACGAGGTCTTCTCCCGCTACAACGTCCAGGTGGAATACAAAGTGGGGACGATGATCGAGGTCCCGCGCGGCGCCCTGACTGCCGACCAGGTGGCCCAGGAGGCCGAGTTCTTCTCCTTCGGGACCAACGATCTGACCCAGACCACCTACGGGATCAGCCGGGACGATGCAGGCAAGTTCCTCCAAGCCTATTTGGCAGCCGATATCTGGGAGGCGGACCCCTTTGAGAAGCTCGATCGCACGGGTGTCGGCCAGCTGATGGCCATCGCGGTCAACAAAGGCCGCGCGACCAGGCCCGATCTCAAGATCGGGATCTGCGGGGAGCACGGCGGGGAGCCGAGCTCGGTGGAGTTCTGCCACCAAGCCGGGCTCAACTACGTGAGCTGCTCACCCTATCGGGTGCCCATCGCCCGCATGGCCGCTGCCCACGCGGCCCTCAAGGAGCGCTCCGGGGATTGAAGGCGCTCATCCATATCTGCTGCGCCAACTGTCTGATCTACCCCCTCAAAACCTTGCGGGAAGAAGGGTGGGATGTCATGGGGTTCTTCTACAACCCCAACATCCACCCCTATCAGGAGTATCAGCGCAGGCTCGAGGCAATGCGCGAATACGAAAAGGAGGCCGCCATCCAGGTGATCTATCGGGATGAATATGACCTGGAGGAGTTCCTGCGCGGGGTGGCCTTTCGCGAGGATGAGCGGTGCCGGTTCTGCTATCACCTCCGGCTTGAGGCAACGGCCCTGGTAGCCAAGCGCGGCAAATTCGACGCCTTCACCTCCACCCTGCTGCACAGCAGGCACCAGAACCATGAGCTCATCAAGACCATCGGAGAGCAGATCGGCAAGGAGCAGGGGGTGCAGTTCCTGTACCAGGACTTTCGCGATGGATGGAAAGAAGGGATCGAGGAATCCAAGACGCTCGGCCTCTACCGGCAGAGCTACTGCGGGTGCATCTACAGCGAGAAGGAGCGATATCTACAAAAGAAATAAGAGTTCACCACGGAAGGACACGGAATATCACCGTAAATTTAAACTCAGTATAGAAGAATCTTTAGATTGCTTCCTCTCCCCTGGGGGAGCGGGACTGCGCTCTCCCGCCAGCAGGAGAGGGGGTAATGATATTTATCCTGTCATTGGTGGGATTCGCGGTTGAAGAATCAGGCATGGTATTTTCCATGCAAATCCGTGGTGAGATTGAGGTTTTGTTATGTCCCCCTTCGGTAGTATCGGCAAGATCCTGATCATCTTTGGCATAGTGCTTGTAGTGATAGGGCTGATCCTGATCCTTGGGGATAAAATCCCCTGGATCGGCAGGCTCCCCGGCGATATCTACATCAAGCGGGATAGGTTCACCTTCTATTTCCCCCTCATGACCAGCATCATCATCAGCCTGCTCTTGACCCTCTTCTTTTCCCTATTTAGAAAGTAAGCGCCGGTGAGATCGCACGGCGTCCTGTGCACAGCAAAGCACCTTCCTTACTGCCTTTAATCCTAGGGTATAGTTTCCCCTGTTTTTCACAAAAAGCTTGACACGGCTGGTCTATTTTATCTACCATGAGATTGGCAAATGAAGGTGGTAGGGGGTTCCGTCCTTTAACCAGAATTAGGAAAGCCGTATGAGTACTGATGTGACCCCTAAAATAGGAGCATATCTGTACCAGATGAGGATGTGAACAAGTTATGCGTCATGCATGGCTGCATTCAGAAAACCAATAAGGATGAAATTATATATAACAGCCGGCGGCGCGTACGTCCACCGATCATATACGGCTTCATTCAGCCAAATCTTAACATAGAGGAGATTCCGATCTCCAGGAGGGTATCATGTCTGACCGAATCGCAACACTTGTGCTTTCAGGGGGAGGAGCAAGGGGAGCTTTCGAGGTAGGCGCTGAGCGCGTCTTGCGGGAAGAAAAGGGTTATACATGGGACCGTATCTTTGGGGTTTCTGTTGGTGCGCTCAATGCGACTCTTTTAGCGCAGGAAGAGTATCAAAGGCTCAAGGATGTTTGGTTCACGATCCGAGAAGAGGATGTCTACAAGAAATTCGGCTGGCTGCGCGTTGCCTGGCGGCTTGCGGTTGAAAAGAAATTAGGCGCATACGACAATAGGCCGCTCCGAGACCTGATCCAAAGAAATGCAGCCGGTAGACCATTCCGCGTTCCAACTCATGTGGGACGGGTATCCTTGACCAGCGGTGAATATGAATCGGTGAGCAGCGAGGCTCCGGATTTTTTAGATGCAGTTTGGGAAAGTACGACGATGCCCATCATCTGGGAAAGCATCGGAAAAAAGGCGTATGTTGACGGCGGACTGCGAAACGTTACCCCGCTCGGAGATGCGCTTGATTACTCGCCAAAGGAAATTGTGGTGGTCGTCTTAAGTACTGAGGAAATTGAGCCTGCAACATATCCAAATAACATCATTGATGTGGCAAAACGAAGTCTAACCGATATCACGATTAATGAAATCCTAAAGGATGATATCGAACATTTCGTGCGCATCAACGACCTTGTCAAGCAGGCTGAAAAAGCGGGTCTCAAATTAAGGAAGCCTAAGAAGAACCCTACCGATCCTGACGAGTACTACAGATATTGCCCGATCACGGTAATTTGGGCGTTGGAGCCATTGGGAGATCCTCTTGATTTTTCTCAAGGCACGATTCGAAAGCGTTATACAAAAGGCGAAGAGGCGGCAAGAAAAATACCTTAATTGCTCAAATGCCACCGACATCTATAACTTGGAGGCAGCCAGGACCAAGAAAAATGATATGGGTTTCATCAATCCAATAGCGCGAGCGAGGGAAATGTTGTTGAAATCTTTCACTTTACAAGGATGTAATAAGCTGACTAGGGGGACAGGCGTACGATAGTGCTCAAAGCAAGCTACAGCGGGACTAAGCGCTTGCCCGCCTGGTTATCTGCCCAGTGTGTGTAAGCCCCTCCTCTCCCCCAGAGCACGCCCCCATCCCAGACTTAACAACCTCATATTTCCAGCAAATTTTTGCTTGTTTTTTCCCTTTTTATTTGTTATAATTTTCACTAATTTCAAGGGTAAAGTCCTGTGGAAACATATGAGATCACATAAAGGCGGCTAAGGACATTTTTTTTTCTCTTAAGTGTGAAACTATTCACAAAAAGTAGCGGACAATTAACTTATCAAGGAGGTTATCGTATGGCTCAAAAAGTCAAGAATAAGGGCTGGATTGTCACCTTTAGCGGGACGGGGATCAACCTAGCCCTGGGCATCCTCTATACGTGGAGCATCTTCAAAGGGGCGATTAAACAATCCATCGAGGCTGGCGGCGCAGGTGCCTTCAACTGGAACATCGCCGCACTCAATGATCCCTATGTCGTCTGCTGTCTCGTCTTTGCCTTCGCCATGATCCTGGCGGGGAAGTGTCAGGACAGGTTCGGCCCAAGGGTAACCGCTTTCATCGGCGGTATACTCGTAGGATTGGGTTTCCTCTTGATCTCACAGACCACAAGCTATGTCGCCTGGATTCTGGGTTTCGGCGTGCTGGCAGGTACGGGAATCGGCTTCGGATACTCCTCGGCAACCCCCCCCGCGCTCAAATGGTTCCCCCCGGCAAAAACGGGATTGATCGCCGGATTGGTAGTCGCCGGCTTTGGGCTCGCCTCCGTCTATATCGCACCCTTATCAAAATATTTCCTGCGCATTTGGGGGTTGCAAAACGCCATGCTCTTCTTCGGGGCAACTTTTTTCGTCGTCGTGTGCGGGTTCTCCTTGCTCTTGGTAAACCCGCCAGCCGGATATGTACCCAAAGGCAAGGCTAAGGCAGGCAAAAAAGCTCCTGTCGCGGCAGCCCAAGCTGAAGCCACGCCATCACAGATGATGAAAACATCCGCCTTCTATAAGATATGGTTTATCTATTTTATCGGGGCCGGCGCCGGGCTGATGGTGATCAGCAGCGTCGCAGGGATGGCCAGCAAGAGTATGGGAGAATTGGCCTTCCTGGCCGTGGCCATCCTTGCTGTAGGAAATGCAGGAGGCCGGATCATCGCGGGTTTGATATCGGACAAGATCGGCCGCAAGGCAACCCTCATCATCATGCTGTCATTCCAGGCAATCCTCATGCTTATCGCCATCCCCGTGGTAGGCGCTGAACAGACAAGCGCCCTTCTTATGGTCATTCTGGCCACCTTTATCGGCTTCAACTACGGGACCAACCTTTCTCTCTTCCCTTCATTGACAAAGGACAAGTGGGGTCTCAAGAATTTCGGCATTAACTACGGCATCGTGTTTACGGCATGGGGTGTGGGCGGATTCGTCATGAGCCGGCTGTCGCAGACGTTGTACGCCAGTAGCAAAAGCTATACCTCGTCCTTTTTGACGTCGGTTGCCTTCCTCATCGTCGGCGTCATCATCACGTTGACTCTCAAGACAAAGACGGCAAAGGCCATAAAGAGATAATAGAAGAAACAAAGACGGATCAGCTAAACGTTTATCTGGTTGTTCAGGTGCCCAGTGACCCCTGATCACTGGGCACCTTTTTATGTAAACTAATGAAACCGTATGAAATTTTTCTTCTCTCCTCAGTTATGCGCCGCCCTGCGGAGCGGCAGTGCCCTGTCTGGCGACAAATCCCTGCGTCTGCAGCCCGGTGGCAGATGGCGTCCCGGCGATTTGGGCAAGATATGTTTCGCAGAGCTTCTCGATATGATCGCTGACATTATCAAGGTAGTTGAAATCAGGATGCCAATATCATTTCTATGAGCGAGGGGCCAGGCTCAGCAAGGGATCGTTTCAGGGCATTAACCAGGCCGGAAACATCGCTCACGGAGATTGCCGGCACACCGAGCCCTTGGGAGACGCTGACCCAATCGATGGCCGGGTTCGTCAGCGCCGTGAGGATCTGAGCGTTCTTGCCCAGCTTTTCAATCCCTGCCCTACGGAGCTCTCCCACGAGGGTCCGGTAGCTCCGGTCTGAGCAGATCAGGGTCGTGATATTCAAGCCTTCCCGGGCCTGGCTCCAGAGAGCCTGGACCGTGTACATTGCACTGCCATCCGCCTGAAAGTTGATGACGGGCCGGTCCGGGCAGGCAAGGGCGGCCCCAATGGCACAGGGCATGCCGTAGCCGATGGCGCCGCCGGTAAGGCGAAGGATTGTATAAGGGGGAAGACCGACGGCCATGGAATAATACCTGCCGGAGGTGGTGAGACCCTCATCCACGATAATGGCCCCCTCGGGTTGGAGCGCCGCCACGGTCTGGCAGACAGCAGCGGGTGTCAGTGCCCCCTCGGGAACGGGGGGACGGCTTAACTGAGCAGAGTCGGTTGGGGCACCAGACCCCCTGTCCTTCCCTTTCAGACGATCTGCCAATGCGGCCAGGGCTTCCAAGAGATTCTGTCTCCCCGTGCCGATGGCCATCTCGTGCTGGTCGTCTCTGAGGATACGGCTGCGCACACCGGGATAGCCGAAGAAGGTTACCGGGTCCTTTGCACCGGCAAGAACGACGCCATCGTAGTCCGCGAGCATTGTCTGGGCACCAGAGACACCCGTCCTGAGGCGCTTCACAACCGGCAGCCCGACCCCCTGTTCCAGAACAGGCGGGAAGGTCTCGGCCAAGAGGTCACAGCCAATCATCCCCCGGATTCGTGCGGCTATGGACAGCCCCTCCTTGCGCACGGCCCTGCCGCCGAGCAGCAGGGCGGTTTTTTTTCTGGTTCTCAGCAGGCGCGTTGCCGCTTCAATCTCCTTGGGGTCTATGGGGTCAAAGGCGCCTCTGGAAAAGGCGGGGACTTTGGTTTTACACTCTTCCAGCTGGTAATCGTGGGGCACGATCAGGCTGGCAATGCAGCCGCTGGAAGCAGCCCTGACAGCCTCTGCCACATCCTTGGGCAGCTCTTGTGAAGAGGCGGTAGTTCGAACCCACGCCGATACGGTCTTGGCGAGCCCCTCGATGTCCATGGCCAGAGGGGGATCCATGGGTCGGTGCCAGGTGGCATGTTCCCCGATAATATTGACCACCGGCGTACGGGCGCGCCTGGCATTGTGGAGATTGGCGATGCCGTTGGCAAGACCAGGGCCGAGATGAAACAGGGTCATGGCCGGTTTTTCTGCCATGCGACCGAATCCGTCCGCGGCGCCGGTGCAGACGCCTTCGAACAGCCCGAGAACGGCCTTGATGCCCGCTATCCGATCAAGGGCTGCGACGATGGGGAGCTCGGTTGTGCCGGGATTGGCGAAACAGATCGCGATCCCACAGTCGACGGCGGTCTTGATAAGCGCTTCAGCTCCGTTCATTGCATCCTCACCTCGTCATTAAGTTCTGTTTTTGACGCAAAGTCCATGCTGCACAGCCTTATATCAAGATAGGTCCTTGCGCCTACACTGTTTCATGTGCAAAGACAATTACAATACTATCCGCGCAGAATCGGTGCTATAATTCTCGCCGCATCATTCCCTTCCAGAAGGTTTGGGGCGCCAAGGCTTGTCGGCAACCCATCCCTCGCTTGCCTCAGGAAAGCAATCGAATCGGGCGATGTAAGGCTTTATGTCGATGAGCGGCGTTCCTTCCAACACATCGATACCGCTAACTTCAAGCACGTTACCGCTGCGCCTCAGGAGTCTGACTACTGATATGCCGAGGCCGCTGGGCCGGCAAGGATGCCTGGAGGCAAAGATACCATGCGCTTCTTCGTCGAGAAATGTAGGACGTACGAGCTTGATTTCTCCTGCCCTGTCGAATTGATAGAGGAGCATGAGGTGAGAAAATGTCTCAACGTCTTTCAGGCCGTCCGCATAGTCAGAAAACACCTCAACCGTACCTGTGACGTTCGGCGCGTCAGCCCCTTGGATAGGACATGATTCTTTCGTGGTATATGGCGAATGGATAACACCAATGGGATTCAACGTTATACTCATCTTTTCAGCCTATTGGGTGAGGGCTAAAGATTCACCTAAGCCGCTGGAGATAAGGAAGATACCGTCTATAGTGCGATTATAATCCTCTTTTTTTTGTCCTTGAATTATATACATGATACTAGAGAAAGCAAATACATTTTTAGACTTGTAGGCGGCACGGGGGCGTTACAATATCCCCTTGAAGGGGTTGATGTTCATGGGTAAGAAGGGGATAGAATCACCACTTGACATTTGCTTCGTGATCTGATTTGCTTAGGAAGCGTTACGGTCATCGGCTTAGCAAGGGGCCGAAGCGCAAAAAAAACAAAGAGGAGGTCGCTTATGTCTCTCCATATCACCTTGCTGCCGTTGTTGGCGTTGGTGGCGGGCGTATTGATCCTGGTTATGCCCAAGATGCTCCACTACATTGTCGCTGCCTGGCTCATTCTCTACGCTATTATCGGTTTAGTTAAATAGATTGCGATATATTTTTTGGGGGAATGAAGGTTGAGGGAACCATGGATTCCTAAGGCCAAGGGGAATCCATCGAGCCATGAAAATGATATAGAGAGAGTCCTCTTCGCGCCTTGGCGTGAGGTGAGGGGATTGTTTCGCCTCTCCCCTTGAAAAGAGGAAAGAATATAACAATCAATTGGGGAGGTGAATGATGAAAATCGGAAAGACTGATACTCTTCTTCATCCGATAGCCGTCCATTTTACCAACGCCCTGTTCCCGGTATCTTTTTTCTTCCTCATTCTCTATCTCCTTCTTCATCAGGATTCATTCAGACAAACCTATTTCTATATCCTGGCATTGGCGACCATCTCCAGTCCCTTTTCCTATCTGACAGGGATTGCCGACTGGAAACGGAGATACAAGGGGGCAAAAACGAGCCTCTTCTCCAAGAAGATCCGCTATGGGATAGGTCTCATGGTGGTGGGCGCCTTCTGTACTGCCTGGTACTGGTTCTACCCCGGCGTATTGGATGACAGGGGTGTACCGATTGCCGTTTTTATGGGATTGAACCTCTCGACCATCCCCCTTGCCGTAGCCCTCGGCCATCTGGGCGGCAAGTTGGTCTTTATGGTACAGCGTTAACAGGGTCAGAGGGAAATCATACCAAGAATCCCTTCTGCTTCCTTGCTCAGAAGGGACAATAACGCTCCTGCAGGATCAGACCTTCACTCTACGGATGCGAGCCCATGGATGAGCCCCCGCCCATCGATTTCCCCATCGACGGCACGCTGGACCTGCATACCTTTGATCCACGCGAGGTAAAAGAGCTGGTAGCGGATTATCTGTCAGCCTGCCAAGAGCGGGGTATCCTGACCGTTCGCATCATCCACGGCAAGGGCACTGGTGCCTTGCGGCAAACGGTCCACTCCGTACTCGACCGGCTGCCGGAGGTGGCGACGTTCCGCTTAGGGGGAGAAGCAGAGGGGGAATGGGGGGCGACTATCGTGAGTCTTCGACCGATGAAGCCACGAAGCCCCAAAGAATAATCACGAGAGATATAAAATCTTTATGACCTTATGGCGCTGTGTGAGTACATGTTAAAAGCTGCACATGACTGTCGATAGCCGGAATTTGAGAAGGAACGTTTGTTTATTCTTCTTCCTCCTCAATGGCCTCCAGCTTCCCATCGATGGTCTCCAGTTTTAACCTCATCTGGCAATAGGAACAGTAGACCTCGTCCCCCTCTTTCTCAGTTCCTTCCAAGGGGATCTCCGCCTCGCAATAGGGGCAGGTTGTCTCTTTCTTTGCCATAGTCTATCCTCCTGGAATCCGATATTGGAAAGTCAAAAGCTCTGGACCTATTAAACCCTTGTATGTTCTCAAACCATTTTTGCATATAACAGGATTGATCGCAAGCCTGTGCCGACCTAGAAAGGATGCTCGCCTCGGACAGTATTAAATAGTACGATGATATGCTTGAAGCGAGCGCACCCTCCCCTTGCCGAGCCGGTAGGCAGCAATCCCCTTGGCAGCGGCTGTAGCAGCGGCCAGGGTGGTGATGTAGGGTACCTTGTACTTAATGGCGGCTTTGCGGATATAGGAGTCGTCGTACTTGCTCAATCTGCTGCTCGGCGTATTGATGATTAAGCCAATCTCTTTATTCATGATTCCATCAACGATGTTGGGACGACCTTCGTGCATCTTGAGGATGCGCTCAGACGGGATTCCGTGTTCTTGTAAAAACGCGTGGGTGCCTTCCGTAGCCTTGATCTGAAAGCCCAGCCTATGAAACTCCTCGGCCACGTGCAGCACAGCCGGCCTCTCTCTCTGAGACACGGTGATCAGGACAGTACCGTCAGAGGGAAGGCGCTGCCCGGCCGCCTCCTGGGATTTAAAAAAGGCGAGGCCAAAAGAGTCGGCCAATCCCAAGACCTCACCGGTTGAACGCATCTCCGGCCCCAAGAGGGGATCAACCTCCGGGTACATGTTGAAGGGAAAGACCGCCTCTTTGACCCCGAAGTGAGCAATGGTCTTCGGGTTGATATTCAGCTCTGAGAGTTTCTTGCCGAGCATGATCTGGGTTGCCAGACGCGCCATGGGGATGTTGCAGACCTTGGAGACCAGCGGCACCGTCCGGGAAGCCCGGGGGTTGGCTTCTAAAACATAGACGGTATCATGAGCGATGGCGTACTGGATGTTCATCAGCCCTACTACCTTGAGCTCCATAGCAATCTTTCTCGTGTAATCATAGATCGTATCCAGGTGTTTCGAGGCGATGCTGATGGGGGGGATCACGCAGGCTGAATCCCCGGAGTGAATGCCGGCCAGCTCGATATGCTCCATCACCGCAGGGACAAAGGCGTCGATGCCGTCGGCAATGGCATCGGCCTCGGCCTCGATGGCGTTGGTAAGGAACTTGTCGATCAAGATGGGGCGCGCAGGCGTCACCCCGACAGCCGCAGCGACATAGTGTTCGAGCATCTCCTCGTCATAGACCACCTCCATACCCCGGCCGCCGAGGACGTAGGATGGCCGAACCATCAAGGGATAGCCGATTCGTTCGGCGATCTCGAGGGCTTCGGCAAGGGTGCTGGCCATGCCGGATTCGGGCATGGGGATGTCCAGTGTGCGCATCATCTGACGAAAGCGGTCGCGGTCCTCCGCCAGATCGATCACGTCGGGTGACGTTCCAAGAATCTTGATCCCCGACTGCGCCAGCTCGTTGGCGATATTCAGGGGGGTTTGGCCGCCGAACTGGACGATAACACCCACAGGTCTCTCTTTTTCGTAGATGCTCAAAACGTCTTC
>Ga0299912_10002709_pt1 | contig 14545 bp, 13 predicted proteins | sample RVTome_2_FD_207667 | JGI IMG/M metagenome (GOLD analysis project Ga0299912, IMG submission 207667) | Soil microbial communities from uranium-contaminated site in the Upper Colorado River Basin, Wyoming, United States - RVT95D214 (version 2) ...
CGGTCTCCGTCACCGACATCACGGTGGCCGAACTGAACCGGCCCGGCTTCGTCCTCACCGGCTTCACCGAGCGCTACCAGGCCAAGCGCGTGCAGATCCTGGGCGGCGCCGAGTTCAGCTACCTGGAGCGTTTGCCCGTCGCCCAGCTACGATCGGCCCTCGGCCACCTCTTCTGCGCGCCGGTGCCCTGCATCATCATGACGCGCGGCCAGCAGCCCCTGCCCGAGCTGGTCGCGCTCTGCAACGAGCGCGGGGTGCCGCTGCTGGGCACCACCGAGGCGACGACGCCCTTCCTGCGCGCGCTGGGCGCCTATCTCGAGAACCACTTCTCGCCGCGCGGCAACATCCACGGCTCGCTGGCCGACGTCTACGGCGTCGGCCTGCTCTTCACCGGGCCCAGCGGCATCGGCAAGAGCGAGATCGTGCTCGACCTCGTCGAGCGCGGCCACCGGCTGGTGGCCGACGACGTCGTCCAGCTCATCCGGCGCGGGCAGACCGTGATCGGGCGTGGCAACGCCTTCCTCAAGCACTTCATGGAGGTGCGCGGCGTCGGCGTCGTCGACGTGCGCGAGATGTTCGGCATCCGCGCCATCCGCGTGCAGAAGCGCATCGAAGTCGAGGTGCGCCTGGAGCTGTGGGAACGGGGCAAGCACTACGACCGCGTCGGGCTGGAGTACGACACGAGCCCCATCCTCGGCCTGCCCATCCCCCAGGTCATCCTGCCGATCGTGCCGGGCAAGAACGTCACGGTGATCGCCGAGACCATCGCCATGAATCACATGCTCAAGGTCTACGGACTCAGCCCGGCCGAGCGCTTCAACCGCCAGATCATGGAGGACCTCGCACGCCAGAATGAGGCACGCGTCTTCCACTACCTCCAGCACGACGAGGAGTGAGGAAAGCGGCTTGACTTGCCCGGCGCCGCGCCGGAAAATCGGCCCGCCCTCAGCCGCGCTGGAGTGCGCATGATTCCCGCCCTCATCGTCTGTCACGGCAAGCTCGGGGAAGCCTATCTGGAGGCCCTGGCCGGCATCTACGGCGAGCCGGACGGCATCAGCGCGCTGTCCAACGGCGGCCTCTCGGCGGAGGCGCTGAACGCCGCCGTCGCCGAGCGGATGGCGGCCCTGGGGGGAACAGGGCTCGTCTTCACGGACTACTTCGGCGGTAGCTGCGCCACGGCTTGCCTGTCCCTGCTCGGGAGCCGGCCGGGCCTGCATCTGATCAGTGGCGTCAATCTGCCGATCCTGCTTTACTATCTGGCCCACCGCCACGAACTCAGCGCGCCGGCCCTCGTGCGGGGCATCATCCACCGGGGGCAGAACGCCATCCGCGAGCTCACGCCCCCCAGCCTCTAGGATCCGCGTGGACCTCCATCTCGACGACCGCCTGCTCCACGGCCGCATCCTGCACGGCTGGCTGCCCGTGTTGAAGCCGGCGCGCCTCGTGCTCGTCGCGCGCGGTCTGGTCGGCAGCCCGCAGGCCGCGCTCTACGCGGAGGCCGCCGCCGAGCTGGGCCTGCCGCTGATCTGCTGCGAGCCGGACGGCTCCCCGCCGCCGCTCGCGGCCGCCGACTTCTGGCTGACGAACAGCCCGCAGGCCGCGCGGGACCTGCAGGCGGGGGGCGCCGCCATCCGGCGCCTCGTGATCGTCGGCCTGCGCGACGCCGGCGGCAGCCCGCTGGCAGTGGATTTCACTCCCGACGCAGACAGCCGGGCGGCGCTCCTCCAGCTCGGCGAATCGGGAATCGCCGTGCTGGTCCAGCGCTTTCCGGGCGAGGCGGCCGTCCCCTTGGCCGCCCTCGCCGGCGGCGCCGGCCTGCGGGAGCGAGGCTAGCCCGTGGCCACCTTCGTCTTCGGCATCCACAATCACCAGCCCGTGGGCAACTTCGACCACGTGATCCGCGACGCCCACGCGCGGGCCTACCAGCCCTTCCTCGAGTGTCTCGAGCGCCACCCCCGCCTGCGCGCTGCGATGCACATCTCGGGGCCGCTCTACGAGTGGCAGCGGCGCGAGACACCGGAGTACCTGGAGCGCCTGGCCGCCCTCGTCGGCCGCGGCCAGGTGGAAATGGTGGGGGGCGGCTACTGGGAGCCCATCCTCACCGTGCTGCCGGAGCGGGATCGCCACGCCCAGGTGGAACTGATGTGCCGCGAGCTCGAGCGCCGCTTCGGCCGCCGGCCGCGCGGCCTCTGGCTGGCCGAGCGGATCTGGGAACCGCACCTGCCGCGTCTGCTCGCCGAGCACGGCCTGGACTGGGTGGCCCTGGACGACAGCCACTTCCTGGCCAGCGGCTTCGCCCTCGAGGCGCTCGCGGGTTACTACCTCACCGAGGAGGAGGGCTATCCCCTGGCCGTCTTCCCGATCTCGATGCGCCTGCGCTACCTGGTGCCCTTCCGGCCCGTGCCCGAGGTGCTCGCGCACCTGGCGACCCTGGACGCCGCGAGCGGCGGCGGCCTCGGCGTGCTGATGGACGACGGCGAGAAGTTCGGCGTCTGGAGCAGCACGCACGAGCTCTGCTACGGCGAGGGTTATCTCGACCGGCTCTTTGCGGCCCTGGCGGCGGCGCCCGGCCTCGAGCTGGCCGGTTTCTCCGAGGTGCTGGACGGCCGGCCACCCCTGGGTGTCGCCTACCTGCCGACGGCGAGCTACACGGAGATGGGGGAGTGGGCCCTGCCCCTGGCCGCCCAGCGCAGCGTGCACGCGCTGGCGGCCCTGGCCAAGGCGGAGTCAGCGGAGCTGGCGCCCTTCGTGCGCGGCGGATTCTGGCGCAACTTCTTCGTCAAGTACGAGGAGAGCCACTGGCTGCACAAGCGCATGCTCTGGACGGGCCGCGCCCTCGCCGCCGCCCGCGCCACGGCCGTCCTGCCCGCCGCGGTCCTCGCCGAGGCCGAGGACCTCCTGCTGCAAGCCCAGTGCAACTGCGGCTACTGGCACGGCCTCTTCGGCGGCCTCTACCTGCCGCACCTGCGCCAGGCGATCCTCGAGCGGCTGGTCGCGGCCGACCGCCTCCTCGCGCCCGCCGGCTACGCCCTCGCGCGCGAGGACCTCGACCTGGACGGTCAGGTCGAGCTGATCTGGTCGAGCCCGCAAGCCAGGGCCTTCCTGTCGCCGCGCGGCGGCCGCGTGCGCGAGCTGGACTACCTGACGCGGCCGTTCCCGCTCACCAACGTGCTCAGCCGCCGCGAGGAGTTCTACCACGAGCAACTGCGCGCGCTGGCCGCGACCCCGCCCGCGGCGGCGGCCGCCACGGCCGCGGCGGCGGGGGCGGCGAGCATCCACGAGCTGGTCCTCGCCAAGGAGCCGGGCCTGGAGGCCTACCTGCAGTACGACCCCCATCCCCGTGCCAGCCTGGAGGAAGCCCTCTACGCGGCCGGCGCTGAGACCTTGCCCTATGGGGGCGGCTGGTTCGACTTCGCGGGCCTGGACTTCGCGGTCGCCGCTCCCGCTGCCGCGGACGGGGAACTGCACCTGCGCGCCGAGTGCGAGTTCGAGCCTGGACGGCGGCTGGCCCTGGACAAGCGCCTGCACTGGGAGGCGGAGGGCAGCGCGCTGGCCGTGGAGTTAGCGCTGCGCTACACGGGCCCGGGGCGCCTCAGGGCGACCCTGGGCTCCGGGTGGAACCTCAACTTATTGGCGCCCGAGGCCCCGGATCGGCGCATCCTCATCGACGGGCGGCCGGCCGCCGCGCCCCAATTGCGCAGCCGCGGCTGGGAGCGCGGGGAGCGCCTGGAGCTGCGCGACGACTGGAGCGGCGTCAGCATCGCCCTTGCCGGGGCGCCGCTGGCGGTCTATCGTGAGCCGATCGAAACGGTCAGCCTCTCCGAGGCGGGCTTCGAGCGCGTCTATCAGGGGTCCTGGCTCTGCGTCTGTCGGGAGCTCGATCTGGCCGACGGCGAGGTGGCCACTCTGCGCTACCGCGTGGAGCTGTCGCCGGCCGGCTAGCCGGCCCGGGCCGGCCGGCACTGCCGGCCAAGGAAGGAGCGGTCTTGCTGGAACGGGAACTGCAAGTCGTCAACGCCAAGGGTCTGCACCTGCGCGCCGCGAGCGAGCTGGTGAAGCTGACCTCTTCCCTGGACTGCAAGGTGACGCTCTCCAACGGCATCATCGAAGTGGACGGCAAGAGCATCCTCGGCGTGGCTGCCCTGGGCGCCGCCAAGGGCAGCAGCGTGCGCGTGCGCTGCGAGGGCGACAAGGAAGCCATGGCCGTCGCCGAGATTGCGGCGCTCTTCGCCCGGGGGTTCTACGAGGATGCTCCCTGAGCCCCGCCGCTTTCAGGGCCGTCCCGGCGCGCCTGGGGTGGCCGCGGGGCCGATCTTCGTCTACGACCAAGATCTGCCCGCCGGTGTGCCCCGCCAGGTGGAGCCCGCCGCCATCCCGGACGAGTTCGCGCGCTTCGAAGCAGCCCTGAAGACGACCGAAGGGGAGATTCTCGCGGCGCGGGCGCGGGTGGCCGAGGAACTCGGCGAAGACCACGCCCGCATCTTCGACGCCCATCGCTTCATCCTGCTCGACCAGTTCCTGCTCGGCCAGACCCGCCACCTGATCGGCGAGGGCTGGTGCGCCGAGACGGCCTACGCCGAGGCCTGTCAGAGCGTCGTGCGCACTTTCCAGAGCCTGGACGGTGGCCTGTCCGACCGCAGCAGCGACCTGCGCGACGTCGAGCGGCGCGTGCTGGCCGAGCTGCTCGGCCGCGACGCCAAGGGCTTCGGCGAGCTCACCGAGCCGGTGATCATCGTGGCGCGGGACATCAGCCCCTCGGATGCCGCCACGATGAGCCGCGAGCGCGTGCTTGGCTTCGTCACCGAGCGGGGCGGCGAGACCAGCCACTCGGTGATCCTCGGCCGCAGCCTGGGCATCCCCGTCGTCGTCGGCGTCGAGGGCCTGGCCGCCGCCGCCAAGAGCGGCGATCGGCTCATCCTCGACGGCCACACCGGTCAGATCGTGCTGCATCCGGATGGCCGCGTGGAGGAGCAGTTCCAGCACCTGCGCACGGCCTACGCCGAGCTCGAGCGCCAGAGTCTGCGCTACAAGGACTACCCCGCCGAAACCCGCGACGGCCGCCAGATCGAGCTGCTGGCCAACATCGAGCTGCCGGCCGAGGTGCCGGCCGCCATCGAGCACGGGGCGGCCGGTGTGGGCCTCTTCCGCACCGAGTACCTCTTCCTGGCCTCGTCCGAGTTCCCCGACGAGGACGCGCAGCTCGCCGTCTATCGCGAGGTGTTGGCGGCGCTCGCTCCCGATCCGGTGATCATCCGCAGCATGGACCTGGGCGGCGACAAGGTCTCGCCGGCCATGCACTTCCCAGCCGAGGACAATCCCTCGCTCGGCTGGCGGGGCATCCGCTACGCGCTCGATCAGGCGCCCCTGTTCCGCACGCAACTGAGGGCGATCCTGCGCGCCGGCGTTGCCGGCAACCTGCGCCTGATGGTGCCCATGGTCTCCTGCGTCGAGGAGATCCGCGAGGTGAAGCGGCATCTGGCCGAGGTCGCCGCCGAGTTGGCCGCCGCGGGGCTGCCCTATCAGACGAACTACCAGCTCGGCGTGATGATCGAGACGCCCAGCGCCGTCGTCATCGCCCACCTGCTCGCGCGCGAGGTGGACTTCTTCAGCATCGGCACGAACGACCTCATTCAGTACTCGCTGGCCATCGACCGCGACAACGACTTCGTGCGGCGCCTCTACGAGCCCTTCCACCCGGCCATCCTGCGCCAGATCAAACGCACGGTGACGGCCGGCAAGGAGGGCGGCTGCTGGGTCGGCATCTGCGGCGAGCTGCCAGACGAGCCGCTGTTCACCATCCTGCTCATCGGGCTCGGCCTGGACGAGATCAGCGTCAATCCCTACCGCCTGCCGGAGATCAAGCGCATCATCCGCAGCATCACCTACGACCAGGCGCGGAGTCTGGTCAAGAGCGCCTGGAGCTACGCGACCGCCGAAGAGATCAAACGCAATGTCTCGCGGCTGGCCGCGCGCAAGTTCCCCGAACTGGCGGCTTCCCTGCAGCGCGCGGAGTCGCGCGCGTGAGCGGCGACTGGCAGGCGCGCCTCGCTGATCCCGCCGCCCTGGCCGCCCTGGACCCCGGCGATATGCTCGGCCGCCTGGCCCGCTTTCCCGCTCTCTTTGCCGCCGCCCGTGATGCCGGCCTGCCCGCCGGCTGGGAGGCGGGCGCGCCGCCCCACCCGACGCCGGGACGCCTGCTCGTCGGCGGCATGGGCGGCAGCGGCATCGTGGGCGACCTCCTCGCCGCCTTCTATGCGGCCGGGGGTAGCCTCGCCTCCGTCCAGGTGCTGCCCGTGCGGGACTACCGGCTGCCGCCCCTCAGGCCCCGCGACGCCCTCGTCCTGTGCAGCTACTCGGGCGAGACGGAAGAAGTGCTCGCCTTGCTGGCCGAGGCCCGCCGGGCGGGGCTCGCGCCCCTCCTCATCACGGCGGGCGGCCGTCTGGCCGCCGCCGGCGCGGACTGCCCGCACTTCCTGGTGCCTGCCGGCCATGCGCCGCGCGCCGCCTTGCCGGCCCTCTTCGGGCGCCTGCTGGCGATCGGGGCAGGCTTGGGGTTGCACGCGCCGGCCGCGGAGTCGCCTGGCGAGCTGGCGGCAAGCCTGGCTGCCCTCGCCGCCGACTGCGCACCCGAACAGCCGCCCGCGGCCAACCCGGGCAAGGCCCTGGCCCTGGCCTTGGGCGAGGCCCGCCCCATCTTCTGCGCGCTGGCGCCCGCCTGGGAGGCCGTGGCGCTGCGCCTGCGCAGCCAGTTCGAGGAGAATGCCAAGCGGACGGCGCAGCGGCGCAGCCTGCCTGAGCTGCATCACAATAGCTGGGTGGCCTGGGCGGCCGGTGACTTGCCGGGCCTGCCCGTCTGGCTGGGCGCGGTGGCCGCCCACCCGCGGGTGCTGCTGCGCCGCCGCTTCAGCGAGGACCTGCTCGCCGCGCGGGGGCTGCGCTCGTTGGAGATCCCGGCCCGGGGCGACGGCCTCCTGCCCCGCCTGTTGACAAGCCTGCTCCTGGGCGACACCCTGACCGTCTACCATGCCCTCATGCGCGGCGTCGATCCGACGGCCACGCCCGCGCTGTCGGCGATGAAGCAGCGTCTCGCCGACGCGCAGGAGCCGGCATGAGTCTGACCGCGATCATTCCCGCGGCGGGCGTGGGCACCCGCCTGCGCCCGCACACGCACAGCCGGCCCAAGGCGCTGCTGCCCGTCGCCGGCAAGCTCGTGCTCGGCCACATCCTCGACCAGCTCCTGGCCGTGGGCGTGGACCGGGTGGTGCTCGTGCTCGGCTATCGCGGCGAGATGATCGCCGACTGGGTGGCGGCGAGCTATCCGGGCCTCGCCGTGGACGCGGTCGTGCAGGGCGAGCGGCTGGGCCTGGGCCACGCCGTTTACCAGGCCCTGCTCGGCGCCGCGCAGGGCGCCGGCCTCAGCAGCGGGCGCGGGCTCATCGTGCTGGGCGACACCATCGTGCGCGCCGACTTCGCCGGGCTGCTCGCCGCGCCCGGGCACGCGATAGGCGTCAAGGCCGTGGAGGATCCGCGGCGCTTCGGTGTCGCCGTGGTTGAAGGCGGCCGGATCGTCGACCTCGAGGAGAAGCCCGCGCAGCCGCGCAGCGATCTGGCCCTGGTGGGCATCTACGCCTTCCAAGACCTCGGCGTCCTGCGCCGGGCCCTGCAGGCGGTGATCGACGGCGAGCGGCGCACCCGCGGCGAGTACCAGCTCACCGACGCGCTGCAGCTCATGATCGACCAGGGCGAGCGGCTCACCCCCTTTCCCATCGCCGACTGGTTCGACGTGGGCAAGGAAGAGACCTGGCTGGAGACCAACCGTGCCCTGCTGGAGGGGATGCCCGCGCCGGCCGCGCGACCGGGCGTCCGCCTGCTGGCGCCCGTCTTCGTCCCGCCATCGGCGCAGCTTGCCGACTGCACGATCGGCCCCTACGTCAGCCTCGGCGAGGGCTGCCTCGTCAGTGGGGGCCGCCTGGAAAATTCCATTGTCGGGGAGGGAGCCCGTGTGCGAGACTGCCTGCTTCACGACTCGCTGATCGGCGCCCACTGCCTGGTAGACGGCCTGCGGGGCAGCCTGAACCTCGGCGACCACAGTGTTGTCCGCGGCGAGCGTGCCACCCCCGATTCCCCGCGATGAGGAGGACCGTGTCCGAGCGCCATCTCTTCACTTCCGAATCGGTGACTGACGGCCACCCCGACAAGGTCGCCGATCAGATCTCCGACAGCATTCTCGATGCAGTCCTCGCCGAGGAGGCCAAGGTGGGCGGCGATCCCGCGGCCGCCCGCGTCGCCGTGGAAACCCTGGTCACCACGGGCATGGCCATCGTGGCGGGGGAGATGCGCACCGAGGTGTGGGTGGACATCCCGACCCTGATCCGGGAGACCATCGCGCGCATCGGCTACACGAGCTGCGAGATGGGTTTCGACTCCCACACCTGCGCGGTGCTCACCAGCATCGACAAGCAGTCCGGCGACATCGCCCGCGGCGTGGACACCGGCGGCGCCGGCGATCAGGGCATGATGTTCGGCTATGCCTGCGACGAGACGACCAGCCACATGCCGCTGCCGATCACGCTGGCCCACCAGCTCACCCGCCGGCTCGCCCAGCTCCGCCGTCAGGGCGAGCTGCGCTACGCGCGGCCGGACGGCAAGAGCCAGGTCACGGTGGAGTACGAGGGCCGGCGGCCCGTGCGCGTCACGGCCGTCGTCCTCTCCACGCAGCACGACGCCGCCTGGAAAATCCAGGACCTGCGGGCCGAGGTGGAGGCCAAGGTGATCCGGCCCGTGCTCGAGGCCAGCGGCCAGGACTTCGCCGGCTACACGGCCCACATCAACCCGACGGGCAGCTTCGTCGAGGGTGGGCCCAAGGCCGACTGCGGTGTGACGGGCCGCAAGATCATCGTCGACAGCTACGGCGGCAGAGGCAGCCACGGCGGCGGCGCCTTCAGCGGCAAGGACCCGAGCAAGGTGGACCGCTCCGCCTCCTACATGGGCCGCTACATCGCCAAGAACATCGTCGCGGCCGGGCTGGCCGCCGAGGTGGAGGTGCAGCTCGCCTATGCCATCGGCGTCGTGGACCCGGTCAGCGTGATGGTGGACAGCTTCGGCACCGGCCGCGTCGCGGACACCGTGCTGACCGCTGCCGTCCGCGAGCTCTTCCCCCTGCAACCGCGGGGCATCATCAAGCATCTCGACCTGCTGAAGCCCCAGTATACGCGCACGGCCGCCTTCGGGCACTTCGGCCGCGAGGGCGAGGGCTTCCGCTGGGAGGACACGGATCTGGCCGCGCCGCTCGCCAAGCGCTGCGGCGCCTGACATCCTCGGACCCCGCACGGCCCGCGCTTGGCGCGGGCGTCCCGCAACGTCGGGACGGCGCGGCGGGTCGGCAAAGGAGACGCGATGAACACGACGACGCGCTACAAGGTGGCGAACCTGGCCCTGGCCGCGGCCGGCCGGCGCCGCATCGAGTGGGCGGAGAGCCGGATGCCGGTGCTGATGGCCCTGCGCCAGCGCTTCGCCGCGAGCAAGCCCTTCGCCGGGCACCTGATCGCGGGCTGCCTGCACGTTACCAAGGAAACGGCGGTACTCGTGGAGACCCTGCGCACGGCCGGCGCCGAGGTGGTCTGGTCGGGCTGCAATCCGCTCTCCACGAACGACGAGGTGGCGGCCGCCCTCGCCGCCGCGGACACGCCGATCTTCGCCTGGCACGGCATGAACACGGCTGAATTCTACTGGGCCATCGATCAGTGCCTGGAGGCGGGGCCCACGCTCACCCTCGACGACGGCGCCGACCTCATCTTCAGTGCGCATGCCCGCCACCCCGAGCGCTGCGCCAAGATTCAGGGCGGTACCGAGGAGACGACCACAGGCGTCCACCGCCTCCGCGCGATGGCCGCCGACGGCAAGCTGCGCTACCCGGTGGTGGCGGTCAACGACGCCGAGACGAAGTGGGACTTCGACAACGTCTACGGCACCGGCCAGTCCTCGATCGACGGCATCCTGCGCGCGACGAGCATCCTGCTCGCGGGCAAGCAGTTCGTCATCGCCGGCTACGGCCACTGCGGCCGCGGCGTGGCGATGCGCGCCCGCGGCATGGGGGCCCAGGTGATCGTCACCGAGGTCAAGGCGACGGCGGCCCTGAAGGCCAACCTCGAGGGCTTCCGCGTGATGACGATGGACGAGGCCGCGCCGCTGGGCGACATCTTCATCACCGCCACCGGCATGAAGGACGTCGTCGTCGAGCGCCACTTCAAGGCGATGAAGGACGGCGCCGTGGTCTGTAACACGGGCCACTACGACTGCGAGCTGAACCTGGTCGAGCTGGCCCGCCTGGCCGGTGCGCCCCCGGTGGAGATCCGCCCCAGCAACGAGCGCTACACGCTCGCCGGCGGCCGGCGCCTCTTCGTGCTCGCCAAGGGGCGCCTGGTCAATCTGGCCGCGGCCGAGGGCCATCCCTCCGAGGTGATGGATATGTCCTTCGCCAACCAGTTCATGAGCCTGCTGTGGATGGCGCGCGAGGGCAAGACCCTGCCGGCCCGCGTGCACGACATCCCGGCGGCCCAGGACGAAGAGATCGCTGCCCTCAAGCTGGGGACCTTGGGCCTGGCCCTTGATCGCCTGACGCCCGAGCAGGTCGCCTACGCCGACGACTACTCCGCAGGCACCTAGGGGAGGGGCGATGCCGGGCTGGCTGCTCGTCGGGCTGGGTGGCTTCCTGGGCTCCGTGTTGCGCTACGGCGCCAGCGGTGTTGCCCAGCGGCTCGCGCCTTTCGGCGCCGCCTTCCCCGCCGGCACCCTGGCGGTGAACGCCCTGGGCTCTCTGCTCATCGGCCTGCTCGGCGCTCTGGCCGAAAGCCGTGGCCTCTTCGGGCCGACGGCGCGGCTCGCCCTCTTCATCGGCCTGCTGGGCGGCTTCACGACCTTCTCCTCCTTTAGCTTCGAGACCCTCCAACTGGCTCGCGCCGGCCAGTGGCTGCTGGCGAGCCTGAACGTAGGCGCCCAGCTCCTGCTCGGGCTGGGCGCGGTCTGGCTTGGCTGGCTGCTCGGCCGCTTGCCGGGGCTGGCGACGTGAGCGCGCCGCGCCCGGGGGCGCTCCTGCGCATCTACATCGGCGAGGCGGACCGCCACGCGGGCCGGCCACTCCATCAATGGCTGCTGGCCGCCGCCCACGAGGCGGGGCTGGCCGGGGCCACTGTGCTGCGCGGTCTAGAGGGTTACGGCGCCAGCCGCCACCTGCACCACGCCAGCATCCTGCGCCTGGCCGAGGACCTGCCGTTGGTGGTGGAGATCGTCGACGAGGAGGCGCGCCTGCGCGCCTTCCTGCCCCGGCTGGCGGGTGTGGTCCAGGGCCCGATCACCCTCGAGCGCGTGGAGCTGCACGGCCCCACGCCCCCGGCGCCCCCCGCGGGCGCCTAGCGGTTCGCCCGCGCGAGCAGGCCCAGTCCCACGACGAGAAAGAGGAGATTGCCCACCCAGGCCGCCAGCAGGGGCGGCAGCATCTGGTTGTGCCCGAAGGAGAGGCCCAGGCGCAGGAAGATCAGGTAGACGAAGGCGATGGCCACGGTGAGGCCGAAGCCGGTGGCCATCGAGATGCGCCGCTTCGAGGCGCTGAGCGCGCTGCCCAGCAGTACGATCACCAGGTTGGCCCAGGGAAAGCTCGCCTTGACGTGCAGGTCCACCCAGAGGCGGTCGGCGTCCTCGCCGGAGCGGCTCTGGGTCGTGATGTAGTCTTGCAGCTCCCGGTAGTCCATGGCCTCGGGCTTCTTCTCCTCCTGGCTGAAGACCTCGGGGGTCTCAGCCAGGGGCGGCAAGTCGTAGGCCTCAAAGCTGAAGGTGCCGGCCTCGGGCCGCGCCTGGCCGCTGCTGCCCGGGAACACGTGGCGCGTACCCTCGAGCAGGCGCCAGTGATCACCGCTCCAAACGGCGTGGCGGGCGGAGCTGTACTCGCGCAGGCGGCTGCCGTCGTAGCGCAGGATCACCAGCCGCTCGAAGCGCTGCTGGGCGACGAAGTAGCTCTCGGCCCAGTAGACGCTGCCATCCTCGCCGAGGCGGTGCACCAGGCGCTGCACGGAGCGGTCGGCCCGCGGCTCGCGGCGCACCTCGTAGCGCTGGAGGTCCTCGAGGGCGAGGTTGGCGCGGGTGACCACGCGGTCGTTGAAGTAGTAGCTGCCCAGACTGACCAGGGCCGCCAGCGCGAAGAGCGGCGCCAGCAGGCGCGGCAAGGGCACGCCAGCGGCGAGCATGGCCGTCAGCTCGTTGTCGCGCGACAGACGGCCGAGGCTGAACAGGCTGGCCAATAGCATGGCGATGGGCAGGATCAGCACCGTGATGTAGGGGATCTTGAACAGGTAGAGCTTAGCCACCACCAGCCAGGGCGTGTCGCGGTCGATGTAGTCGCCCAGCTTCTCGAAGAAGTCGATGACGATGAAGATGACCAGGAAGGCGAGGAGCCCCAGGGCGAGCGCCTGGAGGAATTGGCGGAGCACGTAGCGGTCCAGCCGTCTCATGCCAGGCGCCGCCGGTCCGCGCGGGCCTGCCGCCGTTGGTCGCGCCAGAGGTCCAGGCGCGTGAGCAGCGGATAGGGACGCGACTCGCGGTTGGTCTGCACCAGCATCCAGGCGCCGAAGCCGAGCAGGAGCAGGTTGGCCAGCCACATGGCGATCCAGGGCGCGAGCAGTTCGCGGTCGGCCAGCTCCTCGCCGCCGACCAGGAAGACGTAGTAGATCGTGAAGAGCGCGATCGAGAAGGTGATCCCCCAACCCGTGCCGCTGCGGCCGGTCTTGATGGCGATCGGCGCGCCGAGCAGGATGAAGACCAGGCAGGCGAAGGGGATGGCGAACTTCTTGTGGATCTCCACCTCGTAGCGCCGGATCTTGCGCTCGACGGCGCTGCGGCTGAGCAGCAGGTTGGACAGCGAGCGCAGGGTGTTCTCCTCGTCCGGCAGGTGCGCGGCGCTCACGCGCGCCGCGCGGCCGCTGGGGCCCGTGCCCGCGGCCGGCAGGCCCTTCTTCTCCAGGTACTGGGCGCGCTCGCCCGGCTCGAGCAGAGCGAGCAGGCGATCGATCTGCTTGTCGGCCTCGCCGGCCAGGCGCGTGTCCAGACGCGCGATCTCCTCCCGGTTGCTCGCGACGCGCGCGGCCATCATCGCCACGGACATCTCGCGGTCGCCGCGGTGCTCGAGGTCCCGGCGCTGCAGGTCGCGGTCGATGTCCCGGAGCAGGATGTCCATCCGCTCGAAGACGGTGATCTGCAGGCGCTCGGGGGTGGCCAGCTCGGCCTCGAACTGCTCGCCCTCGGCTAGCGAGAGCTTGAGCAGGTCCTGGCTGTCGTCGCGTGCAAACTGGGCGCGTTCGGCGCTGATCACCACGGGGCTGGCGCCGCGCTCCTCCTGGAAGATGAGCAGGTCGCCCAGCTCGCCGCTCGCCTCGTCCTTGCGGCTGACGTAGAGGGTATAGCCCGGGATCGACTCGATGAAGCGGCCGGGCTTGATGTCCAGCGCCGGCTTCTTGGCGCGCACGGCCATGAGCAGGTTCTTGAGCCGGTGGTTCGTCTCCGGCAGCACGAAGTTGTTGAACAGGAACATGGCGGCCGTGAGCGCGAGGGCCGCCACGAGGGGCGCCGCGATGAGCCGATACAGCGAGCTGCCGCCCATGCGCAGGGCCGTGATCTCGTTCTCGCCGACCATCTGGGCGAAGGCCATCATGGTCGAGACGAGAACGGCCATTGGAATGGTCAATGCAAGGATATGCCCGAGGCTGAGCAGGATGAGCTCGAACACCACTGGGGCCGGGACCTTGTTGACCAGGAAGAGCTCGAGGAAGGAGTAGAGTAGATCGATCACGAAGACGAAGGTCAGCACCGAGAGGCCGAGCAGGAAGGGTCCCAGGTGGTTGCGCAGGATGTAACGGTCGGCCAGCCTCACCGAGTACCTCTTTAGCGACAAGGACTTAACCGGAAGGGCGAGTGTAATTACCCCTGCGCTCCCCGACAAGCGAAGAATGGACTGCTCCTGCCGCCGGTTCCAATCCCCCCGTTGACGGCGCGCGCCGCCGCGGAGGAGCTAGCCAGGGAGGGCGGTCGGAGTGGAGGGGCCCCTGTCCAGTTTCGTGGACCGGGCCGTCCCCGCGGGGGGACAGTGCGCCCCTGTCCGCGGTGATCGGGTCGTGGGTCGTGCCGGCAGGGCGGCGACCCGGCCAGCCGAGGACCCGCCAGCGATGATGACGACCGAGAGAGCCGCTCGCCCCTTGACCAGGATCACGCGCCGCCTGCTTGTCCTCTGCCTGCTCGCCTTGAGCGGGCTCCTCATTGCCGAGGGCGAGCCCGCCCGGGCGGATCTCCTGCCCGCTCCCAGTCTGCCGCTCTACAGCCCCTACGCCCAGTGGCTGGCCGCCCAGCGCTATGCCCAGGAGGGCTGGCTGCCGGGCCTGCACGCCCAGCACTGGCTGCCGCCAGCCGTGGTTTTGCGCGGTCGCCCTAGCTACTGGCAGGACGAAGTGCGCGTGCTGCCGGAGACGGGCCTGGTGCTCTGGCTGCGGCGGCCGGCCATCCT
>Ga0299912_10002710_pt1 | contig 14543 bp, 9 predicted proteins | sample RVTome_2_FD_207667 | JGI IMG/M metagenome (GOLD analysis project Ga0299912, IMG submission 207667) | Soil microbial communities from uranium-contaminated site in the Upper Colorado River Basin, Wyoming, United States - RVT95D214 (version 2) ...
TCAACGATGGTATCGGCGGTGTCGAGCAGGACGTCGAATACTATCCCGCCGCCGGCATTCTCGATCTGGAACTGGAGAAGACATACTACTGGCGTGTGGACGAGGCCAACAATACTTCCGGCTGGGACAAAGGAACCGTCTGGCAATTCACGGTAGCGGATTATCTGGTTATAGACGATTTCGAGCTCTATAATACCGGTGATAACCAGATATGGTTCGCCTGGCATGATGGGCTTGGCGCCGGCACGCCGGGTGTTGATCCTTACCTTCCCAGTAATGGTACCGGATCTGCCGTGGGCGACGACACAACCGCTTCTTACACCGAAGAAAGCATAGTTCATAGCGGCAGTCAATCGATGCCGTACTGGTTCAATAACAATAAGCAGGGTTACGCGAATTATTCAGAGGCAACTCTGACCCTGAGCGTTCCGCGTGACTGGACCAAACAGGGCGTTCAGGAATTGTCACTATGGTTCGCAGGCTATCCCGCGTATGTCGGCAGCTTCACAGAGGCGCCGGTCGGCACCTATACGATGACCGCCACTGGTGAAGATATCTGGTACGACTCCGATCAGTTCCACTATGCCTTCAAGATGCTCAGCGGCGTCGGAACCATAGAAGCCCAGGTGCTCAGTGTCGAGAACACGGATCCCTGGGCCAAGGCAGGCGTGATGATCCGGGAGACACTGGAACCGGACTCGAAATTCGCTGCTATATATATAACACCGGGCAACGGATGCAGATTCCAGGCGCGGCCGAGAACGGGCTTCGATGCTGAAAGTGACACTGCCGCAGCGACAGCCGAGCAAATGGCAATCACCGCGCCGTACTGGGTGAAATTAGATCGCGACTTCGCGGGCAATTTCAGGGGCTACTATTCCAGTGACGGCAAGACCTGGCAGCTCATGTCATGGGGCCACCGGAACATCCCGATGAATACGGATATCTATGTGGGTTTGGTTTTGACCTCTCATAACGTGGATGCTACTGGCGAAGCACGGTTCTCCAATGTAAAGATTACCGGAACAGTTAGTGCGCAGTGGGCAGACCAGGACGTCGGGATACTAAGCAACAATGCCGAACCGATGTATGTGGCAGTAGCCAACAGCACCGGGGCACCTTCAGTCATATACCATGATAATCCTGATGCGGCACAGTTAGACACCTGGACGGAATGGAATATCGACCTGAAACAGTTCGAGGACCAGGGAATTGACTTGACTGATGTCGACAAAATCTCTATCGGCTTCGGCGACAGGAACAATCCGCAGCCCGGCGGCTCGGGTAAGATGTACCTTGACGACATCCGGCTGTATCGGCCAAGAATTGCTCCCGGAGAGTAATAAACAGCGTTATTACTGTAATGAAAACAAAATTTGAATCAGTCCGGGGCCTATAACGATTGATTCGGTATAGGCTCCGTTTGTTCTCCGGAGGCGAATAAATCGAGAAGAAAACAACAGAATAACTGAAAACGTTGACGTTAAGCGTTCTATAGAATTTCCTATTGATTTCTGCTGTCCTCGACGTTATAATATACAATTTTACGATGGCTCATATCATTAGTAGCCTTTTACATTAAATAATAAAGGTACAGCCGATGGGTAATAAATCGACTAAAATTAGTAAGACAAATACTAACTGGCTGCGTCGGAATGTCATTAAGGCGGTCATCATTCTCGTCGTGATAGCAATATTGACCGCAATCATGAAAATGCCGGTGAAAAAACAGGAAGCTCCCGCCACCGAAGCGCCGCCGGTCAACGTTACAGTCATGACCGTAACGGCAGAGCCGGAGCTTGCCGACACGTTCGATTTGCCGGCGGTGGTCGAGCCAAATCGGATCGTTACGGTTTCTGCCGAGGTCAACGGCCGCATCGAACGTATTCCCCCGGAGGAGGGCAGCAAGGTACGCGCAGGAGACCTTCTCATCCAGCTAAATACGGACCTAATACGGCCCGAATTCGAGAGCGCCAAGGTGCAGGTCGAGCGAGACCAGATCGAGTTCGACCGAATGACGAACCTGGTCAAGGAAAACGCCACTACCCAGCGCGACCTTGATAACGCCACTTCCCAGCTTGCCATCAGCAAGGCCCGTCTCGAAGGAATCCGCGCCCGTCTGGAGCGCACCAGCATTTTCGCGCCCAATGCCGGAGTGCTGAACGACTTGCTCGTCGAGGAGGGCGAATACGTCGATTCCGGCAAACCCGTGGCCCAGGTCGTTGATACCGATACGGTGAAGGTGGTTGTCGAAATCCCCGAACGCGACATCGCTTATTTCGCCATCGGCGAAAAGGCGGATATCTTTGTGGACACAAAAGGCCAGACCAGATCGCTGGTAGGAACGATCAGCTTTATCAGCGAGCTGGCCGATTCAAGAACCCGAACCACACGCACGGAGATAACCCTGGACAACAGGCAGCGGCTCCTGCGCAGCGGACAGATCGTGCATGTCCGCCTGACACGTCGAATCCTCAAAGACGCCGTCCTGATACCGCTACTGGCCGTGATTCCGATGGAGAGCGGCAAGGCCGTCTATGTGGTCAATTCTACGCAGGCCAAACGCCGCGAAGTCGAGATCGGTATCATCAGGGGCGATCAGGTACAAATAACAAGCGGCCTGGAGCCGGGCGATAAGCTCATCATCGCCGGTCATCGCTTCATTGCACCTGGACAGAAGGTAAATATCGTACCGGAGAAGAAATAACCGCTATGCTTCTTACCGACATCGCCATCAAAAACCGCACAACGGTCGCCGTACTGGGCCTTATCATTATCATAATGGGCGGCTACAGCTACCTCACGCTGCCGCGCGAGGCGGCCCCGGATATCCCCATCCCCTTCATCCTGGTTACGACAACCTATGAGGGTGTCTCGCCGGAGGACATGGAGACCTCCGTGACGATGAAGATCGAGAAGGAGCTCAACGGCATCAGGGGCGTCGAGGAAATCACGTCCAGCAGCGCCGAGGGTATGTCCCTGATCAGCGTGGAATTTGCACCGGACGTATCCAGCGAAGCGGCCCTGCAGCGCGTCCGCGACCGGGTCGACCTGGCCAAGGGCGAACTGCCGATGGACGCCGAGGAGCCCATGATAAAAGAAATCAACTTCGCCGAGCTGCCTATAATGCTTATAAGCCTCTCCGGCGAAGTCTCACCCGTCCAGCTCAAGGGGGTCGCCGACGAGGTGCAGGATGCGCTCGAATCTGTGCCCGGCGTGCTCAAGGTGGAGATAACGGGTGATTTGGAGCCCGAAATCCGGTTAGAGTTCGATCCCGACCGTGTGGCTTCATACAACCTGACGATCCCGGAAATCCTCGCCCTGATTCCCTCGGAAAATGTCAATATCTCCGCGGGCGGCCTGGAGACTCAGGGGATGAAATTCAACGTTCGAATTCCAGCCGAATTCGTCACGCCGGAGGAAGTGGACCATTTGCTGCTGACCGTGCGGGACGGCAAGCCCATCTATCTGTCCGATGTCGCCAAAGTAAATTATATGTTCAAGGACCGAAGCAGTTACTCACGCCTCGACGGTATTCCGAATATCACGCTGAGCATCACAAAGCGAGTCGGAGCCAACGCCGTCCAGGTCTCCGATTACATTAAAGTCGTAATTGACAAAGCGCAGGAGCAGGCGCAGGGAATGTTGAAGTTCGATATCACTTACGATATGTCGAAGATGGTCCGTAACATGGTCGCCGACCTGGAAAATAACATCTTCTCCGCGTTGGTTCTGGTGACGGCGGTGTTGCTGCTGTTTCTCGGCTGGCGCCCGAGTTCGATCGTCGCTTTGATAATTCCGCTGAGTATGCTGATAACCTTCTTTCTCGTCCAGATGCTGGACTACACGTTGAATATGATCGTACTGTTCGGCCTGATGTTGGTACTGGGGATGCTGGTCGATAACGCCATTGTCATTGTGGAAAACATCTTTCGGCATCTTCAGCTTGGGTATAGTCGTATCGAGGCGGCCATACTCGGTGCACGGGAGGTCGCCTGGCCCGTGACGACCTCGACGTTAACGACGGTCTGTGCTTTTCTGCCGCTGATGTTCTGGCCGGGAATCATGGGTGATTTCATGAAATACCTGCCTATTACCCTGACCATCGGCTTGCTGGCCTCGCTATTCGTGGGGCTCGTGTTCAATCCGACAATCTGCTCTGTCTGGGCGGCTCGCTCGCCGACGCCTCGCCAGACTAAGCATTGGTTTATTCAGAGTTATCGCCGGCTTCTGGACGCAGGTTTGAAAAATCCGGGCCTGACTTTGTTTTTGGCGTTCTGCCTGCTGGTTGCTTTAGGAACATTATATGGCAAAATCAGCAAAGGTGTAGAATTCTTTCCGGAAGGCGACCCGGATCGTGCTACGATCGGCATACGCGCCCCGCAAGGCACAAACATTCATGAGTCTGACCGGATCGCACGCCTTATAGAGGATCGTATCCAGCCATATAAGCCGTGGTTAAAGCACATCATAACGAACGTAGGCTCTGGCGGGGGCGGTACCCACAATCTCATGGCCAGCACCGGCGGCCCGCACCTGGCTAACATTACGCTCGTCTTCTATGATTTTGCCGAGCGAGAGCGGCCTTCAGTAGAAATCATAGCTGAGGCCCGCAAGGCCATCGATGACATCGCGGGGGCGGAGATCCGGGTCGAGAAGGAAGAAATGGGCCCTCCGACCGGAGCGGCCGTTTCGATCCGCGTCATAGGAGAAGACTTCAAAACGCTCGAACGCATGAGTGAGCAGGCCAGGCGTATGATCTCCGATGTACCCAATATTGTCAACTTGCGCAGCGATCTTGAGGCCACGCGTCCGGAGTTGGCTTTTATCGTCGACCGTCGCGTCGCGATGCTTCTCGGCGTCAACACCGCCATCGTGGGCAATTTTTTAAAAATGGCGATCTTCGGGACCAAGGTTGGGACATATCGTCAGTATAACGACGAGTACGACATAACCGTACGCCTGCCGCTGGCCAAACGGATTAACATCGACGATTTGTATCGGCTGCAGATTCCCAACGCGGCTGGAGAGGCAATCCTGCTCAGCTCATTGGGAAAGTTTGAATACCAGGGCGGATTCGGCACAATCAATCGCGTCGATCAGAAACGGGTTGTCACGCTTACCGCAGACGCCGAAGGGCGTCTCGGCACCGAGGTGCTGTCAGACGTTCAGAAGCGTCTGGAGGCACTTGAGCTGTCGCCCGGCTACGAAATCCGTTACGCCGGCGAAAAGGAAGAACAGGATAAAGCTCAGGCGTTTCTCTCCAAAGCGTTTGCTATCGCTCTTCTGCTGGTCACTCTGGTCCTGGTGATTCAGTTCAACTCACTCATGGTACCGTTTATTATCATGACTACGGTTGTGCTTTCGCTTATAGGAGCGCTCACGGGTTTGCTGATCTGCGACTTACCCTTTGGCATCATCATGACGGGAATCGGTGTAATCAGCCTGGCCGGTGTGGTAGTGAACAACGCGATAGTATTGCTCGCTTATACGCGCCAATTGCAGCAGAAGGGGCTGGATCTCATCTCTGCTGCCGAGGAAGCCGGGGTGACGCGCCTGCGGCCTGTAATGTTGACGGCGATGACTACGATCATCGGTCTGATACCCATGGCCGTCGGCATCTCCTTCGACGTTCATACTTTCACCTGGGCGACTCGGAGTGAATCCACGCAGTGGTGGCGCAACATGGCGGTAGTCGTCATCTTCGGACTTGGCTTCGCCACATTGCTGACGCTGGTGGTCGTCCCATCACTCTACGTCATGCTAAGCCGCCTCCGGCTCCGGCTGGGATTCCAGAGAGTGGATGCCCAGCATCCAAGAGAAAATCCAGAGACAACTGCCCCCCTATAGCGGAGATCTCAACACGAATCGTCTGCATCAGATAAGAACTTGCCTTGAAGCCCAGATTCTATATGATAACTGGATGATGGCAGGAATTGTGTAATTGCAATGAGTTCTGCAAAATTGAAGTTAGGCATACTTTTGGAAAGAAAAAATCTTTTCTTTTGATTTTTTCTTTCTAAAACAATATGCATAACGTTTTACTCGATAATACGTTATCATACAGTACCCGATTATTTTTAGAAAATCGTGAAACTGATTTTCTAAAATAATATATGCCTAACTTCAATCTTGCAGAAGCCTTTGTAATTGTAATGACAGGAGCAGAAATGAAGCTGGATTTTTCATACTACATGCCGACCAGAATTATCTTCGGCTGCGGCAAGCTAAGCGAGCTTGAAACCACGCCGTACCTTCCGGGCAAGAAGGCTCTTGTTGTAATCGGGGCCTCCGGGGCCATGATAAAACACGGCTATCTCGACAGAGTGACTAAATACCTCAAAAACAACGGCGTCGAGACGGTTGTGTATGACAGGATTCAGCCCAATCCTGTCTCGGAGCATGTCGAAGAAGGGGCGTCCGTTGCTAAGGAAAACGGCTGCGATTTCGTCGTCGGTCTCGGTGGGGGCAGCTCCATCGATTCGGCAAAAAGCATAGCGGTAATGGCCGTCAATCCGGGGCGGTATTGGGACTATATTGCCAGAGGAAGCGGCGGCAGAAAAACACCCGCTCACGGGGCGCTGCCCATCGTTGCTATAACGACGACCGCCGGGACGGGTACAGAAGCAGACCCATGGACGGTCATCACAAAGAGCGAGACAAACGAAAAGATAGGCTGGGGGGCCAACTGCACGTTTCCTCGCCTGTCAATCGTCGATCCGGAGCTGATGGTCAGCGTCCCTGCGAAAACGACTGCATACACCGGGATGGACGCATTCTTTCACTCGGTCGAAACGTACCTGGCAACGGTCAACCAGCCGACGAGCGACCACCTGGCATTGGAGGCGGTCGGCCTGATTACGAAATATCTGCCGGTCGCCGTCAAGGATGGAACGAATATGGAAGCGAGGACCAGGCTCGCCTGGGCCAACACCGAAGCGGGAATCTGCGAGTCGCTGTCCTGCTGCATTTCCCACCATTCCATGGAACATGCCGTCAGTGCGTATTATCCCGAAGTCGCTCACGGTGCCGGCCTGACGATGCTTTCGGTCTCTTACTTCAGCTACTTAGCGGAAAGAAATCCTGCACGCTTTGGAGATCTCGCGCGGGCTATGGGAGAAGATATTGACGGTTTGTCCGAAAAGGAAAGTGCTACGGCATTTATCGCCGGCTTGAAAATGCTCATAAAGAACATCGGTCTGGAAGCGGAAAAGCTCGCTGACTTTGGAATTCAACGGGACGACCTGAAGACTTTCGCCGAGAATTCTTTCTACGCTATGGGCAGTCTCTTCGACATCACGCCGGTAAAGCTGACGGTTGATGACGTTCTTGCCATATATGAAAATGCGTACGCGTAAGCCGTAAATATAATGAGAAGCAACTGTGTTTCGGGAGGTAAAGATGTTCAAGGACCGGATGATTGTATGGTTTCTGGAGTATGTTTTCGGTGGCGCGTTGGTGATCGTCCCGATGACAAGTCTGGCCGTTCGCCGATTCGCCTGGATGGACGCATACCTGTGGACTGCAAAGTTGTTCGTAGCCTGTCTCGGCGTCATTTTGATCTCGTGCGCCAGCTCGATGAGACAGCGATTACTCCTGGCAAAACGCATCGACAGGCTTGCCGAACAAATGCAGGCGAATGCCGCATTCTCACAAATGTCGGCGGAAGCCGAAGGCCAAACCGGCCGGAGCCGATAAGCGCCGCTTCTTAGTACCCGATGGCGCAGCCGTCCTTGCGAGGATCGGACGCTCCGAAGTAGCGTTGTGGGTTTGATTTTCTCCAGATCCCCTGGTAGCCACCGAACGCCCCTGCCCCGGGGTTAATTTTGTGCCCCATATAGGAAAGTTTGAGCTTTGTCTCTTCCGCGATATGGCGTTCGAAACTTACCGAGCCACCGTCGACCATTTTTCGTCCCGTCGGTGTCGAGCTTTCAGAATGTTGAATCCGCGGCTGTTCACCGGCCTGTTGAGGTGACATTCCGAAATCGAGGATGTTCATCAGCACCTGGACATGTCCCTGCGGCTGGAAATCGCCGCCCATGACTCCGAACGAGAAGACCGGCTCGGCATCTTTGATCACAAACGCCGGGATAATGGTGTGGAAAGGCCGCTTGTGAGGCTCCAGCTTGTTAAGATAGGCCGGATTGAGCGAGAACAACTGGCCCCGGTTCTGCAGGCAGAATCCCAGGCCGTCCGGCACAAAACTCGAACCCCATCCGTAATAGATGCTCTGAATTAGCGAGACCATATTGCCTTCTTTGTCTGCGGCTGTCAGATAGATCGTATCCGAGGAGCTTTTGAGTCTGCCGGGCTCGACCTGCTGGGCGGCCCGCCCGGGATCGATCAGTTTAACACGCTGGGCGGCGTACTCTTTGGAGATAAGCGCTTTGAGCGGGACATCGGCAAAATCCATGTCGGCGTAGTAAACGGCACGATCCTCGAAGGCCAGTTTTTTCGCCTCGATGAAAAGATGCAGTTGCTCGGCTGAGTTTGGCTCCATGGAACCGATGTCAAAATGTTCCAGCAGATTCAGCATCTGCAGGGCGGCGATTCCCTGGCCGTTCGGCGGCAGCTCCCAGACGTCGTAGCCGCGATAGCTCGTACTGACCGGCTCGACCCAGTCGGCGGTATGGTCGCGAAAGTCACGCATTGAAAATCGCCCGCCGTTGGCTTCGGAGAACTTGACGATCCTTTCTGCAATCTCGCCCTTGTAGAACGCCTCAGCGCCGTCGCGTGCGATAATCTCGAAGAACTGCGCCATATTCTCATTCTTGAAGATGTCCCCGAATCGCAGCGGCTTGCCGCCGGGCATGAACGTCTTGAACGCGGCGGGATTGGCCTCTGAGCCGAGTGACCAGGAGCGGGCTATGATGGGCGTAACGCCGAATCCTTCGCGAGCGTAAAATATGGGCGCCTCCAGGACCTTTGCCAGATCGAGCTGGCCCAGTTTTTTCTGTAATGCCGCCCACCCGCTGACGCACCCTGGGACACTCCAGGCCAGCGGCCCGAGAACAGGAATCTCCTTCAGTCCCATCGCCAGTGCTTTATCCAGGCTCCAGTCGTATGGCGAGCGGCCGCTCGCATTGAGCCCGAGCAGTTTGCGCTGCTTTGCGTCCCAGACGATGGCGAACAAATCACCGCCGGGCCCGCAACTCATCGGCTCGACCAGGCTCAGCATGGCGTTGGCGCAGATAGCCGCGTCTATAGCGTTGCCGCCGGCCTTTAGAATATCGACGCCGGCCATACTGGCCAGAGGCTGGCTGGAGCAGACAACTCCATTCTGGCAGACGACCGTCGAGCGGTTCTGGTTTCTATGCCGAAGCACATCGGTATCGAGAAAGATATTGTCACTCGATTCCCGCGTGCCGCGCTGTCCGGCCAGAGAAAAATTGCCACCAATCAAACCCGAAGTCCAGGTACAGCCGGCAAGTTTGAGAAATGAACGTCGTTTCATAAGCTTCCACCTTTCAATATGCAGCAGCGCGAGCGGTTCGCAAACTACCCATGTGTTGAGATATTGTACCTGAACGGTTAAACAAGTCAAGCGAACCACGTGCTGAATCGTCACCGAGCGATTAATAATGGTTGCATTGTCAAGAAAAACATGATAATCTGTTCGGCAATAACGCTTAGCGGCGTCGCTGAGCAGGGATAAATGAGAATCAAAGATCGGGACTTTTATAATTTAACTTTCAGTCTATTAAAGAAAGGTTGATGAGTAACTATGCTGACTCGGAAAAAACATTTCTTTATTGTGTGTATGCTTTTCATTGTCTGGTTTTCAGCATCCGTCTCTTTAAGTCAGGAAGCAGAACAGAAGTATACTGCAACAACAATATCAGACCCCCAGATTCCTGTCGGCGACCTGGAGCTGTTGCTGAAACCTTTGACAAAGAGCGAATTAATCGTGGAAGCCGAAGCGTGGCTGCAATTGCTGAAGAGCAAGGTCAGCCAGATCAGTGCCGCAGAAATTCAGATGCGGCAAAAATCAAGAGAGATCGACCAAAAAGAAACAGAAACCAAGAAGACAATCAAAGAGATAGAAAAAACGCAGGAGTAAACAAGCGAATCCGCCGCTCCCCCCGAAGAAAGTACACAGCAGCCCCAGCAGAAAGTCGAGGTCGCGGCCAAAGCGGAAAAAGAGATACAGGAAAAAGTCGAAGCCGTCGATCGAACAAAATCAGAGATCGAAGACATAACAACTCAATCCAAGGTTGAGTTAGAGAGCAAACCGGAAGAAGAACGCAGCAGCCTGGGACAGGATTTACAGAAAAAAACCGAAGAGGTCATCGAGGCCCAGGAAAAAATCAAAGATACGGTCCAGGAAATAGCCACAACCGATATGGATTTGACCGAGAAGGTCAAGAAAATCGGTGCCGCGGAGGTCGAATTACAATCCAAGGTCAAAGAGCACCTGCTGGTAAACATCAATAAGCTCCGAGAAGAACAGACGGCACTAATCGACCGTTTTAACGTTGTCCTGTCGGCTCTGAAGGAAAAAGGAGGAGATGTCGGAGAATATGAGAAGTACGTTGCAGCAATCTCCGGACTGGGCGTGGATATTCAAGCAATTAAGGATGTCAGTGCTTTTCGGATCATGATCTGGGGCTGGCTCAAATCCACCGAAGGGGGCCTGCGCTGGCTCAAGAATATTATATTTTTCCTGCTGACATTACTGGTATTCTACGGCCTGGCGCATGTCCTTGGCAAAATAACCTGGAAAACGGTCTCAGCGTCAAAGAGATTTTCCGACCTGCTGAAACATTTCTTTGTCAGTGCAGCGCGCAAGGCTGTCATGCTGATCGGTATCATTGTAGCGCTGTCCATGCTGGAAATTCAGATCGCCCCATTTATCGCCGGTCTCGGTGTGGCGGGATTTGTTCTTGGCTTCGCCCTGCAGGGAACACTCAGCAATTTTGCCTCCGGTCTAATGATATTGATTTATCGTCCATATGATGTGGGACAGATTATTGACGCGGCTGGTGTGAAGGGAGTCGTTGATTCCATGAATCTGGTTTCAACTACGATTAAAACTTTTGACAATCAGATCGTAGTTATTCCGAACGGTGAAATCTGGGGAGGGGTTATTACGAATGTCACCGGAAGCAGCACGCGGCGGGTCGATATGACCTTCGGAATAAGTTATAGCGATGATATTGACAAAGCCGCAAAGATACTCGAAGACATCGTCTCAAAACACGAACTGGTTCTGAAGGATCCCGCTCCGGTCATAAGGCTGCATGAATTAGGCGATTCCTCGGTCAATTTTATTTGCCGTCCCTGCGTCAAAACCGGGGATTACTGGACAGTCCATTGGGATGTGACCCGCACCGTCAAAGAACGATTTGACAAGGAAGGCGTATCGATCCCCTTCCCCCAACGGGATGTTCACATCTATCAGACCGCCAAGGGCGGCTAATAGAGCGCTGGGTGCTGGCCCTTCCGGCAAATCTCAATTGACATTTCGAGAACCGGAAGGCATAATGCGTTGGATTACCGGTTATGTTTATCCGGTTTTATGGAGTTTTCAGGACATTTGCATCTGTGCAGGTAAAAGTATTAATTAAGTGTTGGTCTATAAAAAGCGATATCGAAATTGAATTGAAAGAAAAGGTGAAAAGATGTTCCTACCCATTCCAAAACCAATCCGCAAAATTCTCACGATTCTTCGCGGCGGCGTTTCGCCGGTCATTATCTTCATATCGGTAATGCTGGGCTTTACGTTTGGCCTGATACCGGGCTTTTCAGGACTGCACGCTGTTCTGATTGCGTTAGTGTTTTTGCTGAATGTTCATCTCGTAATGTTCCTCATGTCGGCAGCTTTGGGCAAGGCATTGTGTTTTGCAGCCGCTCCTGTGCTCTATCACATAGGAATGGCTGTCCAGGGTAACCTTTCAAGCCTGCTGAAGTTTTTGGCGACGATACCCATTATTGGCATAACGGACTTCAGTAAGTACGCCGTTGTAGGCGGCTTAATCGCCGGACCGGTTGTAGGAGTGGTCGCAGGATTGCTTTTGGCCCGGTCGGTCATTCGTTTTCGTCGTATGCTGTTGAAAGTCGAAGAGAACTCCGAGAAATTCAGAACGTGGTATTCCAAGACCTGGGTACGAATCCTCGACCGCATTCTAATCAGCAAACGGACAAAGGACGCAAAGTCGCTCTTCACCGTCAAAACCAAAATCGTTCGCAAGGCGGGTGTCGCTTTTGCCGTGATTTTGTTGGTTATCTTCGGCGTAGCGACCCATTATCTGAAGGATACAAAGATAAAAGAATACGCCTCCACCAGACTCTCCCAGTTAAACGGGGCGGAAGTCAACCTCGAAACACTCAAGCTTTCCATCCTGAACGGTGAAGCTTCGGTTTCGGGCATACAGGTTACCGATGCCAATAATCCCGGAAACAACCAGATTGCCGTGGAGAACATATCTGCAGATGCCAGTGTCTATGACCTGACGCTGGGCAAAGTTGTCTTAGACAAAGTCAGGTTATCGGATATTCAGTTCGATCAAAAACGTCAAACACCCGGCAAGGTAATCAAAACAAAAGCCGAGGAGCCGGAAGTTTTCGATCCATGCGAATACAAGGTGGCGGTAGAGGATATCAGCAAGCTCGATAAGTACCTCGACAATGCCAAGGCCGTTAAGGAATGGCTGAAAAAGGCCCGACAGTGGCTGCCCGACCCTAATGACAAAGAGGGCGAAGCGCCCGCGGAAAAGGCGCCAATCAAGTATCTCGACTATCTCATTGCTCGCGCTGACGTGCCAACCTCAGCGCGTTTCCTGGCCAGAAATGTGCTGCTGGAGAAGGTTGGAATAAAATCACCCGTGTTCGGCAGCAGTAATATCAGCATGGAGAATCTCAATGATGCCCCGTCTGCAACTGCCTTGCCCATTAAACTCCAGGTCAAGTCGAACGACACGCCGCTTGAAATGAACATGACCTTCGATTACAGCTCGGGAAAAAAGGTGCCGAAGGTGACGGGGAATTTCACCAATCTGGACCTGAGCAAATTGCAGTCCAATTTAAGCAGCGGTGCGGGCCTGACCTTTACATCCGGTCTGGCTTCCGGGCAGTTCAACGGACTGATTACCAGCGAATCGATTGACCTTACCGTTGATGTCGAAATACAGAACATGCAGGCCAGCTCCCAAGGCGACGGAATTCTGGGCCTTGGTGCCGAGAGGACATCCGAAGCCTTAAAAATCCTCAAAGACCTTAAGACAACGATCAAGATAGTGGGCCCGACCACCGAGCCTCGGCTTGTGTTTGACACTCACGGACTCCAGGACAGTATCAAGCAGGCGCTGATAAAAGCCGGCAAGGACAGGCTGGCGGAGGAAATCGACAAACAAGTCGAAAAGCAGCTCGGCGACAAGGTCCCGGAGGAGTTAAAAGATGTTATCAAGGAGCCGAAGGATATTATGAAAGGTATCGGAGGCCTACTCGGCGGAAAGGAAGAGAACAAATAGCAAAGGTCCAAAGTCTATCCTATAATATGAGGCCAAACATGCATTAAAAGCTAAATTATATTGTTATTCCTTACCAATGTCATTTGTGAGAACTCTGTGAAGAATAGAAAATTGTTGACATAGGAAGAAGTTTGAAAGTACTATATGCACTTGAAATTTGCGGAACTGTTCAAACAGGAATAAATTAAAAATCCCGAATAATGGGTCAAGTAAGAATAAGGTAAAAATTAGGAGTGAATCCAATGAAAAAGATTCTGCTAACAATTCTCATGATTATCGCCGTATTCTGGACCTGCGACGTAAGTTCGGCCAAGGATAAAAATACGGGCGACCAAAAGAGCAAACGCGCTGAAAAGCTCCGGGAAGAAGCTAAGGCTAAAAGCAAAGCGGCGGAAAAAGGCAGTAACATAGATAAGAGCAAAACCGACGAGGCTGCCGGCAAAGGCAGGGTCAAGACCGAAACTGGTAAGACGGCTGTGGTCAAGGGAAAGGGAAAAGTCGATGCGAAAGAAAATGTTACCGCGAAAGGCAAAGAACATCAACAGCAGATGAAGGCTCTTGATAAGCAATTGGTGCATGAAGAAGCGAAATTTCTCAGAAGCGTAGCGCGGCTGAAACGTATCCGGGAACTGGCCGCCAAAAAAGGCGACACCAAGGCCGTCGAGCGTGTTGACAAGCTGATAGCAAAGGCGCAACAAATCAACACCGACAAGAATAAGCGAATGCAGGAGAGAAAGCTAAAGATTCTGCAATCAGGCGAAGCTAAGTCAGGCCCGGGTATTCCGAAAGTCCTTGACAGAAGCCCGGATAAAGGGAAGGCTAAGGATGATAAAGCTGCTGAAACTGAGCAGCCTAAAACCAAAGTCAAACCCGAGGATGAAAAGGTCAAAGAAGAATCCATCAGGCCTGAAGTGAAACCAGGCGGTTAAAGAGAAAACTGAAGGTCCTAAAAAAGGGCTGATAAAGCATAGCAGCAGTAAATCTGTTTTAGTTCGGTACGGTTTAGCGTTAATACTAGATTTTTGAAGGAATGAACATATGCTACGAGCAATGTTGGTCTTAGCGGTGACAATG
>Ga0299912_10002712_pt1 | contig 14540 bp, 15 predicted proteins | sample RVTome_2_FD_207667 | JGI IMG/M metagenome (GOLD analysis project Ga0299912, IMG submission 207667) | Soil microbial communities from uranium-contaminated site in the Upper Colorado River Basin, Wyoming, United States - RVT95D214 (version 2) ...
GCTGTTGTGGTCGGCGTTTCCCGCTTTCCTTGGCGATATCGGCCGCACGGAGGAAATCCTCCGCCTCTCGGCAAATCCGGTGACGATGGGCCAGGTCTGCGGTGGGATGCAGGATCAGGGGATGCCCTGCTTGTGCGGCTCGGATTCGCCGTCGGCAATCCCCAACAACAGCTTCGGGTATGGGATTCTCAACGTATACTCGGCGTACCAGAAGTTGGCTGCGGCGCATTAATGGAGAAACCTCGTTTCCGATTGCGGACGGGGATTTCGAGCGTACCCCCGAAAAACTTCGATCCACATCCCGGATCGTCATGCGGATGAGGATTCCCGATCCCTCTCCGGTATAATTCGCTTCGATGGATACCATCCTCTTGGTGGAAGACGCAACGGATCTGGCCGACGCCATCGCGCGCGAACTCGCGGCGGATGGATACCGCGTGGTGCGTGCCGCCGACGGGATCAGCGGCCTGCGCTTGTGTGAATCCGAACGCCCGGATCTGGTGATCCTCGATTGGATGCTTCCGGAGTTGGACGGCCTGGAAGTGCTGCGGCGCCTTCGCCAGGACCCGGCCTGCGCCGTTGCGGTATTGATGCTGACTGCGCGGGGCGATGAGACGGACCGCGTGGTGGGGCTGGAATTGGGCGCCGACGACTATCTGACCAAGCCGTTCGGGATGAAGGAGCTCAAGGCGCGCGTCCGGGCCCTGCTGCGCCGAACCCGGCGCATCCGGGATACCCTCGCCGCCGACCGGAGTCCGGAGGATGCCCCCCTGGCCTACGGCCCGCTGCGGTTGATCCCCGCCGTCTTCCAGGCCCGGCTGGAGGACCGGCCCCTGGACCTCACACGCACCGAATTCGCGTTCCTGCATCTGCTGCTGCGCAATCCCGGCCGGGTGTTCAGCCGCGAGTACCTGCTGGAAACGGTCTGGGGCGGTAAGTACGGAACCGGGGACCGGTCGGTGGATAACACCGTCCTGCGCCTGCGCAAGAAGCTGGGGAGCTTCGGCGAAAACATCGAAACGGTCTGGGGCGTGGGGTACAAGCTGAGGCCGCTGAAGTGAAAGACGTTCCCCGTTTTCCCTTACGGCAATGACGAGCGTGGGAGCAATTAGGATTCTGTACGCGGATTGCGCGGACAGAACCGGATTGCATGGAAAATTTTCAGGTGAAGATTTTTAAAATATTCTCCGCGTAATCCGGCTTTTTCCGCGAAATCCGCATTCAAGGATCTTATTCTTCATCTGAAAGTGAACAAACGATTGGCCGGAAAGGGCTGTTTTCTATTTGTCGCCGGATTGCGACATTTTCTAGGTTATTCCATGACATGCGGTCGATACAATAAGTGACAACACCTGAAAAAAGCTGAGGATGACATGGGTCGTACAATTACTATCGGATTGGCTGGTAAGCTGAGCGCAATCCGGATCATCGGTTTCTCATTGTGGAATCTCCGCCGGGAAACAGGCCGCTGAAATGAAAGACGTTCCGCCCTCCCGCATCCTCTGGAATGCAAGCTGGCTGCGCGCCGCGTTGGAAACGACCGCCGCCTTCCTGCTGTTTTTCTTTTTTCTGCTCCTGCTCAAACCGGACAGTATGGTTTGGTTTCTTGGATTGTTCTGCATGTGCCTTGCCTGCGCATCGTGGTGCGCCATGCGGATACGGCTCCCTGCAGGTGTGTGGCGGCGCTGCCTTCTACGGGAAGCCGGAATCGTCCTTGGTTTGAGTTTGGTCCTGACCGCCGGTGTGTGCATTCCCGTCTACGCCTTGGAATTGATCGGCGCGGTGGATTTGGGGGGTTTTAAATCTGTCGATCTTGGATTAACTGTCTTTACAATTTTTTCCGGTCTGATGTACGGCTTGATGCGAATCGGAATCGGGCTGCCTGCGCTGGCCCGGATAAGTTCAAATAATCCGTCCGCCTTTTCTTTTTTCCGGCGGGCCGCTCCCGCTCGAGCATGGCTCGAGGCCGCACTGGCATGCGTTGTTTTTTTCTTCCTATCAGCACCGCTTCTGGTTTTTGACCCCGGGAAGGGTGAGCTTTGGGCGTACAGCCTTGTCGTCGCATGCGTGATCTGTGCCATATGGTTTGCCTTTCGCACACGGCTGCCAGCGGGCACAGAATGGAAGATTGCACTTCACGAGTTGGCGCTGCCTGTGGCGGCAAACACCATCTACTACATTGGCATATGCCTTCCCATGGTGCTTGTGGGATGGGCTGCACGGGAGGAGTTGCGGTGGTTTCTCCCTCCGTCGGGCGGACCCGTCTTTTTTGCCTTTGTCATCACCGTCACCTTTTTACTGTTCCGGGCGTGGGTGTGGCTCACACCCATTCTGCAGGCAGCCGGGGGCCGCGGCAACCCCGATTCCCGGATGATGGAAATCCCGCAGGACCAGCCTCGGTTTCTCATTTTCTTCCGGACGGGGTTCCGGCGTGCCATCCTCGAAGCGGTGGCGGGGACATTTTTTCTCTCGCTGGTCATACTGACGGATCCGAATCAGGTTCAGAATATCGGTTTGTTGTTTATTCCCGGCGGTTTTGCCCTATGGTGCGCCCTGCGGATGCGGCTCTCCTCCGGACCATGGCAGCGGAGACTTTTACTGGACGCCGGTTATTCTCTCGCCGGTGGAGGATTCCTGGCGGGAACGTTGTTTGCAGCCAGCCTTTCGAGTAACGCTTATTATCCGGATTCATTTGGCCAAATACTTGTCGAATTCCTGTTTGTGATGGGCATCATGGTTTTGGTCTTTGGCGTTTTCCGCGCGGGAATTTCCCTATCTTATTATTGGCGCCGCCTCCAGCGCCGCTCGATGGTCTTGTCGCTGACGAATGCAATATTAACCATTGTCCTGATCGGGATCACTTTTTTCGGCTGTCTGATCATTATTCCCACCTCGTTGATGACGGAGAACCCCGGATTTGTCTCCCTGCCGTCGAACGCTCTCTCCTCGGCGTTTTATCGCCTGACCCTTATGTTGATTCCCATGTTGGGCGCATTGGCGATCCTCATTATCCTTGCGCTGATGCTTATTCTGCCGCCCGCGGCGCTTTTCTCGTATTGGGTTGCGCGCAACCACACGAATCGCATCGCGGAGCTCGTCCAAGCCGCAGGCGCGATGCGCGGGGGAAAATATTCCGTCCAGGTGCCGGTTCAGGGAGAGGACGAAGTAGCCCGGTTGCAATCCGATTTCAACGCCATGGCATCCGATCTGGACCGCACCGTGTGCGATCTGCAAACCGAGCGCGACCGGGTGGCCGGCATCCTGCAATCCCGGCGGGAACTGATCGCCGGCGTCTCGCATGAACTGCGCACGCCGGTCGCCACCATCCGGGCGCATCTCGAGTCGGCGCGGCGCAAACGAAGCATCTCCTCCCTGTCGGCGGAATGGACCATCCTGGATCGGGAGGTGATCCGCCTGCAAAGCCTGATCGATGATCTGTTCGCGCTTTCGCAGGCGGAGGTGAACAAGCTCATCCTGGACCTGAAACCGGTGGACGCGGGAGCCGTTGTCCGCGAACGCGTAGCGGCGATGGCGCCGCTGGCCTGGAACCCCGGACGGGTCCAGGTCATAGCCGAGGTTGCGGCGGGTGTCCCGCCGGCGTCCGCCGACCGGATGCGGCTTGAACAGGCGTTGACCAATCTGATCCACAACGCGGTGCGGCACACGCCGCCGGGAGGGGTGGTCGTGGTCGGCATATCCTCCGCAGCGGATGCCGTGCGGATCGACGTGCGGGATACCGGGGAGGGCATCTCGCCGAAGGAAATCCCAAACATCTGGGATCGGTATTATCAAGGGAAAGGCGCGTCGAAGAATCCGGGTGCCGGACTGGGGCTGGCGCTGGTCAAGGAGTTCGTGGAAGCGATAGGCGGATCGGTTGCGGTGGAGAGCGAAGTAGGGAAAGGATCCTGTTTTACGCTGCGGTTGAGATTGGTGGGAGAGGGATAAGACCCTTGTACACGGATTCCGCCGAAATCAACGGAATACACCGAGTTTTTAAACAGGTCTTTCAATAAGAATAATTTCAGTGTCTTCCGGTCCTTTCGGTGTCTTCCGTGTACTAAGAACTTGAATGCCCTGAATATAAACAAACGAGTGGCCTGATCAGGCCACTTTCTATTTGTCTCGATATTGCGACATTTTTCGGATATCCGTGAGACAAGCAGATCCTACATTGATTATCAGTTTAAAACAAAGGAGAGAACAAAATGATACAGACAACCAAGATTGGGGTAGAGGCGCAGGAGGATCAAGGCAGGCAGTACCGGTGGTTCCAAATCCTTGGATTGTGGGCGGCGGTTACCCTGCCCATGGTTCTGCTGACGTGGGTGATTACACCCGCGCTCATCCCGCTCGTTCCGGTGCCGGCGGTGCTTCTCTATTGGTTGATCCTTCCGGTCAGTGCCGCCTGGATGATCGGGTTAACGTTATGGATCCTGCGCCGGGAGGAGGGAAACCTGCAGTGGGCGGCCATTCGCCGGAAAATCTGGCTGGGCGGACCGCGTGATCCCAGGACCGGGAAGCGCCGCAACCGATATTACGGTTGGCTTCTCCCCTGCCTGTCCATCGCATTCGTCGTGATCATCCTGAGTCTGTTTTACCAGTTGTTCTGCATCGATTTGCATTGGATGGTCTGGCCTTCGTTTGCGTACGTTTCCGAGGTAGGGAGTCCGGAGTTTGCCGGACAGTGGGGATGGCTGGGCGTCGTGTTTGTCGTATGGGTGCTGAACATGTTCGTGGCCGAGGAATTGTTCTTTCGGGGGTTGCTGTTGCCGAGGATGCGAGACGCATTCGGGCGCATGGATTGGCTGGTGAATGCGATTCTGAACGGTTTGTTCTACCTTGCGGCCCCGCTGGCGATCCCGTTCCGCTTCCTTCTGGCGCTGTTGGCCGCCGGGCCGGCGCGCCGCTATCGCAGCACGCCATTGGCTTTGGCTGTGCGCGGATTGGAAGGGGTAGTGGTCATGATCCTGGCTCTGGTCGGAGTCGGATCGAAGGTATTCACCCCGTTCCAGGCGGCACCCGCGTTGCCCCGTCTGGAGCAGAGCGCCGAGGCTGTCCCATCTTGGCAGAGGTGGCCCTTGACCGAGCTCCCCGTCGCTTCGCCCGACGGCGAAATAGATTTGCGGTCCTATGATCTATCCGGGATGGATCTCAGCGGGTATGAGGAAACTCTCTCCCGCCAGATCACCTTCAATTCGAAGACGGCATGGCCGACGGTGGATCGCATGCCTCGCGATATCGACTTGGAACAAATCATGGATCTGGGTCGGAATCCCGGCCTGGGCGTGCGCAGCCTGCACGCACGCGGCATCACCGGCCGCGGGGTGGGTCTGGCGATCATCGACCAACCGCTTCTGACCGGCCACGAAGAATTCGGCGGCCGGCTGCGCTGGTACGAAGTGATCAATCCGGGCTTGAGCAATACGGCGTCGATGCACGGATCCGCGGTATCCTCGCTCGCCGTCGGCCGGACCTCCGGCGTGGCGCCGGACGCCAACCTGTATTACTTCAGCGCCGGCGACGATCTGATCACCGTTTCCCTCTGGCAATTCCATTACTATGCTCAGGGCATCCGGCGCGTGTTGCAGCTTAACGAAGTGCTGCCGGTGGAGCGCCGCATCCGTGTGATCTCGATCTCGCTGGGATGGAACCCGTATGTCGGAGCCGGATGGTACGACGTCGCCGCCGCCGTGGAAGAAGCGCGGGACCAGGGGGTGTTGGTGGTTCACACTAGCATGGAAAACACCTATGGCATCGGGTACATGGGGCTGGATCGTGATCCGCTGCGGGATCCGGACCAATTTGAATCCTACGAACCGTCAGCCTGGTGGGAATCCTCGTTCTACTCCGGGTGGATGTCCGGCCGGCGGATTTATGCGCCGATGGATTCGCGTACGACCGCGGATTTTACCGGGACGAGCGACTATGTGTTCTATCGCAGCGGAGGATTGAGCTGGACGACGCCGTGGATCGCGGGCGTGTACGCGCTTGCGGTCCAGGTGGATCCTGCGCTTACGCCGGAGCGTTTCCTGGAACTGGCCGGACAAACCGGCCGCACGATTGAGATCCTGCATGAGGGAAAGACCTATCCCCTGGGTCCGATCCTCGATCCGGTCGCGTTGATCGCGGCGCTGGGGTAACGGCCTTCGTCCATTTCCATCGGGGGGATCGCGAAACGGCAACCGCCCGCACCGTTTATTTACGATCCGCTGTTCGAGAGCGCAACTGAGGTTTTTTCTGGGCCGCCGCATTTTGGCGGCCCAGAAACCTCAAGGAGGTGGAGATGATTGCATCAACGAACCAATCCGGTACGAAAATGGTGAAAACTGTTTTTGCATGGAAAGATGCGTGTCTTTGGGTTGCGGCCGGCGCGTCGGCGGTCCCCGTCGGCTCCCTGCTGCATGAACTTGGGCACCATGTGTTTGCACTGGTTTTTGGATTTCAGGGGGCAACGCTGCATTACTTTTCCGCCACCTATACGATGGAGGAGACCATTTTGAATTTCCTGTCCCAAGGCGATCGGATCAGCGTCTCCGCTATTCATCCTTTATGGCAGATTGCCGTCAACGCCATCGCCGGCCCGGCTGTCGGATATTTCCTGATCCTCCCCGTCTGCCTGTTGGCGGTGAAATTCAAGGCGTCTCCATTTTTTATCGCCTTGGGCACAATACCGCTGATCCGCGCGATCCCCGAGACGTTGTTCGCCTTGTTAAGTCCGCAAATGCTGGACGACGAAAACACGGCCGCATTTGTATTGGGGTTGCCCCCGACCGTGTTTCAGGTTGCGGGTTTGTTGATCAGTCTGGCGGGCGCCGTTTGGTTGGCGCGCCGCATTCCAGAGAGTCGACGCAGGCCGGCTTTGGCGTCGATGGGTATCGGGGTCATCGCAGGTTTGGTCGTCTACTTGGGATTTCTTGGGCCGTGGCTGCTTCCATAACAGCGGGGCGGAAACGCTTCCTCCGCCCCGTCTTTTTCCTACCCCTTCTTGGCTTCCTCCCACAGCGCGTCCAATTCCCCGAGTGTCATGTCCTTGAGCGCCTTGCCGAGCCGCGCAGCGCCCTCCTCCACCCGCCCGAACCGGAAGCGGAAGCGGGCGTTTGATTCGCGCAGCGCCGACTCCGGATCCACTTTCAACCAGCGCGCATAGTTCACGACCGCGAAGAATACGTCGCCCAATTCGTGGGCCCGTTCTTTTTCGTCCCTGGCGGCTTCCAATTCCGCGAGTTCCTCGGCCAGTTTGGCTTTCACCCCCTCGATCGTCGGCCAGTCGAACCCGACCCGCGCCGCCCGCTTCTGGTAGCTGATCGCCTGCTCCAGAGAGGGCAGCGCCAGCGGCACACCGTCGAACAATCCGCTTCCGCCCTTGTCTTTGCCGTTGCGTTCTTCCGCCTTGATCTGTTCCCAATTCCGCAGAACCTGGCCGACTCCGTCCACTTTAACTTCGCCGAAAACGTGCGGGTGCCGGCGGTGGATCTTCTCGTCGATCCCGGCGACCACGTCCGCCATGCGGAACTCCCCCGCCTCGGTCGCGATCTGCGTATGCAGCAGGATCTGCAGCAGCAGGTCGCCGAGTTCCTCGGCCAACTCCTGCGGATCTTCGCGGTCGAGTGCCTCGAGCACTTCGTAGGTTTCCTCGAGCAGATTGCCGCGGATCGAGAGGTGGGTTTGTTCCCGATCCCACGGGCAGCCTTCCGGCGCGCGCAGATGCGCGATCGTCTCCTGGAACTGCTCGAGCGCGCCGGCAAGCGGGGGTACGTAGAGCGCGGTCAGGTGGGCGGTTTTTTCGCTGCGGTCGATTTCGTGCAGTGGAATCTCCTCGACCGATTGCTCCGCAGTCCCCGCGGCGTGGAGAAGCCGCACCGCGTGTTCCTCCGGATACTGGTTCATCAGCGTCAGTTTAACTTCGCCGGCCAGCGTGCGCGAATACAGCTGGGCGACAAGCGCGTGCGCCGAAGGCGGAAAGGGCGGGTGATGCCTTGCCGCCAATTCGACCGCATCGGTCACATAGAGCCCGTCCAGGGCGTCGAATCCAAGCGCCGCCAGGGCCGGCTCGATGAAAGACATTCCCTCCACCACCCGCACCGTCAGGCCGCGTTCCTCCGCCCCGCGCAGGATCTGCGTTACGGTGGATTCCCCCACCCGCGGGCTGCCGGGCACGGCGTAGCACACGCCCTCCGGCCGCTCGGCCAGGCGCAGCACCTCGTCCACGATCGCCCGGTACACGGCGGAGAAATCCGCTTCCTTTTCGTAGAAGGCGTCCATCGGCTTCCAGGGAAGATTGGGCAGGTCTGCAACGGTCGGATGGCGCGCGGTGCGGACCCATACTTCGCGCGCCGCGGAAAGTGCTTCCCGCGCTTCCAGCGTGAGGTAATCCGCCCTTCCCGGGCCGAGCCCGACGATCGTGATCTTCGCTGTCATGTAGTTTCTCCTATTGATATTTCACTTCTCCTGCTCAATTCGTGAATTAGACCACGGATTAAAACCCCCCTCACCCTCTAATCCCTCTTCCAGCCTACCCCCGCTTCGCGAGGGCAGGAGCTGGGAGAGCCTGCCCCGGTGCCCTGCCGGGGGGGGAAGGTGAAAAATCGAAAAACCACCGATTTTTCACCAGAGTGAGGGAGAGAAAAGCTCGATCAGCCATAGAACAAAAAACAGGCCGGGGAAACCATACCCCGGCCCATGCATAATCCATTTTCATCACGCCCTGCGGGATTTCACCGCTTGGTGTAGGTGGGCGCCTTGCGAGCCCGCTTGAGACCGGGTTTCTTGCGTTCCTTCATCCGGTCGTCGCGGGTGAGGCAGCCGGCTTTACGAAGCATCGCCTTCATGGTCTCATCCATCTTCACCAGCGCTCGCGCCACACCGTGCCGCACGGCATCGGTCTGTCCGGTCACCCCTCCGCCGCTGACTACCACGGAAACCGTCATCTGGTCTTCGCGTCCCACGACTTTGAGGGCTGAGAAGGCGCGTTCGAGGTCTCCCACACGGGTGAAAAAATCCTTGGCCGCCTTCCCGTTTACGGTCAGCGTCCCGGCTTCCGGAATGATCCGGACTCTCGCGGTGCTCTCTTTGCGTCTGCCGACGCCTTCGAAATATTTTGTCGCCATCGATCGATCCTTTCCCTTACGCCAGAACCTTGGGTTGCTGGCCTTCGTGTTTGTGCTCGGCTCCTGCGTACACCTTGAGCATCTTGATGATCTGCTTGCCGCGTTTGCTGTGCGGGAGCATGCCCCACACGGCGGCGCGGATGACCCGGTCCGGATGTTTGGCCAGCTGGTCGCGCAGCGAAACACTCTTCATGCCGCCCGGATATCCGGAATGGTGGTAATACATCTTCTCGGTCATCTTCTTGCCGGTGACGCGGATCTTTTGGGCGTTGATCACGATCACGCCGTCGCCCGTGGCCACGCCGGGGGTGAAGGACGGCTTGTGCTTCCCCAGCAGGACAGTGGCCACCTTGCTCGCCAAGCGGCCCAGAATCTCGCCGCTGGCGTCGATGACATACCATTCCCGTTGGATTTCGGATGCTTTCGGGATGTAAGTCTTTTCCACGTTTGATCTCTCCAAGAACCTTCTGGGGGGGCGCCGGGCGCTATTGCCGCCCGCCGCCGCCGGGATAATCGATCCGCATCAGGCATAATCCATGGGCCGGTGCGGGCGGTGCTGCCCTCCCCCGCGGGGGCGTTTCGAGCAGAGCCCGGCACTCCTCCGGACTCTTCCGTCCGCTTCCGACCTGCAGCAGCGTTCCCGCGATCGTACGCACCATGCGGAACAGGAACGCGTCCGCTTCGATCCAAAATTCCAGTTCGTCTTCCTTCCGCATCCACTCCGTGCGAAGGATCGTTCGAATGGTGTGCGATCCTTCCCGCGGCGCGCTGCCGAAGGCGCCAAAATCGTGCTTACCCAACAGGCTGCGCGCCCCCTCCGCCATTTGTCCCTCGTCCGGCGCGGGCCACACCCGCAGCGAGTACCTCTCGCGCAACGGGTCGGGCCACGGCGCAAGGAAAAGCCGGTAGCGGTAACAGCGCCGCAGCGCATGGTACCTCGGATGGAAATCCGCTGCCGCCGGCCGCAGCGCCGGACAGGAAATATCGTCCGGCAGAAGGGCATTCAACGCCCGCTGCAATTCCTCCGGCGGGTGTTTCCACTCCAAGTCGAAGGCGATCACCTGGCCGGCCGCGTGCACTCCGGCGTCGGTCCGTCCTCCGGAGAGGAACGTCCCGCCCTGCCAGCCGAGGCTTCCGAGCACCGACCGCAATTCCCCTTCGACGGTGCGGAAATCCGGCTGGGCTTGGAACCCCCGGAAGGCGGTCCCATCGTAAGCAATCGTCGCCTGGTAACGTTCCACGTTCCGCCTCCCGGAAAGGGGAGCCGTTTCGAACCGGATGCTACTCGACGAACTCCAGTAGAACCATCTCCGCCGCATCCCCCTTGCGCAGCCTCAGGCGCAGGATGCGCGTGTACCCGCCGTCGGTCTTTTCGTAGCGCGGGGCGATATCGTCGAAAAGGCGCTTGACGGATGCGGCGTTGCTCAGCCGGGATGCCGCGATCCTGCGGGCGTGCACCATCTTCTGATCGCCCGCCTTGATCCCATGCTTGGCGAGGGTGACCAGCTTTTCCACTTCCCCGCGTATCGCGATCGCCTTGGCGCGCGTGGTGTGGATCCGTTCGTGTTCCAGGAATTGGTTGATCAGGGTCCGCCGCAGTGCGGTTCGTTGCCCGCTGGAACGGCCCAGTTTTTTTCCGGCTATCTGGTGTCGCATGGCTGGCTACTCCGTCTCTGTCTCGTGGGTCGTTTCCGCGGTTTCCGATTCCGGACCGCGCAGGAAGCCTTTTTCGCGCAATTTCTCCCGCAATTCGTCCAGGCTCTTTTCGCCAAAGTTGCGGATCGACAGCACGGCGTCCTCGCCCTTGTTCAGCAGTTCGAGCACTTCGCCGACGGTGGTAATTCCGGTCCGCTTGAGGGAGTTGAACACCCGCACCGAAAGGTCGAGCTGTTCGATCGGCGTCTCCAGCACTTCGCTGGAAATCTTCGGCACCACCGTTTCGCTGGTCCCGATGGTCAGGCTTTCCTCGCTTACTCCCGCCAAGTCCCTCAGGTGGGCGATGAGGATCCGCGCGCTCTGGTTGAGTGCCTCCTCCGGCCGGATCGAGCCGTCGGTCCAGACCTCGATGACCAACCGGTCGTAGTTGGTGTCCTGCCCGACCCGGGCCCGTTCCACGTCGAAGTTCACCCGGCGGACGGGCGAGAAGATCGCGTCCACCGGCAGCTCGCCGATGGGCATTCGCCCGCGCTCGTCGGACGGGGAATACCCGCGTCCTTTCTGGACGGTGAATTCCATGTCCAGCTTGGTTTTGGGGTCGTCCACCGTAAACAGGTACAGATCCGGGTTGACGATCTCCACTTCCGGCGGCGGAACCACATCGGCCGCCGTGACGGTGCCCTCGCCGCTTACCTCGAGGCGCATCCGGGCGGTTTCGCCGGAGGTCATCTGCAGGCGCATTTGTTTGACCTGCAGGAGCAGCTGCGTTACGTCTTCCTTGATCCCCGGAATGCTGGAGAACTCATGGGAGACGTCGGAAATCCGCACCGACGTGATGCTGGCTCCTTCCAGCGAGGAGAGCAGCACCCGGCGCAGCGCATTGCCGAGCGTGATTCCGTAACCGCTTTCCAGCGGGCTGAGTACGAACCGGGCGTAATTTTGCGCCACGGCGTCGCGCTCGATCTTAGGCATGACCATGTTCGTGGATATGCTCACGTGGTTTCTCTCCTCCGGCGCACCCTGTGGGACCGCGCGCCGGGTGTTCGAACCATTGTCGGCTTCCTTCCCGCCGTCCAAATCCAAGCGGGTTGGAACCGGATCCTCGGACGTTATCGCGAGTAGAACTCGACGATCAGTTGTTCGTTCAGCCGGATGTCGCTCAATTCATGCCGTTCCGGAAGTTTGGCGATGCCGCCCGCAAGCTTCTCCGGGTCCCGGTTGATCCAGCTCGGCGCAACCCGGCTTTCGAGCGCATCCGGCAGCCCCTTGAAGTACGTCCGGTTGCGCGAGACCGCGCGAACTTCGATCACATCGCCCGGCCGGAGCACGTACGAGGGAACATCCGTCCGGCGGCCGTTGACGTTGAAATGCCCGTGGGTGACGAGCGACCGGGCCTTGGCGCGGCTTTCGGCAAATCCCATCCGGTAGACCACGTTGTCCAGCCGCGATTCGAGAATCTGCAGCAGGTTCAACCCGGTCATGCCGCGCTTCTTCAGCGCTTCCGTGTAGTAGCGGCGGAACTGCGCTTCGAGGATTCCGTACACCCGGCGCGCCTTCTGCTTCTCGCGCAGCTGGCGGGCGTAATCCGAAAGCCGCTGGCGTTTGAATTGCGCTTCCTTGCCGTGCTGGCCCGGCGCGAAGCCGCGCCGGTCGAACGCGCACTTGTCGCTCAGGCAGCGCGATCCCTTCAGGAAAAGCTTATCGCCTTCTCGCCGGCACAGTTTGCAGGCCGGTCCAATTTTCTTCGACATTCTTCTTTCCTTCCTCGGCCGACGGCCCTCCCTGTTCGGAGGACCCGGCCCGTGAATGAGCTGTTACACCCGGCGCCTTTTCGGCGGACGGCATCCATTGTGCGGTACGGGGGTGACGTCCCGGATCGAGCGGACTCTCAACCCCGCTCCTTGGATGGCGCGGATGGCGGCTTCCCGGCCCGGGCCAGGCCCGTTGATGTACAGGTCGATCTCCTGCATCCCCATCTCTTGCGCCACCTTGGCCGCCTGTTGGGCGGCCATCCGGGCGGCGAAGGGCGTGCTTTTCCGGGAACCTTTGAATCCCGAAGTCCCCGCGCTGGCCCAGGCGACGGTGTTGCCTTGAGAGTCCGTCACCGTGACAATGGTGTTGTTGAACGAAGCATAGACGTGCGCCTGGCCGTAGGCGACCGTCCGCTTCCCTTTTTTACTGGCACGTGGAGCGCCGCGAGTTGTTCCTGCCATAATCCCTCACAACAAAAATTGAACCGTAGGTACCCGATTTCGATTCCGTGCGATGGAAATCCGCCCAGCCGCGGGAGGGGAAGGACCCCATAGGATTTCCGGCACGGCAAGCTCCACCCGGACGGCGGGGCTTATCCCGCTGTCGCGGGATGGAAAAACCGACTCATTTCTTCTTGGCCCCTCGCCGGCGTCCGCGCCCGGCCACGGTTTTCTTCGGGCCTTTGCGCGTCCGGGAGTTCGTTTTCGTCCGCTGCCCGCGTACCGGAAGATTCCGGCGGTGGCGCAAGCCGCGGTAGCAGCCAATTTCCACAAGCCGCTTGATGTTCATCTGGACTTCCCGGCGCAGGTCGCCTTCCACCGTGAAGTGCTTGCCGATGTATTCCCGGAGCGCCGTCACCTCGGCTTCCGTCAGGTCCTTGATCCGGGTATCCGGATTGACCTTGGTCGCCTGGAGAATACGCCGGGAGATGGTGGGGCCGATACCGTAAATGTAGGTCAGGCCCACTTCAACCCGTTTCTCACGGGGCAGATCGACACCTTCGATACGAGCCATGGTTATCCCTGCCTCTGCTTGTGCTTCGGATTATCGCAAATGATGTACACCTTGCCCGCCCGCCGGACCACCTTGCATTTCGGGCAACGTTTGCGTACGGAAGAAGTCACTTTCATGTTTCCTGCACTCCTTTTGGCTGCGTCAGCCAAAGTCTTGATTATACCGGCAGCCTTTCCTTCCGAAAAGAGCCGTTCCCCTTCGGATTACGGAAGGGTTAAGATCAGCGGATCCCCGTCGGTCACCGCCACGGTGTGTTCGAAATGCGCCGTCAATGATCCGTCGGCGGAAACGACGGTCCACCGGTCGGCGAGTACTTTCGTTTCCATGGTGCCCACTATCACCATCGGTTCCAGCGCGATGGTCATGCCCGGGCGAAGCGGGACTCCCGTTCCGGGCTTCATGTAGTTCCGGACTTGCGGTTCTTCGTGCATCGCCCGCCCGACCCCGTGGCTGGTGTAGTCCCGCACCATGTAAAAACCCGCCTTTTCCGCGCAACGCTGCATGGCGGCCGAGGTGTCCCCGGTCTTATTCCCGGGCCGCATTTCGTCGATCGCGGCAAAAAGCGCCTGTTCCGTCACGTCCAGGAGCCGGCGGGCGAGCGCAGTCGGTTCTCCCACGACGACGGTGAAGGCCGAATCACCCACATACCCGTCGACGATGGATCCGCAGTCCACGCTGACCACATCCCCGTCCCGCAGCCGCCGCTTCCCGGGAATTCCGTGCACCAATTCCTCGTTCACCGAGATGCAGATCACCGCCGGGTAGGGAGGCGATCCATACCCCAGGAAGGCGGGTTTGGCGCCCAGTTTTTTAATGACTTCCGCGGCCGCCGCATCCACATCGGCGGTCGTCGCACCGGGGCAAATGGCCGCTTTCGCCGCTTCGAGCGCCAGGGCGTTCACCCGGCCGGCTTCGCGCATGATGGCCAGCTCGCGGGTGGATTTCAAGGTAATTCCGCGCGCACCGGCCATGGCGAGGGTCTATTTCACCGAGGCCAGCAGATCGCCGGTT
>Ga0299912_10002713_pt1 | contig 14539 bp, 11 predicted proteins | sample RVTome_2_FD_207667 | JGI IMG/M metagenome (GOLD analysis project Ga0299912, IMG submission 207667) | Soil microbial communities from uranium-contaminated site in the Upper Colorado River Basin, Wyoming, United States - RVT95D214 (version 2) ...
TCTTTAAAATATCCAATGGTTTTCTCCAATCCTTCGTCCAATGATACCTTGGGGGTCCAGTTTAATATTTTTTTGGCAAGGGTGATATCCGGACATCTTCGCTCGGGATCATCTGGAGGCAGGGGTTTGAAGACTATTTTGGATCGGCTTTCAGTTATCAAAAGAATTTTATTCGCTATCTCCAAGATACTTAATTCGACCGGATTACCCAGATTGACGGGTCCTATGCAATCTTCCGTTTCTGCCATTCGGCAGATTCCTTCTATTAAATCAGAAATATAACAAAAAGAACGCGTCTGCGCTCCGTTCCCAAAGACGGTGATTTCCTCTCCCCGCAGAGCTTGCACAACAAAGTTACTGATGACCCGTCCATCATTGATCGCCATGCGGGGGCCATACGTATTGAAAATGCGAACAATCTTAATTTCGACTTGGTTCTGACGGTGGTAATCCATCATGAGTGTCTCAGCAACCCGTTTACCTTCGTCGTAACAGCTCCTCTCACCAATTGGATTGGTGTTACCCCAGTAAGTCTCCTGCTGAGGGTGAATCACGGGGTTTCCGTAAACTTCTGAGGTAGAGGCTAAAAGGATTCGAGCCTTCACCCTTTTGGCTAATCCCAGCATATTAATAGTACCAACCACATTAGTTTTGATTGTCTTAATGGGATTATATTGATAATAGACTGGAGAGGCTGGACAGGCTAAATGGTAAATCTGATCGACCTCAGCAAAAAAAGGATGGATTACATCATGACGGCTGAATTCAAAATAGGGATGTCCTAAGAGGTGCCGGATGTTATCTCTGCCTCCGGAGAAAAGGTTGTCTACGCAGAGAACATCATCCCCATGATTCAGCAAATAGTCACACAGGTGACTACCAATAAAACCAGCCCCGCCCGTTACTAAAATTCTTGCCATATATCTCCTCGCTTATCATCGTCACTTATATAGAAGAAATTTTGTAAGACAGGCGCCATCTTATCCTGTACTGCTGGTAATCAAAGCCCTTTTCATTATCACCGCTCCCTTTTCTTATGAACTTAATACTTCTTCGAAAATTTTTATATGTTCCTTTGCTGACTTTTCCCAGCTGAAAAGCCTTGCCCTCTCAAGCCCTTTTTCTATCAGACTCTGTCTCAGAGACTCGTCCGTAAGCACCTTATAAATCCCCTCGGCTATGCTTTCAATATTATGGGGGTCTATATAATATGCGGCATCACCGCAGACCTCCGGAAGACTGGCTACATTCGAAACCACCACCGGGCAGCCACAGGCCATGGCCTCTAACGGCGGGAACCCAAAGCCTTCATACAGTGATAGGAGGATAAAGGCTTTTGCCCCGGTATAGAGGGCTGAAAGTTCATCAGCAGAAACATAGTTAAGGAAAAGGACCTTTCCCTCATGCCCCAAGGCCTCAACTTCCGCTTCCAGCTCCGGATAATAGCGCGGATCTTTATATCCTGCAATGACCAACTTATAGGGCATCTTTCGAGCAATGAGGCTAAAAGCGCGTAGGAGCCGTCGAAGGTTCTTATGGGCCAGGAGGTTCCCTACATAGAGGAGGTAATCCGTGAGGCCGTATTTCATCTTCACACTCTCTGAATTAATTCCCAGTCTATATCGACTTTTTTCAAAACCTGGTTGTATGACATAAATCTTTTCTGGTTCTATACCATAAAAGGTCATGATGTCATGTTTGGTATTTTCAGAAATAGTCACAATCCTTCGGGACTTCTTGAGTATTATCGGGACATGATAGCGGAAGTAATATTGCTGTCTCGGATATTCCTCAGGAAAATGGAGCGGAATCATGTCGAGTACAGTCACCACTTGAGGAACGACGGGCAATAACATTCCCTCGGGTATTGGAGACAGTAGCAACGATGCCTTATCGTTTAGCAGTCGAAGCGGAAGAGCAGTTTGAGTCCAGCAGAGTCTTTGAAAATGGCCTTTTCGACCTAGTGAAGGTTGAACCCCGAAGCCGATTTTCCGCATTTTGGTCAAGTCCACATTGCACACCTCAGGGCAGGAGGTATATACCACGAGATCATCGTGGAGCTTGGCGAGCTCTTTGATAAGGTTGACGGTATAAACACCGAGTCCACTCAAGAAAGGATCAAGGATAGAGGCATTGACCGCGATCCTCATGCACATATGTCCTCTGTAACGCGGGGCTTTCTTATAGACAAAAGGCCAAGACCTTTGGTTTCCACCTGAATCGCTTTAACAACTTCCTCGTTAAGCGGCGACCTTCCTGTAAACGAGTCTTTATCCAAAAGAAACTGAGACAGATAGACGCCATCTTGGCCTGCAATGCCTGTAATAAAAGCCTTTTTCATAACCACCGCTCCTTTATCTTATATCTTATGAGCCTAATACCTCTTCAAAAACTTTTATATGTTCTTTGGCTGACTTTTCCCAACTGAAAAGCTTGGCCCTTTCAAGCCCTTTCTCTATAAGACTCTGCCTCAGGTCATCGTCCGTAAGCACCTTATGGATTCCCTCGGCTATGCTGTTGACATCGTGTGGGTCTACATACAGTGCGGCATCTCCACACACCTCTGGCAAGCTTGCCACATTTGAAGCAACCACAGGGCAACAACAGGCCATGGCCTCTAAAGGCGGGAGACCGAACCCTTCGTACATGGAGGGATAGACAAATAATGTTGCGAGATTATACAATTCCCCTAATTCTTTATCAGGGAGATATCCCAGGTAGAGTACATCAGATTTTACCTCTTTCAGAAGCGCCATAATTTCTTTATTTTCCCATCCTTTAAATCCAGCCAGTACCAATTTAATGTCCTTCCTGATGCCTTCATCTAGATTAATATAAGAGCGAACCAGATTTTCCAAATTTTTCCTCGGCTCTATAGAACCAACAAAAAGTATAAAATGCTCCGGCAGCTTGTAGTGCTTACGGAGCAATTGCAAGTCTTGAGGGGGATATGTTTTAAATACCTCGTGGTCGATTCCAAGATGAATGGTTCTTAACTTTTCTTCAGGCAATCCAAGATTTACACCTTCTTTTTTTATATAATCTGAAATTACTATTATCCTATCCGATCTTTTAAGATTCTTCCAAAAATATTCTTCAAAATCATTAATTCTCTCTTTGGGGTGCCACTGAGGATATAATATGAAGGAAAAATCGAAAATGGTTACAACAGTACAACGAGATTTGATATTTATCGGCATAAAATTAGGCTCAAAGTAGAGATCAAAATTTCTAGGTGAAACCGCATTTACAAAACCCCGTACTAATTTTCTTGCGACAATCCATCTAAAAATTGGCATCTTTTTTACTAATTCTTTCACCCGATAAAAGATTTTCTTATTTTCATTATAATAAGCATGGAGATTCCGGGAGTAATATCCATAAAAATAGGTATAATCATTTATAGGGTCAATGGCCCGCAAGGACTGAGCGATGTGATATGTATAACTCCCCACACCTGTCAGGGGATACAGGAGCGGGATTGTATTAATTACGATTCTCATTTCCTGAATTACCAATCCTCTTCACATGGGTTTCAAACATTATCCAAAAAGGCTAGTTTTTGACCTAAAGAGGTTTTGATGAGCATTTCATGGAAAGGGAAAGTAAACCAAAATATGTAGGACGAACCCCTTCACACACTACTCAGTAAATCATGTACAAAAAGCTATTCACTCAATCGACCCCCTTCTCCCATATTAGCCACCTCGTATCACTTTTTCTGAATTATTTCAAGGATAATCGAATTGTGTCCACAAGCTGAGATTGAATCTCTTGTCAATTTTTCATTGATTATTCGTCATGCAGAACCGGGATCAACTATTCTCAATACCCTTTCACACAAGGGATGCTGTCTTCCCATTGACAAATGCCAATTATTTTTTACCCAGCAGGTGGAGGACAAAAAAAAATACAAAGAGGCCTTCCCTCCCAGATGTTTCGGTCTACATATTATTGCATATTAAGTAATTTTATGATAGCTTTACTCCATGCTTAAATTTTATTATTATTTTATAGCCATTATTTTGCTCCTTGGGACGGCAGATCAGGCCTATGCCTACATTGATCTTGGAACCGGGAGTTATATCGCGCAAGCACTAATCGTAGCAATTGTAGGCGGCCTCTTTCTTTTAAAAAACTACTTTCTGAAAGTGAAAAAATGGACCGGAAGGCTCTTCAATAAGAAGAGCAATGAAAGTTAACGTGATCCAACACCCGGCATCGTTTCGAGATCCGAGCGGTTCCGTTTTTTTCTATGAAGGGCAATTATACAGAAGAATTAACATTTCCTATAAAGAAGATTATGAAGCACTGATTGCCACCGGTCTCTATGAGAGGCTGCTTCAAGAGAAACTCCTCTTACCCCATCAGGAAGTGCAGCTTTTAACCCATGACGACCCCGGCCTTTTTAAGATTATTCAGCCGGAATTTCTTCCTTTTATTTCCTATCCTTATGAATGGTGCTTTAGCCAGTTGAAAGATGCCGCCTTGGCAACCATCAACATCCAGAAAATCGCGCTGGAATACGGTTGTATTCTCAAGGATGCAAGTGCATATAATATTCAATTTAAAGATGGGAAGCCAATTCTCATCGATACACTGTCTTTTAAAAAGTACGTCGACGGCGAGCCCTGGACCGGTTATCGCCAATTCTGCCAGCATTTTTTTTCTCCTCTCGCTCTCATCAGCCACACCGACATAAGGCTGAGCCAGCTACTAAGAATTTTTCTTGATGGGCCGCCCCTTGATCTCACCCGGAAACTCCTCCCCCGAAAAACCATGTTCCGACTCCCCTTGCTCCTCCATATTCATTTTCACGCCATCTTTCAGAAGAGATATTCACGCACATTCTCTGAAAAAAAGTATGGAATCCGCAAGGCCGGGCTTAAAGCCCTCATGCAGAGCCTTGCTTCAGCCGTTAATCATTTAAAGTGGAAACCCCAAGGGACGGAATGGGCTGACTATGATCGAGAAATGAATTATCAGGATGGCGCCTTTGCACATAAGAAGGCTTTAGTCTCCGAATTCATTAAAAATATCAAACCGCGCATGGTTTGGGATCTTGGCGCAAATACCGGGATCTTCAGTCGGATCGCAGCAACAAAGAAGGCGCCTGTTATCTCCCTGGATGCGGACCCCGGGGCGATAGAAATGAATTACCTTTGGTGCAAAGCGAATGGAGAAGGTCATATCCTCCCCCTCGTAATTGATATTACCAACCCCTCGCCGGCCATAGGATGGTTAAATACGGAACGATCCTCGCTCCTCGAGCGCGGGCCAGCAGACCTTGTCATTGCTCTTGCATTGATTCATCACCTGGCAATTTCAAATAATCTGCCATTATCAAAAATCGCAGATTTTTTTTCCACAATCTGCCGCCGCTGGTTGATCATTGAGTATGTGCCAGGAAGTGATTCCTGGGCAAAAAGGCTGGTCGGCACCCGCCGCGATTCCTTTTCAGATTATACTCAAGATAATTTCGAAAGCGCCTTTGCCCCTTTTTTCGCAATTAGATCACGGAAGGCTATTAAGGGTTCTGAAAGGTCCATCTATTTTCTTGAAAAGGAGTAAAAAAGATGAGGCCGAGTGGAATAGGGTGCCGTTCGAACAATCTTAGCAAAACGTTGATAAAGCAGGGGCACAAATGAACCTGGTGGATCGCGAGCGATTAAGGACCTCATTTTTTGTCGTATTGTTTTTTTCCTTAACTTTACTATTTTTTGGACCTGCTCATTTGTATTATACGAATTTGGTTGAATTTTCCTTTATATCTATGACGGTCCTATTCCATTTTTTATTAATTTCAATTTCATGCATTATTTTTCTTATGGTAGTGTTATTTTTTCTGAAACCCATTGTTTATCAGAAAATCGTTTCCTTTCTATTTGTAATATCCTTTTTGCTCTGGCTTCAGGGAAACGTATTCGTCTGGAACTATGGCGTGCTTAACGGTCAGGAGATTAATTGGAATTCATATCAAATATATGGTTTTATCGATGGAATAATATGGTTGTTTTTTTTGATTTTAGCATTTGTAAAATCTGCTTTGATTAGTAGAATTGCTCGTAAAGTTAGCCTAGCTTTTCTGACTATACAATTAATCTCGCTCTTTATGGTGATCATTCATGCGCCAGCAGAGCCAATTGCCAAATTTTATCGTCAAGATATTAAATCGCAGTTTAACTTCTCAAAAGAGAGGAATGTTATTATACTTATTCCTGATAACTTTCAAGCGGATGTTTTCCAAGAAATCATCGATGAAAATATTAATTATCGAAATATATTCAGAGGGTTTACTTACTTTCGAAATACTGTTGGGGGATTTCCCACTACTTATCCGTCCGTCCCATTAATTTTAACGGGACAATACTATGATAATTCAATTCCGATACAACAATTTATAAAAGAAGCTTATATCTCTAATTCTATTCCTTATATCTTGAAAAAACATAACTACTTAGTTTATTTACCTCTAGATTGTACCATATATGTTAATGAAAATGTTGCTTCTAATTTCATAAAAAAAAGACCAGAATTATTTTTGACTTTCGATCAACTCTCGTCTTTTTTTAAAATCACCCTTTTTCGATGTCTTCCTCATTTTTTCAAAAAGCATATTGAGATATCGGGGGTCCCAGAAAAACTAAGCTTTAATTTAAAAAAAGTACCATCCGATTCAGATAATAATTTAAGCGATAATTCAGATCTAAATATTAACGATGATTTAAAGAACTACCCAAAGAAAGATCCAAATAACCATATTAATAGCGACATAGAATTTATTAAAAATCTAATTCTCAAAGCGAGATCTAAGTCGCCCCAATACACATTTAAATACTATCACTTAAGAGGAGCACACCCACCCTTTAGAATTAATGAGCAACTCAAATATGAAAAATTGCCAAATAATCGTTATGGCTATAAGCAGCAAGCCAAGGCCATGTTAAAAATTAGTGCGATATTTCTCGACCAGCTAAGAAAAATAGGTATTTACGATCATTCAATGATTTTTATTATCGGTGACCACGGAGAGTATGGTAATAATATTGGAGTGAAAACCTTGGATTATGCGCAAGGGCCAAATAAAATCGATATTGCCAATCGTTTTGGCTCAGGCATCCCGCTGGTTTTAGCAAAACCTTTCTTTTCAAACGGTGAGCTTAATATATCCAACGCGCCGATTTCTCTATCCGATTTACGAGCAACCATTTTCTCAAAACTTGATTTTAAAGAAAAGATTTCAGGTATTTCGATTTTCGATCAAAAGGATTCGGATATTCGTCAGCGTCGTTATTTAAGGTATACTTGGCAAAATGAATTTTGGGCTAATAAGTATCTTCCAGTAATGCACGAATATGTTGTTACCGGATTTAGTTGGCTTACAGAATCATGGGAGCCCACCTACCGTTATTTTTATCCAGGATCAATCGAGTATCATCCCCCCCCTCTCTATACGTGGGGAGACCGGATCGAGTTCGGCAAGGAAGGAAACGCCAGCCAATATGACATCCGGCATGGATTTTCTCAGCCGGAAGTCGGCAAGACCTGGACCGAGGGGAATATCGCGTCTCTTGCGTTACGGGTATCGCCGCCAGCAACCGACCTGGTTTTGAAATTATCGGCTTGCCCCCTAATCGGGGCAAATCTTCACTCACAAACGGTGAAGATTGCAATCAACGACAAGCCGATCGGCACCTTAAAGATGGGCGCACCGGGAAAATTTTTCTTGTATTCCTTGAAAATTCCAAAATCTATCGTAAATCAGGATGTATTAAAGATCGACTTCTATCTGCCTAATGCCGCCTCTCCTGAAACATTAGGGATAAACAAGGATAAACGCCTATTGGCAATCGCGTTACAATGGCTTGCCATCGATGAGAAGAGATAATGAATGACTATGTTGCTGCGGGGAACTACTACTGAAACTTCATTGGCTTTATTTCATTATAATCCCCAATAAACTATCGTGATCCTAAAAACCGACTCGACTTCAAAAAATAAAGTGTTATTGTATTCTCAAACTGCAAGCTTTTTTGTCCTTGCATCATGCTCTCTTCATGTTTATTTGCTGATGTCCCCACATATCTTATATATTTCCTTAGCGGCCTTATCAATTACCTGCATATCTTCAGTTACGCCCATTACATTAAGTTCCACACTCACCTTATCGATAAGTTCCAACACAGGTTTCCAATATTTTACTTTATCAAGAAAATCCATAAAGTTCTGAACATATTTCTCAGCGCTGAAATTCTCAATAGCAAACTTTTTGCCTTTCGCACCTACGCCGTTTCTTATTTTATCTTCAGAAATTAACCTCTTAAGCGCGTTAAGCAAATCAGCCACCTCCCGGTCTACTCTTATTTTCATAACGCAATCATCCGGAAGCTCGCTGTAAAATCCGGTATCAGTAACGACAACCGGCTTACCATAATATAACTGTTCAATAAGAGACCATGACGCACCTTCCATGGCAGGAAACCTCATATTTACAAAAATGTCAGCATTAGACATATAGGCATAAAGTACTTTGTCTGGTTGGAACCCAAGGAAATTTACAACATTTTTAAGATTATATTTTCGCACAAGAGATCGGAGTTGTGCATAATACCGCTCATGTTCATGAGGACCTATCACTATGTAAACAACTTTTTTTGCCAATTCTTTGCATTCACCTAAAATCTTTATCACCTTATCAATCCTTTTATTTGGATTTACGTGTCCAATAGTAACCACAAGAATCTTGTCCCCAGCTATTCCTAAATCAGTCTTTCCGATCTCACTTTGAAGCATGAAGCTGTAATCTAGATAAAATGGGTGGTACATTACAGTAACAGGACCTAAGAACTTCTCCTTGACTTTATTAGCGTGAAACTGAGAATGGCATATAACACCCATCGCTTTTTCAATTGCCTTTTCAAAAAATGGATAGCTCGTAACCTCGTCAGTATCCCATATAGAAGTGCATCTTCTCTTAATGCTATCAGTGGCAATTTTTTTGCCATTTGCACCATACAGTCTTTCCATTTCCTTTACGTATGAATTTGTATCCCTCTGCCTTAAGTAATAATCCGCAAAGAAATGATGCATTATAAAATCATGTAATATGACCACGCTTCTAACTTTTTTTGAAACTTCGTAAATATCTTTATGAAAATCTAAGTAATTACCCATATTGCAAATCACGAAATCGTATTTTTTAAGCTTCTGCAAAAGATTATCATTTGGCTGATAATGAAATATCTTGAGTTCAGTAGGTAGTGTATTTGTATATTCCGATAGCCATAAGTCAACTTTATAATGTTTGATAAGCTCATTTGTAATCAATTGACTATATTTACCAATTGCACTTTTTATTGAAAAAGGCGATAACCAAGCTATTTTCATCCTATCAAACATCTTATTACATTATCCCAATTAATATCGAGTGATAAAAGTTTCTCGTACCCAGCAGCCCCCATTTTTTTAGCTTTATCTTTATTAGCACATAGCTCGTCCATGGCATTAGCGATTGCCTCTGGCTCCGGAGGAACAATATACCCATTTATACCATTTTCCGCTATCTCCCAAATTCCACCAGAATCTGAGCAGGTAATAACAGGTTTTCTTGAATAAAAACTTTCTAACGTGGGAAAACCATAGGAATCTTCATCGTAGGGGATGTATAAACAGCTTAGTGCATTAGCAAAAAGACTGATCTTTTTCTCTTGCGAAATTTCACCTATTAAACTAACCCTTTTTTGTAAATCATTTTTTTTGATTAAAGTTTGTAGGTAGTTTATATAATTATTGTTGTCAGCTTTTCCAGCTATTATAAGTTTAATATCAGTTTTTACATATTTCATACTCTCAATAGCCAGTGCCTGCCTCTTAATTGTGTTCACTCTGCTTGGGTAAAATATATAGTTTTCAAATTCGTCACAATAAAATTTATCAGCATCATCCAATGGAGGATATAGAGGTGTCGCATCTATGTTATTAAAATTCTTCAATCTTTTTGCAACAACTTTAGAATTTGTATATATTTTTTTTGATTCTCTTAAATACGTATTATCGGACTGAATAATTATATCCCGAATCCTTAATCCTTCTGGGGTAGATGGAATATCCTGATATGTAGTTCCCCAAAGATCATAAACCTGTCTAAATTGATGAAATAACCATAGAATCTTGTTTGGATGTTTTACGTAATAAGCTGGAAATTTTAGGCCTATCAAAATATCGATATCTTCTGATGATGCCTGCGTTAGATCAAGCAATCTGCAGGCAAGAATTTGTTCAGGTATCCTTTCAAGTGGATACCACTTAAATGGGATTTTAACTATTTCTGCCATATGACCATATTCGCAAATCTTTTTTTGTAATTTTTCTGCTAAATATTCAGCGCCTCCATAAATAAAAGGAACCTGACTATTTAAAATAAGAATTTTTTTCATCATCAATCTCTTCTATCAAGATAATGAGCTTTTAATCTTTGAAGATATAAATTCAACGTCTTCTTTAGTAAGACCAGAGTGTGTAGGAAGATTCAGGCCTCTGCTACTTATATTATCTGCTACAGGAAAACGATCGTCACTCTGAAATTTTTTATAAGAAGGCAAGACATGCATTGGATAAAAAAAAGGACGTGTCTCAATCCCATTTTTCCCAAGTAATTGCATAAAGTCATCACGAGAGAATTTCACAGAATCCTTTAACAAGACAGAAAACATCCAAAATGCATGTTTTGCCCATTCTTTTTCTTTGGGAAGCTCTATAAAATCATAAAGCTCACTCAAATGCTTATAATACAAGTTCGCCATCTCTCTTCTTTTATCTAAGTGCCATGAGATATTTTCGAGTTGAGCTAATCCGATAGCGGCCTGAATATTTGTCATCCGGTAGTTATACCCTATGACCGGGAACCAGTAACGACGTTCCGGATCCATCCCCTGTCCTTTTAATAACCTAATCTTTTCTGCAAGTTCATCGCTATTCGTGACGACCATACCACCTTCCCCGCTCGTAATAATTTTGTTGCCAAAGAAACTGAAGGTGCCTATATCACCTATTGAGCCAACCATTATTTTTTTGTAAAGTGCACCATGAGCCTCGGCAGCATCTTCTATGACAAAGAGATTGTATTTTTTCGCGATTTCCAATAATGGATCCATATCAGCAGGATGGCCATATAAATGGACTACGATAATCCCCTTAGTCTTTGCAGTTATTTTTTCCTCTATACGAACTGGGTCAATGTTCCAAGTCTCTGGCTCGCTATCAACAAGAACAGGACGAGCGCCGCAATAGGTAACGGCATTAGCGGTTGCAACATAAGTTAAGGTGGGAACTATTATCTCATCGCCCGGACCTACATCGTAAGCCAAAAGGGCAAGATGGAGCGCTACGGTCCCGTTGCTGCAGGATATCGCATGTTTTGTATTGCAGAAATTAGAAAATTTTTCCTCAAATTCCTTAATAAATTTGCCAATTGAGGAAATCCATCCCGTCTCAATACAATCCATCACGTATTTCTTCTCATTTCCGGTAAATACGGGACACGCAACGGGGATATGCCTTTGCATATAGTTTATACTATTTCCCGCAATTTTTTGATTACCGTAGCAGGGGAACCAAGAGCGAGCGAATACTCCGGCAAATCGCTTACAACTACGGCGCCGGCACCGATTATCGACCATTCTCCTATAGTGATTTTGGGAACCACCTTACATCCCACACCAAGAAAGGAGCCCTGACCAATGCTTACATTTCCCGCAATATTGCAGCCGGGGGCTATATGGCAACCAGCCGCTATGAAACAATCGTGGTCAATAGTTGCACCCGTGTTTATGATGACATTATTTTCAATTACGGAATAGGCATTTATTACAGCGCCCGGCATCACGGCTATGCCTTTATCCAATGTAACTGAAGAAGCTATATATGAATACACGCTAATGGCATTGATCAGCTCAAAGTCTGATTCCACGACATATTTTGAAAGCTTCTCTCTTTTTTTATTGTCACCGATGGCAACAAAGGCATATTTAATTCCTTTGAAAAAAAGTTGCGGCAGCGTCGCGTCATTACCTAAAACAGGCACTCCCGCTACTACCTTGACTGTTAAATCTGCGCTTACACATCCCACAGGGTCATATTTATTAGAACTGTTTAATATATCTATAATTACCTTTGCATGGCCGCCAGAGCCGACTATCACAACCTTATGCATATTACGGTCTCATCCTCTTCCCCACAGCCGCATAATCCTGATAATTCATGGAAGCCTGTTTAAAATGTGCGTCAGGTATCGGGGAAGAATAAATTATCTTAACATTTTCAAAATTATGCCATGAGAGCATAAACTCCATCAAATAAGGTGGATATGGTCTATTGTGAGTAGGATCTAAATAAAAGTTTCCGAAAGCAAGAGGACAATGGGGGTTTATAGTTTCAAGTATAATAATTCCATTGAGTGCTATTTTTTTGCAGGCGGTTTCCATGATATTATTTACATCCTTAAAATCAAGATGTTCGATGACCTGGAACAGCGATACGCCTATAAGTGAATTATCTTCGAGGCTGTTCAAATATTCGAGCGCGTCCGACAATATGACGTCAACGCTCAATTCCCTTCTTGCCAGGTCAGTGGTAACCCTGTTTATATCCACACCTTTTGCCGGGATGCCTTGGTCTTGCAACAAAGACAAAAATTCCCCTCTGCCGCAGCCCGCATCTAAAAAATATTTGCCCTGAGAATTCGTATGTGCCTCAGTCACATAGGGGAGGTAAATGGACTGCCTGTTTTTTATCTCGTCCATAGATCCCCGAAAAATATTTTCCAAACGATAATAAAATGTGTCTGCATAGTCTCCATCATGCGCTCCCTTAGCGGCCATAGCGCCATGGTGTACAACTTCAGCTTTACGGGAGTCCGTTATATAACCTTCTGTTACCAATACGGCAGGGGAAACAATTTTCTGATCTTCTGACATGGTAAAAAACTGGTTAATCCTTGCTTCCGAGACCTCCCCCTTACCCCTTAACTCATCGACCCTGGAAAATAGCTGATTCATCGTTGTCGCAAGAGTATCATCCTTGGCCCTCTGCTCATCTGCCAGGGCAAAAAGCTGGCTAATCTTTCCCGGCGCTTTCAGTATCATATATATGCACCAAAGCAGATATCCGAAAAAAGGGATTCCTCTTATAAGTTTTCTTGCATTTTTATCAGCAAGAGTACGATTCTGAGCGCCGTTATACGTCAGGGAAAGGTAAAACTTTCTTGCAATGGTATTAAGAATGAGAATTTTCTTGATTACATGCTTATATTTTAAGCCGTGCACAACGATCTTTTCCTTAATAGTTTGAGGCCATACTACGATTTTTGGTTCTGTTATTGATTTTAAAATTTCTTCTCTGGCATTTGCAGCAAAATTATGCGTCTTTGCCTTTTTCAGATTATCCTTGATCCTCGCTTTAATCTTTTCGATTGTTATCTCTTTCATTAAAATCTCTTACAGCACTGCATTATGAAGTATAGGCATGTATAGTTTTCTTTGGTTTATCAAGCATCTTGACTTTATGGTCTTCTATCCACATCACTCTGTCACATATCCTCTTCACATCAGGCATGGAATGTGAGACAAAAACTATGGTTACCCCACTTTTCTTAAAACCCGTCATTTTCTCTGTACACTTTTTTTGGAACTCTAGATCCCCCACCGCCAATATCTCATCAATCAACAGGATATTCGGGTCAAGATGCGCCACCACGGAAAACCCAAGCCTGGCAAGCATGCCGCTCGAGTAAACCCTGATCGGCTGATCGATAAATTGTCCAAGTTCAGAAAATTCTATGATCTCATTGATCTTTTTCAAAACTTCTGCTCTGGTAAGACCAAGCAGGACACCGTTGAGTATTATATTCTCTATGCCGGTAAGCTCCGGGTGAAATCCCGAGCCAAGTTCAAGCAGAGGTGCAACCTGTCCTTTTACAAGTACCCCGCCCGCAGATGGTTTTAACACCCCCGCCATGAGTCCCAATATGGTACTTTTCCCAGCACCGTTTCTGCCAATTATCCCAAGGGTCTCACCTTTGTGAACTTTAAAGGATATATCTTTCAATGCTTCAAATCTATTATTCCTCATTGAATTCACAGCTTCGGGAAGATTGAGCAGAAAGTTCTTGATTCCTCCTGTAATATGATGATAAAGAGGGAAGTTTTTACTGACATTGTCGAAGACGATTACAGGCTCCTTCATAACACCTCTGCAAACTTCCAGGAGAGCTTTTTATAAATAAAATAGCCTGTCAAATATGCAGCCACACCGTAGGCAAGGCTGATTGCCAGAAGTTCCAACTTTAGCGTGCCTTCCAGAAAGAGATTTCTCCAGCTTATCATCAGCGGTGCGACAGGGTTGAGATCTATCAGATATCTGTATTTCGCGGGAATCATGGTCTCGGGGTATATGATGGGTGTTACATAGAATAAGAACATGGTGAATATGGCTGTCAACCTCTCGAGATCACGAAAGAAGAGGTTTATGGAAGAGACGGCAA
>Ga0299912_10002715_pt1 | contig 14528 bp, 12 predicted proteins | sample RVTome_2_FD_207667 | JGI IMG/M metagenome (GOLD analysis project Ga0299912, IMG submission 207667) | Soil microbial communities from uranium-contaminated site in the Upper Colorado River Basin, Wyoming, United States - RVT95D214 (version 2) ...
CTTCAACAAAGCCTGCTGCACCCCTTCGCCAGAGACGTCGCGGGTGATAGAGGGATTGCCGTCCTTCCTGGCGATCTTGTCTATCTCGTCTATGTAGATGATGCCCTTCTCCGCCCGTGAAAGATCGTAATCCGCGGCCTGAAGCAGCCGCACCAGGATATTCTCCACGTCCTCGCCCACGTATCCCGCCTCGGTTAAGGCGGTGGCATCGGCTATGGAGAAGGGAACGTGGAGCATTCTGGCCAGGGTCTGGGCCAGAAGCGTCTTGCCCGTGCCGGTGGGTCCCAGAAGCAGTATGTTGCTCTTCTCCAGCTCCACGTCGTCTTCTATGGTCGGAAACAGGACCCTTTTGTAGTGATTGTAGACCGCCACCGAGATGAGTTTCTTGGCCCGCTCCTGTCCTATCACATAAAGATCCAAAAACTCCTTGATCTTCTTGGGCTTGGGAAGCCGAAACGCATCGGTTTCTTTCTTTTTCTCCGAGTCCTTGTCCAAAATCTCCTTGCACACGGTCACGCACTGCTCGCAGATGGCGGCTTCCCCTGCGGAGAACAGCCTGCCGGCCTGCCGGGCGGGCCTGCCGCAAAAGGAGCATGTCTCGGTGACCGTGCTTTTCTTGTCGAGTCCGCTTTTTTCGCTCAAAGCGACTTCCTTTCTTAACTGAAACTCAATCAAGCAACTCAATTGCTCGCATTCCGAGCCTCACGTCCGCCGACGGCCGTCCGTCGTCCGCAGCTTGCCCTGCCCCGCACGTACTTCGTTCGTGGTCGGTCGTCCGCAGTCGGTCAACTCCTATTTGGGCTTTTTCTCGAAGACTTCATCTATCAGGCCATACTCCTTGGCCTCCTGAGCCGACATGAAATAGTTGCGGTCGGTGTCTTTCTCCAGTCTCTCTATGGGTTGCCCGGTGTGTTTGGACAGAAGCTCGTTCATGGTCTTTTTGACCAGCAACAACTCCTTGGTGTGAATCTCGATGTCCGAGACCTGCCCTTGCACGCCACCCCAGGGTTGGTGGATCATCACCCGGGAGTGAGGCAGGGCGCCTCTTTTGCCTTTGCTGCCGGCGCACAGCAGAAGAGCCGCCATGCTGGCCGCCTGTCCCACGCAGGTGGTGGCCACGTCCGCCTTAACAAACTGCATGGTGTCGTAGATGGCCAATCCCGAGGGAACTATCCCGCCGGGCGAGTTTATGTACAGGTTGATGTCCTTCTCCGGATCGTCCGCCTCCAAGAACAGAAGCTGGGCTATCACCAGATTGGCCACGTTGTCGTCGATGGGCGAACCTACGAATATGATGCGATCCTTCAGAAGACGGGAGAAGATGTCGTAAGCTCTCTCACCTCTTCCGGTCTGCTCTATCACGTAAGGGACTAAGGTCATATCTTCTCCTTTCGCTTTCGATTTGGCCATCCCGTGCACTCTTGGACTAAGAATCATTCGACCGTTCGCCGGTCTTTGCCGCTCCCGGCTTTATTATCGGGCTTTCGGGCACGAAAGCTTCCTCCTTAACTTTCGCGTTTTCAAGAAGGAAGTCCAGCACGTTCTGCTCCAGGAGGTCCTCCTTTATTCTCTTCATTTGCGAGGGACTCTCCACCAGCTTCTTGGCGTCCTCGGGTTTCATCCGGTAATCGCGGGCAAAGGTTTCGATCCAGGCGTCTATCTGTTCCTGCCGGACCTGTATCTTTTCCTTCTCCGCGATCTGATGGAAAAGCAGGTCCCATTTTATGTGGCCTATTGCTATGTCGTGGTAATCGTGCCGGATTTTGGCCTCGTCCACGGTCTTGTATTTGGACCTAAGGTCGCTGATCAGAGTCTCCATGTAATACTCGATGAGGGTATCCGGCACCTCGAAGGGATTGCGCCTCAGAAGCTGGTTGACCAGCGCATTTTTCAGCTCCGCCTCGCTGTCTTTGACCGCTTTGCCGGTTAGGCCCTCCCTTATCTTGCCCCTCAAGTCATCCAATGATTTGAATCCGCCCGCAGTTTTGGCGAACTCATCGTCGGCCTCCGGCAGGACTTTCTCCTTCACTTCCTTGACGTCGATCTTGTAGTTGACCCTCTTCCCGGCCAGCTTCTTGTTGTGAAAGTCGGCAGGATAAGTTACCTCGAATTCTCTGGTATCACCTGACTTGACTTTGACCAGCGCGTCCTGGAATTCCCGGATCATGTTGTGGGGATCCAGAATGATGTTGTGGTTCTGCAGCTGGTCTTCTTTCCCCTCCTGCTCCTTGACCAGATCCACCACCAGATGATCGTGGAACTTGGCCTCCCTTTCGACCGGCCGAAGCTCGGCGAAGTCCTCCCTTAGATGATCCAGAGACTTGTCCACATCCTCGTCGGTTATCTTCCTCACCCTTCTGGTCACCTGCAACCCTTTGTAATCCTTTACCTCCACCTGCGGCTTGACTTCGATTTCGGCTTTGAACTTGAGAGAGGTCCCTTGTTCGAACTGGACGTCCTTCACCTGGGGCATGGAAATGGGGGATAACTCGGCCTGCTTCACCGCTTTCTCGTATGCCTGGGGCACAAGCGTCTCCAGAACGTCCCTCTGGATGGCGTCCTTGAAGCGCCTCTTCACCATATCCGCGGGCGCTTTACCCTTCCTGAAGCCGGGAATCCTGGCCTGGCTTTGGTATCTCTGGAAGGTAGCCTCGAATTCCTCTTCCACGGTCTCTTTGGGCACCTCTATCTCCAGGGTTCTTTTCCATCCCTGGCCCGACTTCACGTCTACGGTCACTTTCCTCTCTTGGTTCTCGGATTTGTCCAAAACAGCTCCTTTTTTCGGTCGCGCTTACCTATGGTTTTCCTGTTGGACTGCGGACGGGGAGACTCGAACTCCCACGGTCTTGCGACCAACAGCTCCTAAGGCTGTCGTGTATGCCAATTTCACCACGTCCGCTTCGGCAAAGCCCCAAGTTAACAAAAATCGCGGCAATATCAAGCCAAAAGTTGCCTCGGCGGCGCAAGACACAGACACATATACGTGATCCGCCAGCCCGGGGGTTGGTCAGATAGAAATGGGGGACGAGGGGGATGGTTCCCTGCCCTTTCTATGATACCCTGCCTTAACCCGGCGAGATTTACGACGCGCGACATCCTCAATATCATCTATCGGCAGATGCTCTCAATCCGATGAGGCGGCGCAACTTCGGCCAGCCGTTCCCCTCTGGGGCTTATGGCTTGACAAGCGCGGGGTCACAATTATATTGCACAGACGCCGTATCATCATTGATGAAAGGAAAACAAGACATGTCAAGTCCTCATACGCATATAACCACCAGAGAGGATCAGCTTCTCAAGTGTCTCAAATGCGGCACCTGCCTGTCGGTCTGTCCCATATATCAGGAAACCAGATACGAGCCGGCAGCGCCCCGTGGCAGGTTGGCTTTGATAGACAAGGTCAACAAGGGCGAGTTGGATCTCTCGGAGGTTTTTCGCAAGAAGATAAACGTCTGCTTGAACTGCAAATCCTGCGTGGAAGGGTGTCCTTCCGGCGTGAAGATAGACGATCTGGTTCTCTGCGCCAGGGCCGATCTGGTGAGTGCCGGTAAGATCACTTTCTTGGAGAAGCTGATCTTCCGGCATCTGATGAAAAGAGGAAGACTCCTGCCCCCGCTGGGAAGATGGGCCGTTTTCGCCGGGACAATCGCCAACAAAATCCTGCCGGAGAAAAATCCCCTGACCTTGTTTTTGCCCTTCCCCGACGGCTGGAAGGAGAGAATCTATCCCCGGATAGCCAAGAGGCCGCTCAGGAAAAGAATCCCCGAGGTAGCTAGGGTGAAGAATCCGAAGATGAGGGTGGGATACTTTTTCGGATGCGGGACCAATCTGGTTTATCCCAAAATAGGGGAGGCCATGATTAAGGTGCTCACCCATAACGACATAGAAGTGGTGACGCCTATGAAGCAGGTTTGCTGCGGCACGTCCATTTACAACTCCGGCGACTTCGAGACCGGAAGAAGGCATGCCAGGAAGAACCTGAAGCTCTTCAAAGACGCCAAGGTGGACTGCATCGTGGTCAACTGCGGCTCCTGTGGACTGACCTTGAGAAAAGAATACAAGGAACTTCTGGGCGTCGATTGGGACATCCCGGTGTACGACATCTCCGAGTTTTTGACCAAGGTGATCGACATGAAGAGGGACTTTAGGTCTACGGATGGAGAGATCACCATCACCTATCACGATTCGTGCCATCTTAACCGGGGACAGGGAATCAAGTCGGAGCCGCGCAAGATCCTGAAAGAGATCCCCGGGGTCAAATTCGTGGAGATGAAGGAGCCGGACCGGTGCTGCGGAGGCGGCGGGTCGTTCCATCTCAAGTACTATCCGATCTCCAAGGGAATAATGCAAAAGAAGCTGGACAACATGGAGTCGACCAACGCCGACTTTTTGGTCACCGGCTGCCCCGGATGCATGATGCGCTTCGAGGAGACCTTCCTGCAAAGGAAGGACAAAAGGGGCGTGAAGAACACCATTCAGATCCTGGCCGACGCCTATCCCGACGGTGAAAAGCCCAACTCCTGAAATCGAACGCTTGGATCAGAATATAATCAAGTTGAGAATGTTCCCATCTTCCAGAAGACCGCAAGTCTGGGTTTTTCCCGCGCTTTTTCTCCTTCTTTGCGTTCTCCCTTTCTGCGCCGGAGCGCAGGAACCAAAACAGAGCTCCGCCGATGAGGGTTCGGAATTTCGCATAGACTTAAGAGTGCGCGGACTAGCGGAGAAGGAAGTAGATGAGGGGGTGGTGTTGAGGGTCAACGCCGACTTCGACGAGCAGAACAAGAACGAGCAAGGCCGTCCGCTGGCCGACTGTCAGCCAGACTACGAGCACGGTTACCGGATACGATACGATGATCCCGATCTTAGGGACATCGACCTTTGGGTCTCTGGGCCTTCCGCCGAGGGCAGATGGAGGCTCATCTTTCCCGACAACGTCAAAGTCTGGCTCAAGGCCAGCGACACGACTTACGATGAACTGATTTCCTCCGGCTTTTCAGAGAAGACGGAGTTACCCATTTCTGCTCAACTGAAAATAGAAGGCATCAAGGGCAGCCAGGTCTCCACCGACGTTAGAATCCTGACGGAGTTTTTTCCAGACGGATCCAAAGATGTCTACCGCGACTCTCTGTTTCTCACCGTCCTGGAAACGAGATTCGCGCTGACCTTTGACGACGGCCCGCTTCCGGACAAGACGGAGAAGATCGTCAGAGCATTGAGCAGACTCTACTGTGACGGTGAGCCGGTGAGGGCGGCATTCTTTCACGTGACGGAGAAGATCCACAAGTTTCGCGAACTTACCCGTTTCGTGGACGAAAACGGACATTGGGTATTTGACCGGGCGCTTTCCCTCGAACGTCAGGACTTGACCAGCGTGGTTTCCGGGGGCTTGGAGCAAGAGATCCTCAATTGGGAGGAGGAGGTCTATCGGGCGACGGGGAAAAAGCCGGAGAGGATCATCCGCAACCGGTACCGGAAGATTACGCCACAGCTTGAGATGGAGCTTCGCCAATTGCACGCCCGAATCTGCGGGGGCGAGCTGACCTTCGATTTTCGCGCCGAATCCGAGGGGATGGTCCTGAAAAAGACGCTTCAGATTCTTGAGGACTGGAACACAAAGGAGAATCCGCAGCTTCATCCCTATCCCGCGATTCTGATCTTCCACGAGTTCCCGGAAGTGACGTGCGATCACGTAGGAGAGATCATCGGCAGTTTGCGGAACCAAGGTTTCGTCCTGGTGAACTTTGACCCGGAGAAGATATATTAGCTCGTCCTTTGAAAGCGAATTTCCGCGCGCGACCAATCAAGCCGACCGATGGAAACCCGGGGTGGGCTGGTCTGTAATTCTCTCCGTCCTTTGAACTTAGGTCCCCGTCCCCAAAAATCCCAACTTTCCGCTTGCCTGAGAAGTCGAATGGATGTTTTTTAGGTGAAGCTGCGGAGAGCATCCGCCGGTTTGAGCCTCAAACGATTCGATAGGATCTGAGTCGCACAGTGAAGAGAGCACACCTTCTGATTCTGCTGTCTCTGGTTTTGATGTCCTGGCAATGCGCCGGTGATCCCAACCCGGGCAATTCCAATCACGACTTCGACTTCAGCCTTCCGGATCTGGCCGGAAACGTTCACAGCCTGAAGGACTACAGCGGTAGAATACTGGTTCTGAACTTCTGGGCCACCTGGTGCCCTCCCTGCCTGGGGGAGATGGGAAAACTGAACGAGCTTTACGAGAAATACAGGCCGGATGGTCTGGAGGTGGTGGGGATAGCTTTGGATAAAGACAGCCTGGGTCTGGTGTCGCCCTTTGTGAAGGAAAACCAGATCAAATACACCATTCTGGTGGGAGGCCAAGAGACTTTGAGCCAGCTGAGAAACTTCAAGGGCGTGCCCACCACACTGGTTTTCGACAAAACCGGAGAAATCCGCAAGAAGTTCGACAGCTCCTTCGAAAAGGAGGAGATGGAGGAAACCCTGCAGCCTCTGCTGGGAGATTGACGGCAGAGGATAATCTAAACCGGAAGGAAACGGACATGGAAAAGAAATACAGATTTCCCACACTGACCATTCACGCGGGCGAGGAAGAGCGTTTTTCCGAGGGAGCGGTGACTGCACCCATTTATCAGACCTCGACCTTTGTCTTCAGGAATAGTGCCGAGGTTGTGGAGTTCCAGAAGGGGGATTGCTCCAAGTATCTCTACACCCGGTACGGTAATCCCACGCTGCGAACGGTGGAAAAAAAGATGGCTGCTTTGGAGGGGGGAGAGGCTGCCGTGGTGGTTTCCTCCGGCATGGCGGCGGTCTCCACCATTGCCCTGACTCTGGTCTCCGCAGGTGAGGAGATAATCAGCACCGAGCCGGTTTACGGCGGGACCTTTCATCTGTTCAAAGATGTCTTTTCCCGGATGGGCATCAAAGTCCATTTCCTCAATCCGGATAGAATAGAGGAGGCATCGAAGCTGCTCAACCCGAACACCAGGTTGATCTTCTGCGAGACGCCCACCAATCCCAATCTCAAGATAGTGGACATAAGGAAGATTGCACAAATCGCTCATGCCGGCAACGTGCCCTTGGTGGTGGACAACACCTTCGCCACCCCCTACAATCAGAGTCCCCTCTCCCTGGGTGCCGACCTTGTGATTCACAGCGCGACCAAATACCTGGCCGGGCACAGCGACCTGGTGGCGGGTGTGATCGTCGGTGAGAAGAAAACCATCGCTCGGGCGGTGGAGACCATGAAGCTTTTGGGCGGCTGCATCGATCCTCTGGGAGCTTTTTTGCTTCTGCGGGGGCTGAAGACCTTGGCCATAAGGGTCCAGCGACAGAACGAGAATGCCCTGAAGGTGGCGCAATATCTTTCGGGGCATCCGAGGGTCAGCCGGGTCTTCTACCCCGGACTGCCAGGTTTTGCCCAGCACGAACTGGCAAAAAGCCAGATGAGGGGCTTCACCGGAATGGTGTGCTTCGAGGTCAAGGGTGGTCTGGAATCGGCCACCAAGGTCATAGACAGTTTTCACCTGTTCGCCAATGCCACCAGCTTGGGCGGGGTGGAGTCTTTGGCCAGCCTCCCGGTTTTGACCTCGCACTACGGCTTTGACGAAAGCGAGCTGAAAAGGGCGGACGTGACACCCGGCATGATCCGGCTTTCCTGCGGAATAGAGGATGCAGAGGATCTGATAGAAGATCTGAAGCAGGCCCTGGAAAAGGTCCAGTAATCTTTTGGGACTCCGAGCGCAGGATTGACATAGAGCCGGATTGGCGGCATTGATAGAAATAGGATGCAAAAGGGAACATATCAGCTATTGATTTATCTGTCCCGATTCACCCGCATCAAAGTCGGCCAGCAGGGGGTATTCAGATTCCTGAAAGGTTACTACCTTTACACCGGCAGCGCCAAGAACGGACTTAAAGCCAGAGTGGAAAGACACCTGCGACAGAGGAAGAGACATTTCTGGCACATCGACTACCTTCTAAAGCATGCGTCGGTCAGACGTGTCTTTCTGTTTGGAGATGAGTCGGAGGAATGCTCGCTGGCCAAAGGGGCGCTGGATATGCCCAAGGCGAGGATTATGGTCCCCAGGTTCGGAGCCAGCGATTGCAGGTGTCCGACCCATCTGGTTTACTTCGGGAGATCAAGAGACGTTCCGCCGAACCCCTCGCATGAACTTCATTTTTCCGAGAGGTGAAGAGATGCCCAGCAGAGTCCATTTCATTAGCGCCAGAGTGGAGCGATTCGATTATCCCTGCAGCGTCGAAGGCAGGTTGGGCAGGATCCTGGGCAAGATCGGGCTGGAGAAGTACTTTCCCAAAGGCGAGCTGGTAGCCGTCAAGTTGCACCTGGGCAACCCCGGCAATCATCACAACATCCGGACCAATTTCGTGCGGCTGGTGGTGGACCGACTGAAGAAGATCGGGACCAAACCTTTCGTCACCGACTCGGCCCGGTTGAAGGCATATCAGTATCTGGAGACGGCCAACCGGATTGGTTACAATCAAATGAGCTTGGACGCGCCGGTGATCATCGCCGACGGCATATTCGGGCTGGATTCGATCAAGGTCAGGGCAGGAAAGCTGTTGAAGGACGTTTTCGTGCCCACAGCCATTCACGACGCCTCGTGCATGATGGTCCTCTCCCACGTGAAGGGACACATAGACTCAAGTTTCGGCGGTGCCATCAAGAATCTGGCCATGGGATGCGTCACCGCCGTGCCCAGAGGATGCAGCTGGAAGGAGGGGGGACGGGGCAAAATGCACTTTCAGATGGACGACCTGATGACCTGGCACAAAGACTTATGCACCTTCTGCGGCATTTGCGTTCGCACCTGCCCTCAGGATGCCATTTCCATCAAGGGCAAAACGTTCCTGGTGGACGAGAAGCAGTGCTGGAGATGCGGAAGGTGCACGCGGGTGTGCCCGGAGAAGGCTTTGACCATTCCCACATCGCACGAGAGATTCTCCGTGGCCCTGGCGGAAGCAACCCAAGCCGTGCTTTCCACGTTCCGGAAAAACCGGGTGTTCTACGTCAACTTCCTGTTCGACATCCAGCCGGAATGCGACTGCATGGCCATGTCGGACACGCCGGTGGTTCAGGATCAGGGAATCCTGTTATCGGACGACCTGGTGGCCATCGATCAGGCCTCGCTGGATTTGATCGCCAAAGCAGAGCCTCTGCCTCAATCCAGAGGGGAAGGGTTGAAAGTAAGGAAGGGTTCGGATGTCCTGAGCATGATACACGGAAAGGACTCCAAGACCCAGATTGAGGCGGCGGAGAAGATGGGACTGGGGAAACGCAAGTATGAGCTGGTTAAGGTTTAGGTTTCGCATGCGGACCAGATTCAGGGTACACCAATATTCCAGAACCTAACTTAAGTTAGGTTCTGGTTACCAAAGCAGTCGAGGCTGCCATATCCGGGCATGGAGTGCATCATCTGTCCGAACCAAGGTCTTCGCGGCAATCATGAGCAACGAGGACCAGAACCTGGCTTAAGCCAGGTTCTGGTTTCCGATCCGACCGAAACACATTCGCGTAGAGCCGGGCCTTCGCGGCTCGGCTCACAAACGATGAAGGCTTGCCGACGCAACTCCGATCAGACCAAAGGCGTAATCCCCCAATATGTTCACTCAATCCCGCAAAGCTGAGCTTTCCCTGCTTGTCTTGACCTTCATCTGGGGAATAACGTTTCCTTTGGTCAAGACCGCCCTGGACTTTTCCTCTCCTTTGGTCTTTCTGCTGCTCAGATTCAGTCTGGCTGCTCTCACATTCTGGATATTCTTCTCCAAGAAGATATCCTTCGGGCAAAAGGGAATTCTGAAAGCCGGAGCCGTAATAGGCGTGTTCCTGTTTCTGGGCTATGGGTTTCAAACCCTGGGGCTGAAGTATACCGCGGCCTCCAAATCGGCCTTTATCACCGGGCTTTTCGTGGTGATGATCCCGCCTCTCTCCTTTGTGATGCTGAAAGAGAAGGTCAGGACATTCTCCATCGCGGGAGTGATACTGGCGGTGAGCGGGCTGTTGCTTCTGACCCGGCCCAAAGGCTCGGAGTTCAACACCGGCGACCTTCTGACCTTTTTCTGCGCCATCTCTTTTTCGTTGCAGGTTATCTTCGTGCAGATATATACCAAACTCTACGATTTCGTTTCGCTCACCTTCATCCAGATTGCGGTCACCACCTTGCTGAGCATCCCTTTCATGCTGGCTTTTGAGACTATGAAGCTGGTCTATCATCCCTATCTGCTTCTGGCCATAGTGGTCTGCGCCATCTTCGCCACGGCCCTGGGCCTTTACCTGCAGAACCGGATGCAGAAGGATACCACCGCGGTCAAAGCCGCCCTGATTTACGCCATGGAGCCGGTGTTCGCCGCGGTCTTCTCTTATCTTTTCTTGTCCGAGGTGCTGGGTTGGATGGGGATTCTGGGAGCTGGCCTGATCCTCTCCGGAATGCTCTGTTCCGAGTTGGGCCGAAGATGAATTCTCCGGATGGGGCGGGGGTTAGACCCCTAACCCATCAAGGGGCGTGAGAATTCTGGCCGGTTGCAGCAATTTGCACCACAATCAAACTTTCCTTTGCGCTCCGCGTAAGAAAGGTAATGAATGGATTAAGTGAGAATGAGATTCAGTCTCAATTGAGGAGTCGCCCATGGAAAACGCCATCCGGGTTTTCTCCGGATACTTGAACTCCAGAGGTCTGAAGTTGACCCGAGAGAGAAAGGCCGTGCTCCAACAGCTCTTTTCGCACCAGGGGCACCTGGAAGCGGAGGAGTTGGTGCATGGCCTCCGGAGGAGGAAAGCGCGGGCTTCCCGTGCCACCATCTACCGTACCCTGGATCTTCTGGTGCAAAGCGGGCTGGTGCGCAAGGTGGATCTGGGACAAGGCCACAGCCATTACGAGCTGGCTTTGGACCGCCCTCATCACGAGCATATGATATGCCTGGAGTGCGGCAGGGTGATCGAGTTCTCGGATAAGACCATTCACCGATCTTTAGACGAGCTGTGCAAGAGAGAAAGGTTCAAGCGAACCTCGCATCGATTTCAGGTCTTCGGCTACTGCCAAGGGTGTGTCAACCGCAAAGCCGCGGTGAAGTGAGCCGGGGATGGGTCGGGTCGCGGCCAAAAGAGCTTTGAGCTTGCTCAACGGAAAGGAAGAAGATCAGATCATGGAGATCAGGGATTTGACTCAACTGGATGAAGGGGAATCGGGCGTGGTGGTGGAGATACACGGGGGGCACGGTATCACGCAGCGCCTGGAGTCCATGGGCGTGCGGGCGGGCAAGAAGGTAACCAAGGTCAGCTCGCAGCTTATGAGGGGGCCGATTACGTTAAGGACGGGCGGCTGCCAGTTGGCGGTGGGTTTCGGCATGGCCAAGAAGATATTGGTCAAGGTCGAGGAATAGTCCGGCTTTCGAACTGCCTGAGATTCAAATATGAAAAACGCAAAAGCCAACCGGCGGGACACAAGCGCCAAAGGTCCTCCTCTATCCGAAAGGCCCAGCGAGTCGCCCCTGCGCAGGATACTTCTGATGGGCAATCCCAACGTGGGCAAAAGCGTCATTTTCTCCCGCCTCACCGGGATCAACGTGATCGCCTCCAACTATCCGGGTACCACCGTGGAGTTCACCCGCGGTCATATGAAGTTAGAAGATGAGGTCATCGACCTGGTGGACGTCCCGGGCACCTATACGCTTGACCCCATCCAGCCGGCGGAAGAAGTAGCGGTCCAGATGTTGGAGCAGTCGATCGAGGAAAAAGACAGCGTGGTGATAAACGTGGTCGACGCCACCAACCTGGAGAGGAACTTGAACCTCACCCTTCAGCTTCTCAAGAAGAACGTCCCGCTGATCGTGGCTTTGAATCTCTGGGACGAAGCCCAACACACCGGGATTTCCATCGACACGGAGCGATTGGAGCAAATCCTGGGAGTGCCGGTTATCCCCACGGTGGCGGTGACCGGTGAAGGGATGAAGAAGCTGGTGGAGAGCCTACCGGATGCCAGGAAGGGGGACTATTCGTTCGAAAACGGAGAAAGGTGGCATGAGGTCGGCAGAATCGTGGAGCAGGTTCAGGTGGTGAAACACCGGCATCACACTGTCTTTGACCGATTGGCCGATTTAACCATTAAGCCGATAACCGCCATACCCTTCGCCATCGTCATTTTGCTTGCCACTTTTGAAGCTGTCAGACTTATCGGTGAAGGATTGACCAGTCTTCTTTTGGATCCGGTTTTCAAGAATCTGTACCTTCCATTCATAACCGGGCTGGTGGAGGTTTTTCAGAAGACCGGATTGGTCCGTGATCTGCTTTTGGGAACGACCAACGATCCGTTGGGTTCGTTCGGCGTCTTATCCGCGGGGCTGTATATTCCGTTTATCGTGGTCCTGCCTTATCTCTTTGCGTTCTATCTGGTGTTGAGCTTCCTGGAGGATCTGGGTTATCTTCCGCGATTGGCCGTTCTTCTGGATAATGTCTTCCACCGGCTGGGACTGCATGGCTATTCCTCCATTCCGGTGATCCTGGGTTTGGGATGCAAGGTTCCCGCCATGTTGGCCACCCGGATTTTGGAGACCAGAAGAGAGAAATTGATCGCCGTGGCCCTGATCTTGATGAGCGCCCCCTGCATGCCTCAGACCGCTATGATCGTCAGCATCCTGTCTCCACATGGAGTCAAGTACGTCGTTCTGGTATTCGGCATTCTTCTGTTGGTGGCGGTGGTGACCAGCCTTCTTCTGAACCGGATTCTCCCCGGTGAAACGCCGGAGCTTCTGTGCGAAATTCCTCCTTATCGGATTCCCAGACTTTCGATACTGTTAAGAAAGGTATGGCTGCGTTTGAGTTCGTTCATCAAAGAGGCCGTACCCCTGATCACTTTCGGCATCTTCCTTATCGGTATTTTGGACACCATGGGAGCGGTTGTTTCCGTAAGCAGAATGCTGGGTGCACCGCTTCTATTCATTCTCGGACTTCCGCCCGAAACGTCGTTGGTCGTGGTAAGCGGATTCCTGCGCAAAGACGTGGCCATCGCATTGCTTTTCCCTTTCAATCTCTCCGCTCACCAACTAGTCATTGCCTGCACGTTTTTGGTCCTCTATCTCCCTTGCATCTCCACCTTCTTTGTCATGACCCAAGGGTTAGGTCTGCGGGATTCTCTGAAGTTGGCGGCAATTCTTCTGCTTTCCGGGCTTTTGGTCGGCGGAATCCTCTATCGGCTGCTCTAAGTCGTCAGGCGGGCGCGTCGCACACCGAGTTGCTGCGCTGCAACCCGAAATTTAGAGCCACAGCCTGCCGTGAACCGTATGGTTCACGGCTTGTCTGGGCCCAGGCCAGTCCCGACACGAACCACCAGAACCCAACTTAAGTCAGGTTCTGGTCCACCCTGAATGAAAGCACCGCATGCTGCGACGCTGTGGCTGGGACCGTGGCATCGGAGGTTGCCCTGAACCGTATGGTTCGCGGGTTGTTTCCCACGAACAGGTTCCGTCACTCTGCCGCAGCCTCTACTTTCATGTTCTTCAGCCGGAGCGAAAAGAGTATGGCCACCAGGGATAGGGCCAACACAAGGGCATAGAGAAAGGCAAAGGAACTCACCTGGATGATCAATCCTCCCACCGCCGAGAGGAATATGGTGGGGCCGATCACCGTGTTGAGGAACCCCAAGTAGATCGGCCTTTTCTCCTCCGGTGCAATCTCCAAAAGGTAGTTCAGATAGCCCATGTCCAACCCGCTGATGGTGGCCCCCAAAAAGAAGAAGACGGCGCCATAAAGCCACAGGGGAATGCTTAGAAGGATACTGAATAGAACCAGAAGCGGACAAGCAGACGAGAAGAAGGCGCAGTAGACCAAAACCAGCCTGTTTCTCCTCCGGTCGCTCAGATACGCCCAGAGCAGATTGGATGACAGGTATCCCACCATCTGCACGCTCAAGAATACGCCGGCCATGCTGGAGGGGATATAAAGAAACTTGCTGGCATAGATGATGTAGAACGGCAAGCCCATCACATAGCAGCCGATGGCTACCCGGACCAGCAGAAGCATTCGGTAAGTCCGATCCGCTTTGGCGATGGAAAAGCCCGCCAGCAGGTTTTCCTTGATGGTGTTTCTCTCGGGCTTGACCGAAGCGACAGGCTCCCTCATCATCCCCACGCAGGCCAGAGCGAGAATTATCAGCACAGAAGCGATCAGAAACAGCACGCCGAAGTTGTGGGGGAAATCGTAAGCACTCAAAATCCGCTGAATCAGCAATCCGGCCAGAGCCGAAAGCCCTCCGCCCACCAGCATCCTCATCCCGAAGAAGCTTCCCCTCTTCTCGGCGGGAATGGACTTGCCCACCATGTCCATGAAGGCGACGCCGCCCAAGCCTCCTCCGAAGGAATAAACGGAGAAGAGAAGGAAGAACGCCCACAGCAGGTAGGTGGAATGCTGCCTGCCCAGGACCAGCACCAGAACCGCAAAGAGCAGAAACGAGGCGGCTCTCAGGACCGCCGCTTTCATATAGACCGGCTTCTGGTTCGTTCGGTGCAGGGTGATGGCGGCAATGGCCACCTGA
>Ga0299912_10002716_pt1 | contig 14524 bp, 8 predicted proteins | sample RVTome_2_FD_207667 | JGI IMG/M metagenome (GOLD analysis project Ga0299912, IMG submission 207667) | Soil microbial communities from uranium-contaminated site in the Upper Colorado River Basin, Wyoming, United States - RVT95D214 (version 2) ...
ATTGGCGGCGCCAACACAGTCTCACTTCCAAACCTCACTGTCAACGGAACTATCACCAATAACGGCACATTAGCTGTGAGCGTGTCGCTGGCGGGAAGCGGCGTCCTAACCAATGACGCCTATGCGACACTGAATATTGGTGGTACTTCGACGATCACCACGCTTAACGCCACTACTTATCCTAACACCGTCAACTATAATGGGGCGGCCCAGACAGTGAAGGCTACCGGTTACTATCACCTCACCCTGAGCGGAAGCGGCGCTAAAACCCTTACGACTGTGGGCGCTATCAACGGTGACCTTACTCTGGCAGGAACATGTTCCGCCGCCACGGCAATGGCTACCTCGATTGGAGGGGACCTCATAATTGGCACCGGAACCACCCTTACGGTAGCCGGTTTCCCCCTCACAGTCAGCGGTACAACCTCGGTGAGAGGGACGCTCGCCCATTCTTCGACAACCGGTGCAAAGACCTATATAGGCCTGGTTACGATCAACTCCGGAGGTTCCTGGACAAACACCGGTAACTCCGCGTTCACTTTCCTGGGAGGGCTTACCCATAACGGAGCCGCCTTCAGTTCGGGTACCGGGGTGTACACCTTCGACACTAACTCCCAAACTGTGGAAGGCGTAAGCGCCTTTACGATCAGCAACGTGACCGTCAATGGGATTACGCTAACCAACAACTCGACCAATTTCACGGTCTCCACTTCTCTGAGCGGAACCGGGGAACTGCTCCAAGGGATGGCTGCGACACTTAATATTGGGGGTACCTCGACGATTACCACGCTTAACGCCACCACTTATCCTAACACCGTCAACTATAATGGGGCGGCGCAGACAGTGAAGGCTACCGGTTACTATTACCTCACCCTGAGCGGCAGCGGCGTTAAAACCCTACCGTCCGAGACGCTGGCTATCAATGGCGACTTCGCTATGACTGGAACCGTCTCAGTGATCGCCGCAGCGGCTCTCCATACCATAGGCAGCTTCACGATCGGTCCCAGCGCGTCTTTCAATGCCGGTTCCTTCACCCATGACATGAAGGGTAGTTTTAACAATAGCGGCACTTTCACGGCGTCAAATGGCACAGTTATGTTCACAGGCACGAGCGATCAGTCAATTGGCGGTAGCGTAGCTACAACTTTCAATAATGTGATCGTCAATAAGGAGAACGGAACAGCCATAGTTAACACCACATTCAATGTGAACGGAATGCTTACGTTTACCAGTGGTAATATTAGCACAGGCGCAAACGCCGTAGTAATCTCCTCGACAGGTATTGTGTCGCGCACCAGCGGCCATGTTATTGGCAATCTAAAAAAGCAAGTATCAACCGGGCTGCTTTCGCAGACATTCGAAATCGGAGATGTGAGCAGTTACTGTCCGGTGAATATTTCCTTTTCCGGAATAACCTCAGGCGGCGGTTTGACAGCGAAAATGACGGCAGGAGATCACCCTACCATTGAAAGTTCAACAATAGACTCTATTCAAAGCGTAAACAAGTATTGGACAATTGTAAATAGCGGTATTGTCTTCACAAACTGCGATGCTAACTTTAACTTCAATGCCGGTGACATTGACAGCGGAGCGAGTACAGATCTGTTTAAGGTTGGCAGATACAACGGTGGCCTTTGGACTTATCCGGCAGTAGGCGTAAAAACCGCTACCAGTACCGAAGCAACAGCTTTAACAGAATTTGGTGATTTTAGTCTTGGCGAAGATCGTCCAGATTCACCGGTGCTAGCCTCAATCGACTCGCAATCGGTGGCGGTGGGTGAGACGCTGGTGGTTGGTGTCAGTGCGACTGATCCTGATGGTGACAGTTTGATTCTATCTGTGGCAAATCTGCCGCCGAATGCCAATTTCAGTGACAACGGGGATGAGACAGGCAGTTTAAATTTTAATCCCGACTTAATGCAGGCGGGAGTATACGAGATTACCTTTATTGCTTCTGACTTGATTCTGGCTGATAGTGAAGTCGTGGTGATAACGGTTATCAGTGACTCGCTTGTTATTTCCGGTAACGCGGGTGTGGCTGGCGCGACCCTGAGCTATATCATTGACACGACCGAAACTGTGACTGCTGACGGGGAAGGTGCTTACTCATTTAGCGTCCCGTATGAATGGAGCGGCACGGTAACGCCAAGTAAGACCGGGTACGGCTTTACTCCAACTACCAAGACCTATGCCAATATCATATCGAATCAGATAGACCAGGACTTCACGGCATTGGTCATAGAGGATGTCGGTCGGGACATTGACGAACTCATTCCGGACCAGTTTCAACTTGCTCAGAATTATCCTAATCCGTTCAACCCAGTTACAACTATTGAATACGGTTTGCCATCGAGAGCGCAGGTGACGATCGAAGTATTCAATGTGATGGGGCAGAAGATGAAGACACTCGTGAATGAAACCAAATCGGCAGGAATTTATCGAACAGAATGGAATGGCATCGATGATGCCGGGAAGCTGGTATCGACGGGTGTATACTTATATCGTTTTAGCGCTGGCGATATCGTCCAAAAAAAGAAGATGTTGTATTTGAAGTAGGAGTCTGGGAAATGATATCTGTGTATGCAGGTTTCTCGCACCACTCTTGCCTGAATTCAATTCCATCTTCTGGATTCCGCGAATATAGCTGTTTTCCAGTTTCCTTTTTTGGCGACTATATGTTATAATTGTGCCAGAAAGAAAAAGGTCATAAAAGTTTAGAGTGCACAAAGTCAATGCTTACATGGGCAACAATTCGTATTAACCGTCGCAGAACTCGTATTGTTTCCGCTTTTGAATAGATTTTTTTAATGGAAAATATTTTCCGAAAATTATCATATTTCTATTTTCCAAGAATAAAAAAAGACCAATGATTACCCGTCTCCGCTCTCATCAGCCTTATTGAATTTTATTTAATTATCACGCTTTATTAAAGATGTAGTGGACTGATACAACCCCCCCTGGTTGTATCAGCCCTCAAAGATGCTGTCCCCAAAACGCCATACTATCAGAAAAGCCGCTCGGTGCAGTGGGCTGATAAACCCCCTAGGAATATCAGCCCTCAAAGATGTCAATCCAAATAACAGGTAACAAATCTGATGATTTTCATTTTCAGCTATCTTTGGATAAGTAAATAATCCTCCCGCATTTTCAGAATATTAATCCCAAATCGCTCAGGCGGCGCATAAAAGACTATTCAATTTTTCGACCAGATCTTTTCTCCGTACCATACCGACCGCCTTATCCACCAGAGTCCCGCCATTGAAAAACAAAAAAGTGGGCAATTCGCTGATTTTATATTCCTCAGTAATATTATTAAATGCGATAGCGTCCAATTCGCAAAATTTAATCTTGACCCTGAATTCAGAGGCCAATTCGGCTAAGATGTTGGCGACGATGTGATATGAACCATACCAGCCGGCAATAAAAACAACCATCACCGGCAATGGGCTTTCGATCACTTCTTCCTGAAAATTATCATTGGTCAAAGTAATATATAAGGCCAATCCAGTTTTCTCATTCGTGTTTTTATCGTTCATAATCATCTCCTCTTTCGAGTAAGTGTCATGCAAATGTCATGCCAATTACTTGCAACGAAAAAAATAATAATAACCCATTGATTATCATATAATTATTAGCTGTTTAAGAGGCTAATTGAGATGAAATATCAATAAATAATTCCCTAAATATCAGAAATTCCTTTTATTTCGGGGCAAATTAGTTGGTTCGCCTTATATTGAGTTTTTTCATTCTGGATTCGAGCGTTTTTGGATTTATTCCTAATAGTTTGGCGGCGCCTTTTTCGCCGCTGACCCGCCAATTGGCTTTTTCAAGAACTCTTATAATGTAGTCACGCTCGTACTCTTCTAATGGGGCGATAGAGACCGAATCGAGACGCGGAGCATTATTAATTAATTCTCCGGGCAATTCGAGTCGGTTGGGCGCGCTAGTAATAACCGCCCTTTCGATTATATTTTCCAGTTCGCGGACGTTACCGGGCCAATTGTAATTTTGCAGCGAATTCATTGTGACTCTTGGCACAAAATTAATTTTTTTGCCGATTTTTTTGCAGGATTTTTTAACGAAATGATTCACCAAAAGAGGGATATCATCTTTGCGTTCGTTTAAAGGCGGACATTCGATAGGGAAGACATTCAGCCGGTAATAAAGGTCTTCTCTGAAATTACCGTTTTTCACGCAATCTTGAAGATTACGATTAGTGGCCGCCAAAACCCTGACATCGACCTTGATTGTCTTGTGACCGCCTACGCGTTCGAATTCTCCTTCCTGAAGTACCCGCAGAAGCTTGGTCTGGAGGTCAAGCGACAGATCGCCTATCTCATCCAGAAAAATCGTGCCGCCGTTAGCCAATTCGAAGCGGCCGATTTTTTGCGAAACCGCGCCGGTAAAAGCCCCTTTTTCATGACCGAACAGCTCGCTTTCGATCAGGCTTGGCGGCAGCGCGGCGCAATTTAATTTAACCAGCGGTCTGTTGCGCCGCGAGCTGATATTATGCACGGCCCGGGCGATAAGTTCTTTACCGGTACCGGTTTCGCCCTGAATCAGCACCGTGGCATTGGTGGCGGACACTTGTTCGACTTTACTCAGTATTTTTTTAAAATTCGAATTATTCGTTATAATTTCGCCAAAATTATGTTCCAGTTTAATTTCTTCCTGCAAGTAGACGTTTTCAGCTTGCAGACGGTTTTTTAATAATTCAATCTCGGCGAATGCCAGTTTTAGCGCTTCTTCGGCCTGCTTTCTTTCAATCACTCTTTTTTCGAGTTCGATCGCATGTACTTTCTGCTGTTCGTGCAGTATAGCGTTATTAATCCCGGCGGCAATGTAATTGGTCATTGTTTCGAGAAAGATTGAACGCGCCGAATAATCGCATGTTTTCGCGGAAGCAATTCCGAGGATGCCGATTATTTGGCTGCTTTCCCGCAATGGAATCGCGGCGAAAGACCGGAGATTGACCTTCTTACATTCTTCCCAGGTGCATCGCGGATCAGAGTTAATATCTTGCGAATAAAAAGCTTTTGCTTCTTTAGCGGCCAGCCCGCAAAGGCATTCGCCTATTTTATGCGTCGGGGTCTGTTGATGCGCGTATTTCAGGTTTTCAAAATAAGCGCTTTTTAATTGTAAATTATTTCCATCTTTTAAGAAGAATATGGCTAAATCAGAATTTGTTATCTTGCAGACTTCCTTCAATGTTCTATCAATCACATTTTCCAGGGATAGGCTGGAACTGGCAAGCCGGCCAATATTATTTAAAGCGCTGATCTCATCCAGGCTTTTTTCCAGAGCTTCTTGCGCCAGTTTCTCTTCGGTTATATCAGTGCCGGAACTTACGGTCCCAAATACAGCCCCATGCTCATCAGTCAAAATCGCATTATGCCAGGCGATTAACCTTTCCTGCCCTTGTTTATTTACAACAGGATTTTCATAATATTCCACATTCTCCATCTGTCCCATCATTAGTTTTCCGAACGTTTCTTTTACTTCGTTAACCAAACGGGAGGGTAAAAAAGTATCGAACCATTTTTTTCCAATAATTTCGTGCTCATCATAACCTAATATTTGGCAGCCTTTTTTATTTATAAGAGCAACTACGCCATTTTTATCCAGGGCGATAAACATCACACCGGCAATATCTAAATATTTCTGGGCTTTATCCCGTTCTTCTTTAAGCGCCTCCTCCGCCTGTTTTTGCCCGGTAATATCCAAAGCGGTAAAAGTAACGCCCAATAATAAATCTTTCGGGTCTAATGGAGTCGAACTCAGGAGTATGTTAATTATACAGCCATCTTTACGCAGCCAGCGAGTCTCGACAGTGCCGGTACCATATTTACTGATTTGTTCATATTTTTCCCGGCCGACATAATCAAAATCAGCTTGGGTCAGGTAGAGAAACCGGGCGTTATGGCCGATAAGCTCATCTCTGGAATATCCCGTCATTTCGCAGATTCTGTCATTGACATCCAGGATTATCCGATTTTCCACTAGCCCGATGCCTACCGGCGCGGCCCTGAAGATACTTTTTAGACGATTTTCTCTTTCGCGTAATGCCTGTAGCGCTTGCTTGCGCCGGGTAATATCACGGACAATCGCCAGGATATAGCTTTCAGAATTATAACCAAACCTGGTCAAACTCACTTCTACATAGAAAACAGAACCATCAGGGCGTTTGTGAAGCCATTCAAAGAACTGCGGTATCCCGGCCAGAGCCGCATTGATTTTTTCCAGAGCGAGGCTTTTTGAATCTTGGCCGTCGGGTTGAAACTCCGGGGAAAAATCATAAGGCGAACAACCGATTATCTGATCCCTTGTACAGCCGAATATCTCGAGCGCTTTCAAATTACAATCGATGAATTTATTATCTTGAATTAAAAATATGGCATCATTAGCGGATTCAAATAGAGTTTTATATTTTTCTTCGCTGGCTTTAAGCGCACCGTTATTGAGTCTTATTTCAGCAATATCCTTGAGATTATTAATATATTCGAGCAACTTGGCAGAAGCGGTATTTAAAGATGCCGACTCACAGTTGATTTGGTTCAGTTCCGCTACTTCCCGGCTCAGGTCGGACAGCTCTCTAATAAGCTGTCTTTTAAGATCATGACTATCATTCACTTAATACCCCCGAGAAAAGATAAGCAACTGATTGTCAAAAAGCTCATTAAAATATAATGAAAAAAATGAAATCATTCAAGCAAAATGTTATAATTATAATTGATAGTGGATAATTAATGAAATAATCCTTTATTGCCGGATTGAAAAACGGATTTGGAATTTTTAGGATTTTTACTATATTATCATCAATGAAGGGCGATTTTTGTTTGATAATACGCTGCTGTTTCGAAAGTCGCGGGAAGGAATAGTCTTATAATAACCAGAATAATTATATTTTTTAGATGAGTAAAATTATGAAAAAAATATGGCTGTTTTTTTTAGTATTGTTTGTCATTGCAAGTCCGGCTTTTATCTTTGCAGAAAACAACGATCCGGAAGAATTTCTGCCGATTGGCTTAACCGAGGAAGAAAAGCTCAGGCTGGATGAAATCGGTATTAACCATCGAAACACCCGCGCCCCAGAGGGCGAAGTCCGTAATCCGGCCGAATGGGAGCGGTCCGAAGGCGTGATCATAAGATGGCCGCTGGGCATATCGGTCGCCCTGGTCGCGGAAATGTCTGAAGATTTAATGGTGACGACTATCGTAGCCAGTTCATCTGAGGAAAACAGCGCCCGAAGCAGTTATTCAGCCGGCGGCGTCAATATGGCCAATGTCCAGTTTATAATAGCCCCAACCAACAGTATCTGGACCCGCGATTATGGCCCCTGGTTTATTTTCGAGGATAATTCGTTGGCTATTGTCGATCATATTTACAACCGTCCTCGGCCTTACGACGATCTGATCCCTCAGGTAATCGGCAGCCAATGGGGGCTTGATGTTTACGGGATGGATTTAATCACTACCGGCGGCAATCACATGTCGGATGGGCTGGGCATGTCGATGTCGAGCCGGCTGGTTTATGACGAAAATCCCGGCAAAACTCCCGCGCAAATCGATTCAATTATGCTGGCGTTTCTCGGCAATGATTATACTGTGCTCGATTATGTCGAATCTGGCGGCATCCATCATATCGATTGCTGGGCGAAATTTCTCAATCCTACCACGATTTTAGTCAAGGATGTTCCGCCAAGTAACCCGAGCTATAATTTGCTGAACGCCCGAGCCGATTATCTGGCCCAGCAGATGTCAGCCTGGGGCAAGCCATACACGATTATCAGAATTTATTGCCCATCCGGTACCGCCTATACGAATTCGATTATCCTAAATGACAAGGTCCTGGTACCGATTTTCGGAAGTGGTTATGATAATACCGCGCTCGAGGTTTATCAAAATGCCATGCCCGGATACGAGATTATCGGTTTTTACGGCTCATGGTACGATGATGACGCTATCCATTGCCGCACTATGGGAGTACCTGACCGGGAAATGCTGTTTGTCGATCACAACCCACGATGGGGCCGAGTAAGCGGTCTTGTCAACAATTATCCGATCAACGCGTTTATCACGGCCTGTTCGGGGGAAAACCTGATAGCGGATTCGCTCAAAATCTATTATAAAATTGATGATGATCTCTGGCAATTTAGCTCCTTGAATGCTACCGTGGAACCGGATTCATTCTATGGCGTAATTCCGGCTCAAAATCCAGGCTCACAGATTTCCTATTATATCAAAGCCGCCGATAATTCCGGACGAGTGGAGACCCATCCTTTTATAGGTCAGCCATGGGCACATAGCTTTGGCGTAAATATTCCACCTCAAATTACCTCGCCTGATTCATTCGCGGTAGAACCCGGAGTCTTTTTCAGCTATAGCCCGGAAATAAGCGATGCGGATGACGCGGACCACTCGCTTGATTATTCTGATTATCCCGCCTGGCTGACTGTCAATGCCGACTCGATTTTCGGATACGCCCCCGACAGCCCGGTCTTGTACGGTTTTAATATTGAAGTGTCGGATCAATATGACGCGGTCATTCAGGCTGTCGTAATATACATAATCCGCGATTTCGAGTACGCTTATCTTCCCGGCGATGCCAATATGTACAATGGCAATTGGCCACCGGCGATTCTTGGCAACGATGTTACTTATTTAGTTAATTATTTTAGAGGTATGGAAATATGCCAGCCATGCCTGCTGGATGGTTTCTGGGCTTCGGCGGATGCCAACGGCGATTGTAATGTAATTGGCAGTGATGTCACCAAATTGGTCAATTATTTCAGAGGTGCCGGCGATTTGCATTATTGTATCGATTTCGAGCCGCTTTGGCCAACTCCATATGATTTACCGGGAGAAGAGCCGGATAATTGGCCGGAATGTGAAAATTAGCCGCGAAAATCATAATCCTGCCAGAGAAGGAGCAGGAGTGCTGATTTTACATAGATTACCGGGAAATATAATATTATAGTCGTCACTTAATAAAATACTGAAACACAGTAATAATTACTTTAACACGCTAATAATTATAAGGTTATGGATTAATTTTTGAACTAATATATTATGATTAATCCGGTTTTATTTGCAAATTTTGTGAAAAAAAGTACTTGACAGTTACCTATTAATTAATATTTTAATCGATAGAACCGATAAAACGCATAAAATACAGAAATGACTGAACAAGAAAAACAAATACAAAAACTTCAACCGAAAGAATTTGTTTCGACCGGACAAGCCGCCGAATTGTGTTCAGTTACGGCTGATACCGTATTGAAATGGATAAAATCAGGTCGGATTTTGGCTAATCGCACTCCCGGCGGCCATTACAGGATTCGCCGAGAAACGCTCCAGCATATTATTGAACAAGATGAAACATCGGAGGATACACCAGGCCGCCAGCGCTCATTTCAATTTTGCTGGGAATTTTACAAAAATAGCGGCGGATCAATTGCGGAATGCGCTAAGTGCATAGCTTATCGATCGCGGGCTATGCGTTGCTATGAAATGATTAAATTGCCCGCCGAATCGGGCCATGCCCGGATGTTTTGTAAGGGTACCTGTGAGGATTGCGAATATTTTAGAGTAGTTCAAGGCCAGCGCCTTAATGTGCTGGTTATAACCAATCAAAAAGAAATTGAAAACGAATTGGGTGACCAGGCTAAAGGCGTCGAATTCAATTTGCGTTTGACTCAGGATGGCTATCACTGTTCGATGGTGATCGAGAATTTCCGGCCCGATTACGTTGTTATCGATAGCTCAATTGGTACTGACCGCTATCAATTCTTCACCAGACACTTGTCCGAGGATCCCAGAATCCCTTATGTGAAAATAATCCTGGCCGGAGAAATCAGCAAGATACCGTCAGAATGCGATAAAATGATATTCGCGATTATAAATAGGCCTTTTAAAATCGCCGAACTGGAGAGTTTGATTAATCTGGCCAAGTATAGCGCGTTATCCGATAGCTGACATGATTATCAGAACAAGTGAAACAATACAAATATAATGTTGGAGCCGGAAATATGACTGACGAAAGGAAAATCAAGAACAGCGTGATTCGTCTGATAATTGGAGATATCACGGATATCGATATCGAATGTTTTGTCTATTACGCTCAAGCGAACCTAAAACTTGGTTCAGGATATGGCGGAGCGATCGCGGTACGAGGCGGCCCCGCTATTCAAAAAGAACTTGATAAGCTCGCCCCGGTTGACATGAGCAAAGCGGTTATTACCGATGCAGGGGAGATGAAAGCCAAGTACATAATTCACGCCAATGGGCCCAAGTTCCAGGAAGAAAACCTGGAAGAGAAAATGAAGACTACCATCATAAACACATTAAAGCTGGCGGATGAGAAAGGGATTAAAAGTATTGCCTTCCCGCCGATGGGGGCCGGGTTCTACGGAGTGCCGCTCGATTTAAGCGCCCGGCTGACATTGGAAACGATAGAAAGCTATCTGTGTAAAGGCTCCAAATTGAAAGAAGTAGTAATCTGCCTGTTGGATAACCGCGATTATAAACCATTTCAGAAAAAGCTGCAAAGTCTTGGCTAAACCGGGGAGGATATTCATGAGCGATTTACTTCATTTTTCAGAACATACTCTTCAGGAAGTAGCCTTATTAATAATGGCGATAGTCTATGCTCTTCGGTTAAGATGGCTGCTTAAATTTAAAGCCGGCAAAGAACGTCAACCGGCGACGGGGCTTCCGGGTACTACGCCCATGAGAGGAGTCCTTTATTCCTGGGCCAATATCGCCATGCCTTGGACCATGGAAAGCACTCGTACCAAGACCTTTATTTACGCGCAATTCGTAATATTTCATCTGGGTGTCACTCTGGCGATTGCCTTGTCATTTATCATACCCTACGCGCCAGGCGTTTTGACAGATATTCCGATTTTTGTCACGATATTTCAAATAATAATCGGGGCGGCCTGTGCTGTCGGTTTACTTCGCATTATCAGGCGAGTTAGTGATAAATATATGCGGGCAATCAGCTCACCCGATGATTACTTTTCGCTTATTTTACTTACTGCCTGGTTTTTCTTCGCCGCTCTGGCAGTACCGAATAATATCGAAAACGGCGAAGGAATCATGCTTGCCTATTTTATTCTGACCGCTTTCTTTTTGATATATGTGCCTTTTTCGAAAATATCGCATTACCTGTACTATCCGTTCACCCGCTACTATTTCGGTAAAAGCATGGGCCATCGGGGAACTTATCCAATAAAGCGTGTCCCGATTTCCCAGAAATAGGCTAATGAGCAAAAGGAAATTGATGGAGATAATTATGAGCAATAATAATTCGACCAGATCCCATAAGGCCCAGAAAGTGCTGGAACGGTTCGAGAAGAAGCTCAACCGGCAGATGGTAGGGTCATTAGTCGCCTGTGTTCATTGCGGGAATTGCACCAATTGCTGTCATTACGTATTATCCAACCCCGATGATCCGACTTTCGCCCCGGCCTATAAGGCTGATCGTATAAGGAGAATATTTAAACGTCATTTCGATTGGACCGGCCGGGTGCTGCCCTGGTGGGTGCACGCCAAAAGCATTTATACGGATCAGGACCTGGAAGATTTGAAAGATATCGTATTCGGCAAATGCACGAACTGCCGGAGATGCTCGATTAATTGCCCGATGGGCGTGGACTACGCGACATTCAACCGCATGGCGCGCGGTTTGCTGGTGTCTGTAGGAGTTATGCCGGAGGGGGTCGCGGTAGTCAGCAAGGATCAGTGGGAATTGGGCAATCAGATGGGCGTTCTCAAAGAGGATTATCTCGATACCCTGGAATGGCTGTCAGACGAGTTACAGATCGAGATGAGTGATGACCGTGCCAATATCCCGATTGATAAAATCAATGCTGATGTGGTTTATTCAATAAACCCGCGCGAAGTTAAATACGACCCGCGGACAATATCGGACGCGGCCAAAATATTTTACGCCGCCGGCGAGAGCTGGACGATGCCCAGCGAAGGCTGGGATATGACTAATTTCGGATTATTTTCCGGCGATGACGATTTAGGCGGCGCGGTCGCCCGTAGGTTGTACGAGAAAGTAAGCGAACTCCGCGGCAAAAAGCTGGTCATATCCGAATGCGGTCATGGTTATCGTTCCACCCGCTGTGAAGGTCCGAATTGGGCGGGCATGAATATCAACGATTTCGTGATGGAAAGCTCGGTTATAACAATGCTTCGTTATATCAGAGAAGGCCGGATCAAGGTCGATAAAGCGAAAAACCCTCAGCCGGTGACATTCCACGATTCCTGCAACAACGCCCGTAGCTGCGGTTTGTTCGAGGAACCGCGCGAGCTTTTGCAATTGGTGTGCGAGGATTTCCGGGAGATGTATCCCAATCGCAGCGAGAATTATTGCTGTACCGGAGGGGGCGGCGCCATGTCGATGTCGGAATATACTCCGAGGCGCCTGAAATCGGCGAAGATAAAGGCCGAGCAATTGAAAGTCACCGGCGCCCAAGACGTTGTCACCTCCTGCCACAATTGTGTGGATGGCCTATCCGATCTAATTAAGCATTATAAACTCGGTATGGGGGTACAGCAGTTGGTTAATCTTGTAGCTAACGCGCTGGTCATTGAGCCGAAACCTGTCGCGGTTCCGGAAAAAATCGAGAAAGTTTTGGAAGCCGCCGGGCTTGCAGGGTATAAGATATTAACAGTTGACGATGAACCGGATTTCCTCACCTTCATCGGTACAGTCCTGGAAGATAACGGCGCGACCGTGATTACCGCCTCCAACGGTGAAGAAGCGATTAGAAAAGCCAGGGCTGATAAACCCGATCTGATGACTCTCGATATCACCATGCCGGGCAAATCAGGCATAGAGGTTTTTGAAACATTGAGGAAAGATCCTGAATTGGAGTCAATACCGGTCTGCATTATTACCGGTAAGCCCGAGATGAGGAAACTAATTTACGAACGTGCGGTCACTCCGCCCGAAGGCTATGTCGACAAGCCGGTTGATGAAGAAGACTTGTTATTGAACGTGCGCAAAATTCTCAAACTGGTTCATCATGATAAATAGTTGTCAGATGCGTACTTGGATTTGGAGGTGAACATGGATCACCCTCGCCGCCGTTATACGGATAAAATCATCGACGCGATACCCGGCTACTTATCCGTCCAGACCAGAGATTTCCGGATAATCGAAGTTAATGAATCATTCCGTAAAGATTTTGGCGATCATGAAAACAGGTTTTGCTATCAAGTCTATAAAAACCGCTCGGAAAAATGCGAAGATTGTCCGGTAGAAAGAACATTTCACGACGGCCAGAGTCATCGCAGTGAGGAAGTGGTCAAAACTCTGGATGGCCGCGAGGTAAACGTATTAGTTTATACTACTCCAATCAGAAATGAGGCTGGCGACGTTACCGAAGTGATTGAAATGTCAACCGATATCACCGAACAAAAGAAATTTCAGAATCAGCTCCGAGATAGCCAAAGCCGTTATCATCAGTTATTTGAAGAAGTCCCTTGCTTTATTTCTATACAAAATCGGGAACTTCAAATAATTGAAGCAAACCGGATGTTTTGTGAGGCTTTTGGCAGGCATTTCGGCTGTAAGTGCTATAATGTTTATAAACATCGTGATGAGGAATGTTATCCCTGTATTGTCAAACAAACATTTAATGATGGCGAGGTTCATGTCCATGAGGAAGTATTGACGTCTCAAGATGGCCGTCAAATGAACGTGCTGGTGAATACTATGCCGATCAGGAGCGCCGATGGTAAAATAGCCAGTGTCATCGAGATGAGTACCGATATAACTCAAATCAGGCAGTTACAATCGAAGTTAGCGTCGATAGGCTTATTAATAAGTTCTATTTCGCATGGCATGAAGGGCTTATTAAGCAGTTTGGATGGAGGTTTTTACCTGGTCAATACCGGCCTCGAAAAAAATAATCAGGAGCGCGTGAAAAAAGGTTGGGAGATCGCCCAGCGCAACGTCGGGCGTATTCGCAGCATGGTACTTGATATTCTCTATTATGCCAAAGACCGAGAACCCGATTGGCAATCGGTATCGGCGGCTGATTTGATCAAGGAGGTTAACGGCGTTATCGAATCTAAGGCCAAATCCCTGAATATTGAAATTAGACTGGATATAGATAATGACGCCGGCGAATTCGAGGCTGATTTCAAAGCTATCCGATCGCTTCTGGTAAATTTGGCGGAAAATTCAATCGATGCCTGCCGGGTGGATAACAATGGTGATTCACATTTTGTCAAGCTTGGCTTAAAGAATGTTCAGGACTATGTCGAGTTTGAAGTTTCAGATAATGGTATAGGAATGGATCAGGAGACCAGAGAAAAAGCGTTTACGCTCTTTTTCTCCGCCAAAGGCACAGAAGGCACGGGCCTGGGATTGTTTATATCCAATAAAATTGCCCAGGAACATGGCGGCACCATACAGCTGGAATCTGAAATCAATAAAGGTTCGCGTTTTATGGTTAAGTTACCCAAAAAACGTATTGCCAAATTGAGCTCAACATCTTAAAAAT
>Ga0299912_10002717_pt1 | contig 14509 bp, 9 predicted proteins | sample RVTome_2_FD_207667 | JGI IMG/M metagenome (GOLD analysis project Ga0299912, IMG submission 207667) | Soil microbial communities from uranium-contaminated site in the Upper Colorado River Basin, Wyoming, United States - RVT95D214 (version 2) ...
GCCTGGAAGCTGGGCCGTCCCCTGGTCACCGTGGCCTGCAACGAGGACATGACCGCCTCCGATCTGGTGGGCCGTTATCTGCTCGACGCGAACGGCACGCGGTGGCTCGACGGCCCGCTCACCACCGCCGCGCGCATCGGCGCGATTTGTTATCTCGATGAAATCGTCGAGGCGCGACAGGACACCACGGTGGTGATTCATCCGCTCACCGATCACCGCCGCGCCCTGCCGCTGGACAAGAAGGGCGAGCTGATCGCCGCGCACCCCGATTTCCAGTTAGTCATTTCCTACAACCCCGGCTATCAGAGCCTGATGAAGGACTTGAAGCAATCCACCAAGCAGCGCTTCGTGGCCATGGATTTCGACTACGCCTCCAGCGATGTGGAGGTGGGCATCGTCAGCAAAGAGACCGGCATCGACGCCGCTACCGCCGCCAAGCTGGTGAAGGTCGGCCACGCCGCCCGCAACCTCAAAGGCCACGGCCTGGATGAAGGCGTCTCCACGCGCCTGCTGGTGTACGCCGCCTCGCTCATCGGCAAAGGCATCAATCCCGCCAGCGCCTGCCGCATGGCGCTGGTGCGGCCGATCACCGACGACGCGGACATCCGCGCCACGCTCGATCACGCCATCGATGCGGTGTTTGTGTGATCGGAATCGATAGATAACGCAAAGAACGCATAGACGCAAAGGCGCAAAGAAATGAAAATTTGCTTCGTGCGGTGCAATGAGGCTCATGTTGCTGATGAGCTATTCCAGCCCTTTGCGTTCTTTGCGTTCTTTGCGTTCTTTGCGTTCTTTGCGCCTTTGCGACCTTTGCGTTTAATTGAAAGTGCTTGGCCATGCCCCTGAGTGAGACCGATCTCGGCGCCTTTCGCACCCAACTCCGCTGCGGTTTTAAAGACCTCGACGAGGTGTTTGCCGACTGCATGAGCGAGGCGCTCGCGCGCCTGTCAGAACAGGGCGTGAAGGACTATCTCGAAGGCGCTTCGCTGGTGTGCATGATCGGCCGCGGCTTCGAGCCGGTGCTGGTGTATCTGGAGGAAATGCCCGAAGTGGCCGCCAAGCTCGGCGAGGCCACGTTGTCGCTGGTCGCGCAGACGGTGTGGAAGATGTCGCGCTCACCCAACGGCAAGGCCATTCCGCCCTTCGTGCAGACCATCGGCGAGGCGGCGCGCCGCCTGGGCAGCGAGGAGTCTCTGCGCCGGTACATTGATTTGATGTTAGATATGATGGAGCGCACCACCGGCTCCATTCACGGTTTCCACACCACCATCCCCAGCCCCGGTCTGCCGGAGATGCTCGCGCAGATGCCGCTGCTGTTGAGCCAGTTGTCGCTGGTCGGTTTGAAGAAGTGGGTGGATTACGGCGTGTTGCACTACAACAACCACCCGGAACGTCAGCAGGATTATTTCAGCCTGCAATCCGCCGACAGCCGCGCGGTGATGCAGCGCGAGCGTTACGGCACTTTGTTCATGGACAACGAGCGCAAGCTCGATCTCTATTTGCAGGCCTTGTGGCGCGAGCGTCCGCACCTCGTGCCGTACTCGGAGGCCTTCGATCAACTGCGCAAGCCGCAGCCCTATTTCGACGACCTCGGCGTGCGCGTCCCCGATGTGCTCAACGACAAGTGCGGCGTGTCCGGCATCGACCGCTACCGCGCGGTGCTGGCGCACATGGCGGCGCACAAGCGCTGGTCGTCGCGCGTCATTGCCGACAACTACAGTCCCTTTCAGCGCGTCGCCGTCGAACACTTCGAGGACTGCCGCGTGGACTGGCTGGCGATGCGCGAATATCCCGGCCTGCGCCGCCTGTTTCTCGCTCTGCACCCGCGCCCCGATGAAGGCGCCTGCAAACCCGAAGAGGAGTCCTGCATCCGCCATCGCCTGACCATGGCGTCCTACGCCATGCTGGAACCCAATCATGGTTATGCCAATTTGTTCGTGAACGAGTTCGCGGATAAATTCCACGCCCTCATGGCCGCGGGCGACAGCAGCACCCAGGAGATGGCGGCGCTGGCGTTGTCGTTCGTGGCGCGCACCCGTTTGCAATCGGACCAGTTGCCCAAGGTGCATTTCAAAGACACCGAGGTGCACTACCGCGACGACAATCGCCACCTGTGGCAGTTCATCGAGGACAGCGACGACGAGGAGCAATTCGACAAGGAAAAGCGCACGCAACAAGAGGCGGAAACACAAGGCCTGCCGCCGCGCCACTACCCGGAGTGGGACTACGCGAGTCAGACCTATCGCCCGGACTGGGTGAGCCTCTACGAGAGCCTGCACGCGTCGGGCAATCCCGCCGACATCGACCGCCTGCTCGCCAAGAACGCGGTGATTGCCAAACGCCTCAAACAATTATTGGATATGCTCAAGCCGCAGCACTACGTGCGCGTGCGTTATCAGGAAGAGGGCAGCGAGTTGGACCTGGACGTGGCCATCCGCTCGCTGATCGATTTCAAGAGCGGCGCCACTCCCGACCCGCGCATCAACATGAGCCACAAGCACGACAGCCGCGACATCGCCGTCTTGTTATTGTTAGACTTGTCCGCCTCGCTGAACGACATCCCCGAGGGCAGCGATCAGAGCATCTTGCAACTCAGTCAGGAGGCGGTGGCCTTGCTCGGCTGGGCTATCGAGCGCCTGGGCGACAGCTTCGCCATCGCCGGCTTTTCCTCCAACACCCGCCACGAAGTGCGCTACCAGCACATCAAGGGTTTTTCCGAACACTGGGACGACGCGGTGAAGGGCCGTCTGGCGGCTATGGAAGCGGGTTACTCGACGCGCATGGGCGCGGCGCTGCGCCACGCCGCTCACTATCTCGGCGCGCGCCAGGCGGATAAAAAATTGCTGCTGGTGCTCACCGACGGCGAGCCCTCGGATATCGACGTGCATGATCCCGAGCTGTTGATCCAGGACACTCACAAGGCGGTGCAGGAGCTGGACCAGGATGGCATCTACACTTACTGCATCAATCTTGATCCACAAGCCGACGACTACGTGCAGAAGATTTTTGGCAAGCAGTACACCGTGATCGACAAAGTGGAACGCCTGCCGGAAAAGCTGCCGCAGTTGTTCATGGCGCTAACGCGGTGACCGGGATGTTTCCAGCAACACGGATTTCAGCGCAGAGGACGCAAAGGAAAACATGAAAATGAATAGCCCAGTAGGATGTGCTGAGGAACGAAGCGCATCGGTCGGGGAGGAAAACCATGGCGCTTAAAAAACCTTTGCGTCCTTGCGCCTTTGCGTTAAAAGCTGTTGGAGGTTTTCAATCATGAGCAAAACACCCAAAGTCGGTTTCATCAGTCTCGGTTGCCCCAAGGCCTTAGTGGACTCGGAGCAGATCCTCACGCAGTTGCGCGCCGAGGGTTACGACATTTCGCCCAGTTATGAGGACGCCGAGCTGGTGGTGGTGAACACCTGCGGCTTCATCGACGCGGCGGTGGAGGAATCGCTCGACGCCATCGGCGAGGCGCTGGCGGAAAACGGCAAGGTCATCGTCACCGGCTGTCTCGGCGCGAAAGGCGATATCGTCAAGCAGACCCACCCCAAAGTGTTGGCGGTGAGCGGTCCGCATTCGTTGCCCGAGGTGATGGCGGCGGTGCATCAACATCTGCCGCCGCTGCACGATCCGTACACCAGCCTGATCCCGCCGCAGGGCATCAAGCTCACGCCCACGCACTATGCCTATCTGAAAATCTCCGAGGGCTGCAATCACGGGTGCACCTTCTGCATCATCCCCGACCTGCGCGGCAAGCTGGTGAGCCGGCCGGTGAGTGCGGTGATGCAGGAGGCGCAAAACCTGGTGGACGCCGGCGTGAAGGAGTTGCTGATCGTGTCGCAGGACACCAGCGCTTACGGTGTTGACGTGAAATACCGCACCGAGTTCTGGAACGGCCGACCGCTGAAGACGCGCATCACCGAACTGGCCGATGCCTTGGGCGAACTGGGCGCGTGGGTGCGGCTGCATTACGTGTATCCGTATCCGCACGTTGACCACCTGATTCCGCTCATGGCCGAGGGCAAAATCCTCCCCTACCTGGACATCCCCTTGCAGCACTCGGCGCCGCATATCCTGAAGGCGATGAAGCGACCCGCCGCTACGGAAAACACGCTCGCGCGCATCAAGCGCTGGCGTGAGTTGTGCCCGGACATCACCCTGCGCTCCACCTTCATCGTCGGCTTCCCCGGCGAGACTGAAGACGACTTCGAACAATTGCTGGATTTCCTGCGCGAGGCGCGCATGGACCGCGTCGGCTGCTTCCCCTATTCGGCGGTGGAGGGCGCGCAGGCCAACGCCCTGCCCGGCGCCGTGCCGGAAGAAGTGAAACAGGAACGCCTGGCGCGCTTCATGGAAGTGCAGGCCGACATCAGCGAAGAAAAGCTCGCCGCCAAAGTGGGCCGCACCGTCGCCGTGATCATCGACGACTTCGACGACGAAGGCGCCATCGGCCGCACCGAGGGCGACGCCCCCGAGATCGACGGCCAAGTGTTCATCGACGGTTTCGAAGGCCTGGCGGCGGGCGACATCGTCGAGGTCACTATCACCGGCAGCGACGAGCATGATCTGTGGGGCGAGTTGGAATAATGCCCTGTTAAACACCTCGCCTCCGGCCAGCGATATTAGCGGTTTCTGGCCGCCATTCGACCGAGGAATATCCTTGGACATTCCGCCCGCGAGCGCGCGCGCCCACCATAACCGAGGCATTCATTAAATGCGCCTGCAGAGGTTTGCTTGGTAAGATACAAAAAGCGGTTACAACATCGGGGTTTGCAGGGGTCAGAATGGATAACAACAAAAAAGACCTGAGAGAAAGGCTTTTCAACCTGGTGCCTGCCGATGGTGGCGCTGTCGGCAACAAGTCGTTGTTCGAGGCCTGGCAGCAGCAGGCGGCCGAGCAGGGCCACTCCGTCACCGAGGCACTCTTCAATGACCTGAAGGAACAACTGCACACCGAGGGCCGGTTGCTAAAAGGCCGGGGTCGCGGTGGTTCCGTCATGCGCGCCAAGGCGGGTGGGGATTTCAGTCTCCACACCCAGGCCGCGCCGGCACCCGAACCGGACAGCCCCAAGGTCGGCCGCAAGACCAAGCAAGCCGCGGGCGGAAAAAAGAGCGATCACCCGGAGGTGATGAGCTACCGTCATTCGGATAAGCGCAAAAATAATCCCGAAGTCGGAATGGTCAAGCCCGAGAACGATCCGGACGAGGGCACCACGCGCTGGTATTACGACCCGCACATCGACCCCGCGTTGCAGTTCGACTACGGCCGCGCGCAGGTCGAGAAGATCATCGACGATGCGCTGGCGAGCGGCGATGACGCCACCATGCGTGCGGCGCTGGAAGAACTGAAGCGCTATTCCGCGCCGTATCTCAACTGGACGGGCAAGGCCGAGCGCACCACGTTCGACGTGGAGACGGTGAGCCTGCACGTGCACGAGCGCATCGACCCGACCAGCATCCTCTCGGCTATTCGAAAAAACGTAGGGCGGGTTAGCCCGCAAGGGCGTAACCCGCCGGATGCATACCAACACCAGCCCGATTTATTCGCCGCCCCCTTCGAAAACCTGCCGCTGCGCGACGCCATCGACTTCTACAAGCACGAGCGCGGTTGGGCCAACCGCCTGATCGCCGGCGATTCGCTGCTGGTGATGAACTCGCTGTTGCAGAAAGAGAGCACGGCCGGGCAGGTGCAGATGATCTACATCGACCCGCCCTACGGCATCAAGTACGGCTCCAACTTCCAGCCCTTCGTCAACAAGCGCGACGTGAAGGACCGCAAGGACGAAGACCTGACCCAGGAACCGGAGATGATCAAGGCCTTCCGCGACACCTGGGAACTGGGCATCCACTCCTACCTCACCTACTTGCGCGATCGTCTACTGCTGGCGAAGGAACTGCTGCACGAGTCGGGGAGCGTGTTTGTTCAGATTTCGGATGAGAATTTGCACCATGTGCGGGAGTTGATGGATGAGTTGTTTGGCGCTAGCAACTTTTTTGCCCAAATCTGCTATCGCACATCAGTGCCACTACGTGCGACAGGACTTGGCGGCGTCTATGACTTGATTATGTGGTACGCGAAAGACGCCACAAGAGTTAAATACAACCAACTTTATATTGCGCGAGAAGAAGGGGAAAAATCGCGGTACGCAGGAATCGAGTGGGCGAATGGAAAACGTGAAGCGCTGTCCGCTGGTCTTGAAGAGATACCGGAAGGAGCCAGAACATGGGCAGATATGGACTTAGCCTCCAGCGGATATACACCATCATGTACCTATGACTTTCAGTTTCGAGGCGCGATTCATAAGACATCCTCTGGAAAATCTTGGAAGACCACTAAAACCGGTCTTGAACGACTTGGACTTGCCAATCGAATCAGCGACAGCGGCAAAACGATTCGTTACGTGCTGTATCTCGACGATTACCCGGTACAAAAGCTTTCCAATCTATGGAGCGACACTACGGGGGAATCATCAAAGACGTATGCGGTTCAAACCCACACAAAGGTCATCGAACGCTGTCTTCTGATGACCAGCGACCCCGGTGACCTGGTACTGGACCCGACCTGCGGTTCCGGTACGACGGCTTTTATAGCCGAGAAGTGGGGCCGGCGTTGGATTACCAGCGACACCTCGCGCGTGTCGGCGACGCTTGCCAAGCAGCGGCTGATAACCGCGAGCTACGATTACTACGAACTCAAGTATCCGCAGGAAGGCTTGAAGAGTGGCTTCATCTACAAGACCGTGCCGCATGTCACGATCAAGTCCATTGCTAACAATCCGGAGATCGATGAAATCTACGAGCGCATGCATCCGGCGATTGAGGCGACGCTGGCGGAATTGAACAAGGCGGCGAAGCAAAAGTTAAAAGAGTGGGAAGTGCCGTTCGATTTTCCGGAAGACTGGTCCGAAGCAACACACGTCGCCTTCGACGCCTTCCACGCCGCGCGCCAGGCGATGCAGAAGAAGATGGACGACTCCATCGCCGCGCATGCCGATCAGGAAACGCTTTACGACCAGCCGGCGGTCTCGAAGAACAAGCTGCGCATCACCGGGCCGTTTACCGTGGAGGCGGTGCCGTTTCCCTCGGTACTGTCGCTCGACGAAGCGGAACAGCCGCAAGAGGCGGATGTGGCCATCGCCCGCTCGGGCGAATCGGCGCGCCAGCATTCGTGGCGCGATGAGTTGTTGAAAACCGGCATTCGCGGCAAGGGCGGGCAGATGTTGAAGTTCGCCGATTTGGAAACCCTGCCCGATGCACCGCATCTGCATGTGAGCGGGCATCTGGATAGCGGCGAGCGCGTGGTGGTGAGCTTCGGCCCCGAGCATGCGGCGCTGGAACAGCGGCAGGTGGCAATGGCGCTGAACGAGGCCGAGAAGCTGCGGCCGGCGCCGAAGTTCATCATCTTCGCGAGCTTCGAGTTCGACCCGGAGGCGGCCAAGGACATCGACGAAACCAAATGGCCGGGCGTGACCCTGCTCAAGGCCAAGATGAACGCCGACCTGCTGACCGACGACCTCAAGAAGGGCCGCGCCAGCAACCAGAGCTTCTGGCTCATGGGCCAACCGGACGTGGAAGTGCACAAGCTGCCCTCACCCCAGCCCTCTCCCGGAGGGAGAGGGGGCGAAAGGTACGTGGTGGAAGTGCATGGCTTCGACTACTTCGACACCGCCAAGGGCGAGCTGGTCTCCGGCGGCAAGGGCAAGATCGCCATGTGGCTGCTGGATACCGACTACGACGAGCGCTCGCTGTTCCCGCGCCAGGTATTCTTCCCCATGGCCGGCAAGGGCGAGGGCTGGGAGAAACTCAAGAAGAACATCCGCGCCGAATTGAACGAAGCGCTGCTGGATAAATTCCACGGCACCAAGTCGCTGCCGTTCGAGGCCGGAGAGAACAACAAAGTAGCGGTGAAGATTGTGGATGATCGGGGGATTGAGTCGTTGAAGATTATCCCATTGCCAATGGAGTGACAGCAGGATGAACTTTGATGAGCTGACGGATGCGGAACTGGACGAACTCAGATCGATGCAGAAACTCGTTACGAACCCGCAAGCGCGATGGAAAGATAAGCCTGGCCACCGCCAGAGAAACTATATTCTGGAGGGTGGTCGATACCAGTTTGAGATTTATCAGCGCCAAAACACAGCTGATGCATGGGATTTTTCATGCGGCCTAGCGGTCATCAAGCCCGATGGTACAAGGCTGACACTGTGCCGTTTCAATGGTGGTAGTCATGTGCATCGGGAGATCAGATTCCGCTGTCATGTGCACAAGGCAACGGCGACAGCAATCCGAAGTGGGCGCAAGGCGGAGGACCATGCGGACGAAACCGACCGCTATCGAACACTGAACGGGGCGTTGTATTGTCTCGCAAGCGATTGTGCCATATCCGGTTTGCGCGACATGCAGGCCGATGAACCAGATATGTTCGACCGGAATTAGGAGCTGGCCATGCTGAGAATCGATGAAAAGCTGTTATGTGCTCAGTTGTGCGCGAATGTGTCGGTCATTACACGTCCCGATCAGGTGGTGATGCTGGATACACCGTTCCATTTTCCGGATGGCGATCATTACCCAATCTATCTTGAGGAGACGGGGACAGGTGGAGTCCGTTTGAGAGATGGTGGTCATACCTTGATGCACCTGAGTTATGAGAATGATATCGACAAGTATTTCGAAGGTACTCGCCAGATGTTGTTGGAGCAGGTGCTGTCGCATGAACAGGTCGCATATGATCGCGAGCGTGGCGAGTTTTATCTGGATACCAGTCTTGAGCATCTGGCGGATGGCGTCTTCAGGTTGGGGCAGGCGCTGACACGCATTTACGATCTCACTTTTCTCAACCGTTCGCATGTTGCTTCAACCTTCTACGATGATTTGCAGGAGCAGATAAAAGCCATTGTGCCGGAAGATCGCATCAAGCGAGATTATGTTGTTGAAGGTATACCGGATGCCGAGAACTATCTGGTGGATTTCTGTATTGAAACAAACAGAGGTGTGCCACTGTTTCTGTACGGGATACCAAATCGAGACAAGGCGAGATTGGCGACCATATTTCTTCAGTATCTCAATCAGCAGGATGTCAAATATGACTCCTTGTTGGTTTTTGAGAACCAACAGGAGATTCCGCGACCGGACCTGGCAAGACTTTCGAATGTGGGTGGGGAAATGATTGCGTCGCTGAATGCTGAGAACGATTTCCGCAGGAAGTTGCAAAAGAAAGTGGCATGACGGTACCCAAGTCGCTCATCATCAACTCCCCCTATGAATCCCCAACTCAACACTGGGAACAGGCGCGAGACGGCACGCTGAAACTGGTCGAAGATCGACGCCCGGCGGGCTACGAAATCTTCGACGTACGCAACAATACGAGGCGCACGGAGCCGCTGACGCTGGTCAACACTATCCGTGTGCGTGTGGACGAATGGCGTGAGGCCGGCTATCCCGGCGTCACCAGTGTCACCCAACGGTTGCTGGAACACTGGCATGACCAGAGCGCGCGTGACTATCCGTTTTACTTCTGCCAGCTCGAAGCCGTCGAGACGCTGATCTGGTGGGCGGAAGCCGCGCCGGAGTACAAGCAGGGCGTATTCGTGCCGGGTGATGGCGGCGCCTGGGAGCGTTTGTGCAACAAGATGGCGACCGGCACGGGTAAGACCACGGTGATGGCGATGATCATTACCTGGCAGGTGATCAATGCGCTGACTTATCCCAAACGCAACAAGGATTTCTCGCGTGCCATCTTCATTGTGGCCCCCGGTCTGACGGTGAAGGAACGCCTGCGGGTGTTGTACCCCGGTGAGCCGGACAACTACTACGATGCCTTCGGCCTGTGCCCGTCGGAGGCGTTGCGCCAGAAACTCAATCAGATGGTATTGCTGGTGGAGAACTGGCACACATTGATGCCCCTCAAGCAGACGGATCGCTCGGTGGTGAAGAAGGGCGCGGAAAGCGATACCGCCTTCGCTCGGCGCGTGCTCGGTAAACTGGCCGACCTCAAGGATATCGTGGTCATCAACGACGAGGCGCACCACGCCTATCGTATTCCCGCCGAAGTGAAGATCAGCAAGGCGCAGGCGGCCGAGCAGGGTATTGATCTCGATGAGGCGACGCGCTGGATCGAGGGGCTGGACCGGATTCACAAGACACAGCGCATCCAGCGTTGCTTCGATCTGTCGGCGACACCCTTCGCGCCGACCGGCAAGGCCAGCACCGAGGCGGGCCTGTTCGACTGGATCGTGTCGGATTTCGGTTTGAATGACGCCATCGAGGCGGGGCTGGTGAAGACGCCGCGCGTGGTGGTTCGCGATGGCGCCCTCGCCAATGCCCAGACCTACCGGCCCAAGCTGTATCACATTTACCGCGAAGCCGATGTTGCGGAAGATTTGAACCGCAGGGCGGAGCCGCACGAAGCGTTGCCAAAGTTGGTGCAGGATGCCTACACCCTGTTGGGCGCAGACTGGCGAGAGACATTGAATCAATGGCAGGACGCCGGACACAATTCGCCGCCGGTCATGCTCACTGTGTGCAACCGTACGGAGACCGCAGCCCGAATCGAGCGCTACTTCAGCAAGGGTGACGCACACTGGCCGGAGCTGCACGCCCCGGCGCGCACTCTGCGCGTGGATTCGAGAGTGCTGGAAAAGGCCGAAATAGGCGAGACGGCCGGTAGCGACAAGGACTACGAGGCCACCCTGCGCGCCATTGTCGATGCTGCGGCGATCCCGGATACCCGCAAACAAAGACTGCGGGAGATGAAGAAGGAGGAGCTGCTGCGCGAAATCGTCGATAACGTCGGAAAGCGCGGCGCAGCCGGTCAGGATTTGCAAAATGTGATCTCGGTGGCGATGCTCTCCGAGGGCTGGGATGCCAAGAACGTCACCCATATCATGGGGCTGCGCGCGTTCACCAGCCAGTTGTTGTGTGAGCAGGTGATCGGTCGTGGCCTGCGCCGTGTCGGTTACGACAAGGACGAGAACGGCCTGTTCAAGCCCGAGTACGTCAATGTGTTCGGCGTACCCTTGTCGATTTTTCAGGATGTCGGTGCGGGCGGTGAGGCGCCGCCGCCACCCAAGCCCAGCACCCAGATCGAAACCCTGCCGGAGCGCAATGCCCTGGAAATCCGCTGGCCGAATGTGTTGCGGGTGGATTCGATCGTACAACCCACATTGGTCATTGACTGGGCGCATGTGGATGTTTTGACACTCGATCCGGCCCACACGCCGGTCAGTGCCGAACTTGCGCCAGCCCTGGGCGGCGCCACGGACCTGAGCAAGGTCAAGATGATTGACCTTGAAAAATTGCCGGAGGAATTTCGTTTGCAGCGGCTGGTGTTCCAAGCCGCGCGCAAGGCTTTCGATGGTCTTGCCGGAAGGTTCAGGGGACAACCTGAGTTTCTGGCGTTTCAATTGATCAGGTTGATCGAGCAATTTCTTGCGTCCGACCGGCTACACATCACAACGGATTACCACTCGGAGCCGCTACGTCAGCGCATTCTGATTGCGCTCAATCTCGATTTGGTGGTGCAGCATCTGATGCGTTACATCGATGAGCAGAATCTCGAACGGCTGGAGCCGGTGTTCGATGAGGATATGCCGTTAGGCTCCACCGCATATATGCGCACGTGGTACACCACCAAGCCCTGCAGACCAACGGTCAAATCACAGATCAGCCATGTCGTGGTGGATAGTACCTGGGAGCAGTACACAGCAGATGTCCTGGAGCAAAACCCGCAAGTGGTGTCATATGCCAAGAATGATCATCTTGGATTCCAGATGCATTACCTATGGAATGGTTCCAAACGTCGGTTTGTGCCGGATTTTCTTATCCGGCTGGCCAACGGTAAGACACTGGTGCTGGAGGTGAAAGGTGAGGACAGTGAGCAGAACCGTTCCAAACGCGCGGCTTTGGATGTTTGGGTCCAGTCCATAAACGGCAATGGCGGATTTGGCCTGTGGTTACATGATGTTGCCTTTGAGCCTGCACAGGTGCACGACATTATTGCGCGTCACGCACAATTCTAAATATGTACCAAGTTGTTTCTCGTGCGTCAGTCTTTTGCCCAAAATCGCTCAATTTGTTGGTGTGGATGTTTGCCGCGCCTGCTTGCGTGCGATAGCAATAATCTCTGACTGGCCAAAGCGGTTTGATCCGCTACAATGGCTGCATTAGCGTTTTCTTAAATACAGGCTTACTTACAGGAGACAACCATGTACGGATTCAGCGTCACAGTCCCCGGCCGTTTCGACGAGGTGGTGGCCAAGGTCACCGAGGCACTCAAGCCCGAAGGTTTCGGCGTGCTCACCGAGATCGACGTCAAGGCCACGCTCAAGAAGAAGATCGACGTGGAGCGCAAGCCTTACATCATCCTCGGCGCCTGCAACCCGGTGCTGGCCAATCAGGCCATCAACGCCGAGCCGGACATCGGCCTGCTGTTGCCCTGCAACGTGGTGGTGCGCGAGGAAGACAACGGCTCCATCACCGTCGCCTTCATGGACCCGGAGGCGGTGCTGCAACTCGTCAAGCGCCCCGAAATCGCGGCCCTGGCCCACGAAGTGAAGGCCAAGCTGCTGCGCGTGCGCGACGCGCTGGCCAAATAATTATCGAGGGGCGAACCATGCCGGAAACCATCACCCGCTATTACGTGCAGGGTATGAAATGCGGCGGCTGCATCGCCGCGGCCAACAAGGCCTTGGCTGAGGTTCTGGGCTTCGAGAGCGCCGAGTTCGATTTGAAAGCCGGCGAGGCGGTGGTGCATGGCGACGTGGATCCGCAGGCCGTGTGCCAAGCGCTCACGCAGGCGGGGTATCCGGCGGTGGTGAAGAGCCAGTAGCCTGGGTTAGCCGCGCAGCGGCGTAACCCGGGAATGCCGAGAGGTTGCGAAGCGGGACCCGGGTTTCGCAAATAACGCTTAACCATCAGGCTACGGTCTGACTTCCCGTGCGCATGGCGCACGCTACAAAACCCCAATCCCGCAGTGCGTAGGATGCGCTTCGCGCTTCAACGCATCCTACATCTGTAGTTAGCCCGCCAACACGCTGGTCTCGCGCAGGCCGGTCCTCACGGTTTCAAGGATTTGTGGAACGTCTGCCTCGTCCAGGCCGAGGCGATCGGCGAAAGGCATGTCGGCAACCAAGGCGCCGTCGTCGTTTTTGAGGCTCAGGCCCAAGCGGCGCGTGAGGCGATTGGCGACGTGCACCAGCACCAACTCCTGCGTCAGGCTGGGGGCCTGGTCCGGGTGATCGTGGTAGAGCGCGATGGTCTGGATGTCGTTGGGGAAACCCCAGCGCGAGAGCAGCAGGGCGCCGAATTTTTCGTGCAGTTTATTCAGGGCGTCTTCCACCATCGCGATGTCTTCGATGGGTTCCTTCTTGGCCAGTTCTTCCATGATCTGCAACACCAGCATCATGCCGATGTCGTGCAGCAGGCCCATGAAAAACAGGTCTTCGCTATGCGGCCAGCCCAGATGTTTGGCGACGAGGCGCGCGCAGATGGCGGTAGCCAGGGAATGCTCGCGCAGTTTGGTGAGGAGACCGCCGAAGCGGCGTTCTTCCGCATTGAACAAGCCCGCGTTGGAAAACACCCACAGATAGTTGACGGTCTCCTTGAGGCCCAGGCGGCCGATGGCCTCCTCCAGCGAGATGATCTTTTTCGTTCCCCGGTACATGGCGGTGTTGGCGATGGCGATCAGGCGCGCCGCGATGATGGGATCGTCGCGGATGATGCGGGCGATCTCGTGCAGGCCGGCGTCTTTCTCTTCGATGAGTTTGCTGACCTGATTGGCCAGGTTGGACATGGTGGGGAATTGGAAGGTGTCCTGCTTGAGCCTGGCGGCGATTTCTTCGACGATTTTGCGCGGCTTGGGCGCTGCCTCGGCGCTTTCGCCGGGCGCGGCGTCGAATTCGATATCCTGGCTCAACAGCATTTGAATTTTTTCGATGAGCTTGGCCCGGTCGAATGGCTTGTGCACATAGTTGGTGATGCCCGCCTTGATGGCCTGCACCACGCTGTCCTTATCCGCGCGGGCGGTGAGCATGATGAAGGGGATGGCCGCGAGGCGAGGATCTTGTTCCATGTCTAACCGCAACTGCGCGCCGGTCTTCACCGGCATGTTCCAGTCCGAGATCACCAGGTCGAAGGTTTTTTTCTGCAACAGATCCCAGGCCTCGCCGCCGTTGCCGGCCATATCCAGCTCGCAGGGAATGTTGCCGCCGACGATGGTCTTCAACGCCAGTGCGATGGCGTAGTCGTCTTCGGCGATGAGGATGCGTTTCGGAGCGGCCATTTCGAGTTACGCCTGATCTTTCAACGCGTCCGTGAGTTGTTCTTGGGTGAGCAGGCCTTTCTCCACGAGAATCTCGCCTAGCTTTTTCTTTTGTTCGCGCATCTCGGGCAACAGCAGGTGGAAGGTGGAACCTTCGCCCAAGCGGCTCTCCACCCAGATCTTGCCGTGATAATGGCGGACGATCTGCTGGCAGATGGTGAGGCCGAGGCCCGTGCCGCGCTGCTCGCG
>Ga0299912_10002718_pt1 | contig 14509 bp, 10 predicted proteins | sample RVTome_2_FD_207667 | JGI IMG/M metagenome (GOLD analysis project Ga0299912, IMG submission 207667) | Soil microbial communities from uranium-contaminated site in the Upper Colorado River Basin, Wyoming, United States - RVT95D214 (version 2) ...
CCTGGACGGCCCTGAGCCGGAGACCCTTGACCTGGCTCTTTACGAAGAGGGCAAAGCCTCCAGCACCATGAAGCTCAACGTCTGGCACCTGATGGAAAGGCACCTCGGCTTTCTGAATGACCAGAACATCGGCGTGCACATGTTTCTGGGCTTTGACGGCTCTCGTAACGACGGGCCTGCCTGGGAGAAACTCAGTGACTCTGAAAAGGAGTTTTATGTACGATATGTCGTTGCGCGAATTGGGCCCTATGCCAACATAGCTGGCTGGAATTTTGTCTGGGAGGTCGAGGGCGATCGCGAAACCCATGAACTGGGCCTGGCACGCCTGCTCCGGAAATATGACATCTTTGAGCATCTGCGTACGTACGAGGATGAATGCCCGCGTGACAACGAGTATAATCGCCCGGAGTATACCTTTGCAGCAATCGAAAACCATGAAATCGCGGCCTATTCCAAGGAGTTGGAGCGGACCTACTGGAAAGAGCCCTGGACCCACCATATGGCTGTGATTCAAGGCTACCAGGGTAAACCGGTTTATATGTCTGAAGGCAATGCCCTGTGGCGTCGCTACTGGCACGAAAAGGCCGGCGCTACACAAGACGACCTGCGTCGTTCGGCCTGGGCCTGTGCTGTGGGCGGTGCTTCCTTCAACTGGAACGGCCATCTCAAGGAATACGAACTCTACGCCGACGGCCCTATTGGTCTGCCCTTCAACAAGGCCAATTCTTATACTGCCTCGGAAAAATATGTGGATATCGTGGCCCAGGTCATGAACAATGAGGTGGCCTTCTACCGGATGACACCCCATGACGAATTGCTCAGGCAGCATGACGCCATGCGAGTTTGGGCACTGGCTGAAACAGGCCAACAATACCTCGTTTTTGCCAGTCACGGTGAGCCTTTCGCCATTAATCTGGCCAAAGGCTCCTATCAAAGCAATGTCTGGATCGATACAAAGACCGGTATGAAAACACCAGTCAATCCTGTACTTATACAGACAGATGATGCTGCCCCAGTCTTATTCACACCTCCATCACGAGACACAGACTGGGTGTTAATCCTTCGACTGAGTAAAGTGATAAGAAAGTAATAGTGATTGATCGCTTACACCGTTTCCGTGCTAATCTGCATTGGTGTTCGCCGTGGGCTCAGGGGATTATCAATTTGTATCGATGCTACCCCAATAAAATTTACTATTTATTATTTACTATTGACTATTTTTATACCTTTTTCCGTTCATCGATTATCAATTGTGGCCTCAGTCCCTCCTTTTGCCTAAGAATTCTACAATTTTCAAAAACCTCATAATTTCCTTGACATTTCCCGTTAAGTCCGGTATAAGATGACCATATTCAAGGAGAAGGGGTGAGAAAGTTTTCTCCTACCAAGCTTTCCCCCCACAATAACTGGTTTAATTCAACCAAGGCAAGGACGGAAAAGGGTTGGTTCGTGCGCCCATATAACGAAAATTCGGGCAGAAAATGGGTTTTGCCACGAAAAAGCACAAAAAGCTGCCAATTGAAAAGGAGAAATGAAAGATGAAACCTCACAGAAAATCACAAAATTCAATGATTTTGTTCGGAGCGCCAACTACAACACTTGTGGCAGCTATAATGGTCTGCCTTATGCTTAGTGCGACGTCTGTGCTGGCGATGCCGGTGCGAGCTGCAGTGGTTCGCTCGCAGGGGACCCATAGTCCCGATACGACGATATGGCGAGAGATGAATACTGGCTGGAGTGACTTCGGCAATGTGCCTGTCGAGATTGACTATACAAGCCTTAGTGGTGACAATCTGACTCTCCAGCAGATAGAGGCCACCAATGCAGATGTGCTGATTCTCAGCGTGCCAGGATCATATTTTACATATACAGACGTGGAAATCGATGCTATCATCGACTACGTTGAAGCTGGTCATGGCATCATCCTTACCTACTTTAGTTCTGATGGGAACAAGGGACGTTTGGCACCTCTATTGGGCTTGAGCGAGTCGATCTCGTTTGGGACGAACACTTTCCTTGGCGGAATTCAGTTCGACCTGCTGGATCCAGAGCATCCCTTATTTGTTGGAGTGAGTGAACCATACAGCACAGGGGTTCCATATATGGCATGGCCCGGGCCTGATGGCACCACGTGGCCTCTCACAACAGGTCAAGCTGTCGCAGAAACTTGGTCGCTGGCTGGTCCTGTTTTGAGGCATGGGATGATCGTGGCGAACGAAGGCGACACGTATCGCGGATTGTATTTCCCGCACTACATCGAGGACAAAGAAGCTGGGAGTAATCAGCAAGACATGCAGGTTTTCTACAACGGTTTACTATGGACAGCGGTTCCTGAGCCGGGGACGGTTTTGCTAGTCGGATTGGGTGGGTTGGCAATATTAAGAAAACGCAGGGCTTAGTAATTGACTATTGATTATTGACTATTGACGCCGTTAGAAAACCCTGCCTTTTCGGCGGGTTAAAAATATTACAGTGAGAGTGGGGTTTAAAGACCCGCCCAAGATTCCTAACGTCGTTTACTATTGTGATATTGCTTCCCTTCGACTGTGCTCAGATAAAAACCTGCGGACTTCGGCAAGCTCAGTCGAGCCATGAACCCGCAGGCTAAATGGAATCAATCATCAAAAACTATTGTTAAAAACATCTCAAAATCATTTCTGTATTTCTTGACTTTTTAGCCATTTGGAATTACTTTATTAGCTGTAAAATTTGGGCCTATATTTGGCCAAGGACAGCAAAAAATATGAAAAAAACTCAACCATTTCAGGAAAATATCGAGGATATGCGGATTCTCGACGAGCTGAAGACCTCATACCTCAACTATGCGATGAGCGTGATTGTCTCGCGTGCCCTGCCGGACGTCCGGGACGGACTGAAACCCTCGCAAAGACGGATTCTGGTGGCTATGAACGATTTGAATCTCGGCCCGCGAAGCAAACACCGCAAATGCGCGAAAATCGTCGGCGATACCAGCGGCAACTACCACCCGCACGGCGACCAGGCGACCTACGGAACGTTGGTGCGTCTGGGCCAGGACTGGAATATGCGCTATCCTCTGATTGACCCGCAGGGCAACTTCGGCAGTATCGATGCGGACCCGCCGGCAGCCATGCGATATACCGAGGCACGAATGGCAGCACCGGCTACGGATATGCTCGAAGATATTGACTACGATACGGTTGATTTTGTGCCGAACTACGATGAGACACGGATGGAGCCGACAGTTCTGCCTTCGAAGTTTCCGAATCTTTTGGTCAACGGCTCAACAGGCATTGCCGTCGGAATGGCTACCAATATCCCGCCACACAATATTGCAGAGGTCTGCGACGCCCTACTTCTGCTTATTAACGACCCCAAATGCGGCTTCAAGGATATTATGAAGTGCCTGCCCGGGCCGGACTTTCCAACAGGCGGAATCATCTGCGGCAAAAAAGGTATTCTAAATGCCTATACCAAAGGTAAAGGTCATCTGACAGTTCGAAGCAAGGTAGATATCGAAACCAGCAAAAAAGGACGGCAGATAATAGTCATAACCGAGATACCCTATATGGTCGTTAAGACCGCTATCGTCTCCAAGATAGCAGAATGTGTTCATAAGGGGACAATCGTCGAAATCGCCGACGTCAGAGACGAATCAGACCGTCATGGACTACGAATCGTTGTTGACCTGAAAAAAGACGCCGATGCTGAAGTCGCGTTGAACAAACTGTTCCGTTACGCTTCTCTGCAAAGCACCTTTGCCATCGCCAATATCGCTCTGGTCAATAACAAACCCGAAACACTCAATATCAAGCAGATGCTCACTTGCTTCCTTGACCACCGCAAGACCGTCGTTCGCAGGCGAAGCATATACCTGTTAATAAGATGCAGAAACAGAGCCCATATTCTGGAAGGGCTTATCTTGGCTGTTAGCGACATTGATGAAATCATTGAGCTGATAAAAAAGTCACCCGATACACCAACAGCAAAGCTGAACCTGATGAAAAAGCCGTTGAAATTAGCTGAGTCGGCTACGCTGAAGAAAATTCTGCCCAAGGCCTTCGTCAAGGAAAAAAGCAAAGACAAACATTTCCTGACCGGTCCGCAGGCCGATGCGATTTTAACAATGCAACTGCAAAGACTGACCGGCCTGGAAATGGAAAAACTGGCCAAAGAATACGCAGACATTACCGAGCAAATTGAAGGTTATGAAGCAATACTGGCCAACGAAAATATTCTGATGGATGTCATACGCGAAGATATCCACGAAATAAAGGAAAAATACGGCGACAAAAGGCAGACGCAAATCACTGCCGAAGTTGAGCAGCTGGATGTAGAAGATTTGATTGCCGAAGAGGAAGTTATCGTTACCGTCAGTCACGACGGATATGTAAAACGAATGCCGATTGACACCTACCGCAAACAGGGTCGCGGCGGCAGAGGAATAATCGGCTCGGATACAAAAGAGGGTGACTTCATAAAACACCTGTTTGTCGCCTCTACGCACGATTACCTGCTTATATTTACTAATCGAGGCAGATGCTACTGGCTGAGGGTCTATGACGTCCCCAGTATGTCAAGACAGAGCAAGGGCAGAAATATCGTCAACCTGCTCAACCTCGCAAATCAACAGATAGCGTCGATAATAAATGTCAGCAGTTTTATCGACGAAGACGAGAAGGCACAGCGACAACTCGTTATGGCAACCAGAAACGGCATTGTAAAAAAGACGAAACTGCTGGCTTACAGCAACCCGAGGGCAACAGGCGTCATCGCAATCAAGCTCGACCCCAACGATGATTTGATTGGTGTTGCGCTTACCACAGGAAGCAACCATATTATGCTCGGAACACGTGACGGGATGACGATACGCTTTGATGAAAGTAACGTTCGCTCGATGGGCCGCGCCTCGCGGGGCGTTAAAGGCATCAAACTTCGCTCTGGAGACGCTGTAGTCGGTATGGTGATTGTAGAGGAAAAAGCGGCCCTATTTACGGTCTGCGAAAACGGATATGGCAAGCGAACGGGTTTTGAAAATTACCGGCCTCAGAGCCGGGGTGGAGTGGGGCTTAAAAATATAAAAACAACCGCTCGCAATGGCAAGGTAGTTGCTCTTGAAGCAGTTCAGAGCAATGATGACTTAATGTTAATAACCGCCAATGGGATGATTATCCGAACGGGTCTTGATGAGATACGCTCGATTGGCAGAAACACACAGGGCGTCCGCTTAATCAAGCTTAAAGCCGACGATAAGCTCGTCGCAGCCGAAAAAATTATTGGTGAACCGGATAAAATCAGGACGAAAGAAAATTCCGATAATAATCAAACTCAAGCCCTGAAATCTGAAGCGGAAGCCGAATCAAAGCCGAAAGCCCAACCGGAGGCGCAAGCAAAATCAAAACCTAAAACCAAACCCAAAACTAAATCTAAAACGAAAGTTAAACCAAAGAAAAAGATTCGCAAATCGAAATAGCCCCGCACCAATTGTCTCTCATCGAGAGATATGTTCGTTCACTTTGCTTGCTGTGTCCCGTCTTGAGTTCAATTGGTGCAGGGCCGGTATAAGCTCAAATGGCTAAAAGTAATACAAACACGAAGAAAAAAAACGAGCTAATATATGTCATCGCCGGCGAAGATGAATCTCTGGTCAATTTCTATTGTCAGCAGCTACTTGATAAGCTCATAGAGCCATCGCAAAGAGCAACCGGATTATTTGACGCCGACCCAAACCAGGTTTCGATTTCCGAGATTCTGGATGAGCTGAGAACGATACCTTTTTTGACGGACAGGCGAATTGTTCTTGTAAGATGGGCAGACAAATTCATTTCCAACAACCGCGAATTTCTGGAGAGGTACTTCGATAATCCCTGCCCTACCGGGATATTGATTCTGACGGTTAATAAATGGGATGAGCGGACGAAATTAGCCAAGAAGCTTCCCGATAGCGGTAAACTCATTACGGCAACACAACCTAAAGGACGGCAATTACAGAGCCGCTTGATTGATTATGCTCAGCAAGCGTATGGAAAGAAATTAACTCAAGATGCAGCTGAAATACTGGTTGAGTTTGCAGGTGATGAACTGCCAAGACTGTTCAGCGAAGTTGATAAACTGGCGATATTCGCAGATGCCGAAAAAGTTATCGACGTGCAACATATAGAGTCGTTGATTGGGCATAATCGCATATACGGCGCCTTTGCGGTGATAGATGCCTGTTTAGCCAGCAACGTCGCACAAGCAATGGAGCGGCTAAGAAATATGTTCGCAGAGGATAAGTCTGCTGAGTACACCATCGTCGGCGCTTTTGCGTTCCATCTGCGCAGGATGTTCGGCGCCAAGGCATTACTCGAAAAGGGACTTAGCGCTTCTGATATTGTGGAGAGATTGCGAATCCGGGGCAATAGAGACGGTTTTTTTTCGCAGGTTCGCAAGATGAGCTTAAAACAGATTGGCTCTGCAATACAAAGATTAGCAGAGATTGACTATGCGATAAAGACCGGCCAGACAAAGGCAGAGGTGGTGATAGAGCAATTGGTGCTAAAACTCGCCTTCAAGTAAAAATATACAAATAAATTAAATTTAAAAAGATTTTTAAAAGTGCACTCGAGTAGGATTAAAATATTAGCAATTTCGATGGCATTTACTTTCAGCTTTGTGCTTCTTGTAATCCATTCATTAGCCACCCTATTTGAATTGAGGATATTTCCGCACTTTCTGTTTGAAACGAGTATGTTTGGGTCATTTTACTTCGCTGTGTGGACCATTGTCGGTGCATTGTATTGGAAACTTGGCAAGTCAATGCTAATAATACCGTGCATATTACTATCCATGATGGCATTTGTTCATTTTATGCAGTGGCGCATACATTTCTGGATAAGCTGCTATTGGCTTCGCCCCGATTCGATGCATACGTGGCTTCTTCCTTATACGTTGTGTGAGTCCCTAATCCTCAGTTTTGTTAGCATTATAAGTATTTGGATATTCTACTGGGTCGTATCTAAAAATAGATAAAGAGACTCTCGCCTTCATCCTAATTTAATTTCATTTTGCCTAATTTGGAGATTCGGTGTATCCCAAAGTGGAGGTTTTGCTGTATATTTTTCCACAGACACCTTTGAGGTTCGAAACCCTCCTACCACAAGGTAAACGGCTTCAATGGAGAGGGCGGGATTCGAACCCGCGGTACCCTAAAAGGGTACACCGGTTTTCGAAACCGGCTCCTTAAGCCGCTCGGACACCTCTCCAAAACATTTAATATTGACTATTTTCTATTTACTATTGTTTGTTACTCCTGATGTTTCTATCCAGTATAGCAACATAAAGAAGAGGTTGCAATTGGAATCCTTTGCAGGCGGATATTACGCTAAATAAAGCGGGGCAATATTCAATAATTGACGAAGTGTTTGTCGATAAGATAATAATCGGCCGTCATTCATTGAAATAACAGGATTGCTATCAAGGATTTCAGGGGACAAGAAATGTATGTCATACCAGCAATAGATTTGAGAGATGGTCAATGTGTGCGGCTTATCCAGGGGGAATTTCATCGACAAATAACCTATCGAGACGACCCTATAAAGCAGGCGAAGGAATTTGGCTCAGCCGGAGCAGAGTGGCTGCATATTGTCGATTTGGACGGAGCCAAGGTCGGCAGGCCAATAAATACAGACGTAATAACAGCCATAGCAAAACTCGGACAATTCAAAATCGAGGTTGGCGGCGGACTGCGGGATGAAGCTTCCATAAAAAAACTGCTCGATATGGGCATCGAAAGAGCAATAATCGGCACGAAAGCCGTCAGTGACTTCGAGTGGTTCAGCGAGATGGTCAGCAAGTTCAGCGGCAAGATTGTGCTGGGGCTCGATGCAAAAGGTTCGAGGGTGGCAACACACGGCTGGACGCAAGATAGTCCCCAATATCTGCTGGAGTTTGCAACAAAAGCAGCGAAGTTACCTTTGGCGGCAATAATATACACCGATATAACCAAAGACGGTATGATGACAGGGCCAAACTTCGAAAGAACAAAGGCACTTGTGCAGGCAGTGAAAGTGCCGGTTATTGCATCTGGAGGGGTAACAAAAATAAGCGATATTACAAAGCTTGCTGAATTGGGCGTTGAGGCGGCAATAATCGGCCGGGCTTTATATGAAGGCACACTAAAACTCTCCGATGCTATAAACGCAGCTGCGAGTTCAACCCATTAGTCATAGATTCACCCATCCCGGATAATTCGTCATTCATTCAAATAGCACTCAGAAGGACCTATTATTGATTTCTCTAAGCCCTTATCAAATATGAACTTCCGAACGCTGGCGCAGAGATGGCATTTATTTGCATAGCCCTTTACTTTTTTATAACCCCCCTGCTTTCTTGCCCCTGCCTTCGCAGGGGTGAACTTGTCCCCGCGGAAGCGGGGAGCAAGAAGGGGGGCTACCTCCAGCAGCCCTGATGGGCCCTGCTCGAACAGTATGTTGATAAATTCACTTTGTGCCGGATGAAACTGTTTCCATATTTCCTCAAGTGGCCTATTGTTTACATTCCCGATAATAATGCCGCTGCAGGTGCCGCTAAAGACGTTGCCGAACGGGTCGATATGCACACCTTTGGCACCCAGAAAATCTAATTTGCAATTCATCGAGGACAGTGCCTCTGCCGGGATTGATGCGACAAGGTCGGCCAAACGGCCAGCAGCCCGGCCGGTAAACCGACAGGGATATTCGTTTATTGCTCTAATATATTGCTGCTTCAGCTCGTCGTTTGAAAGCCCTTTCATTTTGACAGGGTTTTCTAAATACTTTCTCCAGCGGACTAACACACGGTCAGACCCTAAGATATCTGATGCTATGTCTGCTAATAGCCAAACTGGTTCTATATCAACATATTCCTGGTGAAAGGGGTCGGTGCTGATTTTAAGCCGGTGCATACCGAGCTTATCGAGAGTTTTTATCCGCTGTCTTACAATTTTTTCGCTGATGGCCCAGAACCCATTTGTCTCTATCACATCAACTTCGCCGAGTTTGTGTCTTTTTGCCTGCTCCAGGATTTGCTGCAGATGTTCCCAATACAGAAATGGTTCACCACCTGTGATATGGATTTTAGCAGTATCACCGGAAATTTCTTTTAGTGATTGCCAGGCACTTATAGCGGTATCTACGGGCATAAGCCCACCTTTTTTAGGACCGCAGTTGTAATAGCAAAATTCGCAGCTGCAGTTGCATTTGTATGTTAAAAGCAGCCCTGCCGAACGCCACAATTTCAGCTTTGGTTCATCGCGATTGACTTGGCTGTTATAAATGTTCTCTGAGAGTTTATACATTACTTCTTCTTCGTACCATTGATACCCATCAATAAACCCCGTCTTTCACGTGGGGTGTTTTTTAAGATGAACTTGAATCACCGTAATATCAGCCGGGGTTATACCGCTTATGCGGCTTGCTTGGCCGAGGGTGCTGGGCCTAAAAAGCGATAGTTTTTCTTTCGCCTCTGCTCGAAGATGCGTAATTGTGTTGTAATCCAAATCGAGCGGGAGCTTTTTATTCTCCAAACTCTGTAAACCAGCCACGAGGCGCTGCTGTTTAGCTAGATAACCTTCGTATTTTGCGTCGATGATTGCGGCCTGCAAAACATCTTCAGCCAGGTTCATATTTCTGATTTCAGGATTCTGAGCCAGCGTTTTTACAACAGCGCTATCCGGCTGTCGAAGCTGCTGCCACAGACTCAGGCCATCTGAGCAAGTGCTTGTCAGATAACTTTTGAATTTATTGATGCCATCCAGCTTTTTTTGGAATTTTGTCCATCGCTTTTGGTCAACCAGCCCGACCGATTTGCCGATTTGCGTCAGTCTTCTATCTGCATTATCGGCTCGCAGAGACAACCGATACTCGGCTCGTGAGGTGAACATTCGATAGGGTTCGTCAATACCCTTCGTTAGTAAATCATCTATCATTACGCCGATATATGCCTGGTCTCGGCCGAGGACGATTGGGTCTTTATTCTGCAGCTTTCTTGCTGCGTTGATACCAGCAATAATGCCCTGCCCTGCCGCTTCTTCATATCCGCTGGTGCCGTTTATCTGCCCTGCCAGAAACAGCCCGGATATCTTTTTGGTTTCCAAACTGGGCATTAGCTGAATCGGCGGACAATAGTCATACTCAATTGCATAGCCATAATGAACGATGCGTGCATTTTCAGTGCCGGGTAATAATTTCAACATCTGCTGCTGCACATCTTTGGGTAAGGAAGTGCTTATACCATTACAGTAGATAGTGGTTTGTTCCTCGTCCTCCGGTTCCAGAAATACTTGATGTCGTTTTTTGTCAGCGAAACGCACGATTTTTGTCTCGATACTCGGGCAATACCGTGGTCCGATGGAAGTAATCTGGCCTGTATAAAGCGGTGCACGATGTAGATTGTCGCGGATTAGCTGGTGGATTTGCTGGTTAGTGTAGGTTATCCAGCAAGGAATCTGTGGGCGGTTTATTTTCTCTGTGATAAAAGAAAAAGGGACGGGCTTTTCATCACCATATTGAATTTCGAGATTATGCAGGTCAACGGTTTTGGCATCTAATCTTGGCGGCGTGCCGGTTTTCAGTCTTTTCAGTTCTAATCCGATGTGCTCGAGACTTTGTGAAAGCTCACAGGCAGCCGGTTCATCAAGCCGACCGCCGGCAAACTGCTCTGTTCCAACGTGCATCAGGCCACGAAGAAATGTCCCTGTGGTCAAAACTATTACCTGGGCATTATATACTGCTCCGTTCTGGCAGCGCACTGCTCGCACTTTACCCGCCATCCGTGTGGCGGGTTTGTTTTTCTCGACGATAACTTCTGTGGCTATTGCTTCAATGATGGTCAAATTTTCGGTTTGCTCAAGCTGCGTGCGGATGAAATCTTTATACTTATATTTATCTGCCTGCGCCCTCGGTGATTGCACGGCCGGACCTTTAGAGCGATTCAGCATTCGAAATTGGATGCCCGTGGCGTCAATCGCCAGAGCCATCAGCCCGCCCAGCGCATCAACCTCGCGCACAATCTGTCCCTTGGCAAGCCCACCGATAGCAGGATTACAGCTCATCTTGGCTATGGTGTCGCGGCTTATAGTTATAAGTGCTGTTTTGGCACCGATTTTAGCAGCAGCGAAAGCGGCCTCGACACCGGCGTGACCGCCGCCGATAACTATACAGTCGAAATGGTTGTCTTTCATTCTGTTAGGCATATTCAGCACTATAATGCTATTTAATAGCAGGTTTTGCTATAATATAAAATCCGAAGCACTAAATCCTAAATACGAAACAAATTCGAAATTTAAAATCCAAATGTTCGAAACAGTTAACAACGTCAGAATGCCATAGTTTTGAAAATTTGAATTTTGGTCATTTGATATTTTTTAGGATTTCGATATTAGGATTTCGGATTTAGAATTTTTTATCTACTTTGTGTTTTTGTGGCACAGCGCAACTGCCGATGCAATTGCGAAATTGGCTGTGTGTGTAATGCTGACACTTATATGCCCAATCCCGAGCTGCTGTGCAAGTTTTTTGACTTCCCCGCCAAGAGTAACCTCCGGCTGACCTGCAGGATTGTTTATTATCTCTATATCCGTCCAGGCGATTTTGCCCTGCCAGCCGGTCCCCATCAGTTTAAGAACAGCTTCCTTTGCGGCAAAACGGCCAGCTAATTTCTCTATTGAGTTTTTATTCGCCTCGGCATAAGCCCTTTCAGTAGCAGTAAAAACCCTGTCGGTAAAGCGCTGCCCGTGCTGCTTGAGCATCTTTTCTATCCGCGGACAATCAACAAGGTCAATGCCGTGCGCTACAATCTCCATCTGTTAATCCAAATTAATGATTTGATTAGCTGAATCTCAATTTTTCTTCGACGTGCCTCAACAAATGTTTGGGCAACGTGAAACTTATTTTAGTCCATTTACCTTCCTGGCTTTCTGCCCATATATTACCACCGTGTCTTTGGATAGTTTGCTTTGCTATGGAAAGCCCCAGGCCGGTTCCATCTCTTTCCACACACCTTGCATTACTCGCTCTAAAAAACTCGTCGAAAACTTTATCTATTTCGCTTGCTGGTATGCCTATCCCTGTGTCGGAAATCTCCACAAGAACTGTTTCGCCATTTTCTCTGGCCTGAACCTGAACAGTTCCATTTATAGGCGTGTATTTAATGGAGTTAAGCAGCAGATTCGTTATCGTCTCTTCAATAGAAAACTGATTACCAAACACCTTATCTACTGTGGGCCCGATACTGGAACTTACAGTTATATTTTTGTCCTCTGCTTTAGTTTTGACCGATTCGATGGCGGCGAAGACCGTACCCTTTAAGGAAAAGAAGTCCGCTTCAAATTTATCGCTCAGCCGCATCTCTGTCAGCCATAATAAGGCCTTTACGAATTTAGTGAGTTTTTTGGTGCGGTCAAGTGTCCGGCCAACAAAGTCATCCTGTTGTTCACTAAGCGGACCAGCTATTCCGTTGGCAAGAACACTGAGGCAACTTTGTATAGCCGCCAGATGCCCCTTGATGTCGTGAGTCAATTGTAAAACATACTCATCCTTTATGCGGTCCTTCTGTTGAAGCTGGATATTTGCCTGCCTGTAGGCCTCTTCCTGTTTTCTTAATTGTATGGAGATGGAACTGGTCATATAGACAACTATAAACAAGGTAGCAGCAAGGATAAAAACGTGACCCAGAACATAAAAAATACCTCGAGGCATATTACAGGTAACAAAACCCTCCAGACAATGATGGGGTATGATTCCTTTGTATTCAAGCACAGCCAGAAGAGTTATCAAAGACGCCGCTAAAGCAGCCTGCAGATAGCTTTCCCAAACCGAAAGCAAAATGCTGGCTATAATCATATGAAATACAAAATAAATAATAATGGGATTCTCAATGCCGCCAGAATAATGCAACAAAATAGTCAAAGCCACAAGGTCGGCTGTTATTTGAAAATTGATTATTTTCCTGATGGATGCGTTAGCAGCAGTTGTCCCGACGATGCGATTAAGCAACAACAATGAAATAATATTTTCTAAAACGAGCGCTGCCGCCACACAATAAAGCGGGACATCGGAAACCTTCACCCCCATTATACTATGGGCAAAGAAAGTAGCCAGGCAAACACCCGCTATGGCTATCCATCGCAGTTTAATCAGCCAGTAAGCCCGCTTGATAAGTCTGGTATTCTGAGCTTCTTGTTCCATATCAAGTCTTTGGTGATAAAAGTCTTTTTATTTCTGCCAGTAAAACCTGTGGCTCTACGGGCTTGTCGAGGAAACCCTCCACTGGCAGCCAATCCCGGTCGCCGGCGCTGGACTTAAAATCTATGCCCGTTCTACCTTTTATCGCAGTCAGAATAAGTATGGGCATTTTTTTGAACTGGGGGTTGTTTTTCAGTTCTCTGGCCATTTCAAAGCCATCCTCCGTCGTTGCCATCATAACGTCAAGAACGAGCAAATCCGGCTTGTCAGTATTGATTTTTTCCATACCTTCCGCGCTGTTGGATGCGGTAATTACAATATAATTTTTACTTTCCAGTGTAGCTTTAAGTGCTTTGGTAAGATCCGGGTCATCATCTACAATTAGAATCTTGGCATTTTTCATACTTTTACCCCACACAATTAAAATAGTTTTTGTAAAGTCACCAACTACCATCTCCTAATACTTTGCAACTATTCACAATTAGCACCTGCCTCCTTATTGACTGCTCAGGCGATAAATTTTTTCCAGGCAGAAATCTATAAATTCGTCCTTTTCGCCGAGGGCCGCGTGCTTTGTAAGTCCGGCATTTAGCTTATCAACAACCTTGTTCCATCGGTCGGAAACAATCTTCTGTTCCACCTGCCTTTGCACCTCTTCCAATGGCTTATAACTCTCAGGATATTTCTGCTCCAGCTTCATTATAAAAATATGTCCCGGAGTTTCTATTAGGTCTGCAATCTCACCCGGTTTGGTTTTTTCAATTTCATCTACAAGTCTATCATAAGGTGCAGCTAAAGACTGGGGCTGCATCGGCTTCCATAATCCGCCGAACTGGCGCATTGGGCCGTGTGAATATTGCATTGCCAGCTCACCGAAGTCTTCACCTGCCTGTAACTGTGCGAGCAATTTATGGGCAAGCTCCCTTGCAAGCAACTGGCGGTCTTCATTGGGGTCCGCTACTTCCAACATAGCCGGCTGAATATCAATCAGCCGAAACTGCACCCTCGCCGGTATGACGAAAAACTCATCTTTCATCTGATTGTAGCAGTCCGTTAGTTCTCTATAAGTAATAGGACTATTATCGGACATTTTCGATGTTATCTCCGATTGAGCAAGAATCAATCTTTTCTGATTTTTCCTAAAGCTTTTTCTGTCCATTCCTATCTGTTTAAGTTTCTCGTCAGCTTTAGCTTCATCTCCTCCAAAGCTGAGAACAAACCTTCTCAACTCCGCATCTGCCGCCTTTTCCAGAGCTTCGTCAATTTGCTCACCGGCCCTGCTTTTAGCGAGATGATAAAGCAAAATATCCGATATTTTGGCCGTAACG
>Ga0299912_10002720_pt1 | contig 14505 bp, 26 predicted proteins | sample RVTome_2_FD_207667 | JGI IMG/M metagenome (GOLD analysis project Ga0299912, IMG submission 207667) | Soil microbial communities from uranium-contaminated site in the Upper Colorado River Basin, Wyoming, United States - RVT95D214 (version 2) ...
AAATTCTGTCACCCTCGTTAATCCTAAACGACGCGATCGAATGAGGGGATCGAGGTACTCTGGGATGGTTTGTGAGATTGAATCGGCCGGTTTGACGCAGGAGTTTTATCTGCTCAACTCCGGGGGCTGTCGACGAGCCGTTGTCGTCAAAAGGGGTAAATATTGGCGCTTCGATGAATACCCATACGGACATGGTATTGTGTGCCAACGCGCTGGCAAGCACCCGCATGCTGGACTGGGGGGATACATGCCACCGTCTCAGTTCCAACGGCCTCTAAAACGATTGAATAAAACGGCTTGACAATGCCGAAAAGGAGCTATCTTGCGATTATGGGGTTGAATATCGAAAATCTTCGTTCGGGCGATGCCGGCACCTGGCAGACCGTGCAGGTGATTCGCCGGTTCGTCGCGGAGGGCCGTGTCGACCCGCTCATCCGCAAGCAGGCGATCGCCGTGGTCGGCTCAGGCGGCCGGCAACCCGAACGTGAAGTCAGTGCGCTGCTGAATTTCGTGCGCCGGCGGATCCGTTACGTCGCCGATCCCGTCGACACGGAGTTTGTCGCCTCGGCGCGCCGGGTGCTCGAAATCGGCGGCGGAGACTGTGACGACCTGGTGGTCCTGCTCGGCGCGCTGCTGGAAAGCATCGGCTACGAGACGCAGGTCAAGGTCATGGCTGTCGATCGCCGCGCTGAGTATGAGCATGTCTATCTCCTGGTGAAAATCGCCGGCGCCTGGCTGCCGCTCGATCCCACCAGTCGCACCCAGGGCCTGGGCTGGGAGTATCCGCTCCGCGGTCGTGAACATACGTTCAGTATCCCGCGACCGCAGCTTGGGGAACTCGAGTGGAAGTGGTTGGATGATCTAGGCCGGTGGATCGGAAAACAGGCCAAAGCCGTCGTACGGTTTACGGGGCAAGTTGCCAGCGCTCTTGGTCCGGTGCTGGCGGTGATTCCGGGGGTGGGAACGGTTACGGCGGCGATCGTGACCGTCGCCGGCAAAACGGTCGTGAAGCTCACCGATCCCAAGACCGGGCGGGTCATCGGCTACGCCCCGGGCAATACCGTGGTCGACGCCAACGGCAATTTGGTGCTTGACAGCGCGACACTGGCGCAGTTGAATTTGGGACAGGCGAGCGCGGGCGGCTCCAACTGGTGGTTGTACCTGGCGCTCGGCGGTGTGGCGGCCCTGCTGCTGGGTGGAGGAAGAAAGCGATGATCGCCGCAACTAATCCCTACCAAGCGCAAATCGATGCGATCCTGAAAAGCTACGTCCAGTTCTATGTCGTTCCCCGGCTGCGCACCGGCACGATCAGTAAGCGGGACCTCGATACGGCCCGGCAACTGCTCAATACGCCAGCGATCGTGCGCGGCTACAGCCAGTCGGCGGTGACGATGATCCGGGGAATTCTCGACCAGCTCACACCCTATGCAATCACCGTCAGCACGCTATCCGGTGTTGGCCTGGGCGATATTTTTGGCGACGCCTGGAAGGTGATCAAGGGTGGAGCCACCTGGGTGTACAACGGCGTCAAGAACGTCTTCGGGGCCGGTCAGAAGTCTGTCGAGCTGCAGCAGCAAGCGCAGCTTGCCACTAGTCAGGTAAATAACATCCTGAGTGAGATTCAGCGGTTCTTTTCGACGGTCAGCACGGCCCTGAAGGGCGGGGCGGTGTCGACCGGCTTGTCCGCATTTTGGAATACCACGATGGGCAAGGTGGTTATCGTCGGCGGCGGGTTTCTGCTGCTCAAGTCGATGGCGAAGAGGTAAGTCATGCGGATGATGCTAGGCCAATTAGGCCAATATGGATGGCCCGAGACGGGAAAGGTTAATCCATACGCCGTGCTCGAAGCGCAGGCAATTTCCGACGCCGAAAAAGCCAAAGCGGCCGGGGTGATTCTTATTGACCTCTATCTGGGTCGGCTGAATGAACTCAAGGCTGCCGGTTATCAGTATACTCAATCCTCACTGACCAGCGCCTTGACTTCCGCAAAAGACCTTTTGTTCCGCTGGAATACTGTCCGGCAGCAAGTACGGACGGGGGCCTACAAGGCCGCTGGCGATTTGATCGCGGTGAATTTTCTCGGTGATGACCTTTCGTTGGCCGATGCGATGCAGCGCTGGGTTGAACTGGTGACGGCCGTGCTTGGCGGTTTTAATGCTGGCCTGGGCCCTGAGGAGGCTGCCGTCGCGGTGGATCCGCTGGTTCAGGCACTCTCCGGCGGCGGCTTGTCCGGGAACTCGCTGCTTTTAATTGGGGCCGGTCTCGTGCTGGTGATTTTGCTGAGAAAATAGGGGGCAATGATGTATCTGAGTCGTTCGCTGGGGCAACTGCCGGATCTCACTTATGATGTGTCCCAAGACTGGCCGCCGATTGATACCAATCGGGAGGCCTGGCGCTATCTGGAGATCCGCGAGGGCCGCCAAAAGTTTCTGGACTTTCGCACGCGCTTGCGAAATTTGCTCGCCGTCCCGTACACGCTCACGGTCGCCAGCGTGCAGGCCAAGATTAACGCCGTTTATGCGCTCATCGATGAGCTGCAAAAATGGACCACCACGCGCCCGGGCGGCTTATTGGCTTATCTCGAGCTGAATGCGATGGCGATCGTCAACACGACGAAGGGGTTCGAGCCGGCGATGCAATGGCTGCAAAAGGAGCTCGAGGTTGCCAGGGGGAAGAGCAAGACCGCTGAGCAGGTGGCCCTGGAGGAGGCGCGCGGGTATGAAATCGGCTGGCCGGAGAGGGGGCAAGAGGTGCCGGCGGCCACAGGCGCCGCGTTCAGTCTGGCGGATTGGCTGAAGCCGCCAAAGCTCTACTATGTCGGCGGGGCACTCGCCGTGCTCTTGCTGATGGGGAAAAAGTGATCAAGCCCGTCGAACAGGAGAGCTGTCTTGCTCCGCCGCCGTGTCCGTACGTGGCGGAGATTGCGGAAATGAAAACCGACCTGGCCTGGATCAAGAAGATCGGCGCGACGCTTCTCGGCCTGGTCATCGCCAATCTGGGCTTGTTGGTAAAAGTGTTTTTCGGGAAGTGAACGGGAACTCGGAGGGTCGGAGGTGGGCCGTGCGTGGTACAAGTCAAATTCCCCGGTCTTGCGAAGCGCTACGAGCTGCGGGACCACGGCAACTGGTGGGCGACGGCGCATTATCTGAGCTGGCGGACGGGAAAAGATTGGACGGTAGCTGAGGTTGATGCGCTTGTACGCTTGGGAAGAATCGCCCTGGACGAGAGCGGATATATCTTGACAGAGTCGGTGAAGAGGTTTTTGATTGTGGCTGCAGCGCGAACACTGAGCGCCGAAGAGCTGACACAGGTTGTGAAGGATATGCACGATATGGTGGGCAGGATCGCAAATCTCATGGTTAAGCTGGTGAATAAGGTTGAACAGATTGCGGCAATCGACCGGCCGCCAATAAGGTGTCCGCATGCGCCCAAGCGCCGAAAATGTTGACATAATGTTTAGAGGCGGCCTTGGGTACGTGCCGGAGGACTACGCCTTTTCGAGTGAAGCTCAGGTTCGCTACGAGCTTCAGCGGTTTTACGACACGTTTCTTCGCTTGCAGCAAACCCATGCGCGGGTCTTGCGGCTCGGTGGTTCTGGGCTGCTCGACCGATCGGTGTACGATCGGCAACGGACTATCCTGGGGGGGTTCTGGCAGCTCTACGAGAAGCACGGTTGGAAGGCCGCGCTGACTCCCGATCAGCAAACGCAGGTCGTCTCCTGGTTCACCTGGGGCAACACGCAGCTCATCCTCTCTAGCAAAAATCTGCTCGGTTTTCTGCCGCTTCCGATTGTGATCGCGCTTGTTGTTGGCGGTGTTGCCGTGTCGATCGGCGTGACCTATGTCGCGCTGACCACGCTCTCTGAGTACAAGAGCAACACATCGGCTCAGGAGAAGGAGCTGTCGTACCGCGAGGGGATCCTCGATCGTCTCGGCCGCGGTGAGCTGGAGCTGGCTGACGCCAAGGAATTGATCAAGACCGCGCCCAAGGTAACCGCAAGCTCGGGCGGCGGAATCATGGACATTCTCGGCCGGAACGTCACGCTGATCGCCCTGGTGCTCGGCGGCGGCTTGATCCTGACCATGTTGAAAAAATGAAACTCGTCCGCAAAAAGAAAAAACTCCCGGCCGGGAAAAAGCGGCCGCGCGGCAAGGCGAATCCCTCGAAGGGGCAGAAGGAGTTTTTTAAGTGGCATAACTTCCCGAGCGAGGGGAAGACGACGGTCGATCTGAAACCGCTCTCCAAAGAGCTGGTGATGCTCGGCTACGCGAGTCAGCTCGGCTATGTCTCGGACAAGTGGAACAAGGGTAAGGACAAGGAATACGTTCACGATTTCGATGAGCAGGACCAGCCCTATTTGCTGTACGACGTGGCTAATAAGGCCCTGCTGATCATCGGTGGGAAATTCAAGGTCATAGCCGACGGATTGGTCGGATGAAAAGAGGGGGCAGTATGTCGGAACATGTAGTTCTCAACCCGCGTCGGCGTCGGCGGGCGACCCACAAGCGTCGCCGGCGGAACCCGGTGCTGGCGACGCTCAATCCACGTCGGCATCGGCGGTCTTGGGCCGTCCATCGGCGCGCTCGGCGCAATCCACGGATCGGCAAGATGCTCAGCTTGCGCGGCGTGGGGACCAAGGACATTCTCTTCGGCACGGCGGGCATGATCGCGACCAACACGCTCGCGCCGAAGGCCGCGCAGATGCTCGGCCAGAGCGAGATGGGCGTCGGTGGCTATGTCGCGAAAGCCGCAGTCGCGCTGCTGGGCGGCTATGCGGTCAGCAAGTTCGTCTCGAAAAAAGGCGGACAGTCGTTCATTTTCGGCGGGCTGATCGTCCTGGCGAACGATGTTTGGAACAACGAGGTCAAACCGCGCATCGGCCTGACCGGCCTCCGGGCTTACCTTCCGGCGGCCAGCGTGTACACGAGCGGCAACTATCTGCCGCAAATGATCGGGGGCTCAATCGTGGGCCAGTTGCCGGAACGCTTGCGGGCGGTCTACTAAACGGAGGGAGATGACCATGCCTGTGTATGGAATTGAGGAAGTCTCCACCATGCTGTATGACGCCGTAACCCTCGGCGCAACAGTGCTCCAGGCCATCCTCTTTCAGGATCCCCTGGGCAGCGGGGGCAAGACGCTCTACGACACCAATATGAGGGCGTCGGGTTGCCTGCCTTTGCCGGAGAGCTTCAAAATCCACGTGATTCGGTTCAGCATGCTGCCGGACGCCGCCATCACCGACGTCATCGCCATGATGAAGGGGACGCTCACGGTGAACGTGGGCCACAAAAAATATCACACCGTGCCTCTGTTTTTGCTCTCCGCTGGCGGTGGTCTTTCGCTACAGCACGAAGAGGCCGGAGCAGGAACATTCGGGTACGGAGCATTCGGTTTCCCGAGTGCGACAAACCTGTATGTTCTCATTGACCCGATTGAGATCGGGCAAAACGAGTCCTTCCGGGTGGAGTTGAACTGGCCAGTCGCGCCGGGGGCTAAGCAGCTCTGGGTCGGGCTGGAAGGTTTGCACACGCGGGGAACTCAGTAGGAAGGACCAAATCATGCCTGAAGAAATGGTTGAGGTGATATCCCATCTCGCTTGGGACACGGTGACGCTCGGCGCGACCGATCTCACCGCCTCGTTCTTCGCCGAGCAACTCGGCGGGGGCTCACCGGCGAAAACAAGCCTGCAAACCAACATGGAGGACGTCGGCAAGTTCCCGGCCAATTGTGCGTTCCGGATTCACGCCTTTCGGATCGCCTTCTATCCCGACGTGATCGCGGCAACGGTGGTGAAGGGCATGAAGGGCTATGTCGAATTCTGGATCTCGCAGAAGACGTACCTGGAATCGCCCATCTTCTTCAAATGCGGCGGGAGCGGTCTGTTCATCAATTCCGGTGACAGCTCGGCCGGCACCACCGAATACGGCCAACTCGGGGCGCCGGTGCAGCAGTCAGTCTACGCGCTGAAGAAACCCATCCCCATCGAGAAGGGCCAGAACTTCGCAGCCAAGATGACTTGGGGCGTCGCGCCAACGGCCATGTCGATTTTATTCGGCATGGATGGTGAACTGATCCGGTCCATTCAGTGACCGGGAAAGGAATAGGTGGGCTGCATGGATCTATCTGATTTTCAAAATGTTGTAAAACGGTTCAAGGTCTACTCGGTCTTCGTGGAGGCGTTGGCGGCCGCAGCGCAAATTACGAAGGGCGTCAACGTCCTGGTCGGTTCGCCGTTCATCCTTACGCACATCGAGGCCTTCAGCTATGCGAACGCAACTCGGACAACCTTCGCGCCGTGCAACATCTCGGTGACCGATTCGACGGGCTCCTGGCAATTCATGGATCGTGAACTCCCGATCGAACTGCTCTCGCCAACTGCGAAGACGCAGCTGCAGTTCATTGCTCACGAAATGACCGCGAAGGCAACGATCAGCGTCAACGTGATCAGCAAGTACAGCGCGGCGCTCGATTGCTACGTTGCGCTGTGGGGCTTTCACGCGTTGGCCGGGGCAAGGGTTTAGCTATGGCGCGTCTCGCTCAAACTCCCGTCTCGGATTTGGATTTGCTGAGTGTCGAGCCATCCGGAGCCGATCTGTCGCAGTATCCGCACGTGTTTCGGCCGATCGAGGCGCAACGTTTATGCTTCTGGCAGTTTCAGACCCAAGGCGTCGCCGGTTGGACGTACGAGGGCGATCTGTGGTCATTTGTCGTGCCTGTCGGGAAGGTGGCGGTGATAAATCGCTTCGGCTGCTGGCATTCGGTCAACAGCAATTACACGCTCAAACTCGATGGGAATCGGGACCCGGTCATTCAGGACGTCGGCGAATACACGTTCTCCATCGTCGCCGGCGTTCCTGCCGGCGTGACGCTGACCTACAAGAATTTCATGTGGGACGTCGCCGACTATCTTGCCGCGCGGCCGATTCGCGCCTCGTTCCTGATGGATCCGGTGGTGGTGCGGGAAAATGTGACCGTGACCATGTACGCCAAGACCCGCGTCGCTGGCGGTGAGATGGCCGCCGGTGTTGCCGGTTATTTCTACGACGGAGTGTACGGCTCAGAAGGACGGTGAGCGATGTCCCCGGCCCCGCGCGTACAGAGAACTCTTGCCTCGATGCTCTTCGGCCCGCCGGCGGCGATGCTGGCGGCGCACAAGCCGCGTACACGACTCCGTAACTATCCGCTGAACGTCCGACCGCTGCGCGGCGACCGGTTTATGCAATGGGAATACCTCGGCCCCTGTCCGGGGGGACAGTTCGATCTCTGGACGTTCGAGGTCCCGCGCGGAAAAATTGCGGTCATCAACCGCTTTGCCTCCTGCGGCAACGGTGCGACGTCCTTCACGTTGCTCATCGACGGTGTTGCGGATCCAGTAATTAATGAGGTCGGATACTTTCACGGCTACCCGGTCTATGATTATTGGAAGTACGACACGTTTTGGAGTTACCGGAATGTATTCATCCCCCTAGTCGCCGGAAACATGCTTATCGATCCCGTCTTAGCCGATCAGGGGCAGGAGGTCCGCATGCGTGCGGTCTGTTATTCGCTGGCAACCGCCGATTTCGCGGCCGGCGTCAGCGGTTTCTTCTGTAATCGGCCGGAGAAGTGGAGCATGGGGCGATGACAACGGCGGTTGCCCTTCGTGAGCTGCACGGTCCCCGATTCCGTTCGGTGCTGGGCTCTGCGGTGCGGCCCCTATGCGCCGAGCGATTCCTCTATCACAATATCATCAGTGTTCCCCCGACCGGGAATGGCTTCTTGTTCCAAGTGACGATCCCTACCGGGATGGTTGGTATCATCAATCGAATCGGGGCACTCGTCGATTTCCTTAACGTCAATTATTGCTTGTTAGTCGACTCCGTGCACGATCCGGAGTTCCCCGATGAATCGTGGCGTTTAACTTCTGCCGGATGGTCGGCATTGAACATGTATCCGCAGGCATCGAATGGAGCCTTGATCTTCATTAAGGGAAACCTGTTGATCTCGCCTCTTGTCGTTTGTGAAAATGCGACATTCGGTTTGTGGGCTCTCGATTGGCGTGGAGCAGCTACCTTGATGGGTGGAGCTGTCGCCGGCTACTACATGCCGCGTGACCTGTGGGAGGCCCGCCGTGAATAGTCTGATCATGGGCAACGTCCTCTCCGAGCGCCTGGCGCCGGTGAATGTCTGTCCGCTCAATGGCCGGCGCTTTTTCTATTTCAAGCGCCTTACGAGTTGGTTCGGATTCCGGAGCTGGGTGCCTCTCTTCCGGGTCCTGGTCCCCGCTGGCTTCGTGGCGGTGATCAATCGTCTCGGCGCCTTGATTAACACTGAGCTTGTGAACTACCGCATTGAGGTCGATGGGCTTCCGGATCCGGTTGCCCAGAAAATATACGAGGTTGGTCCGGGTGTTCCCATTAACGGCAGTTTTGAATCCCTCTATTGGCAGTATAGCTGGTTCTGGTCGATGAGCAACCGGACGACGGGATCCATGTATTTCGTTCAGGGGAAAATGATGCTGGATCCCATTGTTGTCGAACAGGGGCAAACGTTTTCGTTGATGGCCTGGCCCTGGTGGGGAATCGCCATTTATGGTCTCGGTGGTGGAGTCATGGGGTTCTTCGCGCCCCGCGAAAGCTATCTTGAGAGGAGAAAGTCATGCCGAGTGATGCGGTCGAGCAATTGATTGCCCACGTGCGCGGCGCCCTGCAGGCCGCCTGGGGCAATCTCAAAAAAGTGAAGGGATTCGACGTCCCGGCGATCGTGGCCGTTCTGGCCGACGTCGTCCTGCAAGTCGAACGGATGGTGCCGATGGTCGGCAAGCTGAGCGGGGAGGAAAAGAAGCAGGCGGCCGTGATCGTGCTCAACGAGTTCATCGACTTCCCGCTCTTGCCCGAGTGGCTGGAGGCCAAGGTCATCAGCTTGCTGATCGATGCCATCGTCGGCGCGGCCAACAAGTGGTTCGGCCATGGCTGGGGGATGCTGGTCGGCCTGACCGATAAATAAACGCTCGCGCAAAACCGGAGAGCAATCTCCGACGCGAGCAGGCGGGGGCGGCCGCCAGGCGCGGCCGCCTGACCGCCCGGAGACATGCGATGCAAACGATCAAGCTCGAAGATTTCACCGGCACGGTCTTGCGGCCGTACGATTTCCCGCGGTACGATCGCTGCGACGTCAAGCTGCTGCAGGTCCTCGATCGGATGAGCCGCGCGCTGGGCAAGCGGCCGATCCTCACCAGTACGTTTCGCACCTATGAAGAAAACAAGGCCGCAAAAGGGGAATCGAACTCACGGCACCTGACAGGGGAAGCGGTCGATGCCTTGTGGGCGGGCATTCATCCGAAGTTCGTTGTGGATGAAGCCGAAAAACTCACCGCCTTGATCGGGGGCATAGGCTTGATCTACCCGAGCGGGGCCGTGCATCTGGAGACGGGCCCGGGGCGAAAGCGCTGGGGCCAGATCAATAAAGACAACAAGCACACGCTGCAGGAAGTGCTGGCCCTGTTCGGCCAGGCGCCGGCGAATGAGGTCAAGGTCGCCACCGAATCTCTCCCGGCCGGCCAGAAGCCGGGAATGTTTGAGGCCGGACAGGGAACGATCGCCAGCTTGCTTGTGCTGGCCGTTGCGATCGCATTTATTTGGATTGTTCTGAGCTGAGGATTGCCATGGTCAATATGGTCGGGGTCAAAGGCCTGGGTACGAAGCGCGCGGCGACCGCCTTGGGCGTCTCGCCGTCCCATTTGCGTGAGTTGGAAAAGCGCGGCGAGCTGGGTGATATCCCGCGCGATGGCTTGGACCGCCGGGTCTTCTCGCTGGAGCTGATCGAAAAGTGGAAACGCGAGGGATTGCCGGGATCAAACATCCCGCCAAAGCCCCGGATTGAACTCGCCCTCGACGCTGCTCCGCCGAAGACTACGGCCGTAGTTGAGCGCCGCTTCGGATCCTCCGACCTTGCCGAAGGTCGCGTTATCCCATTTCGCGAAAAGCGGCCGCTGACGGATAGGGAGTATCAGAGTGGGGACTATGCCGTCCAACGCGCGCGCGATGAGCTGGAGTTGAAGAAGATTGAAAGAGAAAGCCGGCGATTGGACAGAGAGCTGGATGGCAATGACAACGGTGACGGATCCGGTGGCGGAATGCTTGCGCTGGTCATGCAACAGCAGACCGCGCTCATGACGAAGCTGATGGACCTGCAGGGGAACCGCCAGGATGAAACGACCCGGGTCCTGGAAATGCTGACCACACTCAAAGGCGTCTTCGCGCCGGTGGACTTGAGCACGCGTCCGGAGGGCAAGCTGTTCGAAAAGTTGTCCAGCGCGATGCTTGAAAAGATAATCGAACGGGGAACGTCGGACGTCGGCGGCGATGAGGGGGTGTTGCAGACAATTTTGCGCGCCCTGCCGGACGTCATGAATTTCCTTTCCGCCCGCACGGCGGCTGGGAGGCCAGGGGTGACCGTGGCTGCGGGGCCGGCGGCGCCCCTGCTTCCCGGAAATGAAATCAACGAGGAGCGCGAAGTTGAGATGATCACCGACGTTTTCGATTGCGCCTATCGGGCCTATATGAGTGAGTTGACCGTTCCGCAGGCGCTGATGATGTTTCAGAGCATGTTCGGCGATACCGTGCATCCGATCGCCGCGCGGATGATCGGCGGTCCCTGGGATGTTATAGTCCTCAGTGCCCGCATGTATCATCCCGAATTGTTCAAGCTCATGCAGGGACCAAAATCGAAACTCTGGTTCGAACAGTTATTGGAAGGGTTGCGACAGGCAATGCAGAACCAAACCCATTAAACGCGCCTCCAGCGCCGAGTCCGGCGGCGGCCGGCTTGTCATGGGTAGCCCTGCCGGCCGTCGACCGGATGGAATGCTGGAGGCCAAATGCTGGAGGTAGTTGTGCGTAACAAAATTCTCCCACTCTTGCTCACGTTGGTGCTGGTCCTCTCCTGCACCGGCAAACGGGGACCGACCGGACCGCAAGGTCAGCCGGGAATCGGCCAGATTGGACCGCAGGGGCCGCCCGGTCCAGGACGATTCACTCAGTACACCGGGGCTGCGAACAGTTCGATTTATTGCACAGTCGTTCAGGCCCAGACGTCGAATGAATCCCTCATCGCGGTTCTTGTCTATATCTGGGATCCCCAGCTCGAGTGCTTTCAACTCTTGGCTGGCTACGACAAGGAAAACATCAACGCGCGCTGGTGGGAATTCGATGTGACGGAATATGGTGCCATCGTCTGTCTTGTGAACTGTCAGTCTCTGGGATATTTGATTTTGCTCGTCACTGGTTGAGAAGGGGCAACGTCATGGATGACAGCAGGCCGCAACCGAAGATTTGTCCGATCATGAGTCACCAGGTCATCGTGCCCGCGCCGGCCAGTAATTTGGCCCGGCCGGATGGATTGGCCGTGACCCCCCTTGCGATACCGTGCTGGCGGGAACGGTGCGCGATGGCCTACCTTGATCTCGATCAGACGTTTCTAGGTTGCGGTCTGGCAGTTGCCCACGAACTCGACCGCGCGCAGGCGTCCCTGTCCGAGCTGGCGCGTTCATCGGTGCCGGCGGTGGGGGCGATGGATGCCCTTGCGGCGGTCGGCAACATGCAGTCGGTGATCGAACGCCTGCTCCACGAACTAATTCAGGTCCGCATGGAAAGAAAAAAGGTGCCAACATGAGAGCTCTCAATCCCGAGAAAATTGAATTCGTGCGCGGCGAAAACGGCGGCGCGTTTGTGAACTTGGTTTGGCCGGATGGCTATCGGGAAGGCCTTTTCCATGATGGTTCTGTACTCGCCGACTGGCGTGAATTTGGTCGCGAGTGTGCAAAACATCTCCTGCTTGAGCTCGTCGGCAGGAAGGATCACTATCAGGAATTCAACGCGAACTTCATCGCCAAAATCCCGCGCGAGGGGCGAGAGCTGGACGTTTCGGTCATTCTCTCCTGGCTCGCCATGAGGGAGCAGCACTATGAGCTACCGCTTGGAGTTTGAAGCCCTGGCGAATTTCCTCGAAGAGGTCTTCGCGCATGGGGGGTACGATCACAAGACCGCCGCGCTTACCAAGGAGTTTGACTCGATCGCGGCCAGGGCGCTGGTGGCCCTGTACGGTCATTTCCCGCAAGTCCTGGCGACGATGGAACTGATTGGGAGCAATTATGCCGCTTTCAAGCAAGTCGTGACGATGGTCGGCGCCGGCGGCCGCGAAGCGCAGTACGTCAGGAGCGTGCAGGATGATGAAGCGTGGTGGAAACGGGTCTACGTGTCCTGGGCCGCCGCTGCGGCGGCCTGAAACTCTAAACCGGAAGGGGATTGAAAATGTCGATCATGGTGGACTTGATGGAATTCCTGACTAAAGAGGGAATGCCCACGGATCCGACCGCAACGGTTTATCTTGGGCATCTGGATGCCGCAATCGGGCTGCTTCAGAAGGACTATCGGGACCTAGTTGATGTGCTGATCGAGCGCGTCAAGCAGCTCGAAAACCCCGGTGAGCGGGACTGAAGGGGCATGAATCGACGTGCGGGTAAAAGATTCCCAGCGGTCAGCCAATCAATCGCTGGGGGCATTGCAGCAGGCGGCCGTGGGTTCCTGGGTTGGCACAGGCGCCCACACGTCCTGGCGACCGGCCGGGGTCTTGAGGGATCTTCCCCCGGCCGGGTTGTCTTGTAAGGGATGAAACGTGAAACAGGGCAAATGTACCAAATGCGCCATGAGGTTTGTTTGGAAAACTGAGCTGCATAGCTACTACTGCCGATGTCCGATTTGCAGTGCACTGCTGCATCGGACAAGCCATCAATGTCCGCTACCAGTTCGTTTCGCGCAGTACAGTGAACGTCTGAAACAATTGGTGCTCTGCTAACTCGTGAAACCACAACACCACCATAGTTGCCGGCACAGTTGCTTTTCCCGCCGCGGTCGCTTCGACCTGCGGCTTCACTTGTTTACTTTGGAAATAAGTGCTGAAAAGTACTAGGTAACTCATTGATATATAGCGTCACCATAGATGGCTCTCATAGGTAAGTGTTCAATGTATGGGATGATTGATAATTAAGCACTTAGCGATTTGTACCGGACTGAATATGACCGCTTTGCAAAAGCTTGTGGCTCATAAGCGGTTGCGCTGTTTTAACGGCCGTTTTGGTAAATCCATCAATGAGCACCGAGCTCGGCGGTCTGGGTTTCGGGTTACTGAGCTTGGATCTTGCTGCTGTTGTTCGGCCAGCGGGGTCTGGTCCCGGAGTGGTTTGTTGTATTGCGATGATTGTGTCCGCCAGGACGCTGAATACCGCCGCCAATTATGAGCACCGCGCGGGCGATCGAACAATCCTACATTCGCCCGCGACTCACACCTCACCGGCTACCTGTACAGGTGTTCAGTAGGTCTGACCGCAGCTTCATGGCGCGCGGGATGGCGAAGTTGCGTTTCTGGAAAGAGGCGGACCGCTTTGAAAACTGCCACGACCGGCTGCTGATGTTCCGCTGCCGGGATGAAGGGCGCCAGTTTGCGGTCGTCGAAACCTGTAAGTCTCGAATCTGTCCTGAGTGTCAGAAGGTTGTTCGCCAGACGTACTTCCGCCAGTGGTATCCATACATTTGCCGGATGCCTAAGGTTGGGGGAAAGCAGTTGATGCTCTTGACGCTGACTGTGCGGTGCTCCGGTGCGGTTGACGACGTCCAGATTAAAACCCGCTTCCGCCAGGTGCGGGAGTTTTTGGAGCTGGTCTACGGCACCCGCGCCGATCGCGCGCAGAAGATCAAGCGGCGGTCGATGAAGCAGAGCGGCAACGGGGCGATCGGCGTCGCTGAGGTCGGCCAACATTGGAACTTGCATTTTCACCTACTGGTCTACGGTCCGCGCGTTCCGCAGGCGCAGCTCGCGCAGATCTGGCGGGATGTGACGGGGGATAGTTACGTTGTGGACATTCGGCGCGTCGGCAAGCTGCGCGGCGGGGTATGGGAAGTGCTCAAGTACATGGCGAAAGTGCCGTTCGCTGACGGTGTGGCGGAGTATGTGCAGTATTTGAGCGTGCTCAAAGGCACGCGGCGCGTACACACGTTCGGCACGTTTTACAATGCCGTGAAGATCCAGAAGAGTTCGGGGCACAAGCGCTGCCCGTTCTGCGGCGCGCGGCTGTTGGCCGATGGCTTGGCGTATAACTGGCAGGGGCAGGCGCGGTTGTACTGGTGGATGGACAAGTTTAAGCGCAAGGGCGAGCTGCACTCCGGCGCAGATCCGCCGGCGGAGATTCCGGCGGCCGAGTTTGCGATTGCTGATGACCTGGTCGGCTATCCGACGTGCATGGACCGGACGGGCGCGCTGCCCGATGCCTATTTCGGGGGGTTTTTCCACGGCCAGCAGCAAAAGAGCGCTTGAGGGGAGGGCGTTATGGTTAGGAAAATGCGAAATTCTGTCACCCTCGTTAATCCTAAACGACGCGATCGAATGAGGGGATCGAGGTACTCTGGGATGGTTTGTGAGATTGAATCGGCCGGTTTGACGCAGGAGTTTTATCTGCTCAACTCCGGGGGC
>Ga0299912_10002721_pt1 | contig 14499 bp, 10 predicted proteins | sample RVTome_2_FD_207667 | JGI IMG/M metagenome (GOLD analysis project Ga0299912, IMG submission 207667) | Soil microbial communities from uranium-contaminated site in the Upper Colorado River Basin, Wyoming, United States - RVT95D214 (version 2) ...
TTTGAATTGTCAATCTTAAGCGATATTAGGTCGGTCTTGCCGGCGTGGGCCAGCAAATGTTTAAGGCTTCTGGTGTCTACATTTATGGGAGTGGATTCGATGCCGTGTCCATAAATATTGGCTGGAACAATACCTTGACGGCGCAGAAATCTCACTTTCTTGCCGATTACGTCTCTCTTGGCAACTTCGAGTTCATGTCGTTTCATCTTGCTACCTCTTTTATTAAATCCGAAACATAAAGATTAGACGTTTTTGAGATATATGTCAAGTTCAGCCTGACACCGATAGTGACATAAGCGGGAATAGTCGGGTGGCCTTCAGACCTTTTTCTGAAGCTCCTCGAAGGCTTTCTTCACTTCGTCCACGGAGGTTCCATCCTCCAGGGTAGTCAAGTCGCCGATTGAGGTACCGCTGGCCACTGCCTTGAGGACCCGCCTCATTATTTTGCCGCTCCGGGTCTTGGGCAGCTTGGAGACGAAATAAATTTCATCAGGAGTAGCCACGGGCCCCAGCGTCTTGCGTATGTGCTCCTTTATGCTTTTCTTCAGCTCCGGCGTCGGCTCTACCCCTTGCTTAGGTATGGCGAAGACGACCACGCATTCGCCCTTAATCGGGTCTGGCTTGCTGGCGACGGCGGCCTCGACTACAGATTCATGAGAAACAACAGCATCTTCTATCTCTATGGTGCCTATCCTGTGCCCGGCTATTTTGAGCACTTCATCGGCTCTGCCCAGCAGCCAGAAATAACCATCTTTGTCTCTGATGGCATAGTCGCCGGTATAGTACATGCCGGGGAATTTAGACCAGTAGGTTTCCTGGTATCTTTCCGGGTCTCCGTAGACGCCCATAAGCATACCCGGCCACGGTGACTTTATTACCAGATATCCTTTCTCGCCGGGCGGCACTGACTTACCGCTTTCATCAAATATATCAGCATTGACCCCGGGCAGGGGAAATGTTGCCGAGCCCGGCTTGAGAGGCACCAGTTCTATGCCTGGCGTCGGCGATATCATGGTACCGCCGGTTTCAGTCTGCCACCAAGTATCTACTATGGGGCATCTTTCTCCGCCGATGACCCTGTAATACCACTCCCAGGCTTCGGGATTGATAGCCTCTCCGACGCTGCCCAGTAGTTCGAGGCTGCTCAGGTCGTGCCTTTTTACTACTTCCTCGCCGTATTTCATAAGCATCCTGATGCCGGTTGGTGAAGTATAAAGTATGGTGACTCCATATTTCTCTACGATATCCCACCATCTATCAACCGAGGGGTAATCGGGAGCGCCTTCGTAAAGGACAATGGCAGCGCCATGACATAAGGGGCCGTAGACTATGGAGCTGTGTCCGGTGACCCAGCCGACATCGGCGGTGCACCAGTAAACAGACTCCTCTTTAACATTAAAAACCCATTCGTAACCGCAGTTAGTGAAAACAAGATAGCCACCTGTACCGTGGACAATGCCCTTGGGCTTGCCGGTGGTACCTGAGGTATAAAGTATATAAAGAGGATGGGTGGCTTCAACGGCTTCGGCGGGCACGAAGGAGGCAGCGTCGTCGAGCAATTCGTGGAGCCAGACGTCTCTCCCCGGTTTCATGTTTATGTTGATGCCTGCTCTTCTAGCTACCACCACCTTTTCGATTGAGGGCGATAGACTTACGGCTTCATCACAGATATTTTTCAGTTCCAGATGTTTACCTCTTCTGAAACCGGCGTCTGCAGTGACCAGGACTTTAGCCCCGATGTCGTTAATTCTGTCAGCCAGAGCCTGAGCGCTAAAGCCGGAGAATACCACGGTATGTGGAGCTCCAATCCTGGCGCAGGCGAGCATGAATATGGGTAACTCAGGAATCATCGGCAGATACAGAGCAACCGTATCGCCTTTATTTACACCCAGATTTTTGAGGACTGAGGCAAATTTATTGACCCACCGGTACAGGGTAGAATAGCTTAAAACCTGGCTATCGCCCAACTCGCCTTCCCAGTATATGGCCACCTTACTTCTTCGCCAGGTTTTTACATGGCGGTCGACGCATTGATAACTGGCGTTTAATCTGCCGCCTTCAAACCAGCGGGCATAAGGCGGTTGCCAGTCAAGGACTTTGTCCCAGGTCTTGAACCAGTCCAGCTTACGGGCCTCTTCAGCCCAGAAACGTTCCGGGTCTTGTATCGACCGGTTATACATGTCCATGTATTTCTTGAACGGCCAGTACGTGGCTTCAGAAGGAAAAGATTGAAATACCATAGCCCCCCTCCTCTAAAGGTGATATAAATACATTATATCAATTTGCCCCTTTTTTTGAATTTTTTCCGGCAATCGGGATGCCATCGTTGCAGCCCGCAGGCATTGCATGCCTGATGGCGACAATCGGGAGTATTCTTGCCCAGGTGCATACCTTCGTATTCCTTCTGGAGGAAGTTTTGGGTTACTCCGGTATCGATATGCTGCCAGGGCAATATCTCTTTCAAGGGTCGCTCCCGATTGGCGTAGAAAGCGGGGTCAAGCCCGTTTTTCTGGAACGCCTTTAACCAGTTGCTGTAGTTAAAACATTCCTGCCAGGCGTCGAACCGGTTGCCCAGTTCCCACGCCCTGTGTATAACTTTGCCCAGTCTGCGGTCGCCGCGGGATAGGACCGCTTCAAGCTGGCTGGTTTTAGTGTCCTGCCACGAAAGGTGGACTCCAAGCCGGCGCAGGCCCTGTTTGAGAAGTTCATGTTTGGGAGTTAGCTCATCTTCCGTATTCTGAGCCAGCCATTGGCAGGGGGTGTGGGGTTTGGGGACAAAGGTGGCAACACTGACTCTGAGTCCCGGCGACCTGCCTCGTAGCTTCCTGCCTAGCTGGGAGGTCCTGGTAACGAAGTCCACTATGCCCTCCACGTCTTCAATGGTCTCAGTGGGCAGCCCGACCATAAAATACAGCTTTAGATTAAACCATCCTTTTTCGAAGGCGACGGTGAAGGTGTTGAACATCGCCTCTTCGGAGATATTTTTGTTTATTACCTGCCGCAGCCTTTCGGTTCCGGCTTCGGGGGCAAAGGTGAGTGTAGTCTTGCGGCGATGGGGCAGCGACTCTATTAGCTCTATCGACGACGTGTCAAGGCGCAGGCTGGGTAAGGAAAGGATAAGGTTATCCCGGCTATACTTGCGGGACAGCTGGGTAATTAGACCGCTTATGTCGTGATAATCACCGGTGCTGAGCGACACCAGGGAAATTTCGCTGTACCCGCAATTGCTCACCAGCGCTTCGACGGCCTCGGTTACCTGTTCTTGGGGAAGTTCACGGACCGGCCGGTAAATCATCCCGGCCTGGCAGAAGCGACAACCTCGACTGCATCCGCGCTGGATTTCGACGGCTCCACGGTCATGAACTACTCTGATGTTAGGTACCACAGGGTCGGTAACCGGCGGCTGCAATTTATCTATTATCTGTCGCTCAATTGGCAGCTTAACTCCGGTCGTTTTTGGGATTATGCCGGCAAAAGTGCCGTCTTTGTGGTAGGACGCTTCATACAAGCTCGGTACATAGACACCGGGCAGTCCGGCGGCTTCTATCAGCAGTTTTTTCTTATTGCCTTTGAAAGCCCGGAGAATATCTAATAGTTTCAATATGACCTCTTCAGCCTCGCCGATAACAAACAGGTCTACGAAATCAGCCATCGGCTCCGGGTTTAGGGCGCAGCTGCCGCCGGCCACTGTCAGCGGATACGAATTGTTTCTCTGGTGGCTGAAAAGAGGGATTTGAGCCAGGTCGAGCATATTTAGAACGTTGGTATAGGTAAGCTCATAGCCCAGGGAAAAGCCGATGACGTCGAAATCTTTCAGAGGGTGTCTCGTCTCCAGGCTGAACAGTGGAATGTTGTGCTGGCGAAGCAGTGCCTCCATGTCGACCCAGGGTGCATAGACTCTCTCAGCCAGAGCGCCTGGCTGGTCATTGATTATTTTGTAGAGTATAGGCAGCGCCAGATTGGACATGCCGATTTCGTATACGTCCGGAAAAGCCAGGGCGATTCGGACCTGAGTCGCCTGCCAGTCTTTGCCCCTGCTGTTCCATTCGCCGCCGCTGTAGCGGGCCGGCCTGGAGACCTCATAAAGAATATCTTCGAGGTAGCTCATCTTCTTTAGCTCACCGATGTGAATTATAGCTTTCAGTGTCGACAGCTTTCAATTGTGTATCTGCCATTCGCGTATCTTACTTGAATAAGTACAAATGCGGTTGACGCTCAAATAGTGAAATGCTACAATTATGCGGTTTTAGACCTAGTTCAGTAAAGGGGGCAAATTATGGTCTTAATCGGCGAGAGTATTCATATTATTTCCAAAAATGTCAATGACGCTGTCAAAGAACGCAATCCCCAGGTAATACAGGACTTAGCCAAGACCCAGACCGCCGCCGGAGCCGACTATATTGACTTGAACCTGGGACCGGCGAAGAAAGACCCCGAGGAAGTAACGCAGTGGCTGGTTGATACAATACAAGGAGTTAGTGATTTACCTGTTTCCGTGGACACCTTGAACCCAGTGGCTATGGAAGCCGGCCTCAAAGCCTGTAAGAAAAGACCTCTGCTTAATTCGGCATCGGGGAGGACCGATAGCAAAGAACGCATGTTGCCTCTGGCTAAGAAATATAATACCAACGTCGTTATTTCCGTTCTTACCGACAAAGGCTGCCCACCCGATATCGATTCCAGAATTGAAAGTATTATGGAGACGGTGGCGCTCGCCAACGAGATGGGGATTCCCAACGAAGATATCTGGGTTGACCCCATTATTTTGCCGGTTAGTGCTGACCAGAAGCAGGTCAGGGAGGCCCTGGAGTTCATAAGCATGCTGGCTGACCTGCTGCCCGGCGTCAAATCAACAGTCGGGCTGTCAAATGTGTCCAACGGCACGCCCGAGGAACTCAGGCCCATGCTCAACCGCACTTATATGGTGATGCTGGGCAGAAACGGACTTTACTCGGCGATTGCCGACGTGCTGGACAAGGACCTTGTCCGATTGAACAAGGGTGAACTTCCTAAGATTGTCGACCTTATATATAAGAGCATGGATGGTGACTCCATAGACATGGATTCCCTGTCCAAAGAGGAACAGGATTACGTGAAAACCGCCAAGGTTCTTATGGGCGAGACGCTTTATTCTCACGCCTGGCTTGAGAGCTAGAAGTAACTAAAAGGAGCGAACGATGGATTATAAAGCACCTTTGGAAACCTATTCTGGACGAGTAGCCGAGGTGGTGATTGGCAAGGGGGAGAAAGCTTTAAAGATTGGAGGGGAGAGCGTTCTTCCCTTTCATTTTTTTGAGGGCAAGGTAGAAAATCGGCAGCAGCTGGCCCTGGAAGTATTAGATTCCGAGCCAAAGACCTGGACTGAATGGGAACGCCGGCCTTATGAAGGTGTTCTTTCCGACCCCGTAGCCTGGGCGAAGAAATGCCTGGAGTTAGGCGCCGACCTGGTTTGCCTGCGGCTTGTCAGCACCGACCCGGCCGGGGATAATGCCCCGGCGGACAAGGCGGCCGCCGTGGCTAAGCAGGTAGCCTCGGCTATAAAAACACCGCTTATCGTCTACGGTTCCGGGGACGAGAAGAAGGATATCGAGGTCCTGACCAAGGTGGCTGAGGCCTGCGCTGGCGAGAACCTGCTGCTGGGCCCGGTAGCCAAGGAGAACTACGAGCCCATCGCCAAAGCCGCTCTAGAGCACGGCCACTGCATAATCGCTCAGTCTCCGCTGGACATAAACCTGGAAAAAGAACTGAACGTGAAGCTGTTGAAGACGTTCCCGCGTGAGCGGATAGTCATCGACCCGTTGAGTTCAGCATTAGGCTACGGCATGGAATACAGCTTTACCATAATAGAGAGGACTAAGCACATCGGCGTCATGTTCGGCGATAACACCATGCAGATGCCGATTATCGCTGACTTGGGCAGCGAATGTTCTAAAACCAAGCAGTCGAAGGAGAACGAAAAGCAGGGGCTTTTATGGGAAAGTGTTACCGCTCTCAGCCTTCTTTTGGCTGGAGCCAATGTCATGATACTTCGGCAACCTGAAAGTTTGAAGCTGATAAAAGAGGCCATCGACGGCAAGATATAATATTGATAATTATTACTGATAATACTATAATTCCCTCTATCACAGCCTGTTAGAAGGAGGAACTAATAATGGCGGTAGTTACTAAGAAAAAGCATACACGGAAAGATAAAGTTAACGAGATAATACGGGCGGAAGACAAGTGGGAACCAGTGGGACACACGCCTATGCCCGAGCTCCCGGACTTGAGAAACTGGGACATGAGGCTGCTCAAGACCTATAAACCTTTTTATGCCCCCATGTGCGATTTGTGCTGTTTTTGTACTTACGGCAAATGCGACCTCACCGGGGATAAGAGAGGTGCTTGTGGCATCGATATTTCCACCCAGCAAGCCAGAGTTGTGCTACTGGCGTGCTGTATGGGTATGTCGGCTCATGGAGGACATGCCCGGCATGTGCTTCAGTATTTGATTGAGAAACATGGGCCCGACTTAAAAATTAATCTGGGTGACCAGATACTGGTAGAAGCGCCGCATATAAGGACGGTCATGGGACTGAAGCCTGAAACTCTGGGTGACCTGGAGAAGGTGATGGACTACGTAGAGAGCCAGCTTATTCATGCTGTCTCGGCGCTGCATACCGGTCAGGAGGGGTCGGCACTTGATTACGAATCGAAAGCATTGCATATTTCGATGTTGGACCACGTAGCTATGGAAGTTGGCGATATTGCCGAGATAGTAGGCTTCGGTTATCCGACATCTAAGGCTGATACCCCGCTGGTTGATCTGGGTTGGGGCTCGGTTGATAGGACAAAGCCCGTTGTGCTTTTGATAGGACACAACCCGGTTACAGCTATTCCCATCGTCGATTATATAAATGCCAATGGCCTTCAGGACAAGGTTGAGGTCGCCGGCATCTGTTGTACCGCTCTGGAGGTAACCAGATACAGCAGTAGGGCCAAGGTGGTCGGACCTCTGTCTCGCCAGCTTTTCTTCATCAGGACCGGTATCGCCGATGTTATCGTCACCGATGAGCAATGCATCAGGACAGACGTACCTATTGAGGCGGCTAAGGTGGGTACCGCAGTGATCGCCACCTCGGACAAAGTTTGCTATGGGCTTGATAATGACACTAAGAAAGAAGCCGATGAAATAGTCAGAGACATGGTAAATCAGGGTAAGCAGACGTTGATACTCGATCCGGATAAGGCTGCCGAGGTAGCGGTCAAAGTCGCCATGGAACTGGCGCCGAAGAGAAACAAGGTACTGGTCAAGCCGGAAGAGGTGCCGGACCTGGCCAAGGACCATAAGCTGTGCAACATGTGCAGCCAGGTCTGCCCTAACTTACTTCCGGTTGGCGATGCCATCGAGGCGGCCAAGAATGGCAACCTCCAGCCGCTAACCGAAGTATTCAATAAATGCATCGGCTGCGGCAAATGTGACCAGGAGTGCCCCCGCCATGTGCCTATAATAAAGATGATGCAGGCGGCGGCCAGCTGGGAAACGTGGAAGGTGAGGTCAGGGCGAGGCCCGATTATGGATGTAGAAATAAGAAAAGTTGGTGCGCCCATCGTCTTGGGCACCATACCCGGTATTATCGCCATCGTCGGCTGCTCCAACTTCCCTGAGGAAATCACCGAGATAGCCGACATCGCCGAGGAATTCGCCAAGCGGAAATATATCGTGGTGCTCAGCGGCTGCTCAGCTATGGCCGCCGGGATGAAGAAGGACAAGGAAGGCAAGACCATCTATGAGAAATATCCGCCTAATTTCGACGCCGGCGGCGTGCTTAACGTCGGCTCCTGCGTAGCTAATTCCCATATCACCGGCGCTGCCATGAAGGTGGCCAATATCTTTGCCACGCTGCCTCTGCGCGGCAATTATGAGGTTATCGCGGACTACATCTTGAACCGTGTCGGTGCCTGCGGCCTCGCCTGGGGAGCTTATTCTCAGAAGGCAGCGTCTATTGCTACTGGCTGTAATCGCCTGGGCATACCGGTTGTCCTCGGTCCTCATTCCGCCAAATACAGAAGGTTGTATATGAGCCGGAAGGAAGAGGACGACTGGACGGTAATGGACGGCAGGGAGAAGAAGTTAGTAAATACCGAAGAGCCGTCGCCGGAGCACTTAATTACCGTAGTAGAGTCCAAGGAGAGGGCTATGGTTACCATGGCTAAGCTGTGCATCAGGAAGAACGATACGGCTCAAGGACGCCAGCTCAAGCTCACCCACTACATTGCTCTGCATAAGCAGCATATGGGAACCTTACCCGACGACCTCCATCTTTTCGTCAGAAAAGCTACAGATATACCGATTTTCTTCAAGAAGGAGGTCATGGCATACCTGGAGAAAGTGGGCTGGAAGGAGAAACCGGTTTTGACCCTGCCCACACTAATTGGGACTTATCCGTCAGAGGTGCCTATAGAGTCGGTTGTCCACTAAGGAGATAAAAAAGAGAATTTAATGCGAATTCTGGTAGCTATACAAAGCCATTATGGCCAGAGAATTGCCGATAACATAAGGAAATGCGGTCCGGCTGGCTGGAAGGTTTATTCTTTCACCTTTGCCCAGGACTTGCCGGCTATCATCGATGACGCCGGTGAGTTTCTACCCAAGGAGTTGCCGGCAGCCGATCTGTTGATATCCCTGGGCGAGCATCCCGGCGTGGCACAGATGATTCCCGATATGGTAAAGAAAAGCGGCGCCAAAGCAGTCATCGCGCCGGCGGATAACCGTGTCTGGCTGCCACCCGGTTTAGCCAAACAAATTAAGCGGAAGCTGGAATCGATGGGCGTGGACATGGTCTATCCGGTCCCCTTCTGTACACTAACGGAAAAAGATAGCCAGAGCCCGCATATTAAGGAATTTGCCAAATATTTCGGCAGGCCGGACTTAGATGTAGAGCTTGATAAAGAGAAAATAAAACGGGTTGCAGTCATCAGGGGGGCTCCATGTGGTTGCACTCCGTATGTGGCTGACGGCTTGGTCGGAATCTGGGAAAGAGACGCCGTAGAGAAAGCCGGACTTCTCCATCACCAGTACCCGTGTCTATCGACAATGGTGATGGACCAGGAGTTTGAAGATACTTTAATGCATCGCGCCGGCCTTATGACCAAACTGGCGGCGGAGAAGGCTTTAAAATCGGCTAAGGTAGCATGAGCAAGGAGGTTATGTTATGACCACAACTTTACCATATCATCGAGTTAATGTATTAACAGGCACCAAGTCAGCCAGGCTCATTGAGGATGCCAGTGAGTATGCCCACCTGATAAAACGTGCTCAAAGGCCGCTTCTGGTGCTTGGCTCTTGGGCTCTTAGCACGACTTTGGGCGGCAAGCTTCTTATAGAGTACGGCGTAGAAATAGCTAAAACCCTCGATATACCGATATGCGCCACGGCTCATACCAAGAAGAAACTGCTTGAACTGGGCGTTGAACCGGCCAGCAGCTACGACATCATAGAGATACTCAACCATCTTAAAGACCCGGGCTGGAAAGGTGTTAAGAAGGAAGGCAATCACGATTTGGTGATGTTTCTCGGCTTCAGGACTGACCTTGGTGAGCAGGGTCTTTCCACCTTGAAACACTACGCACCGCACCTTAAGACTATGACCTTATGCAAATTCTATTACCCGCATGCCAGCTATTCACTTCCTAATTTTAGAAAAGACGAGCAGTGGAAGGAATTTCTAGATAATCTAATAGCAAATTTAAAGAGCAAGGAGGCATAGTAAAATGGCAGGAATGTTCCCGGTAGACGTTGGCCCCCAATACGAGGGCGAAGTAATCAGAAAAGGCGACATGTATGTCGAGTTTGGTGGTCCGCAGGCGAAGAGCAAATTTGAATTGGTGACTATGAAAAGCCCTGAAGAAGTTGAAGACCAGAAGATTGAGGTCATCGGTCCTGATATTAAAGACTTGAAAGAGGGCGGCAGTTATCCCATAGGCCTGCTGATCGACGTTGCCGGCGCCAAATTAGAGAAAGACATGGAGCCTGTCTTCGAGAGAAGAATGCACCTTTATGCTAACTACATAGAGGGCTTTTATCATATGAACCAGAGAGATGAAGTCTGGATGAGGTTAAATAAGGACTCCTTTAATAAAGGGCTCAATTCATTCGAAGCTATTGGCCAGATACTGATGTTCCTCTATACATCGGAACTGGATGTCATCGAGAAGATTTCCATCACCTTCGTTACCGATGAAAAGAAGGTTGAGGAACTTCTGGTCCAGGCCCGCGAGGTCTATAACGCCAGGGATGAAAGAGCCAGGGGTTTAAAAGAAGAAGATGTCGAGGAGTTTTATAGCTGTGCCCTGTGCCAGAGCTTTGCTCCGACCCATATCTGCATTGCCACTCCGGAGAGAATAGCCAATTGCGGGGCTATAAGCTGGTTCGATGGCAGAGCCGCTTATAAGCTCGACCCAGAGGGGCCGGTGCAGGAAGTAAAGAAAGGCGAATGTCTGGACCCGATAAGAGGAGAGTACAAGGGCTGCAACGAGCTGGGCGCCATAAAATCCATGGGGGCTTACGACCGGGTCTTTCTCCACAGCGCTTTTGAGCATCCGCATACCTCTTGCGGTTGCTTCCAGGCGATTTGGTTCTATATTCCCGAAGTTGATGCCTTTGGCATAGTCCACAGGGATTTTTCGGGAAATACTGTAGTAGGCGTACCTTTCTCCACCATGGCTGCAGATACCAGCGGCGGCCGGCAGGTAGAGGGCTTTTTGGGTCTGGCACTGGAGTATTTGAGGTCGCCCAAGTTCCTGCAGGCTGATGGTGGCTTAAGGCGTTTGGTGTGGATGCCAAAGGAGATAAAAGAGAGATATAAGGAGGCTATACCCGCAGACGTGTATGATAAAATAGCTAGTGAGGAAGATGCCAAGAACACTGATGAATTGATTGCGTTCCTGGATAAGGTGGGTCACCCATGGGTGAAAGGTGAAGTGCAGCTTCCTGTGTAAAATTAAGTAGGAGGGATTCGATGGCGCTAAAAGGAACTGATGTTGTAAAGAGGCTTCCGGACGGAGGCAAGAAGAATTGCCGTGAGTGCGGTTTTCCCACCTGTTTTGCCTTCGCCATGAAGCTGGCTTCCGGCGGCGTTTCGCTTGATAAATGCCCTTACCTTGCAGTAGAGATTAAAGCTGAACTGGAGGAGGCCCTGGCGCCACCCATCAAGCCGGTAACCATCGGCTCGGGCAAAAATGCCCTCACTATCGGCGGCGAGGAGGTGGTTTACAGGCATGAGAAGACCTTTATCCATCAGCCGGGCATCGCCCTGCTTATCTCGGACAAAGAACCCGATGTAAAAATCGATGAGAAGCTTAAGAAGATAGCAGAGTTACAGTTCCCCTGGGTGGGATTGACTCTTAAGGCGAACGTTCTGGCGATGCATTTTGAGTCGGGTGACAAAGCTAAATTTGAAGCACTGGTGAAGAAAGTTTGCGATGGCACCGATTTGCCACTGGTTATAATGTCCGAGGATGTTGATGTCCTACTTTCAGCTAAGAAGATATGCGGTGACAGAAAGCCTCTGCTCTACGCGGTTACCAGGGATAACATCGATAAGGTAATTGCTGGAATAAAGGATTCGCCGACGCCGGTGGTAGTCAAGGGCAACAGCGTAGAGGAGATGATACCGTTGACTACCAAGCTTAAGGGAGCCGGCCTCGAGGAGATAGTACTGGACCCGATCGAGAAGAATATGCAGGAAGCCATCAGGGACCAGACGCTTATCCGTCGGGCAGCTTTAAAGCAGAACTTCAGACCTCTGGGTTATCCCACCATCGGGTTCCCTTGTTTTATTGGCAAGGACGAAATCAGACAAATCCTACTGGCGGCTATGTTTGTGATAAAATATCCGGGCATTATCGTCCTGTCTGATTTAGACCGGTACTCGCTACTGCCGTTGCTGGTCCAGAGGCTGAATATCTATACCGACCCGCGGATACCAATGTCCGTGGAGCAGAAGATTTACGAGATAGGCGAGCCAAGCGACCAGTCGCCGGTGCTAATTACCAGCAACTGGGCGTTGACCTATTTCATTGTCGCCTCGGAAATCGAGGGCAGTAAGGTATCGTCCTGGCTCTGCGTCAAGGACACCGAAGGGCTTGGCGTGCTCACCGGTTGGGCGGCGGGGAAGTTTTCTGGCGACTCCATCGGACCGTTCATCAAGAAATCGGGAATTGAAGATAGGGTAAAGCACCGGAAGCTGGTTATCCCGGGCAAAGTAGCCCGCATTAAAGGAGAGCTCGAGGAGGCATTGCCCGGCTGGGAAATCATCGTTGGGCCCAGAGAAGCCAGCGAGATACCGGCCTACCTGCCGGGCCTCGTTAAAAAGTGGCAGAACTGAAGCAAGACCTGGCAGACATACTGACCCAGAGCAAGAAGGATAGACGCCATTTAATATCCCTTCTTCAGCAGGTTCAACATAAGTTCGGCTATATTTCCAAAGAGGCGATGCTGGCTATCGCCGACTTTCTGGAAATTCCGGGAAGCACGGTATACGGCATCGCTACTTTTTATAATCTGTTCCGGTTCACTCCTCTGGGCAAGCACCCCGTAAAAGTCTGTATGGGCACCGCCTGTCATCTCGCCGGCGGTAGGATGGTGCTTGAGGCAATGGCCAGGGAGCTCGACATACAGGTGGGCGGCATTACGCCGGACCAGGAGTTCAGCCTGGAAAGGGTGGCCTGCGTCGGCTGCTGCGCTCTGGCTCCGGTCGTGGTCGTCAGCGACGCGGTCTATCCCAGGATGACACCCCCAAAGGTGGAAGAGGTGCTGGTGACGATTAAACCTGCCACCGGGGAGCAACTGGAGAAACAATAAAAGGGATGTTTTACAGCACCGTTTGTCATTGCGAGCGAAGCGAAGCAATCTCATGTTTGCTTTGTCATTGAGATTGCCACGTCGCTATGCTCCTCGCAATGACACTAAATATTTTCTGGTAAAGGGCAATTGATGACCTTTGAAGATATTCAAAAACAGGCAAAAGCGGACTGGGACTCACAGTATCACGGCGAAGTCCCACATGTCCTCATCGGCACGGCTACTTGCGGCCGGGCTGCCGGTGCACTGCCGGTAGTCGAAGCCTTTAACCACGAGCTGGCTAAAAGAAAGGCCCGGGCTAAGGTGACCGAGGTCGGCTGCATCGGGCTTTGCTCCTTAGAGCCGATTGTTACCATAATCAAACCCGGTTCCTTTACCGTTTGCTACAACAACGTGACTCCTCAGGTGGTACCTACGCTTGTGGAAGGCTACGTACTGGGCGACGACCCTTGCCTCGACCTGGCCCTGGGCACGCTAGATGGCGGTGAGGACAAGGCGGTCTATATTCCGGAGCTTTCCAGGTTTGAGCATGAATATCGTCTACTTCTGCGTAACTGTGGCTATATCGACCCGGCGAATATAAACCACTACATCGCCAATGGCGGCTACAGCAGTCTGGTTAAAGCGCTGAAGATGAAGCCGGATACCATAATCGAAGAGATAAAAAAGTCCAGCCTAAGAGGCAGGGGTGGCGCCGGTTTCCCTACAGGCAGGAAATGGCAGCAGTGCCGTGAAGCATCCGGTCAGACTAAATATGTTATCTGTAATGCCGACGAGGGCGACCCGGGAGCTTTTATGGACCGCGTGGTTCTTGAGAGCGACCCTCAGCAGGTTATAGAAGGCATGATTATCGCTGCTTACGCCGTCGGCGCTCATGACGGGTTCGTCTATATCCGGGCTGAATATCCTCTAGCCATTGAGCGGTTGGAGATTGCCCTGAAACAGGCAGTGAGTCTGGGGCTGCTGGGCGACAATATTATGGGCAGCGGCTTCAGCTTTCATATAGAGATAGCCCAGGGTGCAGGTGCTTTTGTCTCCGGTGCGGAGACGGCTCTCATGATGGCAATAGAGGGGAGACGGTCAATGCCGAGGCCGCGTCCACCGTATCCTTCAGAGTCGGGGCTTTGGGGCAAGCCTACCGTGGTTAACAACGTCAAGACCTATGCTTACGTGCCTCTGATACTAAGTCGCGGAGCCGATTGGTTTTCGGGCATCGGTACTGAAGGCAGCAAGGGCACGGCGGTGTTCGCTTTAGCCGGCAAAACGGTTAACACCGGACTGGCAGAAGTAGCCATGGGCACGACTCTTCACGAGCTTATATTCGATATCGGTGGCGGCATGAGAAGCGGAAAAAAATTCAAGGCGGTGCAAATCGGCGGGCCTTCCGGCGGCTGTTTACCGGAGAGCATGCTGCGAACGCCGGTAGATTTCGATTCGCTGCGCAAAGCCGGCGCTATAATGGGCTCCGGCGGCGTCATTGCCATGGATGAGGACAACTGCGTGGTTGATACCGCCAAGTTCTTTCTCGACTTTATACAGAAGGAGTCATGCGGCAAGTGCTCCACGTGCCGCATCGGCACCAAGCAGTTGCTCGATATCCTGGAGGATATCACTGTCGGTAAAGGCAAACCCGAGGATATGGATTTGCTGGTTGA
>Ga0299912_10002722_pt1 | contig 14498 bp, 18 predicted proteins | sample RVTome_2_FD_207667 | JGI IMG/M metagenome (GOLD analysis project Ga0299912, IMG submission 207667) | Soil microbial communities from uranium-contaminated site in the Upper Colorado River Basin, Wyoming, United States - RVT95D214 (version 2) ...
ATGAACTGCCTTTTTATGTGGCTGCTCCCTCATCAAGCCTGGATTTGGCGTGCCCGGACGGCCGGTCAATCGTGATCGAAAATAGATCACCTGACGAAGTGAGGCAGATAAACGATCAACTTATATGTCCGGCTGGCACCGCGGCCCTCAATCCTGCGTTTGATATAACTCCAAATGACTTGATCAGCGCGATTATTACTGAATCGGAAATTATCGAGTGCCACGGGTAGGGGGAGATCGCGGTTGAGCAGAAATAATGAGTTGTCAATAAGTTCGGGCGCCGACCGATAATTTTAGGGCTGATAAAGAGCTTGACAATTGGCAAAAGGGATTTAAATTAACAAGTTTATTGCGTGACGAGAAAATTGTCGTCATGGACGGTATTTGATTTACACTGGATTGGGAGATTCGATGAAGACATATGTGCCCCAAGTTGATGAGCGCCGACGCAAGTGGTACCTTGTGGATGCCCGGGGCAAAATCCTGGGGCGGCTGGCGACCGAGATAGCGAAAAAAATTAGAGGCAAAGACAGCCCTCTTTTCACCCCCTTCCTGGACATGGGCGCTTCTGTCGTGGTTGTTAATGCGGAAAAAATCAGGCTCACAGGCAAAAAAAGCAAAATAAAACAATATTTCTGGCATACCGGCTACCCGGCGGGTATGAGATCGGTCAGTTTTGAAAAACTGATGGAGACTCACCCCGAACAGGTAATTGAACGAGCGGTTCAGGGGATGCTACCGAAAAACCGGCTGGGACGCAAACTCAATCGGCGTCTGTTCATCTATACGGGGCCGGAACATCCTCATAAAGCTCAAAAACCGGAAGTGCTCGATCTTAATTGACGGAGGAAATTTGGCGAACGATATTTTCAGGGGCACCGGTACTCGCAAAACCGCGGTGGCACAGGTGCGCATTATGGCCGGCAATGGCAAAGCCTCGATCAATGGCCGGGAGATGCTGGCTTATCTCTCTCGACAGAACCTCGTAACTCACGCACTTGAACCGCTCGAAGAAGTGAAGCTGCTGGGCAAGATTGATGTGATCGCGCAGGTTGAAGGTGGCGGGTTATCGGGACAGGCCGGGGCGTTGCGTATGGGATTGGCCCGGGCTCTTCTTAAATATAATCCCGAATTGAGAGAAGCGCTCAAGAAGCGCGGCTTTTTGACCCGTGACGCCCGGATGGTGGAACGCAAAAAATATGGGCGGGTCAAGGCCCGCAAGCGCTTCCAGTTCTCTAAACGCTAAGCATTTAGTTCAATAACGCACACCGACGGACTTGGGGCGGGGTCCCTGCGGGGCCGCCCGGGGATGAAGTCGGTGGAGGATTAAAACCAAGCACCCACAGGAGTGTAATTAATGCCTCAAATTGATATCAAGGACCTGCTCGAGGCGGGCGTCCATTTCGGACACCAGACACGCCGCTGGAACCCCAAGATGAAAAAATTCATTTTTACGGCGCGCAATGGCATCTATATAATTGACCTTAAAAAGACGCTGCTCTCGATCCAGCGGGCCTGTTCCAGACTTCAGCAGATCGCCGTGGATGGCGGCAAAATTCTTTTCCTCGGCACGAAAAAACAAGCCAAAATGGTGGTCAAAGATGAGGCCAGAAGATGCGATCAATTCTATATCACCGAGCGCTGGCTGGGCGGGACCATGACCAATTTCCAAACCATCAAGGCCAATATTAAACGGCTAAAAAATATCGAGGAGATGAAGGTCACCGGTCAGATTGAAATGCTGACGAAAAAGGAGAGCATGAAGCTGGAAAAGGAAAAAAACCGCCTGGATAAATTCCTGATCGGCATTAAAGATATGTACCGTCTGCCGGCGGCGCTGATCGTGGTCGATGCCAAAAAGGAGCGGATCGCGGTCGCGGAAGCCAATAAGTTGAAAATCCCGGTCATCGGAATAATCGACACAAATACCGACCCGGACCCGATAGATTACCCTATAGCCGCCAATGATGATGCCATCAAATCCATCAGCGTGATCATGCGCGCCTTGACGGATGCCATCCTCGAAGGGAAGGCAAGTCTGACTGTCGAGGAAGTTCAAAAAGGATCAAATCAGTTGCCGGAGCAAGCGGAGCAGCAGGAGGCATAGATGGAGATTTCAGCGAGCATGGTCAAGGAGCTCCGGGAAAAGACCGGGGCGGGCATGATGGACTGCAAGAGGGCGCTCACCAGCTCCGATGGAGATTTTGAGAAGGCCGTGACGATTTTGCGGGAGCAGGGCCTTTCGAAGGCGGCCAAGAAAGCCGGCCGGGAAGCCCGCGAAGGTTTGATAACCGCCTATATACACCCCGGCGACAAGCTGGGGGTGATGATCGAAATAAATTGCGAAACCGATTTCGTCGCGCGCACAGATAATTTTAAGGCTTTATGCAAAGATATCGCGATGCAGGTAGCGGCTGCCAATCCGCTGGTTGTTCAGCGGGCCGATCTTGATCCGGAGCTTGTCGCTAAGGAAAAGGAAATTTTCAAATCGCAGGCCTTGAACGAGGGCAAGCCGGAGAAAATTCTCGATAAGATCGTCGCCGGCAAGCTCGAAAAATATTTCCAGGAAGTTGTTTTGCTTGAACAGGCTTTTATAAAAGATCAGGACAAAACAATCACGGATATCATCAACGAATCGATATCGCTCCTGGGCGAGAATATTCAGATCAAAAGGTTTGTCCGCTTTCGCCTTGGTGAATAAGATGTCGGTGGCCGATTCCAATAAGCTCGATACGACGGCAAGCACTCCTCTGAAATATAAAAGAGTGCTGCTTAAGTTGTCCGGGGAGATGCTGATGGGGAATCGGGAAGCCGGCCTGGACGGCCAGATGGTACGAATGGTCTGCAGCCAGGTGGCGGAAATAAAAAAACTCAACGCCCAGGTCGCGCTGGTGGTGGGTGGTGGCAACATATGTCGTGGTCTGACGGCGGCAGCCAACGGGATGGATCGTGTCGGCGCCGACTTTATGGGGATGCTCGCAACCGTGATAAATACTTTAGCATTACAAGATTATCTGGAAAACTTAAACTATTACACGAGGGTGATGTCGGCAATTGAAATGCCCAAAGTCTGCGAGCCGTTTATCCGGCGGCGAGCCGTGCGACATCTGGAAAAAGGCCGGATCGTGATTTTCGCCGGCGGGACTGGCAACCCCTATTTTACGACTGATACCGCCGCGGCTTTGCGGGCGGCTGAAATCGAAGCTGATGTTTTGCTGAAAGGGACCAAGGTTGACGGCGTCTATGATTCCGATCCCTTGAAGAATCCGAACGCCGTTATGTACGAGGAATTGGGGTATCTGGAAATATTAAAGAAGAGTTTGCGGGTAATGGACGCCACCGCCGCTTCCCTCTGTCTCGAAAACCACATTCCGATTATCGTCTTCAATCTTTATAAGCAGGATAATTTGAGGAATATAGTTCTCGGAAATAAGGTTGGCACTTTAGTGAGTTGAGGTCGATTTATGTTGAAAGAATTGTACCGTGACACTCAGGAGAGGATGAATAAGGCGATCGAAGCCTTAAGCCGCGAACTAACGGGGGTCAGAACCGGCAAGGCGTCTGCCAAAATGCTCGATGGTATTAAGGTGGAATATTATGGCACACCCACGCCGCTCGTTCAACTGGCATCCATAAGTTCCCCCGATCCCAAACTGCTGGTTATCCAGCCCTGGGAGAAAGCCTTGATTCCGGATATCGTCAAGGCGCTGCACAAAGCGGACCTGGGGTTAAACCCGATGGCTGAGGCCACCATTGTTCGGCTGCCGATTCCTCCCTTGAATGAAGATCGGCGCAGGGAGATGGTAAAACTGGTTAAGAAGCTCGGTGAGGATTCCAAGATCTCGATCCGTAATATCAGGCGGGACGCCAACGAAAAGTTGAAAAAAGCCGAAAAGGATTCGGAGCTTTCCGAGGATGAATCCGAAAAAGGTCAGAAACAAATCCAGGACTACACTGATACATATATTGAAAAAATCGACGACCTCTTAAAGTCCAAGGAGCAGGAGGTAATGGAGGTATAATTATGGCCTCCAAAGAAGCTCTCAAACAAAAAATCCTGGCCAACGGCAACCTTCCCCGCCACATCGCGATCATCATGGATGGTAACGGACGCTGGGCCAATCTGCGGGGCCTGCCACGCACGATCGGGCACGAACACGGCGTGGATGCCGCTAAAAAAGTGGTGCGCGCCGCCGGCGCAATCGATTTGCCATATCTCACTCTATATACATTTTCTACTGATAACTGGAAACGACCCAAAAGCGAAGTATCGGCAATCATGAAGCTTTTATTTGAGACGACCCGCCGCGAACTTAAGGAACTGCTGGAAAACAACGTCCGCCTGGTGACGACGGGCGATATTGAGGGCCTCTCATCGAACAAAAGAGACGTTCTTAAAGAGGCGGTGATCAGGACGGCCAACAATACCGGCCTGACCTTGAACCTTGCCCTGAACTATTCCGGCCGGGTCGATATATTGACTGCCGTCAGGCAGATAGCGGAAGAAGCCGCGGCCGGCAAGTTGAAATCGGACCAAATAGATGAGCAGGTGTTTGCCGGCTATCTACAGACAAATGGCTTGCCTGAACCTGACCTGTTGATACGGACTTCCGGCGAAAGGCGCATCTCGAATTTCATGCTCTGGCAGATGGCCTACACGGAGATATATGTGACGGACGTGCTGTGGCCAGATTTCGACGAAGAAGATTTTTATGAAGCGATTATTGACTTTCAAGGACGCGAAAGAAGATTCGGACAGATAAGGATATCCTCGAAAGGCTGAGTTATTGAGCCGCAACTTAGCCTCAAGATTGATTGTCGCTGCCATCGGTATTCCTGCGATAATTTCCATAGCGCTTCTGGGCGGCTACATTTTGCTGGGCTTCGTGATTCTGCTGACCGCCCTGGGCGGCTCCGAACTGAGCAGCATTTTTGGGCAAAAAGGCTTGCGTTCAAGCCTTTTTTTTTCAGCGTTCCTGCCCTGCCTCTGCGTGTTATTTTCTTTCTATAATGTCCCGATCGAGTTTGGCATAAGTCTGGCCTTATTGCTGGCGGCTTGTCTTGCTGCTGCCGGCTATATCAGGACGGAAAAAGAGCAGTCGGCTGATTTCCCGGGCAGATTTTTCGCTTACATATTGCCGGTTATTTATCTGGGCCTCTCAGGTTCATTCGTTGTCAAGTTAGGCGCCCTGCCCGCGGGCGGCAGAATATTAACATATCTTTTCCTGATGGTCTGGGCGACCGATAGCGCCGCCTATCTCGGCGGCCGAACCCTGGGCCGACACAAATTGGCGCCGGCCCTGTCCCCCGGCAAAACGGTCGAGGGATTTATTGCCGGTTTTGCTGGCGCGTTGCTGGCCGGCGTGGTGAGCGGTTCTTTATTTCTGGATCTCGGCTGGCCGCAAATTATCGTCGTGTCCGTGATCGGCTGCTTTTTCGCCCAGGCAGGCGATCTATTTGAATCCGGGCTCAAACGTTTTGGTGGTGTAAAGGATTCCTCCTCGATTATTCCCGGACACGGCGGCGTTCTTGATCGTTTTGATTCGTTTTTGTTCGCGGCTCCGGCTGCTTATCTCATCATGGCGTTCTGGCGGTGATGGGATAGCCCGCTGACAGCGGTGTATGAAGGTTAACAGATTATTCGATCATCTGTTTTTCCTGCGGCCGATGCTCCATCTGCCGGTATGGACGATTGCGATCTTTGGCTACTATGGAAATTCGGGCCAGCAGCGCTCCTGGTTCGAACTTGTTGCCACCCTCACGCTGGGGAGCTGCATAGCCGGTGGCGTTTTCGTGTTGAACCAGATCTATGACATCGAATCCGACCGGACAAATAAGAAGCTGTTTTTTCTCGCCGAAGGTATCATTTCGTCGCGGACCGCCTGGCTGTTCGTCATTTGCCTGAACATAGCTGCCCTGATAATCGGTTTCGCCCTGTCAGGACCGGTAGGGATTCTGGCGACACTGGGGATTTTGCTTGGTATTTTTTACTCCGCGCCGCCAGTGGCTTTGAAAAATAGGGCCTGGCCCGCCGTTTGCACGAACGCCGTCGGCCATGGGACTTTAATCTACCTGATTGGCCATTGCGCGGCGGGAACGTCCTGGCTGACCGGGCTTATCCAATCGCTGCCTTATTTTTTTGCCGTGGGGGCGGTATATATCGGGACGACGGCGCCCGACGTGGACGGTGACAGGAAAACAGGCAAACGCACTATCGCCGTTGCCTATGGAGAAAAAGCGACTCTGTACTTTGCGATATCTCTGTATTGCCTGGCTGTCATGGCGGGATTGTTATTAACCGATATTCCTTTTTTGATCGCTTCCCTGGCGGCTGGGCCGTTTTATTTTTGGGCTGTCATTGTAGGCAGCACAAAGCGGATATTCATGGCGATAAAAATCTCGGTCGTTACCCTATCACTGGTTGCCTGCTATTTTTTCCCTCCCTACCTGCCTTTTTTGATAATTCTAATAATTGCCACTCGCGCCTATCATAAATGGAGATTCAACCTGGATTATCCGGCCATCAAATAATCTGCATAAAGGTCGATAGGCTGAATATGGCAAGCCTCTGGCTGAGACTAAGCGTGTTGATATTCGTGATCGGGTGTGGCGCGCCAGGTTTTCGCCAGGCTGCCGATTCATTGACGTCGGCTCAACGTGAACAATTGGTTGCCACGGCGCAGAGCTTTATAGGTGCACCCTATAAATATGGCGGCCACACGATAGAGGGATTTGACTGCTCGGGGCTGATTCGGGCAGTCTATGGGCAGGTGCTCGGGGTCGAGTTGCCGAGAACAGTTAGAGGCATATATTATGCGACGGTCGAGGTAGGATCAGGACGTGTTTTGCCCGGTGACCTTGTATTTTTCAGAATAAGTGGGGGAGACATCGACCATATCGGGCTAATATTAGACAAACATCAATTTTTACACGCGGCCGAGGCGAATGGCGTAATCATCAGCAGCTTCGACGATGAATATTATCGGAGGCGGATTTTCTGCGTTAAGCGCGCCAACTAACCCGACAAGCCATCGCCGCCATCAGAAAGGGCTGCACCTCCTGGCCTTGTTTATTTTCCTTCATGGAATCGGAGCAGCCAGATATCTCCATAAGGAACATTATCTTTGCTAAATTTATCGCCCGCCCTCAAGAATACCAGATACTTGCCATCCTCCGAAAACCGAGGGGAAAAATCATGCCTTGTTGCGTCGACGGCGCTTTTCGGGACAGCATAATAAGTGCTGGACCATAAATCGATAATCACGAGGTTCAGCGCCGCCTCACGGTAGAGGAAAGCCAGGTAATGTTCATCAGGTGAAACGGCTTTCAGATAGGCTGAATTCATGCCGTAGGTAAGCTGGGTCAAAGTGTCGGCCGCTGCCATATAGACGCGCATCGTATGCTCCGGAGAATCGACGCTCGTATTGAAATATAAGCCGTGATTCAGGCGAATACCGAATTCGCATGTTTCCATCGAAATTGTAGGCAAAGAGTCGGGGGTGACGTAAGGCAGGTCCGGGGCCCTAATCGGGAAATTCATAATAAATAACTGGTGGGTATTAAAGTCGATGGAGAAGTATTTTTCTTCGGCATTGACAAAATCCCCGCTGTCCGCCGGCACCGGGGAAATAAGCCGGGTGAAATGAATTCGGTCGGGCTGCTGTCCGAAAAAGGGTTCAAAATCGCTCTGTTGATCAGTCAGTTGCTGCAATTCGGCTATTTCAGCAATATTTTTAAATTGCAGGGCCAGGCGGTCGAGCCGCACCGAACCGGCTTCGGGAAGTTGCCGATCACCCGAACATGAAATTGCGAGCGTGATTGAAGCGGCCAACAAGACGGATTTAGTCATGACTCCAGATATTGTATAGCCTGCCGGTGAACGTGTCAAATTAAAAGCAACACCGGTAACGCTAATGCGAACCACTGCTAAAACCAAGCCTGTAGATCGGGATTTGATCTCGGTGGCGGCCGGGGAATTTCCCTGGCCATAAGTATTTAATTTTATTGGACCTTTGGGGAAAAATCACCTTATATTGGCCACCATTGAAGTTAATTTAAGGGCTTTAATGGCGGAAACTGGTCGGGCATATGATAGGTCGGTAATCAATTACGTTCGGCAGGGCGATAATAAATATGGCCTCTGTCGGGAATAAAAAGGCGCCGAATTCGTAAAAAGGTTAGAGATGGTAGATAAGGCAGAACCGACTATCGTGCAAAGGATTCTCCGATGGCTTTCTTATCTGGTGCAGTTGAGTTTTATCGTGCTGGGCGTCGGCATCCTGAGCGGCCTGCTGCTGGGAGGACGTTCCGTGATCAGCGGCAGCCAGAGGCTGATTTTTGGCGGCGTAATCCTGCTATATGGACTGGTCAGAATTGCGATGATTTATCGCCGGAGTATACGCGAGAAAAATGTCCTGCAACTTCAAGACAAGAATGGTAGTTACAAGAAAAAAAGCTTGACTGTGTAAAGCCGAATTGTATTATTACGAATTTAGCTTTAAAGGATATGGCGGGTATCCCTGATGCGAAATCGAGATTGACGGAGGAAATGGTGACTAAATCGACAGCGGTGATCAGTCTGGTACTTATTTTGATAGCCATGGCCTATGCCGGGCCGGCGGACGAGGCCGCGGAAAAAGCCGCGGAATACCTGGTGAACGGCAACATCGCTATGGCCGAAACCGTCATCGATTCGGCACTGCTTAGCTTCCCCGATGACTTCAAGTTATTGACCGTTAAAGGACAAATTCTTCAATCGAAAACCGATTACCAGGGTGCTCTCCAGTGTTTCGATAAGGCGCTTGCGCAAAAGTCGAAGGACCCCGATGCCCTTTATGGGGCGGGTATGGTTCTGATAAGTCTGGACGACCCCCAAAAAGCTCTCGAATATTTCGAACGCGGCCTCGATTCCAATAAACGAAAAGATGACTTTCTATATGGCACATCGATCGCCGAAATGAAACTGGGAAAGCTGGCCGAAGCGGATGCGGATATTCGCAAAGCAATCAACCATGACAAAAAAAATCCCATCTTTCATAGAACCCTGGGAGATATCAATTACAGAAAACAGGTTTGGTCAATTGCCATAAACGAATACAGGCAGGCCCTGGAATTCGATTCGACCCAAACCGATCTGCTCTATAAAATCGCTCGGGCGTCTTTCTTTTCCCTGAATTTTACGGATGCCGTGAAATATTATCGCGATTATCTAAAATTGGCTGGCAGCGATACCACAGCCTGGCGGGAACTTGGCCTTATCCTGGAAAAATCCAATAATCCGGCCGAGGCTGTCTTTTGCTATAATGCCCTGGCTGAACTTCTCCCTGACGACGGTGAAAACTGGTTCAGGCTCGGGGAGCTTCAATTCGGGCTGAATAACTACCAGGCCGCGGGAATAGCGTTTGAAAATACGGTCGCGCTGGGCGCGCACGTACCGGAATCTTATCAGAGATTGGCGACGATTTATCAGGCCAATAAAGAATATTTTAAGGCAGATAGCGCCTATGCCCGTTTCGAGCAGGCCATGGGGGCGCCTGACGACCCGGAATACTGGTCCGAAAAGGGGAAAGTAATGTTGAAAATCGGCCAGAAGGACGCGACTTTTTTCGAAAAGGCAAAGCTGGCTTTCGATAAGGCTATTTCCTTGGATTCCGCCAACGCTTCATCCTGGGAACATGGCGGGCTTGCCCGCTATTATCGACAGGAATTCGCGGCGGCCATCCCGTATTTCAAAAAACGGCTCGAGCTGGGCGGGGAAAACGTGAATGCTCTGCGCAACCTGGCTTTTTGTTACTTGAAAACCGAGCAATATCCTACGGCTGCCGCAACGCTTGAAAAAGCAATCACGTTGAAACCGGATGATGCGACGATGCGCCAGATGCTCGGCAAAATCTACCTGTTTTTGCAGAAATTCCCCGAGGCCATTGGTCATTTGCAGGTAGCTCTCGCCGATACCGCCGGTGAAATCTCGGCAGCCGACAAATGCAAAATCTCCGGCGATATCGGGTACTGCTATGTCCAGTTGCGGGAGCCGGTCAATGCCATTCCACCGCTGGAGAGAGCGGTCAAATGCGAACCAAAGAATACGGACTATCTGCTTAATCTTGCCAGCGCTTACCACCTCGACCAGAAACTGGAAAGCGCCAATGAATATTATAAACTCGTCATGGATCTGGACCCGAATAATAAAGCAGCCAAAGAAGGCTATTTAAGGACCAAGCCTCGATAGGAGTATAAATGGCTAAGCAAGAGAAGACGAAGCCCGAAGAACTCAGGTATAATTATCTCGGCTTCGATGTTGTGCCTGGCAAGCTTAAGGAATTTTGGGCTTCCGAAGAAGAGAAAAAGCTGTATATCGATAAAATAAGGGCGACCGCCGGCACCAGCCATACGATCGAACGAGATTTCTCCATGGTTAATGCCAGTTTATTGAATACAGCGGACCGGATTATTATTTCGCTGGCCTCGGCTCTCCTGGTGCTTTCGCTTTTCTTGCCATACTATAATTTTACCGCCTTTGGCGCCACCGTCAGGGGCAGCGCGATCGGACTGCTATTCAATATAGCCTATGTTGGCAATATCGTAGCCTGGGGCAGCCTGATCATGAAGCTCACGCTAGTCCTTGCAGTTATCATGATAATCATCAGCCCGCTGGTGGGCATTGCGAACCTGGCGGCCCTAAATACGGGGCTAAAAAACCCGGGCTATTTTGAGCGGCTGAAACAAGCCGGCAAGCTGAATATCGTGGCACTTGGCCTTTACCTGCTCTTATTTATTCTTGTTATGACCGGCCAGCCGAATCCATTCGGCTCCCTGGGAATCGAAGCTCTGGGGGAGAATTTCACGTTTTTAAGTTTTATTAACATCACGAGTTTCAGTTTATGGCTGAATATCGGGGTTCATTTTCTGGGGATGATACCGGCAATGGAGCTATGAGAAAAATTAAAAATAACATTAGGAGGAATTAGGTGAAACAATCCGTATTTTTCTTCATCCTGCTGATCGTGGCCATTGCCACCGGCTATATCATCTGGGCCTATATGCTCCCTGATTATCTGAGGGAAGGCGGCCCGCTGGTTGCCGGTTTGATCGCCATGTTGATACTTCTGATTGGCTTCATTATCGAAAGGTGGCTAACCTTGCGAGTCGCCCGGGGCAAAGCCTCGGTCCAGGCGTTTTTCAAAAAAGTCGTGACGATGCTTAATTCCGGTGATTTTGAGGGCGCTATCGCCGCCTGCGATAAGCAGCGGGGCAGTGTCGCCAATATTATCAGGGCAGGGATTGAAAGATACAATGCGGTTAAGGACGATACCGCACTTAATGCCGAAAAAAGGGTCGAGGAAACGCAGCGCGCCATTGAGGAGGCAAATGCACTCGAAGTGCCGCTGCTGGAGCGAAACCTGATCGCCCTATCAACCATCGCATCAATCGCCACGATGTGGGGGCTGCTTGGCACGACAATCGGTATGATCAGGGCCTTTTCCGCGACCGGTCACCGCAAGGGCGGTGTTATCGACGCCCAGCAATTGGCGGTCGGTATTTCTGAAGCGCTCGTCAATACGGCCGGCGGCCTGACCAACGCCATCGTCGGGATCGTGGCCTACAACGTTTTCGTGAACAAAGTCGATACTTTTAACTATACAATAGATGAAGCCTCTTATGAGGTCATGCAGTTAATCAAGGAGAAGGAAGGTAGCTGATGTCCAAACGGCCGAAAAGGAGAGTCGGTATTACGATCGACATGACTCCCATGGTCGATATTGCCTTCCTGTTGCTGATTTTCTACATGGCGACAACCCAGTTTAAGCCGCCGGAGAAAGAAAGCGTCTCGTTGGCACCGTCGCATTCGGATGTCAAGGTGCCGGACAAGGGTATCATCAATATCACGGTCAATAAGTACGATGCCCTTTTTGTCGAATATATCACCAGGAACCCCGACACCGGTGAAATCGTTCGCGAATCGCCGGAGGTTACGCTCCGCACCCTTAACTACGAATTAACCAAGGCCAGGATAAATCTGGGCAATCCCGAAATAATCGTCAAAGCCGACCGAGAATCGAGCTATGGCGCTATGCGCAAGCTGATGAGCACGCTGCAGGATGCAGGTATCGACCATTTTGCGCTGATGACGGACCTCAAGGTTGACGTCGTGGAGGAGCCGTCATCATGAAGGAGGTGAAATTAAATGGGAGTAGTTGACCAACCGCAACGCGAGGTCAAGTCCAAAAAAGGCGGCCTGAAACGGCCCAAAAGAAGAATCGGCATCAGGATCGATATGACTCCCATGGTCGATATCGCTTTCTTGTTGCTTATATTCTATATGGTCACAACCGTATTTTCCATGCCCCAATCTATGGAAATCAATTTGCCGCCCAAGCCAAAAGAAGGTGAGGCACCTCCGGTTCCAGTTGCCAAATCAAGGCTATTGGAGATCATGGTCGATGCCCAGGGAAATATATTCTGGATTCACACTCCCGCTGGCCAGCCCGATATGGAGTTGCCGGAATATATCGAGGTCGGCAAGTTAAGGGATTTTCTAATAAAAAAGAACCAGGAAGTCCCAAAGCTCGTAACCGTGCTGCGAATAGATCCGGAAAGCCGCTACGAAATGATGGTTAATATCATCGATGAAATCCAGGTGGTAGAGCGACTTTTCAAACAAACCGATCCCGCCTGGTCATATCGTTTCAGCCTTCAGGATATGACCGAATGGGAATTCCAGAAGATGAAGGACGCTAAGGCTAAAATGGGCATTCAGCCTGTGGCAGAAGGAGGGACATCATGAGCCAGGCTCTATCACTCCTGGCCGGGTACGGGGCATTCGAGCTTAAACGGGCGTACCGCAGAAATATCAGTATCGGTATCTTGGTTGCCAGCGGCCTGCATTTGTTTGTAATCGGCGGCGCCTTGCTCATAAACAAACTGGCAACTAAACCGCCCGAAGCGGTGGGGACGATCGTGCTCAAAACCGCCGCGGAGCTTGGAGCGCCGCCGACCCTATCTGCCAAAGATATTCCGATTCCGGTGGCAACCGTTCACAGGACTTTGCCGTCGGTGGGCGTGCCGACGCCAGTGCCCGACGAGGAGGCCCCCGAAGAGATGGAAATGGCTACGATGGACGAACTGGCCGCCATGGCTGCACCTGCACCGGTCGTCGATCTCGATGAAATGGGCAATAAGGATATCGTAATCGAAAACCTCGATGAATTGCTGCCGACGCCTGATGAATTCGTGGCCTACGAAGAAGCCCCGGAGAAAGTCATCGATGTCAAGCCGACGTATCCGGAAATGGCCCGGCGAGCCGGTATCGAAGGCGTGGTTTGGGTAAATGCCCTTGTTGATCGGGAAGGTAAGGTGCGGGACGTGATTATCGTCAAAGACTCCGGCGCCAACGCCGGTTTTGAAGATGCCGCCATTGATGCCGCCAAAAAAACCATCTGGAAGCCGGCGATTTCGAATGGTCAGCCGGTTGCTTTATGGATCACTTACAAAATCCTATTTACCTTGAAATAGCGAATTTGCCAGAATGTTTTTCAGGCCCCGAAAAACGGGGCTCAGATTGTTGACAAATATCAATCCTACGTTCATGAGGGCTTGATCCTCGATATAGCCGAGGCTGGAAAGCCTCGGCTATTAATGAATTAAAGATTGAACGATATTTTAATAGCCTCGACCGCCAAGCTTTCCGGTCGAGGCGGCATGTTGTAAACAGGCTCCCGTAGAGACGCAAGATATTGCGTCTCTACATCAGATTGTTGACAAAAAATAACGTGATATTAACCGAACGAAAGCAGGTTTTTGCGCAGGGACGTCCTACAGATCCCACCGATATCGCATACGCCCTTAGTGGGTGATGACAATAATCTGATGGGGCGAATTCAATTCGACCCCCCGCTACTAATAACTCTGAAGACATTTCCTGTTCTTCGGGGTTTTTTTGTGCCATAATCGGCAAATTCTCTGCTGATCTGGCAGGCCCAAATTGGGCTGGCCCATATTGGGCAGGCCCATATTGGGCAGGCCCGACGTCGATTTTGCCTATTGAACTCGAAGGCTGCCAGAGCTTATCCAGGCCGGGCAGCAGCACGAACCGCGCTTCGCCCTCGGCATGCTCCGGATCGAGCACTATGCTCTTTAAAAAGGCTCTCAAGAAGAACCGCTTCTCCTCGACCGAGCCCTGCTCGAACACCAGGCGGTAATCTTTGGCCATAGTCATCGCCTCGGCCAGCACCTTCTCCACCTCAACGCGCCGGTGACCCTGGGCCTGCAGCTCCTGCCTGCGTTTCTCCAGATCGATCAACTCCCGCTTGAGCTCGAGCAGCCGTTTATCCACGAACTCCCGGTTGACCTCGGTGATGTTGTCGATCAGGTTGGTGATCGTCCTCTCGAGCTCGGTCTGTCTACTTTCGACTTGCTCCAGCTCATTGCCGGAATCTTTAAGCAGATGCTGCAATTCAACCTCCACCAGCTGCTGCAGGTAATCTAAGTTCTCCGGGGTG
>Ga0299912_10002723_pt1 | contig 14494 bp, 12 predicted proteins | sample RVTome_2_FD_207667 | JGI IMG/M metagenome (GOLD analysis project Ga0299912, IMG submission 207667) | Soil microbial communities from uranium-contaminated site in the Upper Colorado River Basin, Wyoming, United States - RVT95D214 (version 2) ...
ATCTTTTCCCTCGATGTTCGCCTGCTCGCCGGTCGCGAGATAATCCAATTGATCGTAGACTTTATCCGGCCCGAAGCGGCAATTGACATCCATGGTGGCTACCAAATATGGCCCCGTGGGAGCTTCGGTAGCAATGGGGGGCAGAGCTGTCTCGGGCAACGGCGGCAAAGTCGTAACTGGCGCTTCCACCGACAAGGCAGGTTGCTGATTTGCCCCTGCCTGAAGAGTGGCAGCCATAAACTGAACCGCCTTTGCCGTTTGGGTAGCCGCGACCTGATTGGCGATTTCCTCAGGTTGGTTGGGAGCACCACAAGCCAGGGCTGGCGCTGTCAACAAGCCAATGACCAGCATCAAGTGGGGGAAATACATTTGATTCATAATAAACCTCACATCTTTTCCTGAAATTATGATTTTGGTGTGTTCAATTCATGGTAAAGCTCCCGCAAAGATCGATACACTTGGCGATAGCCTCGATATACCCGATCGTAGACCGGCTTTGACTGTGGATCAGGCGTCTGCGTTTGCTCGACAGGCACCAGGGGTTTGGTGGCTTCGAGCGAGGGATAGATTCCCAAGCCCACGGCGGCGATCAACGCCGCGCCGATGGCAGTGGTTTCCTGGGGATGGGCAACTCTTTCGAGGGTTCGTCCGGTCACATCGCTGATAATCTTTAACCAGGGCAAACCTTTCGCTCCGCCTCCCATCACTCTCAGCGGATCAGGCTTGAAACCATACAAACCGGATACCAGTTCGAGAATCCATCGGACGTTGTAAGCAATCCCTTCATAAATAGCACGTGTCATCTGCGCCCGGCTGTGATTGGCTCCCAGATTAATAAAGGCAGCCCGCACCCGCTCGTCAGCCACCGGGCAACGCTCCCCATACATCCAGGGAGTAAAGATCAGATCGCCAGCTCCGGGCTTTACCCCGGATACTTCCTCGTCCATCCTGGTGAACGTGACTGCTTCAGGTTGTAAACCATACAGTTCACGGGCAGCCCATTTGAGACACTCACCGGCAGTTTCCGTCTCGCCAATCAAGAGCAACTTATCCGGGTCAGCAGATTGAATGGTGGCAATTCCTTTCTTACCCACAACGCGCTTGCGAGTGAGGAGAGTGACGAAGCCCGAAGTTCCCAGACACAATAACCCATCTCCTTCTAGGACAGCGCCCGAGCCCACTGCAGCGGTCATCGCATCCCCCGCTCCCGCGAAAACCAGGGTACCTTCTAGAAGGCCCAGGTCGGAAGCTGCTTGTGATGTCAGACCACCAATTCGATCTGTAGACTGAACGAGGTCTGGAAACTTGGATACATCCAGGCCAAAGAAGCGGATTAAATTCTTGTCCCAGGTTTTCTTCTTAAGATCGAATAACCCGGTGACACTGGCAGCACTCCACTCATTCACCAGCTTACCGGTCGCCCTCAAGAGGAGGTACCCACTGCAATCAACAATAGCCGCTGCTCTGCGGTAAACATCCGGTTCATTGCGCTTTATCCAGATCATTTTTGGTAGCACATCTTTGCCAGTTAGTGCAACGCCAACGATGGTAGCAAAAACGGCCTGGCCTCCCAACTTGCGCATCACCCATTGAGCCTCATCTCCGGCTCGCCCATCCAGCCAACTGATACACGACCGGAGAGGGTGACCACCCCCATCAACCGGAAGAGCGTTGACCATCTGAGTCGAAAACGCCAAACCGAGGATTTCCTGCGGTTTGGCATTGGCTACTGCCATAACGTTTTTTGTGCTCTTACCCACTGCCTGCCACCAATCTTCCGGGTTCTGCTCCGCCCAGAGCGGTTGCGGGTAAACCGTCGAATAAGGCTCGTAAGCTTTGGCTGTCACCGCTCCGTCTGCAGTGACAAGGGTTGCTTTGCAACCACTCGTGCCAACGTCGTGGGCAACGATGTATTCCATGAAATCCCTCCCAATATAAGTTACTCTAGACCAGGCACAATAGCCGGCTCAGGAGTTGCATTCACCTACTAGGATTCTACTCCAAAGGGGTTTAAATAGAAGAAGAGCGGGGAAATTACACCCACTCTTCTAATACGAATTATTTCTCAAGGAGGATAACAGGCATTTTTATTCGACTGTCGTTCCGGTAAACGACCCTTGTCTGCAACCCGGCATCTAGGGCAGTCTTAACAAATCCATCCAGGAAGCAACTTTCTGGTGAACCATAGATGGGTTCCACCGTCCTTTGCAACAATGGGTTATCCACTTGCAGGTACATACCGACAATAATCAATCGTCCCCCATGAGGTATGCCCGCCGAAGAGTGCCTTAACAACCGAGCGCACTCTTTGATCGTTTCCGCTTCCAGGATATATCCGGCAGGGAAAGTGGAGACAATCGTGTCAAAAATGCCATCCACGAAAGGCATTTGCTGGGCAACCCCACGAAGGCATGGGACCAACAGGCCCTTTCGGCGCATCTTACGACTTGTGATACGATGCATAGCCAGAGATTGATCAAGACCAATTACATTAATCTTCTGAGAAGCCATTTCAACCAGCAACTCGCCCGTACCAAATCCAATTTCCAATACCCGATCGCCGACAACGTATTCCAAAGCCAGCCTGCGCCAGCTAGCCCAACGCCCCAGGCTTACCAACCAGCTCACCAGGTCATACGCCCAGGCGAACTCGTTGTACAGACGGTAGGTAGCCCAAATGTAAAGCTTTGTTATCCATCTCAATAAAAATATGTTAGCTTTCACAATTGACCAGCTACGGTATTTTACCAACCTGGACGCCCGATTTAATAACAAACCCGTCAGGATATCTAACCTGACGGGGTTTTTTTAAGGCAACCAATTTGTATTTATTTGGCTGGCAAACTCAAAGAAAAATCAAGACCTTCTTTGATCCACGACTGTAAATCGTCATCGGACGCGAATCCTTTCGGCGTAACCATAATCCAACCTCTCATGGGCCGCCCGGTCATGTCGAAAACCTTGGTGAAAGGTTTTTCCAAGGACTGCTGGTATCTGTCAGTACCAACCCGGACGATAAGGTCGTCTCCGTGCACGCCGCAAGCCATATTGCCACGCACTAAAAAGCCAACGCCTCCAAACATTTTCTTTTCCACCAACTCAGGAGGGTTCAGCTCCTTGATTAAATTTCTAGCGCGCCGAATGAGGATTTCATCGTATGCCATCAGTCCCTCCGATTACTATTTTACTACTAGGAAACAAGCACGAAGGGCACCGCTATCGCGTCTATCGCTCAGGCGGCGAATATTTCCTCCCCTGAATCAAAAATAATCCGGTGCGGGGTCTGTTCCACTGTGACTGGATAAGCCCAAGTTACTTCCCCCGATTCATTTCGGAACAAGAAAGTTTTATGGATTTCTAAATCTTTCAAAATTGTCACTAGCCGGTCTAAGGGCAAATCCACTTTCTCCGCAATGAATTCCGGTGGCATAGGTTTTCCATAACCGGGAAGCTCTTTTACAACGAAATTGCGCACGCGATGGTGATCTGCGGACATGAAAGCGAGGCTGCCTTCAATATGTCTGGCTGAGGAAAATACCTGACTATGCCAGATTGTCCGGGGAATTGGAAAGATATAACTCCATAGTCCTAAAAGCAAGCTGTCTTTCATTAACGGATTTCATCGATCAATCTAAGTGGTACAACGGTGGCTCCCACAATCCCTGGCCCGGTATGTACGCCCAATACAGGAGAAATCCTCAAGATTTCTAATTTGCCAATATCCAGCTTCTCTTGCAATAAATTACTAAGCTCCTGGGCCTGCTCGTGAAACTTCCCATGCAATACGCTAACCCACAGCGATTTTTCATTGTGATAGAGCTCGGCGAGGTGATTGGTGATATCTTCCAGGGCGCGCTGGATCGTACGCGCCTTGCCCAACGTGCTGTATTTTCCATCGGATTTATCGACATGGATAATGGGTTTGATATTAAGCAACGAGCCGGCTAACGCCTGGACGCGTCCAATGCGCCCACCACGCGCTAGATACTTTAACGTTTCCAAAGTGTATACCACCTCGGTAGCTTTGCGAATTTCCTCCAGCCTCTCGAGAATCGCGGATGGCGCCCATCCCGCTTTGATCGCCCGGGCTGCAGCCAGCACCTGAAAACGTTGTCCCCCCGATAAAGTCAGGCTATCCACCACTTTAACAAGCCCTTCTGTAAAATGCTTCGCACCCAATTGGGCGGAGTTAATCGTCCCACTTAAACCAGAGGAAATGTGGATCGAGAGAACTTCCTCTTTTTTCTCAAGAATCCTTTGGTAAAGTTCACTAAACACTCCGGCAGAGGGTTGAGCAGTGGTGGGAATCTCGGGCTGCATCCCTTCCAGGCGAGAATAGAATTCGTCGGGGGATAAATCACTCGAATTAATTTCGCCATCCGGGAAATTAATGTACAAAGGCGCTACCACGATGTCCAACAACTGAGCTTCTTCCACTGGCAGATCGGCGGCGCAATCGGTTACGATTTTCATATAGTATCCTCCATTGACTAAATTTGATTAAAAATGCCGGCTACGATTTGGCATTTCTTTGCTCTTTAACTTCGTAATGCTGCGAGTGCTCGTCGGACCAGGAAAGCAATGCTCTCGCTTTCGGAGGGACAACCGCAACTTCGTAGTCCTCACCTGCAAAAGACCGAACCGCGTTTAACGAATCAAACCACATAATTGTAACAAATTCTACTTCATTTCCAAGGTCTCTACGCAAGAGTTGAATTTGTAGAAAACCCTCATCCCATGTTTCTGTATGTTGACAAATATTGCGCTCTTCAGCATCATCTCATAGATGTCAGAATTTTCAGGTATTGTCCATCCATGCCAAATCCTCGCGATCATGCGATTTCCTTGTTTATGGGCACATTATATTAAATTCGTGGGGCATAAACGACGTAACCCCGCGGAGGAGCCCAGAATTGCACCTGCCCGTCGGATTGAGCTCGCTGCGCTGTGGGGGGGCTCGAATCGGTCTTACTCCACCAGGCAACCGGCGTAAGATCGATATCCCGCCATTGTGTGGTCACCCAGGCTCCATGCCAGCGGTCGCCGCGATTATTGAGCACGTACACCATCCCTGGTTTACCATCGAAACCATTGCGCTGCATGATATAAAGCTCATCGTCCACGTAAAGCACCTGCGTCCCACCACCGGCATACGCCTCGTGCGCCCGCACCAGAGCAGCTATGCCATGTGGTGTTTTCTCAAGACCCAGATTGTAATTGTAATAATCCTTCCAGAATATACAAGGATAACCTTCGTGCGTCAGGATATAACTATAGGCTAGTAGCTTATCGTTGACAATCGGACGACCTTCATCGCGCAAATCGTGGTTTTCGACGAAAGTTACTGTAGTTTGTGGCTGCTTTTGCAACAAAGTTTCCCAAGTGGTCAGGTTACGGAAGCTGAAGCCATACTGGTCACATAAAGCTTTGAGCATTTCCCGCAGCGGAAAGTCGAAAGCATCCACCGGGTTCTGGTTAGAGAAATTAGTAACGTTTACCCAATATTCTATGGCTCGGGCGCTATCCCAATGTTCAGCAACACCGTACGGCCGAAAATATTGACCCTCCCGCAGATAACGATATTCCTGAATTGCAGTCACGGTCATGGCGCCGTATCCCTTGACAAAGTCGTAACGGAATCCATCGAAACCGACCTCTTCGACCAGCCAGCGCGTCATTTTTAAAATCTCAGCGAAGACATAGGGATTGCGATGGGAGAGGTCCGGCATGTCACCGAAGGTCATCTCGTCCCAGCTTTCATACGGATTGGGGTGGAAGCTTTCCCAATTCCGGGGGAATTTGCCACTTTTGGGTTGGAAGAGCGTCCATCGGGTCTGGCCAGTGATCGGATTGACTTCTGTGGCGTCTGCGCCGCTATTGTGGTTGATCACGACGTCGGCAATTACAGTCATGCCGCGATCATGGGCATCTTTGATTAAATCGAGCAACTCCTGTTTGGAACCAAACCAGGTATTCACCGAGCCTTTCTGGTCGAACTCGCCCAGGTCGTAATAATCGTATGGATCGTAGCCCATCGAAGGTCCGGCTAGGTTAGCGGCTTTGTGAACCGGTGGAAGCCAAAGGGAGGTGAATCCCACTTTGGCAAGTGAGGGGATTTTCCCCCGAATGTAATTCCACCATTCAAATTCCCGCCCATCCTCGCGCGGGCAATCCCAATAAAATGCCTGCATCATAACACCCATAATGAATCGATCCTTTCATTTACAACCAATAAGACATTTATTTGTAAACCCCAATTCTATCGCGTAAATAGGTTCGCGCTTTTGTTATAGGATCATATTCAATCACCCAATCGATAACTTATGGCAAAGGATGGTCTACAAAAAACTCCCACATGATGGGTGTCGCATAAATTTCTTTGGTGGGTTCGCCGACTTCGGAACTAACACTCTCCCCGCCAGGCCAGGCATGCTCACCTGCAACAATGGTATATAGTTCTACAGCCGTCCCCTGTTCACAAGGAGAGAATTCCTCATGAACAATATTTCCCGACTCATCTTTTTGAGCTTCGGGTGGACAACCGTTTTCAACAACCCAAAATTGAATCGAATCTTTAACGGGTAGAAAATCCACCGTACCCGTCTGATTAACACCCCCTTCGTAAGGATTTAGTTGGTCGTTTGTACCATGAAAGTGTAAAACAGATACGGGCCTTCCAGGTTGACATTGTGGAAAATCCTGAGTGGCACCTACCGGAGCAATAGCTGCAATTTGATCCGATAACTCACAGGCCAACCTGTAGACCATGATGGCTCCGTTGGAAAATCCGGTGGCATAAACGCGCTTGCGGTCAATATTGATCCATGAGGATAATTCCTCGATTAAAGCGCGAACAAAACCAACATCGTCCACGTTCTTAACCTGGGCCTCGCCGCAACAGTCCCCGCCATTCCAACTCGACTTTTTTCCACTTCCATTTGGGTATACCACAACGAATCCTTCAGCATCTGCCTGCGTGTTAAATCCGGTTATCCGCACCATTTCTTCAGCGTTTAAACTAAAACCATGAAATACCAGAACCAATGGCGATGGCTGCGTTGGGTCGTAGCCAGCCGGGATGTGGACCAGGTAAGTACGCTCCTGGCCGCCAAAATTAATCGAATGAGACGTATCGCCGCTCACCTGAGGTTGAAAGCTCCCGACAGTTTCAGGTGCGATAGAAGGATTAGGGCTCTGGATAATTTCAGTTGTGATTGAAGGCGCGGCACTTTGACTGCAGGCCAAAGCCAGTGTGGTTAACAAGCCAGGAAATAATAATAGTTTGTGAGAATTTCTTGTCATGGCTAAACCTCCTGAAAAAAGAACTCCTTGTCACTTTAGCAAAGAAGTGTTATTTTTAGGGTCGTTCCCAGGTTAATTGAGATTGTCCCGCTATCATTATAAATCTGAATGTAAGCGCTCATAACCATGTCACGAAGCAAATTAACTATCCGTCCGCAATTTGTAATCATCTTCATTGTTGCAATTTCGTTACGCCTGATGAGCTATGCATGGAATACAAACCTTTATGGTGATGTCAACCTCTTCGCTTTAACCGCACGCCAGGTTGCCATCCATGGTCGGCTGGAATATCCCATGAAATACGACTATAGCCCCAATGTGCCCTATCTGTCACTCTCCACACCAGCCAGCCAACACCCGCCTCTTTGGCCTCTGTTTGCCGGGGTAATCGCCAGCACCATTAACTCAGAGGATACTTTTCAAGTACTTAAGTGGATGAGCGAATTTTTTGGAATATTTTTACTCTTACTGATCCTGATTTTCGTGCGTGGCTTCCGGGATGACTTTCAAGAGCCAATAAATGGTGGCACAACGCAAAAAAGACCCATAAATAATTCCATCTTCTCAACTTCTTATACAGCAGAAGTATCCCTGATCGCCTTGGGTTTCGCGGCTATCTCTCCCACCCTGGTCGATTTTTCTGCCAATGGCAGCCCATATATCCTCACTACCGGGTTCGTCCTTTTAGCGTCCATATTGTTGGTAAATTTCCGCCCCAAGAATCCAATCCATCCCATTCTCGCCGGATTGATATGCTCACTGGCTCTTCTGGTTCACAGCATCCTTATTTTTCTTCCTCTCGCTTTCCTACCTGTAATTCTTAAATCCACACCACTCCATTCCCCCAATCCCTCATCTACCTCACTCACTGCCCCTTCCACGTTAAAATCTCGTTTGCTAACCCTGGTTTACTTCACCTTTGCATTTCTGCTTCCACTCCTGCCCTGGATCGCCTGGAATTACTTGAACTTTGGAAAACCTTTCTATTCATACACCACCTATCATCTCTTCGAACAGCTTGGATTACTTAAAACTGAGGCTTATGGCCAGGTCATCGCTTCTCGCGTCTCATCCATCATCGACCCTATCACCCTTTTTCAACGCTATGTTTTAATGATAGCGAAATCTTTCCTGGCTTTTAGCAGGGAATACTTTAGAGCATTGGGTCCGTTTTGCCTCCTGCTATTAGCATTTGGAATAATATCTCTTTTCAATGAAAACAAACTTAAGTTAGCCAGCATTTTGACACCTGCCGGGGTATATACCCTGACAATTTTTCTTTGGGCTACTTACAAATTTCGCTTCCTGGTTCCGCTTCTTCCCTCTAGCTATTTGTTAGCTGCATACGGATTTAGCACCTTATCAAACCGCCCTTACTGGGGAAAATGGATCGCCTGGATCTGTATATTAGGATCTGTAGGCTGGATGATTCCATCGTACTTGCATCCCGAACCGACCCTCTATTATGGCAACGAAACGACCGCACAGGCAAAGCTATACGCAAAGATGCGCCCACTTGCTGAAGACCTGTCAAATCTCGAACCACACGTCACCTTGGGCTATTCACAATACCTGGATGGCGGCATCGAAACTGTCTACTGGCATCGCTTCCCATTTGTAGCTGGTCGTGGTCTGGGCTTACCGGAGATTCAGAAACTGATATGCGATTTTGATGTCCAGTATATCTGGGCAGATGATGCCACAAAAGCGGAGATTACAGACACTTTTACCGCTTCACACCTGATTCTCCAAAGCCCCCCTTTTTACATTTATAAAATCTCAACACCTTGCATTACTTGAAATACGATCAAAATTATTGAACCTATCCAAAAATTCGGGGGCTGGGGATTTGGATCATTGTTGCAATATTTATTGCGCAATTTATTTTTTCTCCCCTTGTGCCTTGCCGGATAATTTGCTATACTCAAATTGATTAAAATCCAATAGCCATTCAGTGGCAGGTATGCCACTCACCTCGCCCGCATCCCCTCTCAATTCAATCCACATCAAAAAACCGCAGACCTGTCCGCCTGAATGTTTCTTGAAGTATAGCTTCAAGCACAAGCAAAAGCCGGCCTTTGAGTCCGTGCTTAACCAATCATAATAAGCAATATAGCTGATTCCCGGAAGTAAGGAGGTCTGTTATGACTAAAGAAATGGTTCGGGATAAAGGTCTAAACCGCGTACCAATGACACTCGGGGAACGTGCCATGCACATATTACTTGCAGAAGATGGATCCATGGATGTTGCTGCCGCCGTTGAGTTGATTCAGGATCTGTCGTTATCCCGGGACACAAAAATCATCGTCATGTCTGTCATTGCGCCAGCAGATAAACCAAATTACAAGGTCAGGCAAGACACGCTCGATCAAACCACAGACTTACTGAAAAAATTATACATTAATATAATCCCCATCATTGAATATGGAGACCCGGCTGAGAAGCTATTGGAATATGCTCTGCAACATACACCCAATCTGATTGTCCTAGGCGCAAATGGCTTGCGCCAGGCATTAGGCATTCCCTTAGGAGGCGCGGCACAAAAAGTGATAGAACAAGTTCGTTCTCCGGTTATGGTGATGCGCCACCCTTACCGTAGAGTCAACCGGGTTCTTCTTCTGACCGATGGCTCTTCGCAAAGCCAGTACGCCTCCCAATATCTGGCAGAATTTCCAATCCCAACTAGCATTGAAATAGAGGTTTTGCACGTTCTGCCGCCCATCTCTTATGACCAAGCCATTGCTCAATCCTGGGAAAAGGATCCAAAATCGAGCGACATAAATTATGAACCCGAAGATGATGCAGCCATTTCGAAAGCCATGAAAATACTCAAGGTTCATAACCGGAACGCAAAAGCAGTATTAATTCGAGGTGATCCCATAAACGAAATCATGCGTTACATAAAGGACCGTGGGATTGACCTGACCGTAGCTGGGGCGCGCGGTTTGACAAAAGGTAAAAAATGGGAATTGGGTAGTATCTCCCGTAAACTGGTCCATTTCTGTGGTTGTTCCATGTTAATCGTCAAAGATCGCCGGGATTGGTCAACCCGAAACTAACTCGAACACCACAAAAGAAAAAATCAGGCAGGCCAAGTCTGCCTGATTTTTATTTTAAGGCAGGTATAATTACCCCCAAAATTGTTGTAAAACGACCAATTCGTCATAACTGAAACTCAATGAAGATCAAATCTCTATTTCTGCCTTCAACGATTAAATTTTGGAAAGAAGGCCATCGCACACCTGGCTATGCGTTATTTGACTGGTTGCATGGATACTTTTACGGTCGCTGGACATACCTTTATATTGGCATCGGCACGGGCGAACACCCGCTGGCCAAGAAATTAGCTCAACTATGGAAGTCAATAAATTCCTTAATCCAATTCTTCCGACCCAAATCAGGCGCAGTTGAAACAGCGTCTTCGGATTCACCTGATGGGTGCGTTACGTTTGCTGATACCTATCACGGAAAAGTAGTGCCACTCGAAGCTGCCCGGCAGCTCCTCACGTTGAACGCAGACATCCAACTACCCAATTTAGAAAAAATTATCCCCTACGCTCGCGCCAGAGATATTATCTTGAAAAATCCAGACCACATCGCAGCCCTGGATTGCCCTTGTCGCGCCTCACGAGCTAATCCTTGTTTACCACTGGATGTGTGTCTGGTCGTCGGAGAACCATTCGCTAGCTTTGTGACCGAGCATCACCCGCAACGTTCTCGCCGCATAAGCCCGATAGAAGCAGTCCAAATCCTGAGCGCAGAAGACGAGCGCGGCCACGTGCACCACGCCTTTTTCAAGGACGCCATGTTAGACCGTTTCTATGCCATCTGCAACTGCTGTTCCTGTTGCTGCGGCGCGATGCAAGCCCATCAAAACGGGACACCTATGCTGGCTTCTTCTGGTTACCTTTGCCAGGTGGATTTAATTACGTGTATCGCTTGTGGGATATGCGCCGACTATTGTCAATTCCATGCCCTTAGCTTGGGTGAGGATGCTTGCTTCGTGGATATGAAGGCTTGCATGGGCTGCGGGGTGTGTGTCTCGAAATGCGACCAGGGTGCTCTTAGCCTGGTGCGTGATCCTCAACGCGGCGAACCCCTGGAAATTCTCAACCTGCTGGCTGAGGAGACATGTCTGGCTGAGCTGTTCTCTGAGATCCATGAAGAGTTAATTCTCGCCTCATAACCAGGGAGAAGCGGTTTTGATGACTTGAAATCCTGAACTGGCTTAATGAGCCAGAATTGATACTATACTAACAATTGAAAGGAAACACAATGAGAAAACAATCCAATATCACAATCCGCTTATTAATTCTTATATCACTATTGCTAGCCGCCTCTCTGGCTTGCAGCCAACTTGGCGGAGAAACATCGGAAGGGCAGCCCGAAACTTCGAGTACCGAACAACCCTATGCCCCGCCTGCTGAAGGTGCTCCTTCACTAGCGGAATCACCCTACCCATCCGCCGGAGACGCATCCTCTTCTTCGGGAACATCCCCATATCCGGCTGCCCCCGAGGGTGAACAATCTGACAATTATGATACTGAATTCCCATTGCCAGATGACTTGCAGAATTTCACCAGCCTGGGGGAGGGAAAAATCAACTTCCAGACCAATATGTCTCTGCAAGAAGTGGTCGATTTCTACCTGCAAACCTTCACTGCGCAAGGATTGACCGAAGAAAAAATCCTGACAAGTATCACCGACACGACATTCAGCATGGTCTTCAAAGGATCTCCAAATGGCAAAGACCTGGTGATTCAAGGCGTCGACCTGGGAAGCGGCACAACCAACGTCAATATCCGATACGAATAACAAACTCACACTCTTGACGGGATGAGAATTGATATAAAGCGAATAATCTCATCCCGTTCTTGATTCAATTGGGAACCCCCTGCCCAGGTAAAGCGTCTATTGTTCAAACAACAACATTTACAACTATAATTATAATTAGCCTACGTCTATCCATGGGATTTCAGGATATGAGTAAAAATATTTCAATAATTTCCTCCGTTGTAGTCATATTAATGGCAATCATTGCCTGCAACCTGCAGGCGCCAGCTCAAGCTCCGGCAGAAGGAGTAGCATCCGCCGGAACTTTGACTGCCCAGGCAGTTGATGCGCTCCTGGCTACTCAACTGGCGGCACTCCAAACCACGATAACACCCACGGTCACATCAATCCACGAAACCCAGACGCCGATCTTTCTGGGTACCCATACCCCGACCCTCACCCCGACCCTCACCCCGACCGTGCTATGCGATGACAAAGCCGAATTCGTTGAAAATGTCAACATCCCAGATGACAGCCAGGTGCTGCCCGGTGAGGATTTCACCCAAACATGGCGTATACGTAACACCGGTACGTGCACCTGGACGCCACAATATGCGCTCGTATACGATGGCGGCGACCGCCTGGGCGGTGCTGCTGAGATTCCCCTCACGACCTACATTTCGCCCGACGCGACTGTGGATTTAGCAGTTCTACTCACCGCACCCGACGAAAATGGCTCTTACGAAGGGCAATGGAAGCTGCGCAGCGCCGACCAGAAGCTATTCGGCATCGGTGAAAACAGTGATGAGCCCTTCCTTGTAAAAATTAACGTTAGCCAATCCGCAGTAGATTTGAACCTTGGTGCTCCAACCTGGCAGGATACATTTAAAAATAGCTCGTACTGGTATCTCCTGGAAACCGAATACACGAAATTTACCATAAAAAATGACCGCATGATACTACGAGCCAAGCCAGGCGGCGGCGACGAATGGGGGATTACAACGGAACCCAATCTAAGCGATTTTTACCTGGAAGCTACGTTCAAAACCGGAGAGACCTGCTCCGGGCTGGATCGATACGGCGTTTTGGTTCGAGCTCCCACCGAGAATAGCGGGTACGTCTTCGGATTCTCTTGTGATGGTCGTTACCGGATTTATAAGTGGGATGGAGCCAACTATTCCGGCCTGCAGTCTTGGAAACAGGCGACACAAATCAAAACCGGCGCCAACCAGACGAACCAGCTCGGTTTCTTTGCTCAAGGCAGTACGATTAAACTCTATGCCAATGGCCAACTCTTACAAGAGTTGACAGATAGCACCTATTCGGAAGGTCGTTTTGGTCTTTTCGTCTGCTCGGTGAACACGGAGGAGCTGGAAGTGTTTGTCGAAGACATGGCTTATTGGGACCTGACCGAATAAGGATATCCGGACCATCAGGTGGTCAGATGAGCCGAAAGACACTCGCAACAATCACTTTCCTGGTTGTGCTTGCCCTTGGTTTGAGCGCCTGCCTCTTTTTCAGCGTGGCTACGCCAACAGCGGAGGGCATCGAGGTGGTGTACACACGGGCTGTTCAAACCCTGGATGCTCAATTAACCCTCTCGGCAAGGTTGACTTCCATCGCTGTATTGACCCAGATGTCTTATACGCCCACCCCTTCGCCAACATCGCCTCCTCCAGACGCTACTCAGCCGACTTCGACCCTGATCGCCCCTCCGACAACCGTGGCTCCACCAGTCCCGACACCAATTCCGCCGACTTCATCAAGCGTTGGAATATGTAACCACGCTGAAATTGTCAAGCACCTGACGATCAGCGACGGTGTAACGCTTACACCGGGCACCGATTTCACCAAAATCTGGCGAATCAAGAACATTGGCACTTGCACCTGGGATGAAAAGCATTCCCTGGTTTTTGTCAACGGAGACTGGATGGGAACCTCAGAGACGTACCCCATAAAAAAGAAGATACATCCAGGAGATACAGTAGAAATTGCTGTAGACCTGGTCGCCCCCGCCAGGCAGGGTACTTACATCAGCTACTGGAAATTGAGTGATGCCTCCGACCGCCAGTTCGGCATCGGTATTAACGCTGAAAAACCATTATCGGTAGAGGTTACGGTGAAACCGCCGAACAACAATTACGCTTATGACTTCGCCATCAACATGTGTATTGCATCCTGGAGCACGGACGTCCAGAGCTTGCCATGCCCTGGTAACAGCAACAGCGAAATCGGTTCAATTACCTTGGTTAATAAACCAAAGCTTGAAACCGGAAAACAGGAAAACGAACCGGCAATTTGGACGCGTCCCGAACCGGTCAAGAACGGCTGGATCAAGGGGATATACCCGCCTTATAAAGTAAAAAACAACGACCATTTCCAGGCCGATGTGGGTTGTCTGGAAGGCTATTCGGGGTGC
>Ga0299912_10002724_pt1 | contig 14490 bp, 7 predicted proteins | sample RVTome_2_FD_207667 | JGI IMG/M metagenome (GOLD analysis project Ga0299912, IMG submission 207667) | Soil microbial communities from uranium-contaminated site in the Upper Colorado River Basin, Wyoming, United States - RVT95D214 (version 2) ...
CTCGATGTTGAAGTAACCCGGTCGGGACGTGGCGCAGCCTGGTAGCGCACTTGAATGGGGTTCAAGGGGTCGCGGGTTCGAATCCCGCCGTCCCGACCATCTATAACCCAGTTCGAAACTGCACCCGATGCTCACCCCACACGCGACCCCTCGGTCGCGGGTTGCGGGGTCACCGGTTGCGCGCCGTCGGCCAGTCTGCACGTCCCACACCCAGCCGCCCACGACGCCGGGCGCCGTGACCGCAGCCCGCGTCGTGCCGCCCTCCCGCACCGCCGCACGGTCAAATCCCGACGTCCCGACCAAACTACCTAGTAACGTACAAGCGGCTCGCGAATGACGTCGCGAGCCCCTTTCCATCAAAGCGCTCACGAGGGAACACGCTCGGTACCATCGCGCGTGGTCGCGCGTTTCGGTCATGCCTGGGTTCGGCCGCACGGTGAGCCTGGCTCCGGGGACGTTGGGCCGGCCGCCGAGCGACTCCTCCGGAATCACTGGAGAAAGTGAACGCATTGTGTTACTTTTCTCGTGTAGATCCGGAGGGTTCGACCGTGCTCATCGGGAAGTTCGTCGAGGGCCGTGCATCAGGGGGACGTAATAGCTTCAGCCTTGAGGAAGCAGTCCACGCCACCGGTCTGTCGCTCGTGGCCGCACGGGCCTCCTTGCGAAGGCTAAAGCAGAAGGGGCGAATCGCGATGGCATTCCGGGGCTTCTACGTGATCGTGCCACCGGAGTATCGCCGGCTGGGGTGTCTGCCACCTGAGCAATTCGTGCCGCAGCTGATGGAGCACCTCGGGCTCGCACACTACATTGGGCTCCTCAGCGCGGCGGAGTTGCACGGTGCCGCCCACCAGCGGCCCCAGGTGTTCCAGGTCGTCGTGCCGGTGAACCGCCCCCAGCTCCGCTGCGGCGAGGTCCGGGTCCAGTTCGTGGCGCGGCGGAATGCGAGTGAGGTGCCCACTGTCCGGCACAACACACCGCGTGGCTACGCGGTTGTCTCGACCCCCGAGGCGACCGCCTTCGACCTCGTCGGGTACCCGCATCACTGCGGCGGCCTCGGCAACGTCGCTACGGTCTTCGCCGAGCTCGCACCAGGGGTGAAGGCCAAGGAGCTTGCGCGTCTTGCGCCGCTCTCCCCGCTCCCCTGGGCCCAACGGCTGGGGTACCTGCTCGACGCAGTGGGCTTCCGCTCGCTGACCGAGCCGCTCGCTGCGTACGTGGCCCGGACCGCGCGAGAGTATGTCCCCCTCAACCCAAAGCAGCGCGGCAGGGCCGGCAAGCGGTCGGCGCGTTGGAAGCTCCGAGCCAATGAGCGCTTGGAGCTTGACCTGTGATTCCCTTCGATTTCATCACCGAGTGGCGCGCGACCGTGCCGTGGATCAGCGACGTCCAGGTCGAGCAGGACCTCATCATCACCCGGGCGGTTGTGGAGATCTTCAGCGTCGAGGAGGTTGCTTCCGCGCTTGCGTTCAGGGGCGGGACGGCCCTGTACAAGCTGCACCTCACGCCCCCGGCCCGCTACTCGGAAGACATCGACCTCGTTCAGGTTGTCGCTGGTCCGATCGGTTCAAGCCTGAGCGCACTGCGGGCCACGCTCGACCCGTGGCTCGGGACCCCGAAACGCTCGCGGAGCGAGGGGCGCGTCACCCTCGTTTACCGAATGGAGAGCGAAGGCCCGGGCTCAGCCCCCATGCGGCTGAAGGTCGAGATCAACTCCCGCGAACACTTTTCCGTCCTCGGGTTTGAGGAACGCGCCCTCGGCCTGTCGTCGCGGTGGTTTTCGGGTTCGGCGGCGGTCCGCACCTACGCCCTCGACGAGCTTCTTGGCACCAAGTTGCGCGCCCTCTACCAGCGCAAGAAGTGCCGCGACCTCTTCGACCTGTGGTTGGCGAGCACGGCCGCGAAGGTGGACCCTGAGCGCGTGGTCGGGTGTTTCCTGAGGTATCTCGAACATGGTGGAACCCAAATCAGCCGCGCCGAGCTGGAGGCCAACTTCCTCGACAAGCTTGCGGATCCTGCCTATGTCCGCGATCTCGAGCCCCTTCTTGCCCCCGGCGTCCAATGGAGCATTGAAGCCGCCGCTCGCTACGTACTCGACGAGTTGGCACCTCGTATGCCCGGCGAGCCTTGGAAAGGCGCTGGGTCGCGACCCGGGGCCTAGGACGTGGCGCAGCCTGGTAGCGCACTTGAATGGGGTTCAAGGGGTCGCGGGTTCGAATCCCGCCGTCCCGACCAAATAGAATCAAGTAATTACGGGCCGCCTGCAGGTGGCCTGAGTCGTCTTGTTTGCCAGTTTGTTTGCCAATGCCGTGAGCCGCCTCGCGAGACACCTGCCAAGCCAGCCTCTTCTGCGCGAAGCGTGACGTCATGGATTAGTGGGGAGAAACACTCCGCGCGCTGGCGGTGAAACAACGGAGTCAGCGCATTGCGGGCACCTAATCCAACGATCAGATCGTCGTGTCGTTCGCGTTTCCGGGACTCGGTACGTTCGCGGTCCAAGGTGAGGCCACCACTGCATGCGACCAGCGGCACGCGACACCGACCACACCCCGGGCTGCGGCCGAAGGGGTCGGGTTGTTGGAACGGCCCCGGTGTGATGCACCGCTCCATCGGCGCGCTGTGAGTGCATCGCCTGTCGCCGAGCGTTTCGGCGCTACGCCGGAGCCAGCGGCCCGTAAGCCTCCCACTAACTGGCCCCGGTGATCCGCCGCGCGGCGTAGAGCTTCTTCCCATCGGTCCGCACGTTGATCACGCCGTTGACCGCTTCTTGAAGACCAACCGCGCCTCAGCCTCCGGCGTCGCACTGCCCGCAGGGGCTGTCGTGGCGGTGACAGGAGCCTCCTCGATGGAGTTTGCCCTTAGGGAGGTAATGACAACGAATCACAAAGGTAGGGCACACAATGACGCACGGCTCATAATAGGTCGAGCAAGATGTGCGCGATCGGACGAACACGGCCGCTGAAAATATCAAGGGCGAAATTCGGCAAACGGTCGCCGGACCACTGGTCAGCCACAGCGTCACGGCACCACGCTAGCAGTCTATCGACGCGGGGGTCGGTTCGGCGAAGTAGTGACGGGAGGTTGCCAATTTCCGCCGCCGAAACATCCGCCTCAAGGCGCCCAAACGTCCTGTCTCTTACCTCGGTATCGCGCCCGAAGCGGGACAGAATCGGTAGGAGCCACGAAGGCAAGAAGTCCCAGATGTTGCCCGTGACGCGTGGCAGGCTGGTCGCCAACCATGCAACGAGCTGGTTTGCGTCGGCGAAGCGACATACGAGATGACTTTGGGCGGGTAGCAGCAACCCAAGCGGGGGCGACTGCGAGAATCGCTTGAGCACCTCGCTGGTGGGCCAGCCACCGGCCAACGCGACGATGAGCGCAGTTGGATTTGGGACACCGTCCGCAAGTCGCTCCAACTCTTCTCCTGTAGCAGAATCCCCGGCGAACTGGTCGGAAAGCGTCTCCGCGGCCAGGATGCCGGGCGCTGTGTGGACCCAGCTTGACGGTCTAAACGTCGCTACAAGGTCTGTGCAGAGGCGGCGCAAACGTTCGGTCCCACGCCATTGGCGTGTGCGTATCCGCAGCGCGACAAGACTCGGAGATACGCCCGTGCTGCGATCCGCCCTCGCTACGATCTGGTCCAGGACGTTCGGGTCCTTCACCTGCCTTGCGACTTCTTCCAGGAATTCGCCTGGGATGGGCCCAACCCGTTCCCAGAAAGCCGAACCGTACGATTCCTCCACCCGGCCCCAGTTCTTCGCCACATGCACGGCAAATCGAGGGTTCGTACTTAGGGAGCGGCCCAAGCCCAAGTGACGTACGCCACCTTCTTGCGACTGGTCGGCTTCCAATGCGATGTCGAGCCGCGCAAGTTCCAGCACCGCGGCGAATGCGGCTTGCCTTCGTTCGCTCAAGTCTGGCCCGACGGCCCGCAGGCCTTCGAAAAGTTGCGGGATAAGGGCCGAGAGATCCTCAGGCAGCTCCCGTGCCGAGCGTGCGTAAGCAATTGCTGCCGCAGTCTTGACCGCTTCGCCGACATCCTCGTCGTATTGCGAGAGCAGGGAGTACGCAAACTGGTCGGTGCGTGCGTGCCTTTCCAGGTGATCGACAACTTTGATCCGGAGGGAGGAGGGAAGGAAAGTCAGGTGTCGTACGATGGCCCGACGCATCTGTGGATCGTCCTTGTAGACGTCGGCGACGACGTTGATCTCCCCCCCGCGATTCTCAATCTGGTGGAGAGCGAGTTGACGCACGCGGGGATCCTTCGGGAAAAGCAAGATCACGTCGCGCACACCGGTCCACCGGACTCCACATGGCACGTGACCACCGAACTGCTCAAGGGCTGCGTCCACAACCTCGTGGTCGCTCTCATCGCAGCCCAGCTTGGCAAGCCCAAGTAGTGCAAGACGCCCCACATGGTCGCCTTGTGTTCGAAGCCAGCCCAGCAGGCGCCTTCTACACGCCGGCTTGTCGCTCATCATGTCCGGTAGAAGGTGTGCAGCTCTTGGGGCGCTCGCGCTCTCGGCGAATTTGGCCAACGCTTGAGCGGCCTCGACGTCAGTCATGCCCCAGCCGTGCAAGAGCCACAGTGCTTGGTGTTCCGTGATGACGCCGGTGTCCTCGGTCGGGCTAGTTAGTAGCTTCTTCGCTCGCGTCGACTTCGAGATCATGCAAAGCTGACCATCGAGGAGGAGCCTCTCCTGCCGCCCCTCCAGCCAATCATCAACTGCTTCAACCAGAAGGGCATGCCCCTCGAAGGCGCAAACGAATGGCGTCCAGTCCGCCGTTAGGCCAACAAGGCTGTGCTGTGGATAGTCTTCCGTCCTGAATAGATCGGCGATGGTGGCGGCGACCTCATCATCCTGTTGAAAGCCTCGCAGCAAGAGGGAACCGGCAAACTCGGATTGCATCGGCGGTTCGCCCACAAAGTAACGGCGCACACTCGTAAGAGCCGTCTTCTTGACCTGCGCGTCTCTTGGCCAACCTGTAACGATAGCCTCAACCGCATCCCCCTGCCATCGCCAGCCTCCGGCGAATCGGTCACTGGCGAAATGCAGCAAGGCGTCCCGATCCAGCCTGTCATGTTCACCGCGTTTGACGCGATGGGTGATGGCGGCGATTCGTAGCGACCAGTCTGCTACCTCACGTGCCTTCCTCAATATTTCTGGAAGCGCTGGCTCTTCGGGCCAACCGAGACAAAGGGCGTGTAAGAGGTGGGTCGTGACGGCAACCTCGGCTGGTGTCGTCACTGTTTTGAGGAGACGGCCTCCGACAGCGGCATCACGACCGAAGCGTGTGGCAAGGGCCTCTGCAGCCGCGCGTTGGTTCGATTCCTCTTCATTCAGCAACCCGCGCCAAAGCGCGTCAAGCGTCTCGCGATCGGGCGGCCATCCAGCCATGGCCCGGTAGGCGTTCGCAGGGTACTCGTGGCGTGCGGGATACCAGGTAGCAACTCGGTTTTCGGTTTCAGCTCGCAGCAAATCTGAATGCAGACCACCGAGCGCGTGCTCGAGCAGCCGTTCGCGCAGCGGCAGCCACGTTCCAGCTTCGATTTGCGCAAAAGCGTTTGCTGCCAGCCTGGACGCAACGCTTGCCGAAGAGTGGAGGTCGCCAAACACGACCTGGGCGAGAAAGGCCTGGCGGGCGGGCTCCAAATCGGGTGGCAGGTGCGCCTCCTCCACGATCCCGAGCAGGGCATCGACCTCGCCACTTCGCGTAGTCAAGTAACACAGGCACAGAAGCACCTCATGCCATTGAGGGTTCGTAAACAGAGCCGCAAACCTCTCCTTTTGGACCCCGAAAGAAAGTGTGCTCAGGTGACGCGCCGCCAAGAATTCCTGAAACGAGCGGTGAACGAAGCCGAGTTCTTGGGGAGATTTCTCAACGAGGATGCCGATGGCCTCGGCCCCAACAGCGACGATCTGGTCCGCGAGCTCAAGTGCGTCGGCTTCCTCCTTCCGGAGGAACGTGGTCAGAAAGTCACACAAGACCTGTCGCGCAGATCTGCGATCCACGGCGTCGCTACCCGCGGCGCTGTGAACCGCCCAAGCGAGCGAGGCCAGTGCGCGCTCCCGAGTTTCATGGTTTAGCTGACTGGACGAGGTCCGAGCGTGTGCGGCTTTTTCTCGGCGTCGCGGCTGTTCTTGTAACAGCAGGCGCGTCATCTCCTCGTAGGCCTTAAAGCGGTTTCGTGGCAGCTGGACGCTATGAACGGTCAGGGCAATTAGACCAGAAAGCAGAAGAGGCACCTCAGCGAGCATGCTGAGCCGACCATCTCGCTGTAGGTCGCTGACAAGGTCAGCGGCCCTAACGTCGGCGAGGTGGATATCCTGATCGTCTGCTTGGGCACCAGGGTGTGACGCCTGCGCTTGATGTAGGAACCAGCGAGACGCGAAGTCGTGTTGCTGGTCTGGGGTGAACCCCGCCAACCTTGCCCGCTGCCATCTGCCACCGAGGCCTCCTAGCCGCTCGAAGCCAAGCGGACGGCTGGCCGCAACGGCAGGAATGGCTCGCTCGCCGATGAAGTGTTCGAGGAGGGTGACGGTTGAGCGCGCAGCGGTCTCGTTACTCCATTCATCCAAACCATCCACAAACAGCAGTAGTCGGGAGTCCTTCAGTGCCTGCTGGACCAAGACGACCAGTTGATCTGGTGCGCAAACCTTGTGAAGCCAAGTCGTTAGAACGTCCTGCAGTGAGCAGGTGGTTTCGGTTTCGGCGACCATTCGTGTCCACATGGCGAACGGAACCCAAACCGGGAGCCGGTCACCCCACTTCATCGCAAGGGCTTCGTGCACCGGCTGTGGGCTGAGGAGGTCGAGCAGAAGGAAACGCAGCAAGCTACTCTTGCCGATGCCCGGATCACCAATTACCACCGAAAGGTCGTTCTCGATGAGCCATTCGAGTGCCGGACGCCGCACCTCTGTGCTGCAGGTGACCAATCCGTAAGGTTCAGGTGCCCTTCGTGGTACCTCAGGCGGTCTGGACGAAGCCATAGGTGGGGGCCAACTCAAAGCTTCAGGTGGGCGCCCTGCAACGGAAGGTTGGGCCTGAATCACGTGGCGGGTTTCAAAGACATCGGGAAGGACAAAGCGCTCCACCAACGCCAACGGCCGCGGGCCACTCCAGACGGGGCTAGTTGGAGACGGTAGCCCTGGGTCCACGACGTCGAAGTGCTGTGTGTAGCAATGGCGCAAGAGATCACGGAGTCTACTCACGTCCGACGGGCTGAGGATTCGGTTCCCCAGGCGTTGTGCGGCCTCGTCACCGCAGAACTCTCTGGCCCATTCACGTCCCAAGAAGTCGTCCACCAGGTCGGGGTGCTCCTTGAGACGCTCGGAAAGCTGGGTGACCCCGAGCGTAGTCAGGGCTACCGAGTGCGCACGAAGGCGTTGGCTCTGTGCCTCGATCTCGTCCGCTATCTGGCGATCTTCCATCGGGGCTGAAATGCAGAAGACGAATTCCTCGGCCTTTGTAAGCCACTCACCGCTCATGAAGTCGTCGATCGCCGACCTGATCACCGCGGCAGTGGCTCGCTGGTATCGCTTGCACTGCCAGACAGCGTACCGACCGGTCGATTTCCGCCGAACGTAGACGTCGATGCCCTCTTGGTCCTGACCCGGGAGACCGTATTCCTGGCAATACTCAACGTCGCCACACCTCTGTGCAAGCCGCGCACAAAGCCGCTGGAAGATCTCCCACGGGAGTTCGTCGAGCGGGAGCGTCTGAGGGCGCGGACGCACTGGAAGCGAACATGCAGTCTCCGGCGGGACCCAGACCTTCGCCACAGCCCTGTTCGCGGCAGGTCGCATGGGCAGACTCTACTCGAAATGGCCCGGGTGAACGAAAGCGCGCTCGTGGGAATCGTCATCCATCTGCGTATGCGTGGCAGATCTTCTTCAGCCTCAGAGGTTAGACGGGCTCGGGCAGAAGTTGATTCGCCCGACATGGGTGATGGTCACGGGTAGCGCCCACCACCATGACGCAACATGGAAGACGCGTGGGGTGGGGGCCGCCCGCTGGCGGTCTTAGTGGGAAGAGACATTCCATCTGCTCGTCGTGTTGCACGACAGGAAACAGCAGAAGCCCCTCTCGGAGATTTCCTCTCAGCGCCGCTGGGGCGTGGCGCGTGGGGGATAATTAGTTTAGGGGGTTCATGTGAAACGGTTTGTGCTGACCGTCATCGACGTTCTAGCCGGGAAGACCTCACATGTCGTGACGCCTCCTGACCTTGAACTTCGCGAGTCCATTAGGTGCAAAGGTACCATATAGGCCCTATGGAGCGACCGGCTCGCGATCGTAGAGTCGCGGGTTGACGCGGTGACGTCAGAGCCGCATACGAAAGGAGCCGGTCATGGGTGAAGGTAGCACGTTTGTTGGATTGGATGTTCACAAAGAGCGGATCAGCGTGGCGATGGTGCGGTCGGGACAGCGGGTGCCAGTGGAATGGCAGGTGCCGAACGAGGTGGGAGCGGTGCGTCGGCTTGCAAAGAAGCTGATGCGCGAGAGCGGGGGCGATGTGGAGTGTTGTTACGAGGCTGGTCCGTGTGGGTACACGGTGCAGCGGCGGTTCCGGGCGGAAGGGGTGAGCTGCATCGTGGTGGCGCCGGCGCTGATTCCGGTGAAGCCTGGGGAGCGGATCAAAACGGATCGGCGGGACGCGAGGAAGCTGGCTGAGCTGCTGCGCGCAGGGGTGTTAACTGAGGTGCATCCTCCGAGTCGCGAGGAGGAGGCGGTCCGGGACCTCTGCCGTTGCCGGGAGGACATTCGCGAGGATCTGCTGCGCTGCCGGCACCGGCTAGGGAAGATGCTCCTCCGGCGCGGGCTGGTGTTTATTGGCGGGCGACCATGGACGGCGAGGCACCGCCAATGGCTGCGCAGCGTGGCCTTGGAGCACGACGCAGAGCTGAGGGTATACGAGGACTACCTTTTGGCGGTCGAGCAGCTTGAGGCCCGTTTGGCGGCGATCGACGCGACGCTTGAAGAGGTCTCGCACCAGGAGCCACACGCCGAGCGGGTGGGGTGGCTGCGCTGCTTTCGTGGGATTGACACTGTCACGGCCATGACACTCGTGGCGGAGTTGCACGACTTCCGGCGGTTCACCTCGGCACGAGCGCTCATGGCCTACCTGGGGCTTGTCCCCAGCGAGCACTCCAGCTCGGACCGTGTGCGGCGCGGCAGCATCACCACGACGGGCAACAGCCACGTACGGCGCGTGCTGATCGAAGCAGCGTGGCACTACCGCCATCGGCCCGGTGTAGGGGCCCCCTTGACGGCCAGGCGCCAGGGGCAACCAGCGCGAGTCATTGCCATCGCGGATCGGGCACAGCTGCGTCTGCATCGGCGCTATGGTCGCCTAGTGTTGGGCCTGGGCAAGCCTAAGGGAAAAGCCGTGACGGCTGTCGCTCGCGAGCTGGTTGGGTTCATTTGGGCGGTACTCCACGACCCGACGATCGCTGAGGCGGTGCGAGACGCGGCGTAGCCTCAGGCGCAGGCTCACCCAACGGCTCGGTCATGCGTGGGGTCAGAGAGGACGGATGCGAGCAGGCACGATCTGGAGGATACGCGCGGTACCTAGGCGACTGGGCACTCTTCGGTCCCAGACTCGCGACAATTGACTGCGTCCCCTCCCGACGAAGCACGGTCATGCGGCTCTGCTCTGGGTGACCGGAGTAACCCGCGTATATCAGAGTGACTCGTCGTCGAAGCGCCCTGCCGCGTCCGCCCTCTCCGACCTCAGGCACAAACAGCCAAGCCGCTCACCCCCTCTTGACACCGGTCGCTCCATATCAGGTACTTATGTCCACGTCCTTGTCCCCGGTCGCGCCCCGCGCGGGCGCGCGGATTGAAACAGCCAGGGCGGCGGCTCGACGAGGAGCGCGTCCTGTCGCGCCCCGCACGGGCGCGCGGATTTCTTTGTTTTTCAGCAGACAGCGGTTAAGAAGCGACTACCTGACTATGATTCTGGGTCCGGGCATTTCAGGTCCACACCGATCCCCCGGCTCTGCGGTCTTGGCGGCAGTGGGTCAGTTTGAGTTTCACAGGTAGATCCCGACGGGTGCGCACCTCGGGCTCAGGTGCCGTGCCCGGTAAGCCGTGGGGACCTATCGCCAGGTACCTCGATGGCGGCCTCGAGGAGCGTCTCCACCGCATGGACCGCTTTGTCCTGGGGATCGAACGACGGATCGTAGGCGGTCACCGCCACCGCGGCGATGTGCATTTGCCTCCCGATCGATCGGAGGACCGCGGCCAACTCGGTGGTTGTGGGCCCGCCAGGTGCGGCAAACCGGTTGGCGCGCACCTCCATCGGGTTCAGCACGTCCAGGTCCAGGTGCAGGTACACCCCACTCACCCTCACGGCCAGCGTCGCAAGCGCCGCGCTGAGCTCCACGCTGTCCGCCCTCAGCGCACGTGCCGGCACGACGGTGGTCGCTGACGTGGCAAGCAGTGCTCGCTCCGCCGGATCGAGGTCGCGCGCTCCAGCCAACACAACCAGCCTCTCGGGAACTGGTGAGAAGCTGGGAACGCTGGTGGCCAGGGCCCCCCAGCAGCGGCCCGTGACCATCGCCAGGGCCATGCCATCAAAGAATCCGCTGGTCGTGGTCTCGGGCGTGTTCAGGTCGGCGTGGCTGTCGAGCCAGATAACACCAATCTCGCGCGAGCCAAGACCGGCGACGGTGCCGAGAGCCGTGGCGCAGTTCCCAGCCAGCACGACGGGCAAGGCCCCTGCCGAGACGGCCGCCTGCACCCTTTCTGCGAGGACGCGGTTGATCTGGAACATGCTCCCGACCTCCACGGGATGACTCGCAGCGGCGATCTCGATGGTCTCCACCGCCACCGAGTGCCCGCACCGGGTCAACGTTGACACCAGCCCGCACTCAAGAAGATGCTCCGGTCCTCGCCCCTGCAGAACCCCACGCACACCAGAGTCGTACGGCACGACCAGTATCCGGACCTTCATTGAAGTCCTCGCATGACCGGGGGCCAATTTAGCAGAAGGTTGGCGAGGAGATTGTGATCCTTCCAGGTCGTCAGGTTTCGAGCTGACCCACTACCCCCTTGACAGGTGGGCTGTCCAAGTCTAGGGTCGAACAAATGACCTGCAAAATCCGTATTGGAGGTTAGAGAGGTATCAGAAACCCAGCCCGTGAAAGGGCACTGGTACGGAGGGAGTTATGGTCGACGGCTTAGAGCGGCGGGTCTCCGAGCTGCACTACCTGGTGACGTGGTGCCTACTGGAGGGGACGGCGGCGGCATTACCTGGGAGCAAATCATGCGACTAGGCAAGGGGGTGGTCCTCCCCATTTTGATGCAGGCGCTGGCTGTGGCGGCGCAGCCGCCGGCGCGGAGTCCCGGTGGCGGCGTGCGCGTGGTTTTCGTGGAGCCCGATGGAGAGACCGCGCGCGGGGAGCTTCCCCTCTACCGGGGGGTCACGGACCCCAGTCGGCTCGCGGAACTCTCCGGGTTTCTTGAGAATGACGCGGCGCGCTGGGCGCTTGACCTCTACGCGCGGGCGCGTGGAATTACCGTCGCGCGTGGCGGCACCAGCGCCCAGCCGGCGGAGTACTTCATCGCGGTCGTACCTGGCGGCAATGACGCCGCGGTTGGGTTTAGGTTGCGCACAATGAAAGGGATAGAGAGCCGTCCAAGGGTTGCGTTCGCCCTTCTTGGTCCTGAGGAGTGGCGTTTCTCGAACACGCTCCTGCACGAAACCGGGCACGTGGCGCTCTCGATGCTGGCAGGGGACCGGGAAGTCCCGAAGCGGGAGATTGCGGCGATCCCACACACGGTGGCGGCGCTCAGCGACCGCGGCACCGCCTTCGATGAGGGGTTCGCCATCAGCCTCGAGACTCTCATCGCTCACCTCTCCGCTGCGCCGGACGTTCGTCGAAAGTACCGGCACGAGCAATTCCTTTTTGGCCAGGCGGCCAAGATACGCGCCGAGTACTACCGCCCCTCCGTGGACTTGCTAACGTTCGCCCAGACCTATGCCCGCTACGGTGACGTGCGCGACAACGCGTTTGCTTTCGGCCCGGCATTCACCGGGCCTGACTACCTTCGGGCGCAGATGGAGAAGGCGCGGGACTTCGCGAGCCTACGCGACGCTAACCAGCTCCTCCAGTCAGAGGGGTTCCACGCCACGTTCTTCTTCTCCCTCCTTGTTCGTGGGGACGAGGTACCCAGTGAGGCGACCGTACAAGCGCGGCAGAACGCCGCGATGACTGTGTTGGCCGAGACCTTCGCGACCACGCCGTTCACACCGGAATCGCCTCTTCTTCTGCAGTTCCTCGAAACCTATAAGAACCGGTACCCTGCCGAGTGGGGTGAGGTTCTTGACGTGTTCCTCGACATCTCGCACGGCGTCTTCGTGGACCCAGAGGCGGGCTCCCTCTGGCGGGCGCACTACCTGGCGGCGCTCGCCCTCGACCTCGGACACCTCGACCGGGGGCGCATCGACGCTGCCCGCGAGCGCTGGCGCCTGAAGGTCACAGCCGATCCGAGCGTGCTGTACTCGCGGCTCGGGCCCCAGCTTCGCTGCGAGGTGGCCGGACGCACGGTGACGTTGGTGGCTCTCGAGAGCGCAAGGCCGCTCTCGCTGGACGTCAACACCGCCGAAGAGGGCGTAATCCGCCTGGTACCAGGCATCTCGGATGCCGAGGTCGCGACGTGGCAGGCCCATCGCGTGCACAGACCCTTTAGCAACTTCGATGACTTTCGGAAACGCTCCGGCCTCACGGAAAGGACGTTAGCGGAGCTTTGCATTCCTCGCTGATTCGGAGCACATGCCGCCAGGGCGGGCGTCGGAGGCGATCGATGAGGCCCCACACCGGCTTTTTGGTCACTGCACTCTGTCCCGCGCTACTCACAGCGGCCGCGGATGCTGGGTTGCTCCCGGTCCTGCGTGCGAGCCTCTACCGCGGGGCCTCCACCAGGGCCATCCTCTGTATCGATTTCGGCATCGTCCTGGCCGCGTCGATCGTCGGTTGGTTCCTGGCGCGACGTGGCAGCTTCCCTGTTTGGTGGCGAGAACAGGAGACGAGCGCGGCGCCGCGCCAACTGGTTCTGGGCCTTCTGCTGGCCGTTGTGGTCGTCGTGGGAAATACGCTGATCTGGTTCGCCGCGCGGGGCAGGATCGCCGAATTGGCGCCATGGGTTGGCCTGATCACGCCGCCGACCGCGATCTTACTGGCGTGCCGCGGCGCCCTGACAGAGAACGTGGTTTTCCGTTTCTTCCTTTTCCCTCTGGTGTCGCTGGCCGTCATTCGTGGGGGGTGCCCACAGCCGGCGACGCTTGTACTCGGGGCACTGGTATCGTCCGCGGCGTTTGCACTGATTCATCCCGGCCTGATGGTCGCCTTCCTGGCCGGGCTTGCGCTGGTCTATCTGTACTGCAGATACGGGCTGCTCGCTGCACTGGTCGTGCAGTTCGTCGGCGATGCGGTCCCGTTTGTGCTCTTGTCGCATTCGCCCCGCGCGTAGGAGGATCAGCATGATGCGCTGGAATCTTGTGCTCACCTCTTTCTCTTCGCTGCTTTTGGCCGGGGTCTTACCCGCTGCTCACGCAGCGCAGGCCGCCAACTCCCAGCGCCCCAAGCCGCTTCTCACCCATGGCATCTGCGGCTCGGTTGGAAACCCGGATGGAACGCCGGTCCCTGACCGGCTGAATCCTTCCTCCGTGCTCGGCCAGTATCCGGTTCAGCGGCTCATGCTCGATCTCGCCGAAAAGCCCCGCCACAAGGCTTACCTCCAGGCCGCGCTCAGGGAAACGGGCGTGAGCATCCAGGACCTCGAGACCATCGGCCTGATCCGCCCGCAGGGCGCAGAATACGTGATTGCCTTCGCGCTCTTTACCAAATCTGACCTCGTCCAAATCCGCGGCGCGGTCGAATTTCGCGCCGCTTCGCTGGCTGCTGCCTATCTCGAGCGCCGCCCCGAGATCGAGCGCCTGCTTGCCCAGTATCCCGCCAATGGTGTGGACCGCAAAGCCGCCGCCTACATCCTGCTCGGCTGCTTCTCGCTCGATTGGGACGGCCTCGACCTCACCGCCGAGAAGGGTTACCGAAAGGAGGACATCGTGCGGCCCGGCATTGGCACCTTTGGCGTCTGGGCCGAGGAGAGAGGTGACCATAGCCTGAAAGGCATCTACTGGGGTAGCCACAACGAGTACGGCGAAACCTACGTTCTGACTTCCTTCGGCGATCATTTCTCGCTGCCGCGTTACGCCTTCCCCGACCTGATCTGGAGAATGTCCCATGGCCTGTCGAGCGTGGGCGTGCCCGGCGATCTTGAGAACTCTCTGGATCCGGTGGTTGGCGACGCCCTCGGCGTGCTGGCCGCGCGCATCGCCCGCACGCTTATGGCCCTGCGCGATGGTCCGAGAAGGCCCGCCGACCTCGCGCAAGTGGCCGGCACCGACGAAAAGACGATGAAGCACTTGCTGGCGCTGCTCGCCGGGCTTCAGTATGTCCGGCCGGAAGGTAATCGGTACGCGGCGAG
>Ga0299912_10002725_pt1 | contig 14490 bp, 13 predicted proteins | sample RVTome_2_FD_207667 | JGI IMG/M metagenome (GOLD analysis project Ga0299912, IMG submission 207667) | Soil microbial communities from uranium-contaminated site in the Upper Colorado River Basin, Wyoming, United States - RVT95D214 (version 2) ...
GTCTGAAAGCCTTTCTACTGCGGCCTTGCGCACTTCAAGGCTTTCATCAGATTTCGCCATCTTGGAAAGCAACGCCTGATCGGTGAGCCTTTCTACAGCGGCTAAGCGTATTTTCATTTCTTTGTCTGTCTTGGCGATGTCGGCGAGCATCTTCTGATTTGTGAGCTTTTTCACTGCGGCTTCACGCACGTCGACATCTCTGTCAATCTTGGCGATTTCAGCGAGTGTCGCTTCGTCTGTGAGCTTTATGACTGCAGACTTTCGTATTCTCCATTCTTTGTCTGTTTTGGCGATCTCAGCGAGTGTCGCCTCGTCTGTCAGCCTTAACACTGCAGACCAGCGGACATTCATTTCTCTGTCTGTTTTGGCGATTTCGGCGAGTGCCGCCTCGTCGGTCAGCCTTTCCGCTGCGGCCTCCCGCACGTCGACATATATGTCTGACTTGGCGATTTCGGCGAGCAACTTTTGATCTGCGAGGTTCTCTACTGCGTCTTTGCGAATTATCCATTCTTTGTCTGTTTTGGCGATGTCGGCGAGCGTCACCTGGTCTGTCAGGCCTCTCACTGCGGATCTGCGCACAGAATCTTCTCTGGCTGTCTTGGCGATTTCGGCGAGCAACTTCTGATCCGTAACCTTTCCTAAGGCGATTATGCTCACGCTCTCTCTTCTGGCCGTCTTGGCGATTTCGGCGAGCAGCTTCTGATCTGTGAGCATTTCCACTACGGCAAATCCCACGTCGATGACTTTATCTGCCTCGGCGATCTCGACGAGCGTCGCCCCGTCTGCCAGCCTTTTGACTGCGGCTATACGCACGGTCGCTTCTTCATCAGATTTTGCAATTTTAATCAGCAACATCTGATCGGCGAGGACTTTTACTGCAGCCCTGCGTATTCTCCATTTTGTGTCTGTTTTGGCGAACTCGGCGAGTGTCGCCTGGTCTGTGATTCTTCCCGCTGCGGCCTCGCGCACCTCCTCGCTTTTATCAGATTTTGCCATCTGAGTGAGCAACGCCTGATCTGTGAGCTTTTCTACTGCGGCTCTGCGTATTTTCATATCTTCGTTTGTCTTAGCGATTTCGGCGAGCACCTTTTGATCTGTGAGCGTTTTCACTGCGGCTTCACGCACGGAGGCATTGATATCCGTTTTGAAGATTCTGGCGAGCAGCTTTTGATCTGCGAGCTTCTCTACCGCGGCTCTGCGCACGGAGGTATCTTGGTCTATTTTGGCGATCTCGGCGAGCGTCGCCTGGCGTGTCAGCCTTTTCACTGCGGCCTCGCGCACATAAGCATCTTTGTCTTTTCTGGCGAACTCGGCGAGGGCTGCTTGGTCTGTGAGCCTTTCTACCGCAATCGCACGTACGGAAAAGTTTTCACTATTCCTTGCGAGGTCCGTGTAAACTGTTTGCTGGATGAGCATGAACTGTCCCGGCTCTGTTACCTTTAGTACCGCAGCCCGGCGCACGTCCCTATTGTCACTGGAGTTGGCGACCTGAATAAGAATTGCCTGATCGCTAAGTCTCTGTACCGCGGCCACGCGCATGCCGACATTTTTGTCCGTCTTGACGATCTCGGCGAGGGCCGGCTGGTCGGTGAGCCTTTCTACCGCGGCATGACGAATGCCGTCTACCTTGTCTGTCTTGGCGATCTCGGCAAGGGCCGGCTGGTCTGTGAGCCTTTCTACCGCGGCTTGACGCACGCCGTCTACCTTGTCTGTCTTGGCGATCTCGGCGAGGGCCGGCTGGTCTATGAGCCTTTCTACCGCAGCCAGACGAATGCCATCTGCCTTGTCTGTCTTGGCGATCTCGGCGAGAGCCGGCTGGTCTCTGAGCTTTGCTACCGCTGTCTGACGAATGCCGTCTACCTTGTCTGTTTTGGCGACCTCGGCAAGGGCCGGCTGGTTTGTAAGCCTCATCGTAGCAGCCTTGCGGACGTCATCATCAAGACTATTTTTAGCAATATCGGCAAGCTTGCTTTGATCATCAGTCGTTATGATCAACTCCTTATTTTCATAATAGCTATTTATAAAGACGGCGCCACAAAAAGGACATTTAGCGGGACCTCCAGTCACAAAATTACGGCAAATTGAACAATATCCTTCATATTCACCGGAAGTAGTGATTTTATACTCGTATCCCGTTGTGCAATTATTGTATAGCGCCGTTAATCCAATTATTAAAACGCCGATAAACAAAAAATACTTAGGTTTTCTTGAACTTGACCTCATACGATCCCCCTTACCTTAGATATTAAGGAATAAAAGGGGATAGATAACATGATGATTTTATACGCTTCCCCTTAGTTATTAATTTGCACACTATATATGGATTGTCAATATCACTCTATAGGGATTTGCTTTTCGGCTGCGCCGGCTGGTCCGCTGGGTGAGCACACGCTGGGAGCACAGCTCCGACCGGATGGCCTCGAAATCCGACCCAATCACATTCTGAAAGGTTTCAATCTTTAAATACCCACCTCTTGAGCATGGCAAATACTTCTTCTCTTTTAATGGGCTTGGACATATAGTCGTTCATCCCGGATTGCAGACACTTCTCCCGATCCTCCTTCATGGCGTCGGCTGTCATGGCTATGATCGGTATTTCAGCGTAACCGCGGTTGCGCAGCACCTTGGTGGCCTCCAGGCCGTCCATCTCCGGCATATGCACGTCCATGAATATCAAATCATATCGCTCCGGCTTGGTCTTGATGGCCGCCGACCCCCCGGCCGAATATTTTCCGCAATTTATGCTTTTCACGGCGGCGAGATGGGATATCGACATGAAATCGGACCCGCGGGCAAGCGCAGCCGAAAAGCAAATTCTTATCGGGCCGGATGATGAGCCGGTGTTCGCCTCTCTTGAAGATCACCCGATAGGCGCCGATGCGGAGACGATAAAAAGCTTCACCGCATCATTTCGATTCTGATTTTTTTTGCTGGCGCACCGGGACGGGAATGTTACAGAGCTCGACGCTACCCGCTTGGAACACGAACCATTCGTCGCGCCGGTTGCGGCGCGCTTCGATCAATCGCCGGAACGTGTCGGTGTCGGTGCGCAGCACCTCCAGCTCGGTGCGCTCGGACGCGGGCACATCGGCCGCGACGCGGACGCACCGGATCGGAACGAGCTGGTCCCGCTCGTCGTAGAAGCCCATCACGCCGTGGCCGCGCGGCAGCGCGGACAACAGCTCCATGCCCTGGATCACGCGGCCGAACAAGGTGACGTTGCGGTCCAGGTGACGAGGGGCGTGGCCGCTCACGACGTAGCTCTCCGCGCCTCCGCCGCTGTCCTTCGAGTTATCGCGGCCGGCGCCGACCATCCCGTAGCAGTGGACGAGCCACATCACGCCGCTCTTCGTGTCGCGGGCGGCCGGGAAGCCGTTGGCGAATCCCACCTCCGGGGCATACACGTCCCCGTCCGGCAGCGGAGTGAACGGGATCTTGTCATCGATGGCCCGCTCGAACTCCGCGGGCAGGGTCTTTTGACCTCGTTGGATCTTTCGGGCCGCCTGGGGATCTCCCGCCTTGGGATCGCCCCATTGCACCACATAGTTGTCCTGGACGCGGATGATCGCCAGCCCGTCAAAGTAGCGCTCCCGGGCCAGGGCCTTGAGATTCGCCACGTGTCGCGGCGCAAAGTCCGGAGCCAGCTCGATGATCACCCTCCCGGCGGCCAGCTCGAGATACAGCGTGTTCTCCGGGTCAAGCGTCCGCCAATCTCCCGGCTCTGCCGCGGCCAGGATCTCGGCCATGGTCGGGTACTTGCGCTCGGAAGGCTCCCCCGTTTGGCCAAGCAAGGCCGCCGGTACCGGGAGGCAGACGGTAAGAAACCCAAGGATCATCCATCTCCAAATATGCGGGAACATGCGCCGGCCATCCGAATTCATTGTCATGGTGCTCACCTGAAGGAGATGGTATTCCCCGCCGGAAATCGAGTCAAGGCGGACTTAATAGACCTCCCGGCGGTGACCCACCCGGACGACCAGGATGATGAGCCGAGTTTCGTCTCTCTTGAAGATCACCCGATAGGCCCCGATGCGAAGCCGGTAAAGAGCTTCTTCCGGACCGCTGAGCCTTTTGATGTTGTTCTTGAGCGCGGCGGGATTTGCGGCCAGGATCAGGAGCTTGGCCTTGATGATCCTCTGCCTCGCCCGGTCGATCTTCTTGAACTCGTTCAGAGCCTTGCCCAGAAATACGAGCCTAAACAATCAGATCCCCAGGTCCTTCCAGACATCATCGGCATCGATGAGCTTGGCCTTCCGTTTTTCGAGCTCCTTCAGGCGCTTCCGCGCGACCTTCAGGTCCAGAAGATCAAAATAGACCGACAGGGCTTTCTCGATCAGAGAACTCTTTTTTTCGCCGAGCTCTTTGGCCAGGCTTTCCAGCTCCTGTGAAACCTCTGCGTCGATGGTGATGTTATGCCGCACCTGCATATTCCAGGCCTCCTGGCCTATACACATAATATACACTTTTATTGTGTTTAATCAAGAGGCTTCGTAAGAAGTACTCCCTTCATATGCCAGGACGTTGGCGCAGCTCCAGCATTCTCGCCATTTGAATTTCCACTGCGGCCAAGACGACGCTTGCGGAGGAGTAAGCCCTGAAAACAATGATAAAGGTCGTCGCCTTCCTCACGGAGCATGCCGTCGTGGATAGGATCATCAACCACCTCAGGCTGACCTTTGTCGCCGAGAGGCCCGCCGCCGGAGGCCGCTTTTCAGGAGCTCCTGATGGCCGCCGACCCCCCGGTTGAATATTTTTCGTGATTGTTCCGAAAAGAGGGGGGAAGTCCGGTCGATTCCCGGCTCATCGGACACCGCGGACGGCTTCCGAGTTGACCGGCCTGGGTCTCGGGCAGTCCTTGACATCTTCCGAACCGCAATTTATGCTTTTCACGGCGGCGAGATGGGATATCGATATGAAATCGGACCCGCGGGCAAGCGCAGCCGAAAAGCAAATTCTTATCGGGCAAAACGGCGCCGGTAATGCTTCCGGATGATCATGGCCCGCTTCCCTATGCCGTATGCCCGGGAGGGCTAGACCCGGTCATCCTCTTTCGCAATCCTCGGAGGAGATCATAGTATTGACAATGATTTGAACGGGATGCTATAGTGCGCCCACAAAGCAGGACGCGGACCGAGATTTTAAGGAAAGGTCTGAAGAAGTTTTATCGGGGAGAATGAATCCGGTGTCCAATACCGCATGTGCCGCAGGCTTTTCCGCCCCGCTGTCCGGGATTTTCCGTGCGAGGTGCGGTCCTCATGAGTAATATCGACTGCCATCACAAGTGGGCGATGTCCAATATTCGGGATGGATACCTGGTCACGGAAGGGTGCTTCCACTGCCTGAACAGGATCTCCTTTTTTTCGGGAGAGCCGGTTCCGCCTATCGAGTCCTATCACGAAGGAGATCATTTCTGGAACTACCTCGGCAGCGCGCAGGCATCCAAGTTCGACCTCAAATGTGGAAAATGCTCGAGGGTCACTCCGCTAAAGGAACTCATGGCCCTGATGCTGTGCGTCAGCTGCGACCCGGAGTGCGGTGTTTTCAAGGCCGGCCATCGCGATAAGGATCATAAAACGTGGGTCTATGTTGCTCTTTGTGCGGACACGTCACATGCGTCCGGGGCCTGTGTCCCGGAGGAGGGCGTCCGGGCCCTTGATGAATATTATCAGGGCGATCTCGAAAATCCGCAGAGGATCAAAGTCGTTCCCTGCAGGCTTCGCCGGTCGGTGGATTCCTGTCAGGGAATCGTCCTTGCGGACATCGGCTTGACGGAGCTTTATTAAATGAGGATGAAGGGATAGGGTGAACATGAAAACATCCGAACTTGTCCAACGGCTCGGTCTCACCACGTTTAACGAGCAAGGCGACAAGGAGATTCGAGGCGTCTACATCTCCGACATGGTCAGCGACATCATCGGGATCAAGGAAGGGAATCTCCTCGTCACGCTGCAGACGCACAAGAATCTGATCGCCGCGGCTAACCTGGTCGACGTTGCCGCCGTCGTGTACGCCCGCGGCAAAATCCCGCCTGAAGACGTCGTCGCCCTGGCCAACCGGGCTAAGATATGGTTACTCGGCTACGACAAGGATACCTGGACGATGGCCAAGAGCCTTTTCGAACTCGGGGTCAGATAGTGGCGAGAGCAGGGGCGGACCCATTGTTCGCACACGGCCTGCCCCCGCTTCCCCTCCCCCGACGAATCCTGGCCTTACTTCCGACGATACGAGGGTGAATCATGGCTCTCCGAGAACCTCACTACCTGACAATGGAGATCGACGGCCGGTCGATATTCTTTGCCGAAGGCGTTACCGTCCATCGCGCGGCTGAAATAAACGGCGTCTATATTCCCTCGCTCTGCTCCCACAAGGACCTGTCTCCCTTCGGCGGCTGCCGGCTGTGCATGGTGGAAATCGAAGGGATACGCGGCTATCCTCTGTCCTGCAGCACGACCGCCGAGGAGGGGATGAAAGTCCTGACGGACACGGAAGCCCTCCGGGAATTCCGTCGAGAGATGCTCAAGCTCATCCTGAGCGAACACCCATCGAGCTGCCTTATCTGTGATGAAAGCGCCGAGTGCCGGGGTTACCAGGGCACCATCCGAAAGACTGGAGTGGCGACGGGCTGCCGTTTTTGCCCGAACGACGACCAGTGCGAGCTCCAAGACGTCATCGACAGGATCGGCCTTAAGGACATCGACTATCCCATCCTGTATCACGGCTTTGAGCCTGAGCACGACGATCCTTTTTACGACAGGGATTATAACATCTGCATCCTTTGCGGCCGGTGTGTTCGGATGTGTAGGGAAGTCCGCGGGACCTCGGTCCTGGCCTTTACGCTCCGCGGATCCCAGACCAAGATCGGTCCGGCCTTCGGGCGGAGTCACATCGCGGCCGGCTGTGAATTTTGTGGGGCCTGCGTGGACGTTTGTCCGACGGGCGCCCTCACGGACAAGGCCTCCAAGTGGGAAGGAAAATCCGATGGGTTTCACGTCTCGACGTGTCCGTTCTGCGCCATCGGCTGCCAAATTGAGCTCCATCATAAGAACGGCCGCTTGACCAGGGTCAAAGCCAATATGGACCCGGAAGTCAACGACGGGCAGCTGTGCGTCAAAGGACGCTTCTGTCTCCCGGAAACGACGCACCACTTCGAGCGTGCGAGGAAGCCCATGCTTATGAAGGGACAATTCTTCCGGGAAGTTGCTTGGGAAGAGGCGCTGGCCAAAGTCGCCGGGGAACTCCAGGGTGCCGGACCCGACAGTCTGGCCATGCTCGTTTCGCCCGATCTCACCACCGAGAGCCTTTATGCCTCCCAGAAATTCATCCGGGATTGCCTGGGGTCCGGTAATATCGACTCGACCGCGCGGCTGGAACTCGCCGGCGGACTCGGCCTCTGGACAAAGCTCTTTTCCCTGCCGATATCCATCAAGGACATCACCCGGGCGGATACGATTCTCGCCCTCGGGCTCGACAGCCGGTTTGATTTTTCCGTCGTCGGGACGAAAGTCCGGCAGGCCATTGACGCCGGCGCCAGATTGGTGACCATCGACCCGAGAGACAGTAACCTGGCCCGCTACACGGACGATTGGCTCCGCCCGACTCCCGGGCAAGAAGGCCAACTTCTCAAATTCCTGGCCGCTGCTCCGAAAGACCAGAAGATCCTCCTTTCTGCCTTGGCCGAGGAAGCCCGCGTCGACGTCGAATCGCTGGAGAGGGCTGCTGGAATCATCTCCTCCAGCGAGAGGCTGACGGTGATCATCGGCCCGCAGGTCTTTCACTATGCAGATGACGGGGCCCTCGCCGAGGGACTGGCCGCGTTTGCCGGGCGCAAAAACACGAATTTCATCCCCCTCTACTTCGGCGCTAACAGCCGGGGGGCCCTCGAAATGGGCGCTTTCCCGGAAATGGACCCGGGCGGCGTCCTTCGCGAGGACAAGGGCTTCGGTCTGGCGGACATCATAGGCGGATCCTGGCGGCCCAAAGTCCTCTACCTGGCCGGCGATATCCCCTTCTTGGAAAGGCCGGACTGCGACTTCCTGATTGTCCAGGATACATATCTCCCCCCCTTCAAGGTTGACGTCTTTCTCCCCGCCTCCTCCTTCGCGGAGGCCGGCGGGACGCTGGTGAACCTGGAGGGCCGGGTTCAGGAGGTCGTCCAGGTCGAAAACCCCCCAGAGGGTGCCCAGAACGGGTTCATGAGGCCGGATTGGAAGATCTTCGCCGACCTCGCCAATGTCATGAACTGCCGCACGATGAACTACAAAACGCCCTTGGACGTTTTCAAGGAAATCCGTAAGGCGGTCCCGAGCTTTCCGGCGGGAGTCAATCGGCGGCCACGGCGGATGATGCCCGTCTGCGGCCCGGACTTGAAGAGGCCTGGAACCGAGATCGGACCACGGGGTGATTTTCTGCTGGTCGCCAAGCCGGGCGGTTATCGCCACCGGGGGGTCGACATCTCGTCCAAGGTCGGGGGTCTGAAGGAGCTGGCTCTCGAAGAGGGATTCCGGATGAATCCCGAGGATCTCGACGCGTTGGGTCTCCGCTCCGGTGACGCGGTCACCATGTCCTATAACGGCGGAAAAATAAGCGCCTGCGGTCCCGTAAAAGCGGACGAAGAGTGCCCCAGAGGAGCCGTTTACTTCACGCGGCCGGTCGTGTTTGGCGGGCTCGAAAACCGGCGCGGGATCCTGCCGCTCTGCCGGCTCGGAGGAAATCCGGTCCACGTCGATGTGTCACGCCATGCGGTTTGAACGGGCGACCCGACACTTGTTGATCCGGCCGGGCCGGTCGAGGGAGGTTCCGAATGTATGAAGTGATCGAGCGTCGGATGATCGTCCCGAATCTCCATGAGTTCATCATCCGGGCGCCGGCCGTAGCCCGATCCGTGAAACCCGGCCAGTTCGTGATCGTCCGTTCCGAGGAGCACGGTGAACGGATCCCCTTATCCGTCGCGGATTGGGACCGGCAGGCCGGGACGGTGACGTCGATCTTCATGCAGGTCGGGGCCTCAACCGCTAAGCTGGCTCGCCTGAAGCCGGGGCAGACCATCCCGACCTACGCCGGTCCGCTGGGGAAGAGGACGGCGATCGAAAAATTCGGCACGGTCCTCTGCGTCGGTGGATGCTACGGCATCGGCTCCATCTACCCCATCGCCCGCGCCCTGAAAGAGGCCGGCAACAAAGTCTACGCGTTCCTCGAGGCGCGCAGCGCGTTTCTCCTTTACTGGGAGGATAAACTGGCCGGGACTTCGGACGGGACGTTCATCGTGACCAGGGACGGAACGAAAGGCCGGAAAGGGCACATCGGCGACATGCCGTCCATGATCGCTGGGGCCGGGATCACTCCCGACTTGGTTATCGTCAACGGCTGCACATTTCTCCTCATGCGGACCTCGGCGCTGACCAAACCTCTGGGCTGGAAGACCATCGTCAGCATGAATCCCATCATGATCGATGGAACGGGGATGTGCGGCGTCTGCCGCCTCTCGGTCGGGGGGAAGACGAAGTTCGCCTGCGTCGACGGGCCCGATTTCGACGGGCACGAGATCGACTGGGCCGAGTTCCTGGCCCGGCGCAAGAGCTACAGTCCCGAAGAGGTCGATCCGCTCCGGCGGAGCAGTTGCGCCTCTCATTTCTAGCGTCGCAGCAAACACGTTGCGAGAGGAGGGCGTGAAGAGTGACTGACGAAAAAAAGATCAAGAAGACGCTGGACCTGAAAAGGCGGCCCATGCCGAAGCAGGATCATCTGGAGCGGATCAGGAATTTTGACGAGGTCGCTCTGGGATACGAAGTCGAGACGGCCCGGGAGGAAGGGTCCCGCTGCTTGAACTGCAAGAATCCGTTGTGCAACAAGGGGTGCCCCGTCGGGATCGACATCCCCGGCTTCATCAAGTGTATCGTCGAGGGCGATTTTTCCTCGGGTATCAAGAAGATCAAGGAGACAAACGCCCTCCCGGCGATCTGTGGCCGGGTCTGCCCGCAGGAGGAGCAGTGCGAGAAGATGTGCGTCCTGGGCAAGAAGGGCGATCCCGTGTCGATCGGACGGCTGGAGCGGTTCCTGGCCGACTGGGAGGCCGCGCAGGGAAAGATGGAGATCCCGGAGGTGGCCCCAAGAACCGGGAAAAAAGTGGCCATTGTCGGCGCGGGGCCCGCCGGCATCACCGTCGCCAACGACCTCCTCATCCTCGGCCATGACGTGACCATCTTCGAGGCCCTCCACGAATGCGGCGGGGTTCTGATTTATGGCATCCCGGAATTCAGGCTTCCGAAGAGCATTGTCAGCCGCGAGGTGGAATACGTCAAACGCCTGGGGGCCCAGATCCAGATGGACTATATCGTCGGGACGACCAGGACGGTCGATGAGCTCCTCGAGGAATTCGACGCGCTCTTCGTCGGTGCCGGCGCCGGCCTCCCATGGTTCATGGAGATTCCGGGCGAGAACCTAAACGGGGTGTACTCGGCCAACGAATACCTCACTCGCGTGAACCTGATGAAAGGATATCGGTTTCCAGAATACGACACGCCGGTGAAACAGCCGTCCCGGGTGGCCGTCGTCGGCGGCGGAAACGTCGCCATGGACTCCGCCCGCACGGCCGTCCGTTTCGGCGCCGACGAAGTCCATCTCGTTTACCGCCGGAGCCGGACCGAGCTGCCCGCCCGTCTGGAAGAGGTGGAGAACGCCGAAGAGGAAGGCGTCATTTTCGACCTTCTCACCCTGCCGGTCCGGCTGGTCGGCGATGAGACCGGGTGGATCAAGGAGATGGAATGCCTGGAGATGGAACTGGGCGAGCCGGACGAGTCGGGCCGGCGCAGGCCCGTTCCCATTAAGGGATCGAACTTCCTCATGCCCATCGACGCCGTGGTGATCGCCATCGGCAACAGCCCCAATCCCCTCGTTCCGATGACGACTCCCGGGTTGGAGATCAACAAAAAAGGGGGGATCGTCACGAGCCCCGATACGGCCCTGACCTCGAAGCCGAAGGTTTGGGCGGGAGGAGACGTCGTCAGGGGCGCGGCCACGGTCATCAGCGCCATGGGGGACGGGAGGATCGCCGCGGCCGCCATCCACAAGTATCTGACTGGTCAGGCGTGACGTGAAACTGCACGACCTCAGGGACATCCTGCAATGTGAGGTCCTCACGGAGGGCGACGACCTCACCGTGGAGGTCCAAAATGTCGTGGCCTCCGACGGCATGAGCGAAATCCTGGCTTTCGCCAAGTCCAAGGAGCTGATGATCACCGGGCTCACGAACATCCAGGCCATCCGAACGGCCGATATCGCGGGCGTCAGCGCCGTCATCTTCTGCCGGGGAAAACGGCCCGACACCAGGGTGATCGAATTCGCCAAAAAAAAGAAAATCCCCATCCTCGCGACCAAGATGGTCATGTTCGATATCTGCGCGATTCTCTACAACAAAGGACTCAAGGGTGTCTCCTGATGACAGCCGAGCTGATGCGGGAACGCTATGAGATCCAAGGGGGAAATTTCGACACCGCCGGCGAAATCTCCGGAGAGATCAAAGTCATCCTCCGGGACCTTGGCATCGACGCGGCTAACCTCCGGCGAGTCGTGGTCGTGGCCTTCGAGGCGGAAATGAACCTGGTCATGTACGCCCGGCGGGGGACGCTGACGTTCATCCTGACGGATAGCGACGTGAAGCTGGAAATCCAGGATGAAGGCCCGGGAATCCCGGACCTCGAACTCGCGTTCCAGGAAGGCTACACGACGGCTTCGGACGAAATGCGGGAGCTCGGCTTCGGCTTCGGCATGGGCCTTCCCAACATGAAGAAAAACTCCGACGAACTCAAAATCGAAACAGAGGTCGGGAAGGGGACCTCGGTTTTCGCCCGGATACGGCTGGACGCCCATGAATGAACTGACACATGGATTCCGGATCATACCGGAAAAGTGCGATGGCTGCATGGCCTGCATGCGAGCCTGCCCGACCCGCGCCATCCGCGTCAAGAAGGGCAAGGCGATGGTAATCCCGGAGCTCTGCATCGACTGTGGGTCATGCCTCGGCGTATGCGCCACGGGGGCCATCACCGCGACAACCATCACGTTCGCGGAATTGGGCAAGTTCAAGTTCAAGGTCGCCGTGGCCTCCCCCGCGCTCTTCACGCAATTCGGCATGAAGCATACTCCCGTCCAGGTGGGCCAAGCCCTCTTGGCGCTCGGCTTTGACGCCCTCTGGAAATACGCCGTGGACATCGAGCTGATCGACCGGGCGATCCGGGAATACGTGCAGAAATGGCCCGGCCCATTTCCCCTGATCTCCAATTCCTGCCCCGTCGTCGTCCGGCTGATCCAGGTCGCTTACCCGGCCATGGTCGACCAGCTCATCCACCTCGAGGCGCCCCGGGAAATCGCGGGAAGGGAACTCAAGCGCCATTATTCCCGGATGATGGGCCTGGAGCCGGAAGACATCGCGGCCATTTACATCGCACCCTGCCAGGCGAAAACGATCTCCATCCTCCATCCGGCGGAAGGGGCCGGAAGCTACCTGGACGGCGCCGTCGGAATTTCGCAAATCTACAATGAACTTCTGGCGATCATGCGGAAAAGCCCGGGCGTTGCGGACGCCGCGAAACTCGACGGAGGTTCCGGCGAGTGGTTCCTTTCGGGGGCCCCGGAGGGCGAATTCCCCAATCTCTCGCGAGAGCACTATCTTCCGCTCCAGGGTCTCTCGGATATCACTAAGGTCTTCGACGACGTCGAAAAAGGCAAAATCCGCAACGTTGAGTTCCTGGAGTGCCATGCCTGCCAGGGAGCCTGCATCTCCGGAAACCTTACGGTCGAAAACCTCTACGTCGCCCGCAGCAAGGACCTCCGCCTGGTTTCCAGCCGGTCGGAGCCCTCACCCGAGTTCCTGCGGGAGGTCGACCGGCGGTTTGCCGAGGAGGATTTTTCTTTGCGGGCCCCACTGAAGCCCCGGAATACCGAAGGAAAGGATGTCGACCTGCGGGAACGTGTCGAGAGAAAAAAACGGGCGGCCGAGCTCCAAAAAGCCCTGCCCATGCTGAACTGCGGCCTTTGCGGCGCCCCGACCTGCCGGAGTCATGCGGAAGACGCGGCCCTGGGCAGAGACGAAATCGGGGAGTGTGTTTTTCTCTCCCAAGACCGGATCCACACCCTGAGAGACATCTATAAAAAAAGGCGCCCGGAGCCTGATCGTCGAGCGCGATGAAACCAGATTCTGAGAGGAGGCCGAGATGGCGGTTCTGAGGCCCGACGCTGTCCTGCATCAAATCCGGGAGAGGCGGAAAAGCCTTCTCCCTCTCCTGAAAAAGGTCCAAGAGACGGAGGGTTATCTCTCGCGGGAGACAGTCAGACTCATCTCTCGAAAACTCCGGGTCTCCGAGAATGAAATCTACGGGGTGGCCACTTTCTACCCACAATTCCGCTTCCAGCCGCCGGGGAAGCATCACATCCAGGTCTGCCTGGGCAACGCCTGCCATGTCGGGGGCGCTCCGAATTTCATGGAGGCGATGAAGATCGAAAAGAACCTCGGTCACGGCGGGACAACGCCGGACCGGAAGTTGAGCCTCGAGGGCGTCGGATGCCTGGGCTGTTGCGCTATGGCCCCCGTCATCGTCGTCAACAACGAGATCTACAGCAGGATGAACAGGGTCACTTTCATGCGGCTTGTGGAATCGCTGGATTCTCCGGAGAAATCCTCATGAACGTCCGTCAACCGAAGCCTCCGACACGGCCCTCGGGAGGGAAAAAGGCCCTTGCTCCTAAGACCAGGATTCTCGTCTGCGAGAGCACGGGCTGCGCGTCCTCGAAATCGGCCGAAATCCGGGCGGCCCTCGAAGAAGAGGTTGTCCGGCTGGGACTTAGCGACAGGGTCAAGGTCGGCTTCACCGGCTGCCACGGCTTCTGCCAGAAAGGTCCGATCGTGGTCGTCGAACCCGAGGGAATTTTTTATTGTCAGGTCAAGCTCAGCGATGCGAAGGATATCGCGGAGTCCCACATCGCTGCAGGCGAACCGGTCAAGCGCCTGTTCTACCGCCATCCGGTCACCAAAGAGGCCGTTCCCCGCTACAAGGATATCGTCTTTTATAGGAACCAGCAGAGGCTCATCCTGCGCAACTGCGGCGTGGTCAATCCCGAAAAAATAGAGGACTATGAGGACCGGGGCGGCTATCGGGGCCTGGAGAAGGCGGTGACATCCATGTCGCCGGAGCAGGTCGTCGAAGAGGTTAAGCGCTCAGGGCTGCGCGGTCGCGGAGGTGCAGGTTTCCCGACGTGGTATAAATGGGACGTCTGCCGCCGGCAGCCGGGAGATGAGAAGTACGTCATCTGCAACGCCAACGAAAGCGCTCCAGGCGCTTTTACGGACCGGAGCCTTCTCGAGGCGGATCCGCACACCGTCATTGAAGGGCTGGCCATTCTCGGTTACGCGGTCGGGGCTTCCCGGGGCTTCGTTTACTGCCGCGCGGAATACTCGCTCGCCGCCAAACGAGCCCAGACGGCTATCGATCATGCCTT
>Ga0299912_10002728_pt1 | contig 14486 bp, 10 predicted proteins | sample RVTome_2_FD_207667 | JGI IMG/M metagenome (GOLD analysis project Ga0299912, IMG submission 207667) | Soil microbial communities from uranium-contaminated site in the Upper Colorado River Basin, Wyoming, United States - RVT95D214 (version 2) ...
CAGGATTCGATACCCATTCTGGCGGCAGAGCCGGATCTGTTCTTTCCCGGTGGATGAAATACGGGGCCAGATAAACTGATGGACAAATTGTCTGGCGGCAGACTGGATGGGGCGGACCGGCAGGTATTTAAGGTAGTATTTATTATTTTTAAAACCTTCAGCATAATTGGTCAGAATCGTGCGGACGCAGCCAGTCAGAAAATAGTAAAAAATGTTTGCAGCCGGAATAGCTCCTTTTCTCAGCATATGGCCGATGAAAGTTTTTTCCATCGAAGAAGGGGGGAACAGGGTTCCGTCTACATCAAATACCGCCCAGCGACTCATTTTTTAATTATCCGCTTTGTAGGAACGTGGTAAATATTTTTCGAATAAATAGGTTCGGCCATCGATCAGTACCGGGATCCCGCGGATCAGGTTAAAAACTACCATGATCCATACTATAATGGTAGTGATCAGAACAATTTTAGAGAAGGTGTCGGACGGCAGCCAGTTTATATTTTGCCGGTAAGCCTGCTGGAAAGCCAGAATACTGCCCAGAAGGACGAATGCGATCACTTTTGATGCTCCATATATCGCCCGGCTGAATCGGGAGGCAGTAAGAAATCGGGTGATGGAAGATCTCATCATGGTTTTGCTTCCGAAGGGAGTTTTCCCTTCCTTGCTGTAAGCCACGCTGCGCAGGGTATCAACCAGAAAACTGCGGGTGATGAAAATGATCGGAACCCAGAGATTAACAATTCCCATGGCGGTATAGAAGATCAGATAGATATGTTCGACAATCCGATCCCCGGTGATATCAAACAGTGCTCCAAAATCGCTGGCTACTCCCAGTTTTCTGGCCACATACCCATCCAGTGAATCCAGATAGATCACCAGGATGGTCAAAACCACTGCCACCAGGCGCATCAAAAATCCCATTTGAAAAAAGATAATCACCAGAAAAACTAAAAGAATTCTTCCCAGAGTAATGATATTGGCAGCCATGAAAACTCCTTCTGCTTGATTTTCATAAAATGTAAGGAGAAAAAAGCAGAAAATGCAATACTTGCTTCGGAAAGAAATAACATGAAGTGAGTTTTAAAATGATTAAATTTCAAACCGGATCCTGATGTGAAACAAGATAACCGGCCGGTATGAAAAATAGTGATATATTAAAATATGAGGTCAATCCCGGAGAATGCGACCGTTTTCCAATCAATTGGGAAAAGATATTTAAGAGAGCGGCACCGCTGGCGGTAGAGATCGGCTGCGGCAATGGGGAATTTCTGGTCAGCTGGGCACGCTCTTATCCTGATTGGAATTTTCTTGGGATAGAGCTTTCCCTGGCATCGGGTGAACGGATCCAGTCCCGGATATTTTCTCAACAATTGGAGAATATTCGGATTCTGCGGGATGATGCCCGCTTTGTCTTACCGGAGCTTTTTGCAGACCAGAGCATCAGCCAGGTAGTGATGAATTTTCCCGATCCCTGGCCCAAAGAGAGACACCGGGACCGCCGGCTGATCACCCCTTTTTTCATTGACTCTCTGGGAGGAGTACTGACTCTGGACGGCATTTTCGAATTATCTACCGATCAGGAGTGGTATGCACGGAAAGCACAGCAACTTTTCAGCTCCAACTCCCTCTTTACCACCAGGGAAGTAGAGATCAATCCCCATCGCGAGGTCTCTACCAAATATGAGAGAAAGTGGCGGGAACAATACCGCACTATTTACCGCTTTCAGACAGTGAAGAGTCGGAATGGACAGATAAAACGATTATTGGAGAATACTATTATGCCGCATGTTTACCTGCAATGTGAAATATCACCAGCCCAGATAAAAATGTTAAAAGGTCTGACCCGGATTCAGGACCACCAGGTATGCAAGATCAAAGAGGTATTCAGTTCGCCGGAAGACCAGGCCTATCTGCTCCGGACGGTTACCTCTGACCGGGATTATGTCCAGAATTTTTTCATTCTGGTAGCCCGTCATGATCAGGGATATATTGTTAAAATAGACAGTGGTTATCAGCCTTACCGGACTCCAGCGGTCAAAATGGCAGTGCAGGAAGTGGGCAGATTATTACAGGCCACTGCTTAAGTGGTCCAGATCGCCGGGATTAATGGGGTGGATTGCTGGATAAATTATGGTTTTCAAGGTGAAAATTTCGACTTCCTAAGTGCAAAAATTTCATCATTTTTGCCCGGTTCCCAAAATATTTTTCAATTGACTTTTTTATGGTATTCAAGTATATTCAACGCTTGCAATTTAATAAATAGTATGATAGATCTTTTATCCAGTCATCAACGGAGGATTGTTAGCTAATGCGGCGAAATCTAATAGTGAGAGCAGGAATTATTATTTTTGTTACAGCACTTTTTCTCTATCTGCTGTATCCTACAATCAAATTCAACTACCTGATGAGTCCTTCTGCCAAGGAAGATCTTAAGATCGAAGATCCAAAAGCCTATGAAAAGTTATTAAGTAATTCAATTAAATTGGGATTGGATTTACAGGGTGGAATGCATGTGGTAATGGAAGTGGACGTGGAAGAATTAGCCAAAGTTTTAGCCAGAAATAAAGATGACCGGTTTGAGGAAGCCTGGAAAGAAGCACGTTCCATCACCGCTCAGGAAGAGAGAGATTTTCTTACCGTTTTTACTCAGGAATTGGAAAAGAAGGGAACTGATCTTGCGCGATATTATGGAACCAAATCATTAAAAGAACGTGATGAAATCCTTGATTATTTACGCGGACAAGCTACCGAAGCGGTGAATCGTTCGCTTGAAATTTTAAGGAACCGGGTCGATCAATTTGGAGTGGCTGAACCCACCATCCAGAAACAGGGCGAAAAGCGGATCATCATTGAACTGGCTGGTATTACTGATCCACAGCGGGTGAGGGGAATTCTTGGACAGACTGCTCTGCTGGAATTCCGTTTGCTCAAAGAACAGCAGATCACTCAGAATGTGGCTGCCAAAATCAATGAATATATCAAAGGACAGATCTCACCCGGTGATACCCTGAAAGAAGAGGAAACCAGGGATACTACGATAATCCGTCCCGAGGATCTGTTTGGTGAAACCACAGCTCCGGCCGATACTGCCAAAAAAGATTCGGCTGAACTTTCCCGCGAGAAACTGTTCAAAGAAAATCTGTTTTTTGCTTATCCGGGTGATCCCCAGCGCTTGTTAGTCCCGGAAGACAATGAAACCCGTCTTAAACTGGTCTTACAGACACCCGAAATCCAGAATATTATCCGAACTGAAGCAGGTGAAGCGGAATTCCTGTGGGGAAAACTGGATCCCAACGGAGAATTTTATGGTATCTTTTTAGTGGAGAAACAGCCGGAGTTAACCGGTGAGACCATCACTGAGGCTTATCCCCAGCCAGGCAGTGGATACGATGCCGGTTCCTTTGGTAAATTTGAAGTGTCGTTAGCCTTCAACGATGAAGGTGCAAAAACCTTTTCCCGGGTAACCGGGGCCAATCTGAATAAACGGCTGGCCATCGTGCTTGACCGAAAGGTACATTCTGCTCCGGTAATTCAGGTAAAGATCCGGGATGGACGGGCCAGAATAACCGGTTTGGAAACCATGGAAGAAGCACAGGATCTGGCAGTAGTATTAAAAGCAGGTGCGCTCCCAGCCCCGGTCAAACTTATGGAAGAAAGGACGGTAGGCCCCTCACTCGGTAAGGATTCTATTCAAAAGGGTATGAATTCCGCCTTACTGGGATTTATCGGAGTAACCCTCTGCATCATGCTCTATTATAAATTTTCCGGTTTAATTGCCGATTTAGCCCTCATTTTCAATATTATAATTCTATTGGGTGTGATGTCTTATTTCCATGCCACCCTCACTCTGCCGGGCATTGCCGGTATTATTCTGACCATTGGTATGTCAGTGGATGCCAATGTGCTCATTTATGAACGGATACGCGAGGAACTTGAGAAAGGAAAAACGATCTGGTCAGCAATCGATACCGGTTATTCCCGGGCATTTGTGACCATTCTGGATTCTAATTTAACCACCGTGATTGCAGGTATTGTACTTTATCAATTCGGCTCAGGACCTATCAGAGGATTTGCCCTGACTCTGATCATTGGCATTGCTGCCAGTATGTTTACAGCGATCTTTGTAACTCGTACTGTTTTTGAATTTCTGTTAGAGCGAAAAATCATAAAGAAATTAAGCATCTGAACTCAATACTGCTTAACTAAGGAGATGATCCGCACATGCGTCTTTTTCATAATGCAAATTATAACTTTATGGGAATCAGAAAGATTTCCTTTACTATTTCAATCTTGTTAATCTTTATCTCCATTTTATCGTTAATTCTACATGGTGGACCAAAATACAGCGTGGATTTTCACGGTGGCACCTTTATGGAAATTCGATTTGAAGACAAATTAGATCCCGGAAAACCTTTATCAATTAATATTGGAGAGGTTCGGGATGTTTTTAGCGAATTTAGTTTAGGTAATGCCGAGATTAAACATTATGGTTCTCTGCAGGAAATTTCTGCCCGGGCTGATGTCACTGAAAACACAGATCAGATTTTTCATAACCTGGTGGATAAGCTTTCCCAGCTGTATCCGGAATATAATGTGATTGAAATGCGAAAAGAAACGGTAGGTCCCCGGGTAGGAAAAGAATTGGTAGGAAACGCGATAATGGCTGTTTTAATATCAACCATTTTGATGTTGATTTACATCAGACTGAGATTTAAGGAAATTCGTTTTGGTGTAGGGGCAGTGGTAGCACTCCTGCATAACGTGATATTAACAATAGGAATATTTTCTGTTTTGAATTATGAGATGTCCATTGCAATTGTTGCTGCGATTCTTACCGTAGTTGGATATTCAATTAATGATACTATCGTCGTTTTTGATCGGATCAGAGAAAACTTAAAAATTCTTAAAAGACAAACTTTTAATTATTCCGATTTGATTAATCGAAGTATTAATGAAACACTCAGTCGAACCGTCATTACTGGTGGCACCACTATTTTATCGCTGACAATTTTATTTTTTTTTGGGGGTGAAGTTTTAAAAGATTTCAGTTTTGCCATGCTCTTCGGAATTATTGTCGGTACCTACTCATCGATATTTATTGCTGCACCGATCCTGTTGGAATTTGAGCGCATAAAGAAAATTGATTGAGATTAAGATAAAAATATTTAGTCTTTAAAGAAAATAGGGCCGGATCATGAAAATTTCTGAAAAACGTATCACGGATGTGGTGGTCCTGAATCTGGAAGGCAGTCTGATGGGAGGACCAGAAGCAGTTTCACTTAATGAAACCGTCAACCGTTATTTGGATGAAAAATCGTTAAAACTGGTCCTCAATCTGCAAAGTGTGGAACGGGTGAATAGCAGCGGACTGGGGATCCTCATCAAGGCTCTTACCACCTTTAAAACCAACGGCGGAATATTGAAATTAGCCAATGTCAATCCAAATGTCAAAAACCTGTTGGTGATCACCAAGTTGAACACTATCCTGGATTCTTATGATTCGGTTGAAGCGGCGGTCAAGAGTTTCTGATCATTTATGAAAATTGATGAAAGTTTATAAATAACTCCGGTGAGTTCGGCCGGAGTTTTTTTTTGAAGGAGAGTCGATATGCCGGTTACCGTGGTAGTAGGGGCCCAATGGGGAGATGAAGGAAAGGGGAAAATTGTCGATATCCTCAGTGCGGATATGGACTATGTGGTTCGTTATCAGGGAGGGGCCAATGCCGGACATACCATCAATCTGCAGGGAAATAAATTCGTTTTGCACCTTATCCCCAGCGGAATTCTCCATCCCCAAACCGTCTGCGTCATCGGAAATGGAGTGGTGGTTGATCCCACTGCCCTGCTGGATGAAATCAAATTATTGGAGGAGCAGGGAATTCAGGTAGATGGACGACTGAAGATCAGCAACCGGGCTCACCTGATCTTTCCATATCATAAACTGCTGGACCAGATCAGAGAGGCAAGTTCGGTTGAACAGCGAATTGGCACTACCGGACGGGGGATAGGTCCAGCATATTCGGATAAAGTAAACCGCTGTGGTATCCGGATGACCGATCTCTTCAATCAAAAATCAATGGATGAAAAAATAAAGACCCGGGTAAATGCCGTAAACGAGGTTCTGCAGAATATCTATCAGCAATCACCAATAGCAGTGAATGAGATTCGCCAGCAATTTAAAAAGTCCAGTCAATTCATTAAACCTTTTATCACTGACACCGCCTTGCTGCTGCATCTGGCCGTTGAACAGGGGAAAAAGATTCTCATGGAAGGAGCCCAGGGCACCCTGCTGGATGTGGATCATGGTACCTATCCCTTCGTTACTTCTTCCAGTCCGGTGAGCGCTGGAGCCTGCCTGGGGAGCGGCATTGGACCCACCAAAATCAATCACGTTCTGGGAGTGGTAAAAGCATATACTACCAGAGTAGGAGAGGGACCCTTTCCAACTGAATTACGTGACCGGGAAGGTGAGCGGCTGCGGGAGGTTGGGCAGGAATATGGTGCTACTACCGGCCGCCCCCGCCGCTGCGGCTGGTTCGATCTGGTGGTGGCACGCTATGCCGCCCGGGTAAACGGCCTCACTTCACTGGCCATTACCAAATTAGATGTATTGGATATTCTGGATGAGATTAAAGTATGTACCGCCTATCGCTATCAGGGTGAAACCATCGAAGAATTTCCGGCCGATATTGACGTACTGCAAGAATGCCAGCCAGTTTATGAAATATTACCGGGCTGGAAATCAACCATCAGTCAAATTAAAAAGTATGATTCACTGCCGGTTCAGGCCAAAAAATATCTGGAATATTTAGAAACTAAAATCCAGGTTCCCATATCAATGGTTTCGGTCGGGCCAATGCGGGATAGAACAATCATCAAATAATTTAAATTTCAGACTTGCCTGCTATGGGTAACAGTTAAACAAATCCGAGGTTAAAATGGATCATAGCCCCACTTCAGAAAAATCTTCCGGTAAACAGCTCTCCACTGTTTTACAAGAGTCACTGAAAGAATTGAAAAGCACTTTAATAGCATTTGCCAGGGCTCCCAAGGCACTGTGGGGGGTGAATATTCCCTATGTGATTGAGGGACTAGTGTACTTCGGAATCTTAACCATCCTGGGAAAATATTGTTCAGAAAATGTGGCGTTGAGTGATTTACATGCCGGCTGGGTGTATGGAGCAGTGACCGGTGGGATTACCTTTGCCATGCTGCTATTCGGGGGTGTATCGGATCGGATAGGTGTTAGACAATCTTTAGCATTGGCACTCTTCATCATGATGATGGGCCGCATCCTGGTGTCACTTTCCGGAACCATCCCCCTGGAAAACGGAATGGGTTCTCCGATGTTTTTTGTGATGATCAGCGGTCTGTTTTTCATGGTAGCCGCCTATGGTTTGTATCAGCCGGCTGCATACGCCGGGGTAAAAAAATATACCAATCCGCAGACAGCTGCCATTGGATATGCCGTCGTTTATGGTCTGATGAATTTAGGTGCATTTTTTTCAGGCTTTATTTCACCGGCTACCCGCTATCACTTTGAAACAGTTTTTCCTCCCAATGGATTAACAGCCGTCTTCTGGGTCTATAGCATTCTTACCCTCTCTGCGGTACTGATCACCCTCTTCATCCTGAATAAAAAAACCGACCAAATAGCGGTCGAGCGAATTCAGCGGGAAACGGAGGTCATGCAAAAGAATGATCAGAAAAAACCCCCAATTGACTCTGGTAAATCTAAAGAGAAAATAAAGATTAACAATCAGTTGCTCATTATCCTGGGAATCCTGATTTTGGTTCTGGCAGCGATGTTGGTATGGCAGCTGATGAATGGCAGGGGAAATCATCAATACACTATCGCTGGAATTATTCTCCTGGCTATTGCTGCTTTATGGGATTTCGTGAAGAAGAGGCCTGATCATCCCTTCAGAGACGTACGTTTTGTATTTTTCATTTTTATTCTTATCCCGGTGCAAACCCTTTTTGCCCACAACTGGCTGACCATCCCTTATTATTTGGACCGGGCGTTTGCCGGCACTATCGTGGGAGATTATTTTGAATTCTTTTCCAATTTGAATCCCATTCTGATTTTCATTTTGGCACCGGTCATTGCCGGACTGACCTCCCGGGCCAATGTCTACCGGATGATGATTTATGGAACTTTCGTCATGGCTCTGCCCACCTTTTTATTAGCCTCCGGCCCTAATACCTGGTTATTTCTGCTGTACATCCTGTTAATGACCATTGGAGAAGCGATGTGGCAGCCACGCTTCCTGCAATGGGTCGCCGAAATTGCCCCGGAGGGAAAAACCGGTGCTTACATGGGAATTGGCCAGTTTCCCTGGTTTCTTACCAAAATGATCACTGCTTCCTACTCCGGCTATTTTATTGCGAACTATGTTCCCCAGCCGGAATCCGGCCTGCCAATGCGAACCGGCGAAATGTGGCTTTTGTATGGAGTGATCGCCATGGCATCACCGATAGCTTTACTGCTGGCCCGTAACTGGATGCTGAAAGGGATGAGAAAGAAGGCCCAGTAGCGGAAATAGCTATGGAACATTGGGGTTTTTTATCATTTAAGCTTTAAAATCCCCAGGACTTTTTATGAGAAATCGAAATCATTAAAAAAATATCATTTCAGTTTGTTTCGCTTCTGTCCAATGAACGTCATTAACCGGAAATAGTCCTTTCAAACCGTACCCCTGAATTTGGTTGCTATTGTTCTTTAAAGTTGATATTTTCTTTCGCTAATTTAAGCTCTAAAGCATTTTTTCTGATTTCGCGGTTTTAGCAGGTAATCTTCGATTTCTGATATCGAAAGTGAAATAAAAAATATCAGGTTATTTATGGCCAATCAGGATTCTATCCGGAGAGATGTTTTATTAGAGGAGGAGAATAAAAAGCTGCGCCTGGCAGTAGAGGAACTCTCGGTCCTGAATGATATTGCCACGGCCATCGCTTCCACTCAGGGACTGGATGAATTAGCAAATTTGATTATTCAAAAGTGTGTAAAACATTTAAAGGTAGAGCAGGGAGCAGTGATGCTGTTAGATGAACGGGATCTTAAGAATCCTTTTCACACCATGGTGCGGAAACAGGATACTGCGTTGAATGTCCTGCCCTTTCGACTGGACGCCCAGCTGGCAGGCTGGATGATTAAGAATAAAACTCCGCTATTAATCACTGATTTAATAAAGGACCAACGCTTTAAGGATGTGGCTTCGGCCGGAATGAACCTGCAGTCTTTATTGAGCGTCCCACTGCTCCTGAAAGGCCGCCTGATTGGTTTGATTTCGGTTTTTAATAAAAAGACCGATCCCGGGTTCACTTTAGATGATCAACGTCTGCTGGCGATCATCGCTGCCCAGTCTGCCCAGGTAATTGAGAATGCCCGCTTATATCAGGAAGAACAGGCACTCTTTAAACTGCAGGAGGAAATGCGGCTGGCCCGGGAAATTCAAATGAATCTGCTGCCTGCCAGTTCTCCCCAGATTGCCGGGTATGATATTGCCGGAAGAACTCATCCAGCCAAAGAAGTGGGTGGGGACTATTTTGACTATATACCTCTGAATGATCATTCCCTGGCCTTTTGCCTGGGAGATGTCTCCGGTAAAGGAATGCCGGCGGCATTGCTGATGGCTAACCTTCAGGCAACTCTGCGCGGGCAGGCTGCCCGGGAAGTATCTTGTAAGATCTGTATGGAACGGTCTAACAGACTTCTCTTTCACGGTACCGACAGTACTAAATTTGCTACTCTGTTTTACGGAATCTTAAATGCCGAACGGCACGAGTTATGTTACAGCAATGCCGGTCATGATTTTCCGCTGCTGTTTTCAGCAGGTAAAACACCTTCTCGTTTAAAAACCGGAGGAGTGGTTTTAGGATTTGTGGAGGACTTCCCGTACACCGAGGAGCGCCTCACTTTGAATCGCGGTGATCTACTGCTGCTTTATTCTGATGGTATCACCGAGGCAATGAATGAACATGAAGAAGAATTCGGAGAGCAGCGACTGGCAAAAACCGTTCAGAAACATATCAGCGAACCAGCCGAATCAATTATTGATCACATTCTGGGAAGTGTACGGCAACACTCCACAACTATTCCCCAAATGGATGATATGACTTTGCTGGTTGTTAAACGGCTGTGAAATCCAGTCCCGGCTGAATAACAAAGATAGCAACGGCATTGCAATTCATTGGAGTTTGTTAGTAAATTAATCCCGATTTAGAGACAGATAATTTGACCAGTTAGCGAAATTAATAATACCATGGTACAGATCAAGAAAATGAGATATTTTCCAAGAGAGTATTAATTACTTCCATTGCGAAATGAGAAAAGGAGAATGATATGAAAATTAAGGAAAAAATTGAAGGGAATGTGGCCATCTTGGCGGTAGCCGGAAATATGATGGGCGGTCCGGAAACAGCCGTTCTGCATGAGAAAGTTAAAAGCCTGATGGGTGATGGGATTAAAAAAATAGTCATGGATCTGAGCAAAGTGAAGTGGATGAATAGCTCCGGTCTGGGTGTGCTCATGTCATGCTGGGGTTCCCTCCGCAAAGAAGGCGGAAATCTGAAACTGGCCAATGTTTCACAAAAAATTGATAGCTTATTGATGATCACCCAGTTAGTGCAATTTTTTGAAACCTATGAGACAGTGGAACGGGCCCTGGCCAGTTATACTGCCGAAAAGTAATAAAAACACCCAGGGGGTAAATTCATACTATCCTGGATGATTTACTTTGTGTTTAAACTATCCCAGGTGGTTTATGAAAAGGTGGTGTTTTTAAAATTCAACGTTTTGTCAGATCATATCAATAAGAAAAATTTGAAATAAGGAGACTAGCGGTCTCCTTTTTATTCTGCATAGAAGTTTGGGGTAAAATATCAGTTCTTAATCTAAAAAGTTTTTGTAATTAAATACGGCCGGTCTACACTCCACTAATCCACCCAGGATGAATTCTTAAAAAGACAGTTCACTGCTGGAATGTCAATTGTAATTAGTAGACTTTTTGTCCACCCGAACTCTTGGTTAATTTCATATCTCTGAGGGCAGGTTCTTTGACGTGGATCTCAAAGGTGAAGAAACTGTAACCCTGCGGATTGGGTCCCCAGGAGAAGGACATCTCCCAGCAGTGAAGATCCCGATAGATATTAAAGCTTTGGTAGTTAACATCTAATTCCAACAGATTGAAAGCAGCGGAGTATTGAATCCGCCAGTTGCGGGTAATTTCCAACCTGGCACCCAGATTCATATCAAAGCTTTTACGGGTATTGTTGACATCATTCTTATCAAAGCTGTAAGTGAAATTGGCGGTTAGATCCCAGGGAAGCGTGAAATTCCGTAATCCCTCGGCAATTGGATCTACCGTAATATCCGGGACCTGCAGGGAATCGGCTGCCAGGATGCTGTCTGCAGCAGCGCTTTCTTTGTCTTTGGCTGCTGGCGGGGCAATATGCACCCTGGCATTCATTTGAAAATTGACCAGGCGGGGCATCTCAAATCCGTTTTCCCACATGTATTCATTTCGTCTGCCGGTACCGCGGCTGGTCGGTTTGTAAAAAGAATGGGTCGCGGTAAAACTGAAATCCAGATCACGGGTAGCGCTGGCCCGCAGGTTGGATTGCAAATCATTCCATTTCAGACTGTCGGCAATAAAATTATGGGCGGTAGAAAAATTGAGGTAGAAAAGATCGATCTTCTTTTCTTCACCATTTTTGATCATTTTTCCCTGAAAAAGATTGTTCAGTGAAATCGTCATCCGGCGCGATTCAGAGGAAGAGGTACCGCTAAATGGATTACCGGCAAATTGGTCCCTTTTCACAGTCCGTCCCAAAGTATCCTGGAAAGTCTGTACATATCCGAAGTCGGGACTGGTGAAGTCCGGACTGAAGGTAAAATTAATAGTGGGATCCATTTTGTGGCGGATCACTTTGACCGGAAGAAAGGGAGTCTCGAACAGACCATAGATGGTGGTGGATGTACCGATACCCATATTGAAAGTATGACGGGCCTTAAATTGATTGATGGTATCGGACACGGTATTGTTAAGAGAGTCTACGAAAGAATACAGCTGGTAACGGGGTACCCATAATTCTTCAAATTGAACATTCTGATTATACTTGAAATACTTAAAGATCTTGCTGTTGAAGTATAAGCCGGCGGTATGTTGCCAGCCCAGGCTCTGATCTCTTTGATAATTACCAGTAGTAGTTTGTAATTTTTTACTCCCCTTGGAAAGGAAGTTACTGTTGTAGTTATAAGTTAAATCATGATACCAGTTCTTTTTCACGGCGGTCTGCGGATTAAAGGTGAACAGATTGGATTGGGTATGGCTGAAAGCCAGTCGGGGAAGGGTGAAATTGATATCGCCGTTCTGCAGATTTTCAGTGCGGGATGCGCTGGCCGTAAAATTGTTTTTTGCTGTCGGCCATCTTTTGGAATAACTGACATCAGTAGTTAACACCTGATTTAATCGGTCCTGCTGATTGTGGGAATAGTCCTGTAAAAAAGTCTGATCACTGACGAATGATCCACGGGCACTGATACTGCTGGTTTCGGACAGCGTCTGGTTGTGAGAAAAATCCAGGCTCCAGCGCTGAATTTGCTGGCCGGTGGTTACATCTTTGGGAGCATACCTGCCGCGGAAATTACCCTGGAAGGAATACCGTTTGGTATAACGGAGTTCACCCTCAAAGGTCATACCCGTTTTCTCAAAGAAGTTACCCAGCAGGGTCGCGTCCCAATAATCCGAGGCTGCCCAGTAATACCCAAAATCCCTTAGTGAATTTCCACCATAACTGCTGGCATTGAATTTGGGGATGATCAGACCGGATCGCCTTCCCCGTTCCATCGGAAAAACACCGAAGGGGACTGCCAGAATGGGGACATCTTCAACATACAAGATGATCGGTTTGGCCATTGCCCTTTTACCGGTGATGATCCGCATCTGATAACTTTTATAAAAAAAATGGGGATGGTCAATACTGTCACAGCTGGTAAAATAGCCGTCTTTGACCAGCAGAGTGTTTTTCCCGATCTTTTTGATGGCCTCCCCCTGGTAATAACCCGGCGGCATGGAAGTTTTTCCGCTGAATACCTTTCCCCGCTGATCTTTAAAATTATATTCCAGTTGGGTACCATAGATCGGTTCACTGCCGGTTTCCCGGAAAACCGGAAGATCTTTAAAGACGGGATTTCCTAAAGAATCTGTCGAATCCACCACTCCGGTAGCCAGCATATAATTCTTCTCCCAGTCTATATAAACAGATCCGGCTTCTAACTGCATTTTGAGATATTCAATGCGGGCATTTCCCTGCAGATAGGTCTTTTTCCCATCTACCGAGAAGGTGATATTCTCAGCAGTATATTTTACCGGACCCTCCAGATCAGATTTTTCCTTTTTCTCGGAACTCTGGATGCTGTCTGGAGAACCGGCGGTAGTGGTTGTATCGGCAGTCTGAGCTGATGAGAAATCATAAATAATGGAAAGCTGAAGCAGAAATATAATCAGGATTATAGTAAGTGCCGAATTCACGTTTTATTTCCGTTTAACGGTCATTAACCAGCTGCTTATAAATACGCCGCCGGCTATTGAAAGTTAACATCAGAAATTTTGTTATTGCAAGAAAGCAATAATATTCTGCAGTGTTTTGTAGAGCCGATTACTGGCTTTGGGTCCTGATTTTTGACCGCGAACTGTCGGTCATTTCGTACTTTTCTGGAGGAAATTTCTCAATCCTCAGCTTCAGCCAGGGTAAAGTCGATTTGATTCACTTCCCGGTTTACTGATTTTACCCGGATTTGAATTTCATCACCCAGCTGATACCTGCGGCCGAATTCCCTGCCGGTGAGGGAATAGGTTTTCTCATTATAGAGATAATAGTCATCGGCCATATCTTCCATCCGGATGAATCCTTCAATGAGAAACGGAGTGATTTCTATAAACAGACCGTAGGCGGTCACCCCGGAGATCAAACCATCGAAGCGCTGACCGATATATTCGGAGATCCACTCTACCTGTTTAATCTTGATGCTTTGTCTCTCAGCTTCCAGGGCAACCCTTTCCCGGTCGGAGCTGATTTCGCTCACCTTTTTCAGGTAGGGCTGCAGGGTTCTGATCCGGCGGGGATCGATTGAAGCGGCATACTCTTTCAGCAGTCTGTGCACTGCCAGGTCAGGATAACGGCGGATAGGGGAGGTGAAGTGAGTATAGTCCGGGAAAGCCAAACCGAAATGACCGATATTCTGGGGTGAATAATTTGCTTTCATCATGGTGCGCAAGGCTACTTCCTTGATGAGAACGTCATCTTTAGTCCCCAGTACCCGGTTCATGATTTCCTGAAATTGCTTCGGTGCGATACTTTTTGGGATTTTCACTTTGAATCCCAGGGCATTGAGAAAATTCTCGAAATTGCTGATCTTGTCACCGTCCGGTTTTTCATGAACCCGGTAAATGAAAGGAAGCTTTTTCCCTTTACCAGAGATTTTT
>Ga0299912_10002729_pt1 | contig 14482 bp, 11 predicted proteins | sample RVTome_2_FD_207667 | JGI IMG/M metagenome (GOLD analysis project Ga0299912, IMG submission 207667) | Soil microbial communities from uranium-contaminated site in the Upper Colorado River Basin, Wyoming, United States - RVT95D214 (version 2) ...
TCAAGAAGAAGGAACGGTCCTTCTTGATAACGAAGGCGGGGGAGCTGGCGGGAATCGTCTGCCTGGAGGATGTCAAGGCCGTTCCTGCCGACAAGAGGCAGAATACCAAAGTCAGAGAGATCATGACGCCGAGGGATAAACTAGAGGCCGTCTCTCCAGAGGCAGATGGCAATGAAATTCTCGCCAAGCTGGCCAGCGGCAAGATCCACCAGGTGCCTGTCATCGAGGGAAAAAAGATCAAAGGGCTGGTATGCCGCGCCGATATCTTGGACTTCATCCACCTCCGCACTGATCTGGGGGGTTAATGGGTAATACTGTGGGTTAAGGGGGATGGAGTTGAAGCAACAGGGGCAAGATGATACTATGACATCTTTATGTCGGCCCCGGCTGGGCATCAGGTAATCGGACGGCGTCTCTAATAACGCACATTGATGAACTGCAAGGTCAACGGAGAGAAGAATGAAAGACGAGTTCCTGCTTGAGGTGAAGGACCTCCACGTATCAGTGGGGAAGAAGGAGATCCTGAAAGGAGTGGACCTCCAGCTGAGGAAGGGAGAGGTCCATGCCATCTTTGGACCGAATGGCTCAGGCAAGACCACCCTGGTGAACGCCATCATGGGGTTTGCAGGCTATACAGTAAAAGGAAAGATATTCTTCAACGGAAAAGACATTACCCATCTGCCGGTAGATGAACGGGCGCGGATGGGCATCGGCATGTCTTTTCAGCGTCCGCCGGCCATCCGCGGGGTGAAGCTGAGAAGGCTGATCGAGACCAGCGCCAAGGGGAACGGTAAATACTTGGAGGAATATGCCAAAGGCCTCAATCTCACAGAATTCCTCGAGCGGGAGGTCAACGTCGGCTTTTCCGGAGGGGAGATCAAGAGGGCAGAGCTCTTGCAGCTGATCCTTCAAGATCCGGAGCTGGTCTTTTTGGACGAGCCCGAGTCGGGGGTGGATCTGGAGAATATCGTGCTCATCGGGGAATACACCAATCACCTGCTGGGGAGAAAGAGGGAGCGGCACGGGGAAAAGACCATGAAGGAGCTCTATCGCGAACGCAAGAAATCGGGCCTCATTATCACCCACACCGGCCACATCCTCGACTACGTGAATGTAGATGTGGGGTATATCCTCATGCAGGGACGCATCGCCTGCCAGGCCAATCCCCGGGACATACTCTTTACCATCAGGGAGTGCGGCTTTGATGAATGTAATCGCTGCTACCGGGGGGAGAAACACGGTGTCAAAAGAGAAAAAGACTGAGCCGCAACAAGCAGGCGATCTGGACCTGAGCATATATCGGGAGAAGGCAACGGAACATCCCCAGCTCGACGATCTCTCCCAGCTCTCGCCCGCGGATCAGAAGGTCCTCTTGATGAGCGGTGTGGATCCATCCGGCAAGGAGCGGGTAGGGAGCTTTTTTCAGAAGGATCACACCGTGATTCACTGCCGTACGGCATTTGACGGGGCGGAGATCATGTCCTCGACCGCTGCCCGGGAAAAATATGACGGCCTCACGGCATATTGGTGGAAGGCGGTGTCCCCGGACAAGGATGTCTATACAAAGCGGGCGGAGGAACACCAGGAGCACGGCTACTATATCCGCTCCCTTGCAGAGGCAGACGTACACTATCCGCTCCAGGCCTGTCTCTATCTTACCGAGGATAAGCTCGCGCAGGATGTCCACAACATCATCATCGCCGAGCAAGGATCGACGCTCAATATCATAACGGGTTGCGCAACTGCCCCCGGTGTGCGCTCGGGACTGCATGTCGGCATCTCCGAATTCTTCGTGAAAAAGGGGGCGACGGTATCCTTTACCATGATCCACAACTGGGGAGAGGAGATGGCGGTCAGGCCCCGCTCGGCCGTCATCGTGGAGGAAGGGGGGACCTTCATCTCCAATTATATCTGCCTGGTGCCTGCCCGGGACCTCCAGATGTATCCCGTGGCAACCCTCGAAGGGAAAGGGGCGATAGCGACCTTCAATTCGGTGCTGCTAGCGAAAGCCGGCTCTCTCATGGACATCGGCTCCCGCATCATCCTGAAGGCAGAGGGGTGCCGGGGGGAGGTCATCTCGCGCGCCGTCTCCACCGGCGGGCAGATCATCGCCAGGGGTCACCTGGTGGGAGAGCACCGCGGCATCAAGGCGCATCTCGAGTGCAAGGGGCTCCTGCTCTCCGCAAAGGGCAGAATCCACGCGATCCCCGAGTTGGAAGGCCTAACATCCGATCTGGAGATGTCCCATGAGGCGGCGGTGGGCAAGATCGCTCAGGAAGAAGTGGAATATCTCATGGCACGGGGGCTCACGGAGCAGGAGGCAACAGCCCTCATCATCAAGGGTTTCCTCTCCCTGGAGATCGTCGGTCTTCCCGCTGGTCTCAAGCAAGAGCTGGGGCGTATGATCGAGGAAACGGACATGGAGGCGATGTAGCAGCGCTCATGAAGCTCTTGGCCATTGTGCAGGGGAACTATGGTCGGAGGATGGTCGAGGCCTGGCAAGCGCACGGGCCGGCAGAGTGGGAGATAACGATTCTGGAGATCACCACTGCATTGCCGACCATGATGGAGGACCCGGCGCAATTTCTTCCCCCTGATATCCCGCAGGCGGATCTGGTGATCAGCCTTGGGGAGCACCCTGGTGTGGCGGAGCTCCTGCCTGATATCGTCAAGGCCGCAGCAGCTCGCGCGGTGATCGCTGCGGTAGACAACCGAGCGTGGCTCCCCCCTGGCCTGGCCAAACAGGTGGAGCGGGTCTTGCAAAAGATGGGGGTCGCAGTTGTCTTTCCCGTTACCTTTTGTGCCTTAAAGGAAGGTGATGCGCAAGATCCGCTCATCAAGGAGTTTGCCCGTGCCTTCGGCGAACCCGAGATCGAGATCGCCGTGGAAAATGAGCGGGTAAAGGAGGTGCGGGTGATCAGAAGCGCCCCCTGCGGCAGCACCTATTTTGTGGCCGAGGAATTGAAGGGGACAAAGACGCAGGATGCCGAGGAAAAAAGCGGCATCCTCCACCACAACTATCCCTGCCTGGCCACCATGAACGTGGACTGGCAGTTTCACGATACCCTGATGCACCGGGCCGGCTACTTCACCAAGCAGGCGGTGAACCGGGCGTTGAAAAGATAAATTGCTATCGCCTCAAAGCGATAGCTTAATCCCGCATTTTAAATAAGTCCCACCCTACTTTGTATAAAAATCTGAATGGTGGGATGTCGCGCAGCGACAGTGCGGGATTGGCGGGATTGAACCCTATCTGATTATAACTGAAGGAGTGAACAGATGTTTGTCTTGGGCCTCATGGGCAGTCCACGCAGGCAAGGGAATACAGATCTTCTCCTCGCCGCCTTTCTCGACGGCGCTCAGGCCAAGGGGGCGGAGGTGCTCAAGGTCGATGTGGCCTTTAAAAATATCGCACCATGCCAGGAGTGCCGCTTCTGCGAGGAGCACGGCTTCTGCCGCCAACATGATGACGATATGAAAGAGATCTACCATCTCCTGCGCAGGGCCGACGTCGTGGCTATTGCCAGCCCCATATTCTTCTACGGCCCCTCGGCCCAATTAAAGGCGTTGATCGATCGGTCGCAGGCCTTCTGGGCCAGGCGGCACATCATGAAACTCACGGACCCCAAGGCCCGCTTCCGCAAGGGCTTTCTCTTGGCAGTGGGGGCTACCAAGGGTAAAGATCTCTTCACCGGGACCAGCCTCACTGCCAAGTATTTCTTTGACGCCGTGGGCGCGCGCTACGAGGGATTTTTAGGGTTTCGGCAGCTGGAAGAGCCCGGCGCTATTGCCCATCACCCCACTGCCCTGGCCGACGCCAAAGCGAAGGGCGAGGAGATGGCAGGCGCATTCTCGGCGCGGAGGCGTGCCCTGTTCCTCTGCCGCGAGAACGCCGGGCGCAGTCAGATGGCAGAGGCCTTTTTGCAGTATTACGCCGGTGATAAATTCGACGCCGAGAGCGCCGGCGATCAGCCAGCGCCGGAGATAAATCCCCTGGCCATCGAGGCCATGGCAGAGCAAGGCATAGACCTCGCCTTCCGCAGGCCCAGGGGGATGGATCAGATCACTGATGGAGGCCGGTCTTTCGATCTCGTCGTGCAGATGGGGTGCGAGCAGAGCTGCCCCTTGACCCTTGCGGAGAGGGTCGAGAATTGGGAGCTGGAGGACCCGGCAGGGAAGCCCCTGGAATTCGTGCGTATTATCCGTGACGCGATAGAGAAAAAGGTCAAATCCCTCATCGCTGCCGAGGCATGACGTTATTTTACTTCCCTCTCCCCAAAAGGGGAGAGGAAGGGTAAATATAATACCGACACAAGCGATGTATAATGCAGTGCGCAAGCAAACTTTTCGAGAAAGCAGAGGATCACAAAGATGCCCCACCGGATAGAGGTGGCCATTAAACAGGGGTTGCGGGACTCATCAGGCGAAAAGCAGGCGGTGAGGATCAGAGATGATCTCAGGCTTGCGGTGGACGCGGTACGGACCGTCGATTGCTACACTATCGATGCTGCCTTCACAAAGGCCCAGCTTGAGCTCTTAGGCCGCGAGGCCTACAGCGACCCCATCACCCAGGTCTGGTCCGTGGATCGCCCCCTGGCCAATGCGTTTGACTGGATCGTCGAGGTGGGGCTCTTGCCCGGGGTGACGGACAACGTGGGCCGCACTGCCCGCGAGGCCCTGGAGGCCTGCCTGACTGTTAAATTAAAGGATGAAGAAAAGGTCTACACCTCCCGCCAGTACCTAATCCAAGGGCGGCTTTCTAAAGCTGAGGCCGAAAGGATAGCCAAGGAGCTCCTTGGCAACCCTCTGATCAACCGCTTTGAGATCAGAAGCCACGAGCAATGGGATCATCAAAAGGGGATGGGCATCATTGTCCCCAAGGTGACAGGGCTCAAGGGCGGAAGGGTAGAGCGTTTTGACCTGGATATCAAAGATCAAGGACTCCTCCTGCTCAGCAGGGAGCGGCTCTTGGCCCTTGCACTGGCAGAGATGAAGGCGATTCAAGGCTATCTCAGAGATGAAAAGGTGCAACGGAAACGCAGGGAGATCGGCATCAGCTCGCAGATCACGGATGTGGAGCTGGAGGCCATTGCGCAGACCTGGTCCGAACACTGCAAGCACAAGATCTTCCAGGCCCGCATCACCTATAGGGATGGCGCAGGCAAGGAGGAAGTAATCGATAGCCTCTTTGACACGTATATTAAAGGCTCGACCGAGGCCATCAGGCGTTCTTTGGGGAAGAAAGACCCCTGCCTTTCGGTCTTCACGGACAATGCCGGGGTGGTGGCCTTTAACGAGGCATGGAGCCTGGCCTACAAGGTGGAGACCCACAACACCCCCTCGGCCCTTGACCCGTACGGCGGCGCCTTGACTGGCATCGTGGGGGTCAACCGCGATCCTTTTGGCACAGGCAAGGGGGCCAAGCTGATCTTTAATGTGGACGTCTTCTGCTTTGCCCCGCCTGACTGGGAAGGCCCCCTGCCAAAGCGGGTATTGCACCCCAAGAGAATATTCGAGGGTGTGAGGGAGGGGGTGGAGCACGGGGGAAACAAGAGCGGGATTCCCACGGTCAACGGGAGCGTCGTCTTTGACAGGCGGTATGTGGGCAAGCCCCTGGTCTACTGCGGCACCTGCGGCATCATGCCGCGGATGATCAGAGGCGAGCCCTCGCATATCAAGGAGGCCCGTCCGGGTGATCTGGTAGTGATGGTGGGCGGGCGCATCGGCAAGGACGGGATCCACGGGGCCACCTTCTCCTCGGAAGAGCTGCACGAGGCCTCACCCACGAGCGCCGTGCAGATCGGAGACCCCATCACCCAGAAGAGGATGACCGACTTCCTCCTCATGGCCCGCGATCGCGGCCTCTACACGGCCATCACCGACAACGGGGCAGGCGGGCTATCCTCATCAGTCGGCGAGATGGCGAAGGGGCCGGGCGGGTGCGAGATCCATCTCGAGCGCGCGCCGCTCAAGTATCCCGGCCTCGATTCCTGGGAGATACTCCTTTCAGAATCGCAAGAGCGGATGACCGTGGCTGTAGCACCTGAAAAGCTGGCAGAGTTCTTAGCGCTTGCTGCCAAGATGGCAGTAGAGGCCACGGAGATCGGGAGCTTTACCAAAAGCAAGGCATTCCACTGCCTCTGGCACAAGGAGACCGTTGCCTATCTCGACATGGCGTTCTTCCAAGACGGCGCCCCGCGCCTGGACCTTAAGGCTACATGGAAACGCCCTCAGCTTCCGGAGCCCGATTTCCCGCTGCCGCAGGACCTGACCCCAACCCTGGAGAAGATGCTCTCGAGGCTCAACATCTGCAGCAAGGAAAGGGTGGTGCGCCAGTACGACCACGAGGTGCAGGGAGGGAGCAGCATCAAGCCTTTGGTTGGCGACAAGGCAGACGGCCCCGGGGATGCGGCTGTTCTCCGGCCGCTGTTGGATTCCTTAAAGGGGATAGTGGTCTCGCATGGTATCTGCCCCCGCTACAGCGACATCGACACCTACCCAATGATGGCGTGCGCCATCGATGAGGCAATCAGAAACAACGTGGCTGTGGGTGGCGACCCAAGCAGGATGGTGGGGCTGGATAACTTCTGCTGGCCCGACCCGGTGCAGTCGGCAAAGACCCCGGACGGCGAGTACAAGCTCGCGCAGCTCGTCAGGGCGAACAAGGCCCTGTATGAGTACACCATCGCCTATCAGGTCCCCTGCATCTCGGGCAAGGACAGCATGAAGAACGACTTCATGGCCGGCGCGGAAAAGATCTCGGTACCGCCGACGGTCCTCTTCTCCGTCCTCGGCAAAATAGATGACGTGCGCAAGGCCGTGACCATGGATGTGAAGAGGCCCGGGGATATCGTTTATGTCGTGGGTATGACCTATCAGGAGCTGGGAGGATCGGAATATCTTGCCATGCATGATCTTGTCAGCAACCAGGTGCCGCAGGTGAGGGCCAAGGAGGCGAAAAAACTTTATCAAAAACTCCATGGGGCGATGATGGAGGGGCTGATTGCTTCGTGCCATGACTGCTCAGACGGGGGCATGGGCATCGCCCTGGCAGAGAGCGCCTTTGCCGGCGGATTCGGGATGGAGGTGGATCTGAGAAAGGTCCCGGTTGAGGGGATAGAGCGCGACGACTATCTGCTCTTTTCCGAGTCACAGAGCAGGTTCGTGGTGACAGTCCATCCGGACAAGCAAAAGGCCTTTCTCTCTATGATGAAAGGGATTTCGCTAGGCGAGATCGGCAAGGTGACCAAGGGCAAGGCATTCGTCGTGCTCGGCCTCAAGGGGCAAAAGATCATCCAGGGGGACATTTATAAGCTGAAGGCAGCCTGGCAGCGGCCGTTGGGGGTTTAAAGCCCTTAAACAACTTGATCTGGATGGGATTAAGAGATATTCTTAAGATACATGAAGATCAGAGAGGTTATAAAGATACTTGAGAAGGACGGCTGGTATCTGATATATCAGAAGGGAAGTCATCGGCAGTATAAACACGCAGAGAAGAAGGGGCGTGTAACGATTGCAGGGCACCCAGGTGATGACCTGGCGCCAGGTACATTGAACAGCGTTTTCAAGCAGGCGGGGTTAAAGAAGCCCACGCGTAAATAAGGAGTTGCGTATATGAGAAGGTTTTTAATAATTATAGAAAAAGCTAATGGTAATTATTCTGCATATTCCCCTGATCTGCCCGGCTGCATTGCAACCGGCAAAACAAAGGAGCAGGCTGCTGAAAATATGCACGAGGCAATTGCATTGCATATTCAAGGGTTAAAAGAAGACCGTCAGCCTATTCCTAAATCACACGCTATTGCCGAATATATTGCAGTAACAGGTTAACAAATCGTCAAATCGGTCATCGGGGGCACATCTTCATTTGTCTTTTTTCCGGTTCGGTCTCAAGGGGGGGATATTATCTATTATCCACGCGGACATTTATAAGCTGAAGGCGGCCTGGCAGCGGCCGTTGGGGGCGTAGTGCAATGGAGGTAACAACGTCTCCAAAGTTCATCAATTCCACGATGCCTGGAGGATGATATGAAGATCAAGATAATACTGCTCGGAATCGTTACTTGTACTCTGCTGGTACTGTATAGTTATTTTATTGCCGACACCGTCGTGACGAGGATAACCGACGCGCAGATGACGAAGGTAGATGGAAAGTTTATGATCGCGACGGAGTACCGACCGTTTGTGAACTATGATGCCAGATACCGGTTGAAGTTCAACTCCGGCACGGTTCAGAACGACGCCATCAAACTAAGGGGCAAGATGGTAAAAATCAAAAAATACGGATGGAGAATCCCGATATTTTCTATGTACGAAAATGTAGTGAAGATTAAAGAAGTGAAGGAGCCTTCCGGTAACGTTAAGCCCTAAGAATTCCAGAAAGGGGATTTCTTTAGGCGAGGTTGGGCGGGTGATCAAGGGTAAGGCATTCGTCGTAATCGGCCTCAAGGGCAAAAAGATTATTCACGGAGATATCTATAAGCTGAAAGCAGCCTGGCAGCGGACATTGGGGGTTTAATTGCTCATATGATCAAGTTATGTGTATTTGCAATGGGTTTATTTTTCAAGGGGGTTGGTGAGAGTCTATCTCGACCAATCAATTATCGATGAATGGCTGAAATCAAAAGCAAGCGATATTTCTCTTGCCGACTATGCAAGAGACGCTGATAAGTCTGCTGACATAATTGGGAATTTAGAATCCTTCGAAAAAATTCTTGGCATTCGTTCCGTCACTTTTTTGTATTCATCATTGAACGAATTTGAGAGTTCAGGACTCAGAAAAAAATTATTTAATGACTTAGTTTGCCAGGATAGTTTTATTAAAGTCCCAGCCGTTGGTGTAAGGATCTGTATGGTCGATCAAGAACTGCCAAAAGATAATATATTGGAAATAGGTGAAGTTCAGTCTTATTTTGCATCTTATATCAGAAAATTAGGCCGTAAAAATATAAAGGAAAGAAATGATCTTATGAAGTACATGCGCAGAAAGTTTTTTGATCCTATGCACATCGATTCTGCAATCAAAGCCGCGGCAGATATTTTTCTTACGATAGATATTAAACTTTTAAACAGCATAAAAAACTATCCTGACCTGCGGACTTTTTTGGCAGCAAAAATTGGGGTATTTACACCTTCTGTATTTATACGACAAGAAGCAACTATAAAAAATGCGGGCTAAAAGGCTGGTGTGAGGATACATATCTTCTTTTGTCTTTTTTCTGTTTGTAATAAGAAAGGGGATGTTCGCGTACAAACAATTTACTCCTGATCTCTGACGACTACCTTGTGTACCAGCGTTCCCTATCTCCTTAAGAGGAGTTCACATGTATCGCAATAGCAGTTTGCTGCGCCGAGTCTTCCTGATTATCGTCGTCGCTGTGAGCATGGCCGCCAGTGCCCTGGGGACCGATAAACCAGAGACAACCGCTGGCGGTAAAGCCGCACAAGAAATTGAAATTCCTGAGGAGCATCTCGCCATTTTGTCCACGCAGTGCGGACCCTTCATGATATGGTCATCTTACCGATCGCACTTTCTATGGTTGCTTTTTGATACAGATGGAAAGTATTACTTTTTCCCGCCTGAGAGCAAGGAGAACATAGTAGTTAATAACATGCTTGTAGTGCCAAACGTAGTATCGGCAGAACAAATCGGCATCGGAAACGACGCTGCGCGAGGATTCTCCTTGCTCGACGCACATTTAAAATGGGAAATAGAATTCTTAAAGAAACACTATGGCTTCTCCGACATACCCTGGTCAGTTGAATTTGAAAAGGGAGCGGATGATAAAAGTCCTCAGCACATACGGGTCGTACTCCTACGATATCCCAGGACAGTTGACGTTTTTAACTTTCCCGTGTCGCGCTGGCTTATCGGCACTGCTACCGTGGAGGGTGATGTAGTAGGCATCGGTGCTCCGCTAAGAGAGACTGATGATCAAAGTCAAGCGATCCTATACCTCACACATGTCCTCCAAGGTATTACCCAGTTCAAATCTCGGAAAGAACTTCTCGACTATGTGCGAAAACTCCAACATCAGAGCCGCATTGCGCGTGATTGTAAAGAATTTATATCGCAATGCTGTGTCAAACAGCCTTTATTCTTGCCATGACGTTTGGTGATCGCTTAGTCAAGGAGTTGTGAACGCTAGATAAGGGAGCAGTGGGGACGTTGTTTACTATATTTAGTAGCTCTAAGTGAATATGGGGCGGGTTTTGACTGAGGCCAACGATGCCAAGAAAATTATTAGAGGGAATCAATCTTGAGACGGAAAGATCGCGAGATTAAGGAGGTCATTGATCTTAAAGACATTGAGGGAAAATATGGAGCGTCGGTTTCATGGGAGAGACTTGCAAAATAGAGGAATATTTATCCAAAAAGAATAAAGCGTTTTTTGGGAGGCCTTGGTTCTCACTGACTTTTTCATAATTTCCTAATTCTTGTAGAATTTAGCCAAGTTATGAATCTTCGCATCACTCTGGAACCGGGTATCTATTTTGCTTGACTATTTGAATTTGAGTAGTAGACTATCGTTATTCCATCGACAAGATAAAATGATAAAGCACCGCAGACCTTGTGTAGTCAGGCTATGAAGTTAGCCTCCGGAGTCAGCATGACGCCAGGTTTAAAGGTCATCGAGCAAAGGCCCTAAGGGATTCAAATATATCCTTTCCTTAGGGCTCTTTTTTGCAGACCCAAGGAGACCCCCGAGTAGGGGAGAAGAGCTGAAGGGAGGTGGTGGTCGTCAGCAAATCAATTACAGAGGCGTTAGGGGAAGGGTGAATTAATGGCATTCAGGGGAAAGGTTTTTCATAATTCAACTCATTTAGGGGAGGAGGAAAAACATGAAGAAAACTAAGTGGAAGATTTCTCTGAGTATCATTTTTGTAGTGTTACTGGGATTGGTCTTTACACCTCCGATCACCAACGCGCAAAATTTGCCTATTGTAAGCATTACTGGACCCATAGATGCATTGACTACATTATATAACGATGTCGCCGCCCTTCCGACTTCTGCTTTTGTAAAACCTAACTACCAAAACATGGTTCTGTATATGATTAATGCCACGATAAAAGAGACTGAAGTCGGTGCATATTTCTTAGCCACTATGAAGCTTTCTCATTTTGAGAACGATATAGACAAGTGGATCAACGCTGCTGACCAGTCCCTGATTGATGACATAGAGCTGGCTATTGCTGCGATATCTGACGCTTCCAAAACGACCGTTCATACTTTATATGGCCGAGTGGCGGGCGCCGATGCCGGCAATGACAGCTGGGTCTGGGCAGGAGTGCCCTATGCCGAACCTCCAGTAGGTGCGTTAAGGTGGAAGGCACCCCAGGATCCGCACCGCTGGCACGGTGTCAGACATTCAACCATCAACTTCAGTCCTGCCGTCCAACCCTTGATGTCTACACTATGGACTCCGGTACCCCCAGGAACGGGCACTGTCATTGGTTCCGAGGACTGCCTTTATCTAAACATTTTTCGTCCCAAAAAAGCTGAGAGGCATCTTCCGGTTTTTGTCTGGATCCATGGTGGAGCAAACGTCTTTGGGCAGGCATCTGTTTACAACGCGGCATATCTGGCGAGCCAAGCGAAAATGATAGTCGTGGTGATCCAATACAGACTTGGCCCCTTTGGCTGGCTCTATTTCCCGGCGCTTAACCCCAATGGAACAGCCGAGGATAATTCGGGTAACTATGGCACACTTGATACGATCAAAGCCGTGAAATGGGTAAAAAATAACATCAGAGCTTTTGGAGGAAACCCACATAAGATCACTGTTGGGGGACAATCTGCCGGTGGCTTTAACACCTTGAACCTTCTCACTTCGCCTCTTGCCGATGGCCTTTTCCAAAGGGCGTTCGTTATGAGCGCCGGTGGGGGAGATGCTCCGGCTTCAACTGCTCTCGCCTATACCATCACCGATAAGCTCCTTGGAGGATCGCACGATGGCATGACAGATGCCGAAATTGCAGCATACCTGAGAGGCAAGAGTGCTGATGAAATCGAGCGGGCACTGATGGTCAACGGCTCTATCGCATTAGGAACCATCGCACCATATATAGACGGTACAGTCATCACCGATACTTTTGCTAATAATATCTCGGCCGGAAATTACAGCCAAATACCTATTGTTCTGGGAAACACTAAATATGAAACGAAACCCTTCCAACCGCTTCTTGTTCCTCAATGGCTGGGTGTTTTCACTTTTCTAGCTGCTCCGAGCCAAGGCACCTTTAACAATATTTTTACGACCTTACCTTCGTTTCTTTACGAGGCGTGCGGGTACTACGGTTCACTCGATTGGAAGGCCGTGATGGTCGATCAACTTGCAAGTTCAATTAAGCAATATCAAGATGATGTCTACGCTTACCATTTTAGGTGGGGCGGCGTAAGCAATCCTGGTGATGGTTCGGATCTGGCAAAAGATCTGGCCTTTCTTTATGGAGCCGGTCATGCGACGGACATCCCATTTTTCTTCGGATGGGACACTGATGTTTATGGTTTGGGTTTATTTAACTCAAGCAATCAGGGAGGAAGGGTGGCACTGCAACAGGCTATGATGTCTTACCTGGCACAGTTTGCAGCCAGTGGTAATCCTAATGGCAGTGCTCCAACTACATGGCAATCGTGGTCTAACGTTCCTGGTGATCCAACGTACATCAGCTTCGACGCCACTTTAACCGACACCAATATCGCTATGCAGACAGACTCCTATACCAAAGCTGAGGTGCTGGCCTTAGTAGACGCATTACCATATCCAGCTAGTGCTAAAGCTTTAATCAAAGCCTTCTTCTTTTTCTAAGCCGGTCAATGTAGAGCAATAGCTGAGCTTAGAATAGCGATTCATGAGAAATAGCAGGATAGGAGATAGGCAGGGTCAGTAATGGCCCTGCCTATTTTTATTCGTACTTCAAACAGTGTGCTGATAGAGAGAAATTTTTGAGTCAGTCTCTTCTTTGCATCAGTTCGAAGATGGCACCGCCCGGGCCTCCTGCATCCAGATAGGCAAATCGCCCTGGATCATGGATGAGCAGTGTGGCTCCTTCGCTCACCAGTTTTGCCACTTCCTTTTCGACGTCATCTACGTAAAAACCGAGATGATGGACACCCTCTCCCCACTTGTCGATGAACTTCGACTGGAAAATCCTTCCTTCCAGACACTGAACGAGTTCGATCTCTACGGGCCCTAAGTAGGCAAAGGCCATTCGTATTTTCCAGGGGCGTCCTTTCGCATCCTTGCCGCCGTTTTCCTTGAAGGTCCACGGTCCGATGCCATATAGCCGCGACCACGCCTCGACGACCTTGTCGATGTCGTTTACGGCATAGCTGATGTGATCAACCGATTTAATCTGCATCGCCTTTCCTCCTGTCTGAGCGGAAACATAATAGGGCACGTTGATGCACAAACAATTTTTTGGTCTCTGCTAACTGCCCTGTACACCAACGTCCCCTATCTCCCTAAAGCCTAACCGACACGACTATCGTCTTTTTTTGTTCCTAGGGCGGCGATGATCGCGGCTCGCTCCCGGTTTTTTTTGTCCTTTGTCCGCAGGTGCTTTAGAGGATTCAGAGGGTTGCGGTAAGGGGGCGTGGAGCATCTCCTGATAATAATCGTCCAGCAACATGGCAATGATGGCCGATTCATCTTCATTGTCGGCCAGACTGCGGCCAAGCGAAACAAATCGCTTACTGCGTTCGGTTGTTTGCGAGTCCCGATCGCGCAGGCGAGCTTCGAGCAAGGCCGTCACTCGTTCCGAAACAACGGCCGCTACGTCGGCATCCGTCGGCAAGGGCCACTCTTGCAGATCGATACTAAACCTTTTAGCGATACGGTCGACAACGAGTGTTTCAATGTTGGTTGCCAGCGTCATGGCGACTCCCGCCTTGCCAACTCGGCCCGTTCGCCCGGCCCGGTGGATATAGTCCTCTAAATCTTTGGACGGTTCGTATTGAATCACATGAGAGAGATTAGGGATGTCGAGCCCCCGAGCCGCCACATCGGTGGCCACCAGAAAACGAAGCGTCTTCTTGCGAACACGCTCCAGAACCCGATCGCGATCCTTCTGCGGAAGATCGGCAGTCAATTCATCCGCGTCATAACCGAAATTTTGCAGGACGGTTGACACATAATGTACTTCAGCCTTGGTATTGCAGAAAATAAGGGCTGAGGCCGGGTTCTCAATTTCGATGATGCGGATAAGGCTACGATCTTTGTCCATGCCGGGCACGGTATAGAAGACGTGCTCGGTGTCGGTGACGTGCACGTGGTCTTCGCTCAGGGAGATGAATTCCGGTTTATGAATGAATTCACTCGCGGTGCTTCTGACATGGGGCGGGAAGGTTGCCGAAAACATACAGCCATGGATACGGCGAGCAGGGAGATATTTCTGCATCTTTTTCATGTCGGGGTAAAAACCCATGGACAACATGCGGTCGGCTTCATCAAAAATGAGCATCTCAAGATGTTCAAGAGA
>Ga0299912_10002731_pt1 | contig 14479 bp, 10 predicted proteins | sample RVTome_2_FD_207667 | JGI IMG/M metagenome (GOLD analysis project Ga0299912, IMG submission 207667) | Soil microbial communities from uranium-contaminated site in the Upper Colorado River Basin, Wyoming, United States - RVT95D214 (version 2) ...
CTGCCAATGTAGCTGCCGGCAAATCCGTCCAGCTCTGCGTCCCCCGCCGAGGCGTGACCCGCGAAACCACCGAGAGCAAAGGGATCGTCCGCTGGCATCCCGGCCGCGCCGCCGTCAGCGCGCTCACGCACCTCGAATTCGTAGTCGCTGAGACTGAAGCGGTCGCCGTCTTTAAGGGCCACCCGGTTGCCATTACCGATCGGCTCCGCCGCACCATTATAAAAGGTGCCATTGGTGCTCAGGTCGGCCAGATAATACTGACCATTTTCATACACTATTTGGGAATGCCGTGTGGAGATAAAGCGCTCAGGGTCTTCCAGCACCCAGGCATTGTCCGGCCCACGCCCGAGCGAGCCCCCCTGCGCCGCAAAGCTGTGCGACATCTTCGTGTGCTGAACATGCTTGGGAGATTTGACTATGGATATTTCGATTGACATCTATTCGCTCCCTGAATCCATCATATTCTCCCTGACCGCCAGCATAACACCGTAATCATAATAACTACTTAACGCAACCCGCGTTACACGCAGCATCGTACCCGTGAAGCCAGCGCACTGCTCGGAATTTTATCCTACTAAAATAGTTGCCGGTTTTACGGACGAATAACCCGTCACAAAAAGTTTACATGTCAGAGATAATTCCCCTATTATTTTGCGGCGTCTAAGTATATAAGCATGTAAGGCGAATTCAACTCGTAAGTGCAACTCAAGGGCGGAATAAGGGAAAGCTGCGGCAGCAGCCCTCATACAGCTTACCCAGGAACAACGATATCAAATTTACGCCCGGATGAAAGCCGAGCTCATCCGCCGGGACTTCCCTTAGGGCTGAAGCTTCACCATAATCACCGGTAAGGACATCCCGCACGTCATGGACAAACTCGACAGCCAGCCAAGGAAATGCCTTGGCATGAAAACACCAAATCAGGTATTTTCCGGTATCAACCCGGCCGTTGCACTAGCGAGTTGAACCCGCGTAAACTAACCTCGCTGCAACTTAGCAGTGCCTTCACAGACAGCCAAGTGAAGCGCATATTTAAAGCAATACCCTGATGCCAGACGCATCATGCAGCGTAGCAATGAGGCTGATATACCAGTAACGATGATCACCGTACAGGCAATGGGCGCCTGGAGGGTATCGCATATTTTGTAATACATCTGTACTGGATTGCATACGGGTTGCAGGCCCGTAAAACAAAGGGAAGGACCAAGACATGGCGTCACCACTGTATATCGATATCAATAGTCTGCTTGAGCCTGTTTCGGCCGAGAGTGCTGTTGGCAACGATATCAGGCAGGATGTCTCCGCAACCTCCGAATACTCCCGCATTCGTGACGCCCGCAAGGGTGCACGCGCCGCCGAACGCAGCAATATCTTCGATAACGACAGCAGCGCGGCCGACGAGCACTGGCGCACAGTGCTGCAACTGGCACCGGATATTCTGAAAAGCCAGGCCAAGGATCTCGAGATCGCCAGCTGGTACACCGAGGCGCTGGTGCGCCGTGCCGGTTTTCAGGGTCTGCGCGATGGCTTCACGCTTATTCGCCAGATGATTGAGCAATATTGGGACAATCTCTACCCCCTGCCGGACGAAGACGGAATCGCGACCCGCGTCGCAGCCTTGACCGGGCTCAACGGGGAAGGCGCCGAAGGCGTACTCATTGCACCGATGCGCAGCGTTCCCATTACCCAGGGTGCGCGCGGTCCCTACAGTTACTGGCAATACAAGCAGGCCCTGGATGCCCAGCGCATCACCGATGACCAAGGCCGCGCCGATCTCATCGCCAAAAACGGCTTCAGCGTCGATGACATCCAGGCGGCGGTTGACCAGTCGGATCAGACCTTCTACGTCGACCTGCGTGATGACGTGCGTGATGCGCTGGATGAGTACAAACGCATCAGTCAGCTGCTAGACGAACGCTGTGGCATACACGACTCGCCGCCGGCCAGCAACATCATTAACACACTGGGCGAAATCCTGGGCGCAATCACACATATCGGGCGCCTCAAGCTGCCGCAGGCCGTAGAAGAATCAGCCGCAGGCACAGACCACTCGGACGACTCCGGCGCAGCCAGTCCCGCCACAACAAACGTGGGGCCGATCAAGTCGCGTGACGAGGCCTTCAGACAGCTTGCGCAGATCTCCCAGTTTTTCCGCCAGACCGAACCCCACTCACCGGTTTCCTATGTCATTGAGAAGGCCGTCAAATGGGGCAATATGCCGCTGGGGGACCTGATTCAGGAATTGATTCCGGACTCGAGTTCACGCAATACATTCAGCTCGTTGACGGGGGTAAAAGTCAGTGATGACTGATAGTGCACCATATGGAAACCCGTTAGCGACCGGTTAGTCGTTGAGTACAGTTAGATTGGTTAAACATCACATCATCCGCCGAAAGGCGGACAGCGGTGATGGCAAGCAGTTATTTACACATTGGACCTAACCTGGACGATAAGGCATGGTGCAATTTTTTTTGAATATACAATCATGAGGAACTGGGTATGGCTGAGAGCATTCATGACAAGCTGAAACGGGTACGGAAGCCCCGGGTACACATCACATATGACGTCGAAACCAGTGGCGCGCTCAACAAAAAGGAAATCCCTTTTGTCATGGGTGTCATGGGTGATTACTCCGGCGACAATGTCGATACCAAAAAAGCACTCAAAGACCGCAAGTTTTCCCAGATCGATCGGGACAACTTCAATGAAGTCATGAGCAACGTCGCGCCGCAGCTCAACATGAAGGTCGAGAATACCCTGGAAAACGACGGTACCGAAATGGCCGTCAATCTGGATTTCAAGACCATGGAAGACTTCGAACCGCAGAAGATCGTGGACAAGATCGAGCCACTGAAAAAGCTGATGGATACCCGCAACAAACTGCGCGACCTGCTGACCAAGGCCGACCGTTCAGACAAGCTCGAAACGATCCTCGAAAACATTCTCAATAACAAGGAAGCCATGGCGGCCATTTCCAAAGAGCTTGGCCTGGAAGAGGGTGGCAACGAGAAGGGTGACCAATAATGAGCAAGAAACTACAGGCGGAAGCACAAGAGGCCGTCGTCGAGGAAGTCAGTTTCCTCGAACAGGCAATTGGCGCAACCAAGCAAACTCCGCGCGATGAAACCGAGGAGTTGCTCAAGGCCCTGACCCAGGAGGCTCTGAAGGGTACGGTCAGCTGGGACAAGAATCTGACCGTCACGATCAATTCGGCAATTGCCGCGATCGACCGCGCCCTTAGTTCGCAGTTGTCGGCGATCATGCGCAACGAAAAGTTCCAGAAGCTGGAAGGCTCCTGGCGCGGTCTGCATCACCTCATCTCCAACTCGGAGACGAGTTCGCAGCTGAAGATCCGCATGCTGAATATCAGCAAGAAGGAGCTGACTCGCGACCTTGAAAAGGCGGTGGAATTCGATCAAAGCCAGATTTTCAAGAAAATCTACGAGAGCGAATTCGGCATCGCAGGCGGCGAGCCCTTCAGTGCCCTCATCGGTGACTATGAGTTCTCCGCCCATCCCGATGACACCGACCTGCTCAGCAATATGTCAAACATTGCCGCAGCCGGCTTCTGCCCCTTCATCACGGCCTCTGCCCCGCAGATGTTTGGATTCGAGAGCTTTACCGAGCTGTCGAAGCCGCGCGACCTGGAAAAAATCTTCGAATCGGCGGAATACATCAAGTGGCGCAGCTTCCGTGACAGCGAAGACTCCCGCTTTGTGGTGCTGACCATGCCACGCGTATTGGCCCGTCTGCCCTATGGTGCCGAAACCAAGCCGATTGAGGCCTTTAACTTCGAAGAGGGCAATATCGACAACTATGGCCGCCAACTGGAACGTAGCCACGACGATTACTGTTGGATGAACGCCTCGTATGCGATGGGTACGGTACTGACCCGCGCCTTTGCCGAATACGGTTGGTGTACCAGCATCCGCGGCGCCGAGGGTGGCGGCAAGGTCGAGGGCCTTCCCAGCCATGTATTCGCCAGCGATGATGGCGACATGGATCAGAAATGCCCGACCGAAATCGGCATCACCGATCGTCGGGAGGCCGAACTGAGCAAGCTCGGCTTCCTGCCGCTGTGCCACTACAAGAACACTGACTACGCCGTGTTCTTCGGCGCACAGACCACACAAAAGCCCAAGAAGTTCGATGATCCGAATGCTACCGCGAATTCGGAAATCTCCGCGCGTTTGCCTTACCTCATGGCTACCTCGCGCATCGCCCATTTCCTCAAGGTCATGGCACGCGACAAGGTGGGCTCCTTCATGGAGGCCTCGGATGCCGAGGAGTGGCTCAATCGCTGGATCTCGAATTACGTCAACAGCAGCCCTGGTGCCAGCGCTGATATGAAGGCCCGCTATCCCCTCGCCGAGGCCAGCATTCAGGTCAAGGAAGTTCCGGGGCAACCCGGCGTGTACAGCGCTATTGCCTGGCTACGCCCCTGGTTGCAAATGGAAGAACTGACCGCTTCGTTGCGGCTCGTCGCCAACATTCCAAAGGCCGGCTGATGTACCCACGCCCCGGCGCCTCCGCGGTGCCGGGGCAGGTTTAAATGGCTGGTTACTCTTCCCGCCGGTCATTGGTCCGATATAGTTGTTGACCCGAAACGCCGTGTCCGAATCGTACGCACAGTCCCTACCCTTCTCCCTTGCTGCCAAGGCACGCTCTGTCACACTTGCAGAGCTGGTGTCGCATGAGGCCTACATCATCAGTCTCGCGCAGTTTCTCGCCGAACCTGATAGCGAAAAGGCACTGGGCTACTGGATCGAGGAATTCATACCGAGCCATTCGAAGCAAACACCGCAGGACATTATCAACGCCATCGCCAGAACGATCGCAGATATCGACGCGCTGATTAATGAGCAGCTCAATACCATCATTCACCACCCGGCGTACCAGCGCCTGGAGGCCGCTTGGCGCGGCCTGTCGTATCTGGTGGAACAGGCTGACGGCACGCATAACATCAAGATAAAAGTGCTCGACATCAAGTGGGCGGAGGTTGTCAAAGACATCGGCCGTGCCATCGAATTTGATCAGAGCCAATTGTTTAACAAGATCTACAGTGAAGAATATGGCACCCCCGGTGGCGAACCCTATGGCGTCCTGATCGGCGACTATCAGATAAGTCACCAAGTCTCCGCACTGCACCCCCACGATGATATCGCTACGCTGGAAGGTCTGGCGCAAATAGCGGCCGCATCCTTTGCCCCCTTTATTGCCGCCGCCGCCAGCGAGTTTTTCGGTTTGGATGACTTTGCCGGCCTGGGCCAGCCCATCAATCTGGACAATATCCTCGTGCAGGCCGAATACACGCGTTGGCGGGCTTTGCGCAACAAGCCGGATTCCCGGTTTATCGGCCTGACCCTGCCGCGCGTGCTGATGCGCCGCCCCTATTTGAATCGTCCCGGCAGTTACAAGGGTATCTACTTTCACGAACAGGTGGGCGGCAAGGGGCACGCAAACTATCTGTGGGGTAACGCCTGTTATGCCTTCGGCGGAATCTTGATCCGCGAGTTTGCCAATGTCGGCTGGTTCGGACACATTCGTGGCGTGCCGCGCAATTACCTGGCCGGCGGCCTGGTCACCACCCTGCCGGCGGATGAATTCGCCACCGACACAGATGGCATCGCCTTCAAACCAGTGACCGAGGTCATCATCACCGACAACTTGGAAAAGAATCTCAGCGACCTGGGCTTCATCCCGCTGTGCCAGTGCTATAACACGCCCTATGCCGCTTTCTACAATAACCAGTCCATACAGCAGCCCCGTGAGTTCGGATCAAATGATGCCCGTATCAACGCGCGCCTGTCCGCCATGCTGCAACACATCTTATGCGGTTCGCGCATCGCGCATTACATAAAGATCATGATCCGCGACAAAGTCGGCTCTTTCCTCAGCGCCTCCGAGTGTGAGAATTATTTGCGCGAGTGGTTGGATAGCTACACCACCGGCCGCGAAGATATGGCGTGGGACGACCAAGCTCGCTACCCACTGCGCGAAGCGAACGTAAAGGTCAAGGAATTGCCGATGCGCCCAGGGGAGTATGCCTGCGTGATTCACCTGAAGCCGCACTATCAGCTTGATCACATGGTTTCCGAACTCGAGATGGTCACCGAACTGGCTTCCATAGGATAAGCACATGGCGCGCGTGGACAAAAAGAAAAAACTGCGTCCCTCATTGCTCGATCGGCTGATCGATGACGAACCGCACAACCAGACTGAAAATGACCGGGGCCATCACCAATTGCTTAGACAAATGCGCGATAGCGTACGCCGCGACCTGGAGACGTTACTCAACACGCGTTATCACATCATCGCACCGCCGGAGGAGTACGCAGAACTGGAAAAATCGCTGCTCAACTACGGCCTGCCGGATCTGGCCACGGTGAATATTATCGACAAAAAGATGCGCGACGAATTTTCCAACCGACTCGAAAAGACCCTCGCCGACTTCGAGCCGCGCTTCAAGTCCGTGCGGGTATCCTACGTCGACAACAAGGACAACACGGATCGCACCCTGCGCTTTCGCATCGATGCGGAGATCTATGCCGACCCTCTGCCCGAGACCGTGGTATTCGATTCCGTGCTCGAATCCGTCACCCGTACCGTCAGCGTAAAGGAAATTTCACATGGCTGATGAACTGTTGGGCTATTACGAAAAGGAGCTGGCCTTTATCCGGAACATGGGTGCGGAGTTTGCCCGCGAGCACCCCAAGATCGCTGGCCGCCTGGGGATCAATGACGACATCATCGAGGACCCGCATGTTTCGCGCCTGATCGAAAGCTTTGCTTATCTCAATGCACGCATCCAGCACAAGCTGGACGATGATTTCCCGGAATTGAGCGATGCCATGCTCAACGTGATCTTCCCGCATTACCTGCGTCCGATCCCGTCCATGTCGATCGTCAACTTTACTCCGGACCGCGAGCAACTGGATTCCTCCTACAACATTCCCGCTCGCACTCTTTTGGAAACCGAACAATACCAGGGCGAGAGCTGCTTGTTCTCCACCGTCTACCCCACGCAACTGCACCCGGTCGAGGTGCGCGGCGCGGCTTTGATGGGATTACCCTTTTCCACGCCTGGTGCAGCGCGGGTGCGCGGTGCGCAGAGTGTGCTCAAATTATCTCTCGCCACCTTTACCGAACAGATTAGTTTCGCTGAACTCAAGCCGGGTAAGCTGCGTTTCTATCTTAAGGGACAGGCGCAATACATCAATCCCTTGTACCAGATGCTACTGAATGACTGCCTGAGCATTGTGCTGGCCCGCTCCGACGACGATACGCGCCCCATCACCCTGGGCAGTGATGCCGTCAAGCCGGTCGGTTTCGCCCAGGACGAAGGCCTGCTGCCCTATCCGCCGGCATCCTTTACCGGTTACCGCTTGCTGACGGAATACTTCATCTTTCCCGAAAAATTTATGTTCATCGATATCGACGGACTGGATAAATTCATTCCTGACGATGCCGGCACGACACTCGACCTGTATTTTTACCTCAGCAGCGCAGATGTCGAGATGGAGCATAGTATCTCCGGGCAGACCTTCGTACTGAACTGTACGCCCGTGGTCAACCTGTTCCCGCACAAGGCGGACCCCATCCGCGTCGATCATACCAAACACGAATATCAAGTAATTCCGGAGGCGCGCCGCCCCACCGGCTATGAGGTGTATTCGGTCGACCAGGTTAGCAGCTCCATGCCCACCGGTGAGACCGAGGAATACTATCCCATGTTCGGCCTGAACCACGGCAACCAGAGCACGCTTACCCATTCCTTCTGGTTCGCTTCGCGCCGCAACGCCAAACTCGGCATCTACGAGCGCGACGAAGGCACCGATGTCTATCTCAGCTTGGTGGATCTCGATTTCAATCCGAACCTGCCGGAAGGCCGCACCCTGATCATCGATACCACGTGCAGCAACCGTGACCAGCCGTCAAAACTTCCATTTACCGCAGACCGCCCCAAACTGCAGTGCGTCAACGGCGCACCGCCCTGCGAAAAAATACGTTTTATAACCAAACCGACCACGGTCGTGCGCCCGCCGCTGCGCAACAATGCACGCTGGCGGCTAATCTCGCATCTAAACCTGAATTTTCTCTCGCTCACTGGCCGCGATGATGCAACCCAGGCGCTGAAAGAGATGCTGCGCCTGTATGATTTCCGCGAGTCCTCGGTTACCCGCGCCCTGATCGATTCAATCGTGCAGATAAAGACCCACCCGATCAGTGCGCCGCTGAACATCGACGGGCACACGACTATGTGCCGCGGCATGGAAATCGATATCGAGATCAACGATCATCAGCTCGCTGGCAGCAGCGTTTATCTGTTCGCCACCATGCTGGAGCACTTTTTCGCCCTGTATTGTTCGATAAATAGCTTTACGCGGGTTCTAATCCGCGTGAGCAGCAAGGAAGGTTACCTCAAGCGATGTCCACCACGAGCCGGCGAAAAGATACTTCTGTAGTCACGCAACTGGCGCAACGACCATTCGACTTCAGCTTCCAGCAGGCCGTGCGCCTGCTGGAGCGTGCCGCGGCGTTCGTCAATCCTGCATCGCGCGCTTTTGCCAGGAATCCCGTGGCCCGCTTCACGCCGCCCGCCAACGAAGTGGTGCGATTTCACAGCCGCCCTTCGCTGAGCTTTCCGTCCGCCGAACTTGATCAGGTAAGCATCAGGAACAATACCAATTCGCCCAATCAATGGCGCATTTTTGTCAATTTTCTAGGGCTGACCGGCAGCAGCGGCGTGCTGCCCTATCATTATTCAGAACTGGTACAGCAACGGCTCAAACACAAGGACAAGTCCCTGCTTGATTTCCTTGACCTGTTCAATCACCGGACCATCTCGCTGTTCTACCAAGCTTCGACGAAATACAACCTGCCACTCGAGTACGAGCGCAGGCAACTCAATCCACTCCCGGGGGCGGAAGGCGACAATCATACCCAGGTTCTGCTGTCCCTGATTGGTCTGGGCTCGCGTGGTCTGCAACACCGCCTGCATACCCGGGACGATTCCTTGCTGTATTACGCCGGCCTGTTCAGTAGCAAGGTCAGGAGTGCGGGTGGCCTGAAACAGATCATCCGCCATCACTTCGGCATACCCGTCGAGATTCGGGAATTCATGGGGCAGTGGCAGGAACTGATCGACGATGTGCGTACCCGCCTGCCCGGCCCCACCGCGCCACGCGGACAGAACAACCAGCTAGGAAAGTCCCTGATGCTAGGGCGCAAGGGATGGTTCGCACAGGGCAAGATCCGCATCATTCTAGGGCCTTTATCCAAAGAACAACTCCCGAACTTTGCCCCGGGCACGGCCACGCTCAAAACCCTCGATGAGATCGTCAGGCTATATATCAATTTCGAGTATGACTATGACTACGTGATGCGTATCAAACGTACAGATATTCCCGAACGCATACGGTTCAGCAAGGATACCCCCACGATCATGGGCTGGAACACCTGGCTGTCCACGCGCACGGGCAAGTACACGGGCACCGATACCACGGTCGATATACCGGTATCGGCACACCGGCTACGTTGAGATCGATGTTATGAGCAGCAGCGCAGCACGACACAAGCTCGACGTTGTATGGCCCGGCCAGATACTCGCGCGACATTTGACCGGCTTGGTTATCGGCGCCTTGCTCGGTGGCTGCAGCAGTCAGGTCGTCTCGCTTTCTAATGATGGATTCACCATTACGAATATTCATGTCGCGGCGGCCGGCGGCAACCAGCCGGAACACGCCTACACCGCCGGCGTATGCAAAGGTTTTTTGCTCAATGAGCAGCAGGTGCGGGACTTTTTCGTGCACGCCAATTATGTCGAGGATACCGCACCGGAGAACCGTTACGACATTTTACCCTGCTACTCCTCCGGTACCGCCACCATCAATAGTGCACCGTACGAATGGGTCATTCGTGCCGGCGGCATCGGTGAATTTACCAGCGAGCACTATCGCTTTGTGAAAATTTGTGGAAAAAACTGCTGCAGCAAGGTGCAGGGGATATGTTGAAGCGCAATGCCACGATATATGCAGGGATGTAAGTATTACAACGTTAATCAAATTTGAAAGGATGAGGATAAAATGGTAACCATCGATCTGAAGTCACTGGTCGGCAAGCTTAACGATCTCAGCCGTAACGCGCTCGAGGGCGCGGCAGGCCTGTGCCTGGCACGCACGCATTATAATGTCGAGGTCGAACACTGGCTGCTCAAGCTGCTCGAGGCAACCGACAGTGATATTAATGCAGCGCTGGAAAAGTTCGAGGTCGACATCGGCCGCCTGATCCAGGATCTAAACCGCGAACTGGATAGGATCAAGGCGGGTAACACACGCGCTCCTGCGCTCTCCCCCACCATCGTGGATGTCGCCAAGAATGCCTGGATGCTAGCCTCGGTGGAGTACACACATCCGCTTGCTACCTCTGCGCACATCCTCACCGCGATCGTGCTCGATGACGGCTTGCGCCGCAGTATGGAAAGCTGTTCCGCCGAGTTCAGAAAAATCCCCCCTGAATCCATGCGCGAAGTTACGCGCGCGATTGTCGGTACGACAGCCGAGTCCGCCAACACTCGACAAGGCAGCAGCGACAGTAATGCACCCACGGCAGCAACCGGCACGCCCAGCAAGACGCCCGCACTGGACAAGTTCACCATCAATCTCACCGAAGATGCCAAACAGGGCAAGATTGATCCGGTGCTCGGCCGCGATGAAGAGATTCGCCAAATCATCGACATCCTCACCCGCCGTCGGCAGAACAACCCCATCCTCACCGGCGAAGCCGGTGTGGGCAAGACCGCCGTCGTCGAAGGCTTCGCGCTACGCATCGCCACCGGTGACGTTCCCGAGCCACTCAAGGATGTCTGCGTACGCAGCCTGGACCTTGGCCTGTTGCAGGCCGGTGCCAGCGTCAAGGGTGAGTTTGAAAACCGCCTCAAATCGGTCATCGCCGAGGTCAAGGCCTCGCCACAACCGATCATCATGTTCATCGACGAGGCGCACACTATGATCGGTGCCGGCGGCAAGGAAGGCCAGGGCGATGCGGCCAATCTGCTCAAACCGGCACTCGCGCGCGGCGAACTGCGCACCATCGCCGCCACGACATGGGCGGAATACAAAAAGTATTTTGAACGCGACCCGGCCCTGACCCGGCGATTCCAGGTAGTGAAGATCGAGGAGCCTAGCGAGGACAAGGCCATCGACATGATGCGTGCCATCTCCAGCATGCTGCAGAACCATCACGGCGTACGCATCCTCGATGAGGCCATCGTCGATTCCGTACGTTTGTCGAGCCGCTACATTACCTCGCGCCAGCTGCCGGACAAATCCGTCAGCCTGCTGGACACCGCCTGCGCGCGGGTCGCACTGAGCCAGAGCGCCACCCCGGCCGCTATCGAGGATACCCGCCGAGCGATCCAGCAGTGCGCGACCAACATCCTGTTGCTGGAGCGCGAAAACGCCACGCTCGGCAAGTGTGATGCACGCATCGAGGAACTGAAGTCACAGCGTGAAACGCTGCAGAAGCGTCTCACGGTGCAAGAGACGCAATGGGACAAGGAGCGGGAAAAAGTCGCGGATATCCACGCCCTGCAACAGCAGATCGAGGACGACTTTCACAGCCGCAACCTGCCGCAAGATACACGCAGTAAAAGCGGCCTTCCCGAACCGCTCTCCGACAAGGCTCTGGAGGAAATCAAAGCCGGCCTGCATAAGCTCATACAGGAACTGGAAGACATCCAGGGTGAGGCTCCGATGATCCAGGTCGATGTCGACAGTCAGGCCATCGCCGAAGTCGTATCCAACTGGACCGGCATTCCCGTGGGCAAGATGCTCTCGGATGAGATCGCCTCGATCCTCAATCTGCAGGGCGCCCTGGCACAACGTGTGATCGGCCAGGCCCATGCACTGCATGCCATTGCCGAAAGTATCCGCACCTCGCGCGCCGGCCTCACCGATCCGCGCAAGCCCATTGGTGTGTTTTTCATGGTCGGCCCCAGCGGCGTCGGCAAGACTGAAACTGCGCTCGCCCTAGCCGACGTGCTGTACGGTGGCGAACAGAACATCACCACCATCAACATGTCCGAGTTCAAGGAGGAACACAAGGTCTCGATGTTGCTAGGCTCCCCGCCCGGCTACGTCGGCTACGGCGAGGGCGGCGTGTTGACCGAAGCTGTGCGGCGCAAACCGTACAGCGTGCTCCTGCTCGATGAGATGGAGAAAGCCCATCCCGGTGTGCAGGACGTGTTCTACAACCTGTTCGACAAGGGCACGATCAAGGATGGCGAAGGCCGCGACATCGATTTTCGCAACACGATTATCATCATGACCTCCAACGCCGGCGAAGAGCATATCCGGGCCATGTGCGCCGCAAGTGAAGAGCTGCCGGACGCCGAGGTCCTGCTCGACAACTTTCGCCCGCAGCTGCTCAACCATTTCAAACCGGCCTTTCTCGGGCGCACCATGATCATCCCCTACTACCCGCTGAGCGACGATAATCTGTTGAATATATGCCGACTGAACATGCAACGCATCGCGCGACGTGTGCGCGAGCACTATAACTCCACGTTCAGCTTTGACGAGGACGTATTGCTGCATATCGTGGCACGCTGCCAGGAAGTCGATACCGGCGCGCGCAATATCGAGAACATCCTGTCCCGTACACTGCTGCCAAAGCTCGCCAGCGAGTGTCTGAGCCGCATGGCGGAGAACGTTGACATCAGTGGCATCCATATCGGCGTGACGGAGGATGGCGAATTCAAGTATGCCGTCAATCAGTAAGGGCGCCGACGCATGTCCAGTAGCTTGCTTAAAAACCTGCTCATGCCTCTTGCTTTGCTGGCGCTATGCATCCCGATTCCACCGGCTCAGGCGGCCGGACCGGATCGGTTCGCCGCGCAGTCAGAGAAACTGGACAAGGCGTTGCAGGACTTTAACTCGCGCTTTTACGCCGCGCAGGCCAAGCGCGGAGACATCGAACGTTTCACCAGCATCAATGCCCTGGCGACCGCACTCCAGCATCAGCTGAAACAGGACCTCCCGCAGCAGGCGGTATTGTTGATCTTCAACAACCTCGCGCTGGTTGAAAGGAATATCAACAGCGGGGCAGCCATTCAAGTCATCGCCATCCTGCTGGAGTCGAATGAGTGGCAGACGGCCTCGCGGCTTCTGGCACTGGCCCGAAAGGAAAGCGACCGCTCGGTCATCTCCAACATGTCATTCGCCTTCGCCCGCCAGCACTTTTACCGTGGCCGCTGGCGGGAGGTGAGTGACATGCTGGCATCGATCGAGCACGACTTGCCACCGGAGGATTTACACCATGCCCTGCTGATGCAAGGCATCGCTGCGCAAAATCTGCAGGAGCACCGGCGAGCCATTGAGATTTTTGCCAAGATACCCGCGTCCTCACACCACTTCCAGGCCGCTCAAGTCAACTTGGCCATCGCCAATATCCGCCAGGGCTGGTGGTCCGATGCGCACGAAATCATCAACAAGTTGATGCAAAGGCAACCACGGGTGGCGCATGACGGCCAGAACGATCGGTTGTATTCCCTACTCGGCTATTCCTTTCTGCAACAACAGTATTACCGCAACGCGCGCGACGCCTTTCGTAACGTCAGCCGTGATGGCCCGTACACCAATCGTGCCCTGCTCGGCATCGCCTTGTGCGCCGCCAACCAGGAGGACTACATCGGCGCGCTCAATGCCGTGCGCGTCCTCAAGGACAACACACAACTGGACCTGCCTGTCGACGAGGCACATCTGCTGACGGCGTATTTTTACGAAAAGCTGCAGCAATTTACCACGGCTTCCGCCGGCTATTCCGACGCTATTGCCTATTATGAGCAGCGCATGCGCTGGCTTGACGGCCTGAACGTGTCCGAGGCAGACATCGCGTCGCGCATTACCCGCCAGGCAGATGACCGCACCATCAGCGTCGGTACGGAACTGCTCGTCCTGGACGGGCTGCTGCCTATGGCCTTCTTCGACAATCTGCGTCGGTTGTGGTCATTCCAGGCATACATTGCCTCTATGCACGATCCGGCACTCAAACACGAATTTGCCGCTTTGCAGGACGCCTACCGGCAGCTTCTGGGAGAGGTGGTGCGTGAAGCGCTCAGGGTCCGGGCGAATTTCCTGACCAGTTATATGAACCAGGCACGGTTTGGTCTGGCGCGCATGCACGACACCGGCGCCAGCCGCCCGGGTGAATCGCAATGAGATATCTACTCGCCAGCATCTTGCCACTGGTCTTGCTCGCCTGCAGCACACCCCCACCGCAACAACATACCCTGCGTGATGTCGATGTGGTTGGCGGCAAGTCCGCCACCGCCCAGACCGCCACGAGTTTGCGCAATGAGGCGGCCATCCGCGAGGCCTATGCCGAGTATCTGAAGCATGCATCCAAACAGGACATTTCGCGTATCGACGCCCTTCAGCGCCTGGCACAGCTGGAGTTTCAACTCATCGACCGGCTGGCG